>ENA-OFCX01000370-OFCX01000370.1-metagenomes-genome-assembly--contig:-NODE-370-length-24365-cov-3.001851_pt1 | contig 24365 bp, 18 predicted proteins | sample MGYA00153384_OFCX01 | MGnify analysis MGYA00153384
CTTTGTCCCTACAATTGATCGCGGTAGGGAAACGGCACTGCCGTGTCCTCTATATTATTCCGGCGCAGCCGGAATTGATATCAGCCTAAAATCCCCAATCCCAAATTCCAAATTAATTGTGCAGTTAAAACAAGTAATTATCGCTCACAAAGCCCGAGATCCGCTCAGCCAGCGGTGGGCAGAACAATGTGCCCGACAGTTAGAAAGTCGCGGCTGTCATGTTTTGATGGGGCCCAGCGGCCCCAAAGATAACCCATATCCGGTATTTTTAGCTTCTAGTAACAGCCCGATCGATTTAGCGGTGGTGCTCGGCGGCGACGGTACGGCGCTGGCTGCGGCGCGGAATTTGGCTGCTGACGACATCCCGATTTTGGCGGCAAATATCGGCGGACATCTCGGTTTTTTAACTGAGTCTTTTGATGATTTCCAAAATACTGAGGAGATTTGGGATAGGCTGGTCGAAGACAGGTATGCCGTGCAGAAGCGGATGATGTTGCAGGCGGCGATTTTTGAGGGAAGCAGAACCAATCTCGAACCGGAGAGCGATCGATTTTTGGCACTGAATGAAATGTGTATTAAACCTGCTTCTGCCGATCGAATGCCAAGCTGTATTCTGGAAATGGAAGTTGACGGCGAAGTTGTCGATCAATATCAAGGCGACGGCTTAATTGTCGCAACTCCCACCGGTTCGACTTGCTACACCGCATCTGCCAACGGGCCGATTATTCACCCAGGCATGGATGCGATCGCCGTTACTCCAATTTGCCCCTTAAGTTTATCCAGTCGGGCGATCGTCCTGCCACCCGGTTCAGTCGTCAGCATTTGGCCTTTAGCCGATTACGAACTCAGTACCAAACTCTGGACAGACGGCATTTTGGGTACTGCAATTTGGCCGGGACAGCGCGTAGATGTGCGGATGGCCGACTGCGAAGCCAAGTTCATCATTTTGCGTGAAAACTATTCTTATTATGGCACTTTGAGGGAAAAACTTCAGTGGGCCGGAGCCAGAATTCGGTATCATAACAATCACCGCAATTAATCCGAAATCAACCACCGTTAATTATCAATAAATTCTGCTGTTTTATAGACAAAATCCAGCTTCCCCAACCCATAAAAACTCTGTTAAGATATCTCAATATCTTGACAAACACCCCGATCCATGCAAACCCTGAAAAAATCAACTCGACCTTTCGATCCTCAAGATACATATCCCTGTCCCGTCTGTCGCACTGGTGAAATTGCTACCATGCCGATGATGGAAGCCCTCGCTTGCAACTTCTGCCAGCACATTTTTACCGCAAGCGTTGAAAGACAATCGCTCCAAATGGCCGATCGGCAACCCCCCGTAAATTGGCACTGGAACGGCAAACAGTGGATAGGCGCACACCTCGAAGGCGTAGAATTCGGATGGCCCTACTTTGCAGCGGCGATCGGTCTAATTTTCCTTCCCACTACCTTACTGGGACTTTCAGCTTACTACTTTCCCCCAGTTCCCGGCAGCCGCTTGTCGTGGCTACCCGCCGCTTGGACAGGCTTAGCTTTTTTGTCCCATCTAGGCATTGTCGTGTGGTTAATCGGTGAATTTTATCAATTCCCGGTGGTTACTTACTTCAGAGCTTGGGGGCGCAGGATTAGCCGCCGCTAGCCAAATTGATCGATTTGGGATTTGGGATTTGGGATTTGGGATTGAAGAGTCGTGGACGCAAAAACCCGGTTTCTGAAGGTAATTGCGTCATTCTAGCTGGAAAATTGATCGATTTGGGATTTGAGATTTGGGATTGGGGATTCAAGAAAAAATTAAAATCCGCACTGGAGCAGTTATAATCATTTGCTATTCTAAATAGTCAGATACAAGCAGATAGCGATTTGTGAGGAGAGCGATGAACATACTTGGAATCTCGGCGTACTATCACGACAGCGCCGCAGCCTTAATTCGCGATGGAGAAATTATCGCCGCAGCGCAGGAAGAAAGATTTTCCCGCAAAAAGCACGACGCCCGATTTCCCAAGAATGCGATCGCCTATTGCTTAAAAGAAGCGAAAATTGATCTACAGGAAGTCGATCGCATAGTTTTTTATGACAAACCTCTAGTCAAATTCGAGCGTCTTCTCGAAACCTATTTAGCTTACGCACCGCACGGTTTTCGCTCTTTCTTAACCGCCATGCCAATCTGGCTAAAAGAAAAGCTTTACCTCAAAACCATGCTCAAAAGAGAGCTCGCAGAAATGGCCAACTGCAAAACCTCAAAGCTAAAGCCATCTTTGCTCTTTACCGAACACCACCAATCCCACGCAGCCTCAGCATTTTTCCCCAGCCCCTTCCAAAAAGCCGCCGTTTTGTGCCTCGATGGCGTGGGTGAGTGGGCCACAACCTCCGTCTGGCTAGGAGACGGAAACCAATTGACACCTCAGTGGGAAATTGATTTTCCTCACTCTTTGGGTTTGCTTTATTCTGCTTTCACCTACTACACAGGGTTTAAAGTCAACTCTGGTGAATACAAACTCATGGGTTTAGCACCCTACGGCGAACCCAAATATGTAGACAAAATTCTCAACTATTTAATCGACCTCAAAGATGACGGAACTTTCCGTTTGAATATGGATTATTTCAACTACACTGTTGGCTTAACCATGACAAACAAGAAGTTTGATGAACTTTTTGAAGGCCCGCCGCGCCAAGGTGAAGGCAAATTGACTCAGCGGGAAATGGACATTGCAGCTTCCATTCAAGTTGTTACCGAAGAAGTTGTTTTGCGGCTTTGCAGAACAGTTAAAAAAGAATTGAATGTGGATTATCTTTGTCTCGCGGGCGGCGTTGCTCTCAATTGCGTTGCTAACGGCCGCATTTTGCGGGAAGGTATTTTCAAAGATATTTGGATTCAGCCAGCGGCGGGAGATGCTGGTGGTGCTTTGGGCGCAGCTTTGGCGATTTGGTATCAGTATTGCGAAGAATCGCGCGATGTTGTGGGCGATGGATTCACCCCAAACGATCTCAAGGAGGAGAGGACTGAAGTCCTGACTACGAAAGGGGATGGGCGGACTGAAGTCCTAACTACGAACGGAGTGGTGGCAACTGCGGCGAAGTCTGTTGCTCATTTAACTTGTCACGACAAAATGCGGGGTTCGTATTTGGGGCCAAGGTTTACTGACATAGAAATTCTGGAATATTTGGATGCTGTCAAAGCTAGCTATCACCGATTGGATGATGCTGAGTTAATGCCGCAGTTGGCTGAAATTTTGGAACAGGGAAATGTCATCGGATGGTTCCAAGGGCGGATGGAATTTGGGCCGCGGGCTCTCGGAGGTCGATCGATCGTTGGCGATCCACGCAATGCTAAAATGCAGTCCGTGATGAACCTGAAAATTAAATATCGGGAATCATTTCGACCTTTTGCGCCGTCAATCTTAGCCGAACGAGTTGCGGATTATTTCGAGATGGATCATTCTAGCCCTTATATGCTATTGGTTGCTCCCGTCAAAACCAGTCTGCGAATTCCAATGACTGCGGAACAAGAACAACTTTTTGGCATTGAAAAGCTCAACATTCCGCGATCGGAGATTCCGTCTGTTACCCACGTCGATTACTCCGCTCGCATCCAAACTGTTCACAAAGAAACCAATCCTCGGTACTATGACTTAATCAGTCATTTTGAAGAGCGATCGGGATGTCCGATTTTGGTAAATACTTCTTTTAACGTCCGAGGCGAACCCATTGTTTGCACTCCCGAGGATGCTTACCGCTGCTTTATGCGAACCGAAATGGACTATCTGGTTTTAGAGAATTTCTTGATTCCCAAGTCCGAACAAATTCCTTGGAAACAAGATGATGCTTGGAAAAATGAATTTGAACTCGATTAGTTAGTAGTCATCAGTCATTAGTTATTAGTTATTTGTTATTTCTTGGTACGAATAACCAATTCCCAATTCCCAATTCCCAATTCCCCATTCCCAATTCCCAATTCCCAATTCCCAATTCCCCATTTCTAATTCCCAATTCCCAATTCCCAATTTCTAATGAGCGACGAAATTAAAAAACTCGATAAAAAAGGCTTGCGCGATTTCGGGCTGCTAATCGGCGCCTTGATGCCACTGCTATTCGGTTTAGCAGTACCTTTACTGCGGAGACATTCTATACCTTGGTGGCCCTGGGCGATCGGCGCAGTGCTAATTGTGTTAGCATTGGCTGCGCCGAAATTGCTGAATCCCATTTACCACGGGTGGATGCGGTTTGGACTTACCCTTAACAAGATCGAAACGCCGATCGTCCTGGGGATAGTTTTTTACCTGATAGTTTGGCCGATGGGAGTGCTCAAAAAGATTTTCGGCGAAGATGCGATGCGACGCAAACTTAATCCGAAAATGGATACTTATCGCGTCCCAAGTAAAGAAAGAACAAAAGTTAGTATGGAGCGTCCTTTCTAAGTGTTTGAATCAACATTAGACTTTCTCAAAGATTTGTGGGCGTTTATGAAAGAACGCCAAAAGTATTGGCTGCTACCGTTAATTGTGACTTTAGTCTTTTTGGGAGCTTTGATTGTCATCAGTCAGGGTTCTGTGATTGCTCCGTTTATTTACACTTTGTTTTGACAGAATGAGCAAGTTGAAAAATTTGGGTGTCAATTTAGGTTTGACACTCGGCGGTTTATTGATGGGGGTGATAATTGGTGAAGTTGGATTGCGAGTTGCTAGTATTGAAGGCTTCCAAAAAATCGGAGATTTTGTAGACTCAGCGCCGACTGGTTTCCATACTTCCGATCGCGATTTGGGTTGGAAGCTCAAACCAGGTATATCGGGGGAGTGGAAGGGGGAAGGTGCGAGTTTTGTGCGGGTGAATAGCGATGGTTTGCGCGATCGCGAACACACAAAAGCCAAACCACCGAATACTCTGCGAGTCGCGGTTTTGGGCGATTCTTTCACCGAAGCAATTCACGTACCTGTAGAACAAACTTTTTGGTCAAAATTAGAACGAAAGTTAGGTAACTGCGAGGCCGTTAAGGGACGCAAAAATGTTGAGGTGATCAATTTCGGGGTGCAGGGTTATGGTACTGCTCAAGAATTAATTATGCTGCGCCAAAAAGTGTGGGATTACAATCCTGATATTGTAGTTCTTGCCTTTTTCATTGGTAATGATGTGATTAATAATTCGCCGAAATTGGAATACGATCGCTACCGACCATTTTTTGTGTATGATGCTAGCGGCAAGTTAGTACCCGATATGTCTTTTCGCAATCTGGCGCCGATCGATCGCAACGAAAGAGCAGTTTCGTTCGTAGACAGGCTACCGGGGTGGATTGTCAACAATTCCCGGATTTTGCAGGTTGCGAAAAAAGCAGATTTAGATATCAAAAAGCGGCAATTGTCTAAGGATTTTACGGCTTTGAGTGCCAAGAATCTTCAGCAGCCAGAGGATGCAGCTTGGCGAGAAGCCTGGAGGGTGACAGAGGGTTTGATTGTGACGATGCGGAATGAAGTCGTGCAGAAAAAGGCGGATTTCTTGGTTGTGACGATCGGCGATCCGATCCAAGTTGGACGGGATGTCAAGATGCGAAAAGATTTTATAACACAAAACAAGATTCAGGATTTGTTTTATCCCAATAGGCGGCTCGAAAAATTGGGTACGCGTGAAGGTTTTCGGGTACTGAATTTAGCCGAACAGTTTCAAGGTTACACTGAAAAATATCAAGTTTGCGCCCACGGTTTTGACAATTCTGTACCCTGTGGCGGGCACTGGAATGAACTCGGACATCGGCTGGCTAGTATCAAAATTAACCAGAATTTGTGCGAAAATTTGAAGCAGTCTCAAGTCCCCAAAAAACAACCGTAATCAATCAAATTTCATGAAAGATGCAACGCTACTAAAAAGAAGCAAAAATATATTAACTTTAATCGCTGTTAATTTGGCGATCGCCTTTATTTGTCTGGAATCTTTGTCGCTCGCTTTTTATTTTATCAACCAAAAGCAGTTTTTTTATACCAGAACCAAAGCCAAAGAAAAAGTAGTAGAAGATATTGAACGGATCGGAATTAGACTAGATGAATCTATCGTAGAAAGACTGCACCCGTTTTTTGGCTACGTCCTCAAACAAGGTGCTTTTACCAATGAAAAATTAAAGTTAAAAGTCAACAAACACGGCTTTTTTTCCCTCTACGAATATCCGTTTATCAAAACAAATAAAAAACAATTTATTATCGGAGTTTTTGGCGGTTCAGTTGCCAACAACTTTGCCGTAGATGAATATAAAAATCAAATATTATCTAAAAAATTGCAGAGTTATCCAGAATTTGCCGATCGCGAAATTGTAGTTTTAAATTTTGGCAACGGCGGCTACAAACAGCCCCAACAATTACTAATCTTAAATTACTTTCTGGCTTTAGGGCAAGAATTAGATTTAGTCCTGAATATTGATGGTTTTAACGAAGTAGCACTGTCAAATTTAAATAATAAAGCTCAAATTGAACTTGGAATGCCCAGCGTTCAGCACATACAGCCGTTAACAAATTTAGTAAGCAATGTGTCGCCGGAGGTGATGAGTGCGATCGTCCAAATTAACGATAACAAAAAACAGTTGAAAGCAGGTATTGACAAATTGCAAACTTGTCAACTTGCTTTGTGTCACGCTGTTACTTCGCTGAGAGTGAAACAATTAGTCAACAATTACCAGCAAGCCATTGTCAAGTACGACGCCGAAGTCAAAAAATCCAATGCAGACACGGCAAATAGCAGTATAGTATACATCCCCAAAGCTGACTCTGTTTTGCCCGATCGCGCTGCTTTCGACAAAATGGCATCTCTGTGGTACGAATCCTCGATCGGGATGAATCAAATTTTATCAAGTAGAAAGATTAAGTATTTTCACTTTATCCAGCCCAACCAGTATTATCCAACGAAGCGAGTGTTTACTGCCAAGGAAAAGGAAATCGCGATCAACAAAGAGAGTCCTTACATTGAAGGGGTGAAGAAAGGTTATCCGGTGCTGTTGTCCAAAGTCGATGATTTGCAAAAAGCTCGGGTTAATGTTTTTAGCGCCGTGAATATTTTGGACAATACAAAAGAGACGGTTTACAAAGATGCCTGCTGTCACTATAATTCAGTGGGAGAGGAAGTATTGGCAAACTATATTTCTAGTTCTATTATTAAAGTAGTAAGGGAGTCGAAATAGCTATTTATGAAAGATTTTAAGTTGGTTAACAAAACCCAAGAAATTCTAAAAGTTGCTTTGATTAACTTAGTTCTTTTACTGGTTTTCCTGGAACTCGGTTCCCTGGGATGGTATTTTGTCAAGCACAAGCAAATTTTTTATACTAGAGAAAAGCGAGAAGATAAATCGGCTTTAGGAGTTAATTTAGAAGGAGTACGGCTGAATCAGTCTATTATCGAAAGGTTTCATCCTTTCTTTGGGTTCATTCAAAATCCCAGCCCTGATTTTCGGCCTGGTTTTAAGATTAACAACTACGGGTTTATCTCTCCTTACGATTACCCGTTTAAAAAATTCAAGAAAAATCAATTTGTCATCGGAATCTTTGGGGGTTCTGTGGCTTCCGATTTTTCAATTTTTCAAATTCAAAATAAAATTTTACCTGAATATCTCAAACAGGTTCCGGGTTTACAAGATAAAGAGTTTGTAATTTTATCTTTCGCTACCGGAGGCTACAAACAGCCGCAACAGTTATTAATTTTAAACTATTTTTTGGCATTAGGTCAAGAACTGGATCTGGTAGTTAATATAGATGGTTTTAATGAAGTAGCACTTTCTAATTTAAACAATAAAAATCAGATTAATCTGGCGATGCCAAGTATTCAGCACATTTCGCCGCTGACTAGCTTGGCGAATAATAGTCTCTCGATCGAGGCTATGCAAGCAACTATCAGAATTAAAGAAAATAAGACTAGGATTAATGAGGGTTTGGAAAGTTTGCAACACTGTTCTTTAGCTGCGTGCGATGCTTTGACTTCTGTTTATGTGCAAAATTTAGTCAACAATTATCGCAAAGATGTAATTGCCTTTGAAAAAGAACGCAGCAAAAAGCAGCAAGATGAGGAGGGAAGCGTGATTTTTATTAATAAAAATAAGTCGATTTTAGAGGATTCGGCAGCTTTTGAACAAATGGCATGGAATTGGGCGAAAAGTTCAATTTTTATGCACAAAATTTTGTCTGCTAGCAATGTGCCTTATTTTCAGGTTCTCCAACCGAATCAGTATTATCAGACGAAAAGGGTGTTTGGTGAAGCTGAAAAGCGAATTGCTTTTAACAAAGAGACTCCTTATGCTAAAGCTGTAGAACTTGGGTATCCGGCTATTTTGGGTAAGTTTCCTAATTTACAAAAAAATAATATCAATATTTTGAATGGGGTTAAGGTGTTTGATAAGACAAAAGATACTGTTTATGTAGATAGCTGTTGCCATTACAATCAAGCTGGAGAGGTGATTTTTAGTAATTATGTGGGTAGTTCTATTCTGGAATCTTTGCGGAAGGATCGGGCTAGGAACAAAAAGAAATAGATATCAATTCCGGCTGCGCCGGAATAATATAGAGGAGACTGCACGTGCCGTTTCCCTACAATCGATCGCGGTAGGGACACGGCACTGCCGTGTCCTGATTTCTGAGGAATTTTAGTTTTTCGGTTTGCTAGTGTGTCAATCACCTGTTGAGTCGATCGGCATTACCAAGATTTTATCAACTCGGTTCCCGTCCATATCCACTACTTCAACGCGCAAACCGTTCCACTCAAAATGCTCTGCCGCTGCCGGAATTTTGCCCAAATGTGTAATCACAAAACCGCCCATTGTGTGGTAACTTCCTTTGTTTTCTGATGAAATTTCTTCAATTCCAAACAATTCAAGAAAATCTTCGACTGGTAGCATTCCATCTAATAGCCAAGAACCATCTTCGCGTTGCACGGCTTGCGGATCTTCGGCATCTTCTATTGAGGGAAAATCGCCAACGAGCTCGACTAAAATGTCGTTGACTGTCACTAATCCTTGAATCACGCCATATTCGTCTACTACCAAGGCAAGTTGATTGCTAGATTGCTTGAAAAGCTCTAATACTTTTAAACCTCGCGTGCTTTCCGGCACAAATAAAGGCCTGCGCAAAGAAGCGCTTAAATCGAGGGGTTGACCGGTCAAAGTGCGAGACAGCATATCTGTAACGTGTACTAAACCGACAACGTTGTCGAGCCCGCCCTGACAAACGGGAAACCGAGAATGACCGCTGCCAAGCATTTTTTGGCGGTTTTCTTCCACTGAATCGTCGAGGTCGAGCCAGGTAAGATCGGGCCGGGGGGTCATTAAGGCGCTGACTCGCCGATCGCCCAAACGAAAGACTCTCTCTACCATGTCTTGTTCAGCTTCTTCAAAGGTTCCGGCCTCGGTTCCTTGCTCTATTAAAACTTTAATTTCTTCCTCTGTAACTTGCGGTTCTGTTGAAGGGACAATCCTCATCATCCGCAAGATTAAGTCAGTGGAATGACTTAAAACATAAACGGCAGGAGCGCCAATTTTTGAGAGCATTCGCATGGGAATAGCGACACTAGAGGCGATCGGCTCAGGGTTGTTGAGGGCGAGCCGCTTCGGCACGAGTTCGCCGATAATTATGGTGAGATAAGTTATGGTTAAAATTGCGATGACTGAGCCGATCGGCTTAGAGTACGGTGCCAAAGCCGGAATCAGTCGCAACAAAGGCTCTACCCTTTTAGCAATGGTCGTTTCTCCGAAAGCGCCGGACAGGATAGCCAGTAGGGTAATCCCGATTTGAACTGTCGGCAAGAACTGATTTGGGGCATTGGCCAGATCCAAAGCTACACGGGCATTGATTGAACCTTGGTTTGCCATCTGTTGCAGTCTCACCTTCCGTACTGAGATGATGGCCATCTCTGACATCACAAACACGCCATTGAGGAAAACCAGCAGGAGAACAATCAGAATATCGGTACTTGGAGACATTTCTAAAATTATTCGGTAGTAACGGCGAAGCGCTCTTCCTGGTTAAAGGAGAAGCTTGCAAACGGAGAATCTCGATCGCAAAATCGAAATTGTGGTCAACCTGTCCCTAGATTAACGGAACTCGCTCGCTGCGATCGCAGGTTCGAGACATTTAGATCAGGCCTCTAGCAGAAATCTACCCCCAGGGGAGTGGAACTGACAAGAGCCGATCGCCACAATAATTGATGTTTGTCGTACAATCGAACTTAGTAGGCAGCAGGGAAGAGCCTTCGCCCATCGGGGATAAAAAATTAACCGCCCATGACTTTCTCTTCGATAATTCGTATTCTGGGGCGATCGCCCCTAGCAACAGAACTTCTCAACAAGCTCAAACGGCATCACTGCGTCCAACTCAACGGCATTGCCCGTTTGCCCAAAGGATTAGTCGCTTCCGCCCTCGCACAGCAAGAAGGGCGAAACCTATTAGTCGTGACAGCAACTCTGGAAGAAGCCGGCCGCTGGGTGGCCTCTTTAGAAGCGATGGGCTGGCAAACTGTACATTTTTATCCGACTTCGGAAGCTTCGCCCTACGAGCTATCTTACTCCGACGAGAACGAAATGACTTGGGGACAAATGCAGGTGCTGGCGGATTTGGTGGACAAGGAAGAAGAGAGCGCCACTGTGTCTAAGCCGATCGCCATTGTAGCTACAGAAAGAGCTCTCCAGCCTCATTTGCCCCCTAGAAGTGCCTTTGAACCCTACTGTCTGACACTAAATCGAGGCGCGGTTCAAGACTCAAAGATACTTGACCGCCAACTTGTCTCGATGGGGTACGATCGGGTGACTCTGGTCGAAACGGAGGGCCAGTGGAGTCGCCGGGGCGATATTGTGGATGTGTTTCCGGTGGCGGCGGAGTTACCCGTGCGACTGGAATGGTTCGGGGATAATTTGGAGCAAATTCGAGAATTCGATCCCTCGAATCAACGATCGCTCGATAAGGTCGATCGGCTAGTTTTAACTCCAACTAACTTTAACTCAATTATTAAAGCGGTTTTAGCCGAAAAAAATCTTGACGAAATCAAAGGTATAGATCCTCTCGATCCAGAAAAAGCAGCAGAAAGATTTGTCCGCAGACTGTTGGGTTTGGCTTTTGAGAAACCGGCCTGTGTGTTGGATTATTTGCCCGAAAATACTTTAGTTGTCGTTGACGAACCGGATGGGTGCGAAGCTCACAGCAACCGCTGGTTTGAGAATGCACAGGAACAGTGGGAAAATTGCGATCGACAATCGGAAGTTGCCAATGGCGAAACCTCAAACTTATTAATTGCTAACTTGAAGGTTCCCAAAATTCACCGCAGTTTTGCTGAATCGATGGCAGATGTCGCAGGTTTCGATCGGCTGGAACTTTCGGAATTAGGATTGGATTCAACTACCCAAAAATTAGATAATTCGGCTGCGGGCGCACAGTCATCGCCTGCGATCAATTTGGCTTCTCGTCCTGTGCCCGTGATGCCTCACCAATTCGCGAAGCTGTCTCAAATGCTCAGGGAAGAGCGCGATCGAGGTTTTACGGTGTTTCTGGTTTCGGCTCAACCCAGTCGATCGGTCTCTCTACTCTCGGAACACGACTGTCCGGCTCAGTTTGTCGTGAATCCTCGGGATTTTTTGGCGATCGACAAGTTGCAGTTACAGCATATCCCAGTGGCTTTGAAGTACAGCGGGCTGGCAGAATTGGAAGGGTTTATTCTGCCGACTTTTCGGATAGTTTTAATTACCGATCGAGAATTTTATGGCCAGCATTCCCTAGCGACTTTTAGCTACGTCCGCAAACGCCGTCGTGCTGCTTCTAAAAAAGTTGACCCGAACAAGCTGAGTCCGGGCGATTTTGTGGTTCACCGCCAGCACGGAGTTGGCAAGTTTCTCAAGTTGGAACGCTTGACGATCGATCGGGAAACTCGCGAATATTTGGTACTGCAATACGCTGACGGTACTCTCAGGGTGGCGGCGGATCAGTTGGGCGCTTTGTCGAGGTTTCGGACTGTTGCCGATCAGACCCCGGCTCTCAACAAGCTGACTGGTCAAACTTGGGAAAAAACTAAAACAAAGGTTCGCAAAGCTGTTAAAAAATTGGCAGTGGATTTGCTGAATCTTTATGCTAAAAGAGCCAAGCAAGTAGGTTATGCTTTTCCGCCTGATATGCCTTGGCAACAAGAATTAGAGGATTCTTTTCCTTATCAACCAACGCCGGATCAGTTGAAGGCAACTCAGGATGTGAAACGCGACATGGAGGGCGATCGACCAATGGATCGCCTGGTCTGCGGCGATGTCGGTTTTGGCAAGACAGAAGTTGCTCTGAGAGCGATTTTTAAGGCAGTTACAGCGGGCAAGCAGGTGGCTTTGCTCGCACCGACGACAATTTTGACCCAGCAACACTATCACACGCTGAAGGAGCGTTTTTCCCCTTATCCGATCGAAGTTGGATTACTCAATCGCTTTCGCACTGAAACCGAGCGCCGGGAGATTCATAAGCGCTTGGCAACTGGGGAGTTAGACGTGATTGTCGGTACTCAATCTGTTTTGAGCAAAGCGATTAAATTTCGGGATTTGGGCTTGTTAGTGGTGGACGAAGAACAGCGATTTGGAGTCAAGCAAAAGGAAGCGATTAAAGCTCTGAAAACCGAAGTAGATGTCCTCACTCTCACCGCGACTCCGATTCCCCGCACTTTGTATATGTCGCTGTCGGGGATTCGGGAGATGAGTTTGATCGCGACTCCGCCACCGAGTCGCCGTCCGATTCAGACGCATTTATCCCCCTACAATTTGGAATCGGTGCGGACGGCAATTTGTCAAGAATTGGACAGGGGCGGTCAGGTGTTTTATGTAGTGCCGCGGATTGAGGGGATTGATGAGTTGGCGGATCAGTTGCAGCTTATGGTTCCAGGGGCGAGAATTGCGATCGCCCACGGGCAGATGGAGGCTTCGGAATTAGAATCGATCATGCTGACTTTCAGCGCAGCGGAGTTTGATATTTTGGTGTGTACTACGATTATTGAGTCGGGTTTGGATATTCCGCGAGTCAATACAATTTTGATTGAAGACGCCCAAAAGTTCGGTTTGGGCCAGTTGTACCAGTTGCGGGGACGAGTGGGACGTGCGGGGATTCAAGCTCACGCTTGGCTGTTTTATCCGAAGCAAAACCAACTTTCTGATGCCGCAAGGCAGAGGTTGCGGGCTATTCAAGAGTTCGCGCAGTTGGGTTCGGGCTATCAGTTGGCTGTCCGAGATATGGAAATTCGTGGTTCGGGTGATGTTTTGGGTACCGAACAGTCTGGTCAAATGGAGGCGATCGGCTTCGATTTGTATGCTGAAATGTTAGAGGAGGCTATTAACGAAATTAAAGGTCAAGAAATCCCGAAAGTTGAAGATGCTCAAATAGATTTGAGTTTGACGGCGTTTATTCCTGCCGATTACATCGCGGATTTGGATCAAAAGATGAGCGCTTACCGATCTGTGGCTTCTGCTAATACCTCCGAAGAGTTGCAGCAGATTCGGGCCGATTGGTGCGATCGCTACGGCCCGATTCCTCTTTCGGCCCAACAACTGATCCGTGTTGTCGAACTCAAACAAATCGCCAAGCAAATCGGTTTTTCTCGGATTAAACCGGAAAATAAGCAGCACATTGTTATGGAAACGCCGATGGAGGAGCCTGCTTGGAACCTGCTAAAAGCTAATTTGCCAGAACACTTGCACTCTCGTTTTGTCTACAGCAAGGGGAAGGTTACTATTCGAGGTATGGCAGTTTTGACTGCCCAAAAGCAGTTGGATAATTTGATTGATTGGTTGGGTAAAATGCAGGGCGCTTTGCCGGAAGAAAACCTCTGATTTTAACAGTAAATTACATTTTCTTTCTTCCTTCTTCCTTCCTTCGGCTATAAAATCGTGAAAAAGTTAGTGTGTGTTTTTTTGGCGATCGCGCTAGTGCAAGGAGTGCCAATGGCGGTTCAAGCTCAACAAACAATTGACCCGATCGACCGGGTTGTGAGTGCAGGATTGATGAATAAAGATGCCAGCGGCAATTTTAATGCTGACGGGATTGTCAGCCGCGCCGATTTGGCGGTGATTTTAGTGAAAACTTTTGGTTTGGAACGGCGGAAAACAGCTCAGAAACCGGATATGGAATTGCCGGACGTACCTAAGAGTTACTGGGCTTACAGTGCGATTCAAACTGCTCTAAAAACGGGAACGATGAGTGGATATCGCGACGGAATGTTTTTCCCAAATCAAAGGGTAAGTCGCGCTGAAGCTTTGGCGATTTTTGCTCAAGCTTATGGGGTTTTTCAGTTTCCCGAAGCTACCATTGCCGAGATTTTAGCTAAGCATCCAGATGCAGGCGAAATCCCTGATTGGGCTAGAAAATCTATAGCTACTTCACTTTATGAAGGGTTTGTTAATATTGAACTTGCAACTAACAAGATTTATCCTTTGAAGCCGATGACTCGGGGAGATATCGCTTACGCTTTGAGCAAGTATTTGGAGCGGCAGGTAAGGCCTGGTTCTTTGCCTGTCCCGGACGATCGGCCCCCTAATCGGGGCATGGGAAGGTGAATATGGGCATTGGGCATTGGGCATTGGGCATTGGGCATTAATCTTCCTTCTTCCTTCTTCCTTCTTCCTTCTTCCTTCTTCTCTAAAAAGCCGATCGCCCGCCATGCAAAATCCTGGAGCTTTGGTGACTATAAAACCAGCCATCAAACCCCCAGGATTTCAAGTTTTCCTCTTAACCGAGGTTCAAATTGTCGCCCGCAAGCCTTAACTTACTCAGCCGTAGCTAATTCGGTACTAGCAGCGCCGCGCTTCCGTGTCAGGGTATTGAAAAGCATCTGACCAACAGCTTTAATCAAATTGCCTTCTAACTCCATAAACATCTTCATGTTCATGCCAAAAGCTGCATTAGCTTCGTCCACAATTCGCTCTGCTGTGGCTTCGTCGATCGGCAATTCATTCATTGCTTGACGGTAGTTAGTCTTGAACTCTTTTTCATCAGGAATATCGGCGAACTCATAGAAAGCAGTACCTTCTCCATCGGTAAGATTCATTCCCCGTTGGGCAATTCCCTTCAGGATTTGTCCGCCGGATAAATCGCCGAGGTAGCGAGTGTAAGAATGAGCAACTAACAGTTCCGGTTCTGATGCAGAGATTTCGTGAATACGCTTAATGTAAGCTTTGGCTGAGGCTGACGGAGCTACTTGTTCCCGCCAATTCGCACCGTAGTAGTAAAACAAATCTTGTTCTAAGCTTTGCTTCCGATTCAACTGGGAAAAGTAAATTTTTGAAACAACTGGATGCTGCTTTTGGCGTTCCATTTCCTCTTCCATTGCCGAATAGACAAAGTAGAGGTTTGCTACTAACTTCCGGTAAGAAGTTTTTTCTACAACGCCTTTTAAAAAGCACTTGACAAAACCAACATTTTCTGCCATTGAGTGAGATTTTTTGGTTCCCTCACGCAATTTGGTTGCTAAATTGATGCTCATAATATATTGTCCAACCTTCTATTTTTGTGGTAGTCGATGGATGCGCCAACAATCTAAAAAATACCTAAGTTATTAGATTAGACTGATTTAATGAGAGATTGTATTAATTTTTATAACAAAACCTAGACTCGGCAGAAAGCACAAACAGTTTAGTCATTAGTCGTCAGTCATTGGTTGTTAGCTAATGACCGAGGACTAATGACTGCTGACTAATGACTAACTTAGATGTCCAAGTCAAGCATATTGAGTTTGGGGCCGTAGGTTTCGATGAATTCGCGGCGAGGGGCGACTCGATCGCCCATGAGGATCGTAAAGATGCGATCGGCTTCAGCAGCGTCGTCAATTTCCACCCGTTTCAGCGTCCGAGTTTCCGGGTTCATCGTGGTATCCCACAACTGTGTCGGCATCATTTCGCCCAAACCTTTAAATCGTTGGATGGTATAGTTGGCATTCGCCGGAAATTCATTGCGGATCAGAGCATTCCTTTCGCGTTCGCTGTAACAGTAGTAATGATTGCGTCCCCGTTCCACTTTATAAAGAGGAGGACACGCAATGTAGATGTAACCTTGTTCTACAAGTGCGCGCTGATAGCGGTAGAAAAATGTTAGCAACAGCGTGCGGATGTGGGCTCCATCTACGTCAGCGTCAGTCATGATCACGATGTGGTGATACCGCAATTGCGACGGATCGAATTCTTCGCCTTTAATCCCCAAACCCAGGGCTGTAATTAACGATTGAATTTCGTTATTTTTGTAGATTTTGGCATCATCGGTTTTCTCAATGTTGAGGATTTTACCGCGCAGTGGCAGGATGGCTTGATATTGGCGATCGCGCCCTTGTTTAGCAGATCCGCCCGCAGAATCACCTTCCACGAGATAAATTTCAGATTTTGACGGGTCTCTGGAACTGCAATCTGCCAGTTTTCCGGGCAATGGAGACGATTCTAAGACCGATTTGCGGCGGACTAAATCGCGTGCACGACGGGCAGCTTCAGCAGCCTTAAAAGCTTGAATAGCCTTCTCTAAAATGAAGTCGGCTACCTGGGGGCGGAACTCCAGATATTCGGTCAATACTTCGCCTACCAAAGAATCGACAATTCCTCGGACTTCGGTATTACCCAGTTTAGTTTTAGTTTGTCCTTCAAATTCCGGGTCTGGGACTTTGACCGAAATCACTGCTGTCAAACCTTCGCGGACGTTTTCGCCGGCGAGGTTGGGCTCGTGTTCTTTGATTTTGTTGCGCTTGCGGGCGATCGAATTCATCGTCCGCGTCAACACTGCCTTCAAGCCTTCTAAGTGCGTCCCACCATCTATAGTCCGAATGTTGTTAGCAAAACCAAGAACATTGTCACTAAAAGCATCAACGCACCACTGCAAAGCCACTTCTATTTGCACATTATTGCGTTCGCCTTGCACATAAATCACTTCTTCGTGCAGAGGCTGTTTTTCGCGGTTCATGTAGGCGATGTATTCCTTGATTCCGCCCTCATAACAGTAAGTTTCGATGCGAGGTTCATCACTTTTGAGCAGTTCCAAACGGTGGTCGCCAAAGGTAATTCTAACGCCCGCATTCAAGTAACCCAATTCTCGCAAGCGCCCGGCGAGTATAGTGTAATCAAATTCAATGCCAGTGCTAAATATCTGAGTATCTGGCATGAAAGAAACTGAAGTACCGGTGCGATTGCCTTTGCTGGGTTTGGCATTAAGTTCGGTGACAGGATTGCCTCTTTCGTAGCGCTGTAAATGTTCTTTTTGGTCGCGCCAAACTGTCACTTCTACCCACTCTGACAGCGCGTTAACAACAGAAATACCTACACCGTGCAATCCTCCAGAAACCTTGTAGCCACCACCGCCAAATTTACCGCCGGCATGGAGTACAGTCATTACTGTTTCTACTCCCGATTTACCAGTCTTGGCAACGATGCCAGTCGGAATACCCCGTCCGTCGTCTGTCACGGTAACGGAACCGTCGGCATTGATGTCAACCTCGATGTGGGTGCAGTGGCCAGCCAGCGCCTCATCGATCGAGTTGTCAACAACCTCGTAAACTAAATGGTGGAGTCCTCGCGGGCCTGTGGTACCGATGTACATCCCCGGTCGTTTGCGGACTGCTTCGAGACCTTCGAGAACCTGAATTTGGTCGGCGCTGTAGCTGCTGGTCATACAAAAATAGCTCCAATAATGAGGCCTAAAGCCCCAAAAGCTTCTAAAATGGGAAAACTTCTAAAACTATAGCACAAAACCGTCAAATGGCGATGCTAGGGCTTTCTGAAGCGAAATTTATCGGGGGGACGGAGAGGAATAGTTTTGAGATGGGTTGGGTATTTTCGAGGCGTAGCGCCGTCAATCAGCGGAGGGAGAGAGGTTTCGGGGATTTGATGGCTTTTATCGGGAAATGAAAAATGCTTTTTAAATGTGCGACGGCTTATGTTTAGATTAATTACGATTTGTGGGGCGACGGCGACGGGCAAGTCGGGAGTGGCTTTGGCTTTGGCGGGGCGACTGCAATCTTCGATTCTGAGTGCGGACTCCCGTCAAGTGTACCGCGAATTTGACATCGGAACGGCAAAACCGACAAAGGTCGATCGCACTTCTGTACCGCATCACCTCATCGACATCTGCGATCCGACAGAGACTCTAACACTCGCAGAGTACCAGCAGCAAGCTCAAAAAATTATTGCTGATGTGGTGGATTCTCCTCTGTTGTTGGTGGGAGGGACTGGCTTGTATATTAAGTCTGTAGTCAGGGGTTTGAAAATTCCGAGAGTAGGGCCGATACCGGAATTACGATCGCAATTCGCAGAACTCGGACAATCTCAATGTTACGCGATATTGCAGCAGGTCGATCGGTCTGCCGCCGAAAAAATTCACATCAACGATTCCATCAGAACTTTCAGAGCACTGGAAGTATTTTATGTCACCGGGCGCTCTATTTCCGAACAGCAGGGCGAGAATCCTCCCAATTATCCTATTTTACAGATTGGGTTGGATTGTGATATTGACGTTTTAGTCGATCGGATCAAACAGCGCACTGAACAAATGTTAGAACGCGGTTGGTTAGCTGAAGTGGAATATTTGTGTAAAAAATACGGCTGCGACTTACCGCTGTTGAACACGCTGGGATACCAGGAAATGAAACAATATTTGGCGGGTGATATTAAGCTTGAAGCGGCTAAAGACTTAACAATTTTGCACACACGGCAATTTGCCAAAAGACAGCGGACATGGTTTCGAGCCTATCCTGAAATTGAATGGTTCGATGTTAGCACACCGGATTTGTGCGATCGAGTTTGGCGGAGAGTTGCAGAGTTTTGCGAACAATAAGGATTTTTTTACCGCAGAGGGCGCAGAAGATCGGAAGAGCGTCGTGTAGGGAAAGAGTGTAGATCTCGGTGGTTTCATATTTTCCCTCTACAAGTTGATAAACTTGCAGAGATTGCCGGCGATATCTCCAAAGTTCGGGAACACCAAGAGCAGCATATATGGCATCTTTATTAACCGAAGAATTCGTGTAATCTGACTCTATTGCTAAATCGGGTGGCGGGTCATTTGGCAAATTGATATTTCGACCTCTAACTAAAGATTCATTTTGAATATAGAAACAACTATCAGGTTCGACAGCGCGAGTTAAATCTTCCCGTTCAAGAGTCAGCGAACCGAGACTCCTAAGTTCAATTTCCAGTTCATCTACAATAGCTTCAATAAAGCTTTCTATCAGTCGTTTGGGTTCTTCGTGTTCTTCCAGTGGCATCCTGATTTCCAATACTCCTCTATCGTAAGCAATTCTCCAAGTTCTATCGTCCCCAACATCTGCCAGCAATGCCTTAAAAGTTGACCAACTGACACCTTTTAAAACAACTCGGTTTTCTGGGGTAGTTTGCTGCTCGACGGGAGTTGATGTTGTTGTTACCATTTAACAATTCCTTGGTAGCTTCATCAATTTTTATTATAGAGGATAATAGGAGGTTTTTTCCGTTTTTTCTCGTTCCCAGGTAGAGCCTGGGAATGCCTGAAGCCGAGGCTCTGCCTCGCGGGAATAGGGAGGCAGAGCCTCCAGAGCTGCGTTCCTAGGCAGAGCCTAGAAACGAGGGAAACGAGGGATTTTCCGTCAATCAACTGTACAAACTCGCAACATATTCGCCGTAACCGTTATAAGGTAAAGTCGGGCGAGTTTCCCACGACCAACTGTTACCCGGGCCGACTACCCGTTCGTTGGCTTGCGACCATCGGGGGTGCGGTTTGTCGGGTTCGACATTTGCTTCAAAAGCGTATTCGTTGGCGCCGATTGTATTCCAAAAAGTGGCGGGCTGTTTTTCGACAAATTCAATTTTGACGATCGACTTTGCGCCCTTAAAACCGTATTTCCAAGGAATCACTTGCCGCAGGGGCGCACCATTTTGTTTTGGTAGCTTGCGGCCGTACAAACCTGTAGCAAAAAATGCTAAATCATTGGCCATTTCCTCGATCCGCATACCTTCGGTATAAGGCCAAGGGTAAAATTGCGACATCAAACCGGGCCCGGGAGTTATTTTGGAGTCGTAAAATGAGGTGAAGCGAACGAATTTAGCGTTCGATTTTGGTTCAACATCAGCCATCAGTAATTTCATGGGAAATCCGACCCAAGGAACTACCATCGCCCAAGCTTCTACGCAGCGAAATCGATAAACTCGTTCTTCGATGGGAAATTTTTTGTAGAGGTCGTCAATATCATAGGTGCGGGGATTTTTGACTAAACCTCCTACTTCTACTTTCCAGTTTTCTGTTGGTAAAGCTTGAGCGGCTTGCCAAATAGATTTTGTACCGCCGTATTCGTAAAAATTGTTGTATTTTGTAGCTAGGGCTTCGTCGGTAATTGCTCGATCGACTTTCGCAAAGGCGGGATTCCGGGTCAGCCCCGCATATGCTTCGGTTGATTGATCCAAAGCAGTTTTTGAGCTAGTATTGCTTTTGCAGCCGGTCAGCGGTAGCAGCGAAGCAGTCACGCCAGCACCAATTAAATTTGTCATGAAGCGGCGACGGTTGACAAAAGCTGCTTCTGAGGTAATTTGTGGATCGAGAATTTCCCAAGATTTGGGAACGCGAATTAACGGCATAAGTAATAGTTAAATGTTAGTAGTTAGTTTGGCAACAGTTGTCTAAATTTGAATCGATTTGAGATTTTAGATTGAACTCAATTCCGGTTGGACTCATACATGATGTGGAGGACACGGCAGTGCCGTTTCCCTACCACGATTAATTGTAGGGACACGATACTTCTGTGTCGAAAGCTGTGGGTAATATTAATTCCGATGTTACCGGATTTGAGATGACTCCATAGAACAGAGAATCGTGGATTTTAGGCAGTGCCTCGCGATTGCTTTACTTTGCGATATCGCCAAAAGTATCGGCAATGACAGTATAGCTTAATTCGGTAACAGGGAATCGGGCCGATCGATCTATCGACCTATTAAACCTCGCTCGCAGGAAAGTCAGCAATAATTTATGTGCGATCGACCGCAGGAATTGTGGCGAAAATCTGGGAAACAATTATCATAAAGCAAAGATTCTAATTATTTAATTTGTCCACAGGAAGCGGCACGCACCGCCCCGCTTTCCTCCCCTACCAACTTTGTAAGTCTGACGGGGGTCTCCAGCGGAAAAACAGATGAGTTACTGCATCAATTCCCATTGTCAGAATCCCCAAAATCTCGATCGCGCGACAGTCTGCAAAAATTGCGAGTCGAATTTGCTGCTCAAAGGACGCTACCGAGTCTTTCACACCCTCGGTCAAAGTCTCACTTGCCGCACCTTTTTAGCAGTCGATGAAGACCAACCTTCAGCGCCCCGCTGTGTCATTCAACAATTCTACCAGACCACAGCAGTCACCGACGGTAGCACACAGCTAAACCGGACATTTCGCGGCTCCGTCTCAGTCCTCGACGAGTTGGGAAAACATCCGCAAATACCAAAACTGCTGGCATCTTTTGAAGTCGAAGGCTGCCAGTATTTAGTTCAGGAATATATCGAAGGTCGCAATTTGGCCGATCGGCTTTCAGAAAAAGGTGTTCTAAAAGAAATTCAAATTTGGTATCTGCTGAGCGAATTATTACCTGTCTTGCAACTTGTTCACGACAATCAACTAATTCATCAAGATATCAAACCGTCCAACATTATTCACCGCAAAACTGCCCCAACTTCAGCAATAGCCCGGAAAGAGCATCTGCATCCTTGGGACGATCGATCAGGACTCGTTTTAGTCGATTTCGGCGCGGCAATTCCTGCCAACAGCGGGCCGCACAAAACAGAAACAGTAACGGGTTCTGCCGAATACGCGGCCCCGGAACAAATTAAAGGCAAAGCGATTAAGAGCAGTGACATCTACAGTTTGGGAGTCACTTGCATTCACTTGCTAACAGGAATGTCGCCCTTTGATTTGTTTGATATCCAAGCCGAAAGTTGGGCCTGGAGGCATTATTTGAAAGTACCAGTTTCGGCGCGGCTCGGCCGCATCCTGGATCAAATGGTAGAGCGAGAACCATCAAAACGCTATCGATCGATCGAGGCAATTCTCAAAGACATGAAATATGGCCCGACACCGATCGAGGCGATCGTCAGCAAACCCCAGTGGACTTTAGCCCTTTGGGGAGGAGCGGCGGTTGCCCTGCTGTCGGCAGTGCTGGGTTCTGGCTTGCCATCTCCAGCACCGCAGGCTTTCAGTTCTGGTGAGCCTGTTTCCAGCATTCCCGAAATTCGGTTCGATCCGCCCCCCATGCAGGATTTCAGCGCTGAGACATCGCAGTCAGGGCCCGCAGTGCGGACTCTGGCGGATCAAGCCAAAAACCCGGTTTGGGCCGTAGCAGTCACTCCCAACGGCCGCGTCATAGTCAGCGGGAATAATGACGGCACAATTCACCTGCTGCACAAGCGTCACGGCAAGATACTCAAGGTTCTAGGCGGACATTTAGGGCCCGTGTGGTCGGTGGCTGTCAGTCGCGACGGCAGGACGATCGCCAGTGGCGGCGCTGACGGTACGATTAAATTGTGGAATCTGTATTCTGGCAAGTTAATTCGGACTTTGGACGGACACCAAGACGGCGTGTTTTCGGTGGTTTTCAGTCCCGACGGCCAATCCCTGGCGAGTGTCGGTAAAGACAAAACTTTGAAGTTGTGGCAAGTCGAAGGCGGAGTTGAGTTAGAAACGTTTAAAGGGCTTTCTGACGAAGTACAGTCAGTGGCGTTCAGTCCCGACAAAGAAACTCTGGCTACTGGCAATAGTGACGGTACTGTCAAACTTTGGAACTGCCAGACTGGGCAATTGAAACAGACTCTCATAGGTCATTCTGAGGCGGTTTGGACTCTGGCTATCAGCCCGGACGGTCAAACTCTCGCCAGCGGCAGTTGGGACAAGACGGTGAAGCTTTGGGATATCAGCAATAATATCAAGACTAATACTGAGTTCCCAGAGTCCAAGGCTTCTCTGTTAGGGACTTTTCCAGATTCTGCCGATGAAATTGAGTCTCCTAATGTCATTGGACAAATCAACCCTAACAATGAATCTGGGCAGCCCAACGGTTCTCTGTTGCGGACTCTGACGGGTCATTCCGATAAGGTTAAGTCCTTGGCTTTCAGTCCCGATGGGGCAAGGTTGGCCAGCGCGGACTTGAGCGGAACTATCAAGCTGTGGCAGACGAATACTGGTGAAATAGAGGGTACGCTGAAGGGTCATTCGACTTGGGTGGAATTGGCTTTTAATCCTGAAGACAAAACTTTGGTTAGTGGGAGTTTTGACGACACAGTTAAGGTGTGGCGTTTGTCTCCTTGATTGTCTGACGCTAAGATATCAATTCTGGCTGCGCCGGAATGATATAGAGGAGACGGCAGTGCCGTATCCCTACCCCGATTAATTGTAGGGACACGGTACTGCCGTGTCCTGATTTCGGGTAATATTAATTCCGATGCTACCGGAATTGGTATGCCACAATCCGTTGCTGAACTTCCTTCTTGTATATGACGATAAATTCCGAGTTAGCCTCGCAGCATTTAGAAACGGGCGATCGACTGCAACAATCTGATAAATTTGAGGAGGCGATCGCACTTAACAAGATTGCCGAAGTTTATTATGCTCAACAGAAATATGTAGAGGCGATCGCCCAGTGCTACCAAACACTCCGCCACCAACCAGATTTTGCCGCCGCCTACAAAACCCTAGGCAATATCCTGCAAGCCCAGGGCAAAACAGACGCGGCAATACGCGCTTACTCAAAGGCGATCGAATTTAATCCTAACTTTGTCGAAGCCTATGTTAATTTGGGCAGTATGTTTTACAAACAAGGACGGCTAGATGATGCCATAACTTACTACCAAAAAGCGATTGCCATTCAACCAGATTTAGCCGCCGCTTATTGGAATTTAGGCAAAGTTTTAGAACAACAAGGGCGAATCAATGAAGGTTTATTTTATCAAAAAAAAGCTTTAGATTTACAGCCCGAGTTAGAAGCAGTTTAGTAAAAAAATAACACTGATAGCGTTAATAGTATGGATTCAGTAGAAAAAACTCAAGATCAGCAGCATCCGCAATATCGGCGCGATCGCACTACAGTCAATACTTTACTAGCCGGAGAAACAACCGACCACAATTTATCAGAATTAGCAAGATTAATAATTCGATACCGAGGCTTTCCCGGCGCTAGAGACATCCAAGCAGACTTAAAAAAAGTCCTGCAACAATGGAATCATACCGAAGAAACACTTTACGAACAAACCCGCAAAATTCACGCCAAAGGTGAAGTTTACAGGAAACAAAAAAGCGACCAAGAAGATTGGGCTTAATACCAAATTTAATGTGATCGTTTCTTCAAATCACGGATTTCTACTTGTTGATTTAGAAATATCATCAATGATAAAATACAACAAGTAACTAAAGGAAGCAGCACA
>ENA-OFCX01000371-OFCX01000371.1-metagenomes-genome-assembly--contig:-NODE-371-length-24329-cov-9.952295_pt1 | contig 24329 bp, 30 predicted proteins | sample MGYA00153384_OFCX01 | MGnify analysis MGYA00153384
CAAGGCGCCGCTGTGGAGCCCGTTCGTCGAAGGGCTGGTGTGGCGGTATCGGACGGCGGGAGCCGAAACGAATTAACTTGCGAATTATCGCGGTCGCGTCACCTTCCGCCCTGGGTGAGGGAAAATAAGCATGGCGACGGCGTACGCAGGACAACCGGTCGAATCGCGCACCAGCCGCGCCCACCCTCCCGGCCTGTGGACCCTAGCCGCGACCGAAGTCTGGGATCGTGCCAGCTTCTACGGCATGCAGGCGCTGCTGATCCTGTACATGACGCAATATCTGCTGCTCCCGGGCCAGGCGGACCAGGTCATCGGGCTCGGTCGGTTAGAGGACGCGATCACGGCGATCCGCGGACCGCTCAGCATCGAGGGTCGCGCAACCCAGATTTTCGCGCTTTACATCACCGTGCTGGCGATGCTTCCGTTGCTCGGCGGCTGGCTTGGCGATCGGTTCATTTCGCGCCGGGTAGGGGTGATCGCCGGCGCCTCGCTCATGACCGTCGGCCACGTTGCGCTGGGTTTTACGTCGACCTTCCTCATCGGACTGCTGCTGGTGCTCGCCGGGGCCGGCCTGCTGCGCGGTAATATCGCCCCGCAGATCCGGGCCTTATATGAGGCGGAGGATCCGCGCACCGCCGAGGCGTTCCAGATCTATTATCTCACCGTGTCCGGCGGCGGATTCATTTCCCCGCTGATTATCGGCGTCGTCAACGAACGCTATGGCTTTCATCCAGCCTTCGCGATCGCGGCGGTCGGCATGTTGATCGGCCTGGTTTGGTACGTCGTCCGGATAAAGACGCTGCCACCCGATCCGCCCCGCGCCCTGCGCGGCGAAGGGGGGCCCGCGCTGTCGGTCGCGGAAAAGCGCAACCTCGTCGTTCTGACCTGTTTCCTGATCGTCCCGCTCACCTTCTGGACGGCGCAGGTGCAGATTTGGAACATCTACAACATCTGGGTCAGCGCCAACGTCGACCGGATGGTCGGCGGCTTCCGCGTCCCCGTACCGTGGCTGCAATCGTTCGACAGCCTGGCCCCGATGGTGATGGCGATTGCCGCCATATTCTATTGGCGCCAAGGCAAGCCGAGCAGCGAAACCTACGGGAGAATGGCCATCGGCTGCATCCTGTTCGGCGCGGGGATGCTCATCCTGGCCGCCGCTCCGTCGATCGCCGGCCGCGACATCGGTCTGCCGATCCTGCTGCCGGTCGCCTTCCACATCGTCTCGAATGCGGGCTGGGTGCTATTCGTCCCGACCTGCGCCGCCTTCTTCGCCACATACGCGCCCGAACGTTGGCGGGGGACGATGCTTGGCCTCAACCTGCTCGCCACCAGCGTCGCCGGCTTCCTGAGCGGACCGCTGAGTGGCATTTACGAAGCGCGCGGCCCGACCTTTTTCTGGACCGCGATCGCCGTCGTCCCGATCGCCGGCGGATTGGCGTTGCTAGTGGCCACGCCCTTTCTGCGGCGCTTGCTGACCCCGATCAAGGCCACTCAGAGCACGTAGCGCGACAAGTCGATATCCTTCGCGATCCCCGCCAATTGCCCTTCGACGAACGCCGCGTCGATCACCAGGCTCTCGCCGCCGCGATCCTCGGCGGTGAAGCTGACCTCCTCGAGCAATTTCTCCATCACCGTCGACAATCGCCTCGCCCCGATATTCTCGAGCGCGGCATTCACCTCCGCCGCAATTCGCGCCAGCGCGGCAATCCCGTCGTCGGCAAAAGTGATCGTCACGTCCTCGGTCTTGAGCAAGGCGCAATATTGCTCGGTCAGGCTGGCGCGCGTCGACGACAGGATGCGGACGAAATCGGCCTCGGTCAGCGCCGCCAGTTCGACCCGGATCGGTAGCCGCCCCTGAAGCTCGGGGAGCAAGTCCGACGGTTTTGCGACGTGGAACGCCCCGCTGGCGATGAACAAGATGTGGTCGGTCTTGATCGGCCCATATTTGGTCGCGACCGTCGTCCCTTCGATCAGCGGCAACAGGTCGCGCTGCACGCCCTCGCGAGACACCGACCCGCCGCGCACATCACTCACCGCAATCTTGTCGATCTCGTCGAGGAACACGATCCCGTTGGCCTCGGCATCGGCCAAGGCAACGCGGGTCACGTCATCGGCATCGACGCGCTTGTCGGCCTCCTCCTCGACCAGTTTGCCGAACGCGTCGGGAACTTTCAATTTGCGGCGCTTCTTCGGTGCGCCGCCGGAGAATTTCGACATCATTTCGCTGAGGTTGATCATCCCGACGCCATTGCCCGGCATGTCGAACGGCATTTGCGATGCCTCGCTGACCTCGATCTCGACTTCGGCGTCGTTCAACGATCCATCGCGGAACCGCTGGCGGAAACTCTCGCGGGTAGCCTCGCTCGATCCCTTGCCGGTCAATGCGTCGAGCAACCGGTCCATCGCCGCGCCCTCGGCCGCATCGCGGACTTTGACGATCCGGCGCTCCTTTTCCAGCCGGACCGCTTCCTCGACCAGGTCGCGCGCGATCTGCTCGACGTCGCGACCGACGTAGCCGACCTCGGTGAATTTGGTCGCCTCGACCTTGACGAAAGGCGCATCGGCCAGCTTCGCCAGCCGCCGCGAAATCTCGGTCTTGCCGCACCCCGTCGGCCCAATCATCAGGATGTTCTTGGGCGTCACTTCCTCGCGCAGTTCGGGCGACAGCCGCTGCCGCCGCCAGCGATTGCGCATCGCCACCGCGACCGCTTTCTTGGCCTCGGTCTGGCCGACGATATGCTCGTCCAATGCGGCGACGATCGCCTTGGGAGTAAGCGCGTCGTTCATGCGCCCACCTCCTCGCCCACGGTTTCTAGCGTAAGTCGGTCGTTGGTGAACACGCACACCTCGGCGGCGATCGCCATTGCCCGGCGGGCGAGCTTCTCGGGGTCGGGTTCGTATTCGACCAGCGCCTTGGCCGCTGCCAGCGCATAATTGCCGCCCGAGCCGATCGCTGCAATGGCGCCTCCGGAAGAACTGGCCTCGGGCTCGAGCACATCGCCATTGCCGGTCAGGATCAGCATCGTCTCGGCATCGGCGACGATCATCATCGCCTCGAGGTTGCGGAGATATTTGTCGGTCCGCCAATCCTTGGCCAGCTCCACCGCGGCGCGCAGTAATTGCCCGCGGCTCGCCTCCAGCTTCTTCTCCAGCCGCTCGAACAAAGTGAACGCATCCGCCGTCGCCCCGGCGAACCCGCCGATCACGCTGCCGTCGCCCAGCCGCCGTACCTTCTTGGCGTTGGGCTTCATTACCGTATTGCCCATCGACACCTGGCCATCGCCGGCGATCACCGTCCGACCGCGCGTCTTCACGCCAAGGATCGTCGTCCCGTGCCAGCTTTCCAATCGTTCGCTCCCGTCAGTCACCAGCCCTATGTGGGGCGAGGTGACGGCAGCGTTCAAGGGCTGGATGACGGTTCGTCATCGAGAGCTTGCTCGATCTGCTGCTCGACCCGCCGGTCCGGCATGAACCATAGCAGCGATACGGCGACATAAATCGCGACCGCCAACCACGGTTCGACAAAGGCCAACGCTGCGCCGGTCAAATACATCGCCAGGGTAATCCGCTCGCGCTTGACCTTGCCCACCGCACGGTCGAGCGGCGTTTCGCCGTCCTCAGAGACATCGGCGTGAATGATGGCCCATTCCAGCAACAGATAAGCGAGCGCGGCCATGGTCAACACTGCGCCATAAGCCGCGACCGGCGCCGCGCTGACTTTCGCCTCACCGATCCAGCGGATGACAAACGGGATCAGGCTGAGCCAGAACAGCAGGAACAGGTTGGCCCATAGAACCCGTCCATCGACCCGCCGGGTAAGGTGCATCAAATGATGATGGTTGTTCCAGAAAATTGCCACGTTGACGAAGCTGAGCGCGTAGGCCCCAAGCAACGGCAATGTCGGTCGCACCGCCGCCCAGCCAGTGCCCTCGGGCACCTTGAGTTCAAGCACCATGATCGTGATAATGATCGCGATCACGCCGTCGGTGAAGACGCTCAGTCGATCGGGTTTCATGATCGGTGGGACTTCGCTCATCGATCCTGCATATCCAGGAATGCAATCGCGTCGGCAAGCGCGGGGGTCGATCCGCGAAATGCCGGGGATAGTGATTTCACCGTGTCGATATGGGCCTTGCCCCGATATAGCCGCAGCTCGACCGGTGCGCCGAGCGACGTCAACTTCGCCGCCAGCCGCTCGCTGTTGTACGGCCGCACGACGGTATCAGCGGTGCCGTGCATCAGCAGCATCGGCGGCGCATCGGCGCGCGCAAAACTGATCGGCTGGGTTTCCGCGGGGCGCGGCCACTGGCCCAGCGCATCGCGCCCGCGAGCCTCGGTGAACGGATAGAAATCATACGGCCCCGACAGCAAGGCCGCGGCGCGGATGGTGCGCGGATCGACCCCGATATCGCGCAGGTAGTGCTGGTCGAGCGTCAGCATCGCTCCGATATACGCCCCCGCCGAATGGCCCGAGACCGCGATCCGCGCCGGGTCGCCGCCAAATTCCGCCGCATGGTCGCGCGTCCATTTCACCGCCAGCGCACCATCCTCGATAAAGGCCGGGAAATGGACATTTGGCACCAGCCGATAATCGGGCACGATCGCGACGTAACCGCGTGCTGCAAACGCGCGCGCGGCAAAGCCATAGTCTGCCCGCGCCCCGTCGACCCAGCCACCGCCGTAGAAGAATATCACCACTGGCAGTCGTGCCCCCGGTGCCGCTTTGGCAGGGACATAGACGTCAAGCCTTTGTCGGGGATCGCTGCCGAACGAAGCGCCTTTGACCGCAATCCGCGTCCCGCCATCGCCGGCGATCCGGCTGATCCCGTTGAGCAGCCCCGCCGGCGAGCATGCGGCGAGCACGAGCAATGCCAATCCCCCGCCAGCGAGAAACAGGGTACGGCGAGCAAATGAACGGTTGGCGATCTGGGTCATTGTCGCTCAATGCCTCGCAGCACGCGACGGGTCCAAATCTTATCGCGCGAGCCGTTCCAACCACCCCCGCCGTGCGCGCCTTACCGCCTCGCCGTCGCGCGCCTCGCAGCGCTCGATGATGCCGATCGCGTCGCGGGTGCGGCCATTGGCTTCATCGAGCTTGCCGGTCTGGGCATCGCCGAACACCACCCAGTCGCCGACCGTCGAGCCGTCGGGCAGGGTCGCGCCGGCCACCCAGGCGCGCCAGTCAACGGGTAGCAGGGCGGCGCAACCGGCACCGCTCGCTGTCACGATAGGCGGCCCGCCCGCACAGGCTGCCAAGCCCGACATCACGCACAGCAGGAGCAACCGGCGCATCGGCCCCAGCGGTGCCGCGAATTTCTTTTTCATGATCTTCACCCATCTGGTCGGATTGTTGTTCTCGCTTGGCAGCGGCGCCGACCGCCGCCACGGCATCCTCGCCGCTCTTGCTGGCCGCGCGCGCCTGCTCCTCGCCGAGCCGGGCGCGGGCCTGATCGGTGTGAAGCTTGCGGCACGCGGCCGGTCCGGCGATCGCCATCGCCAGCACCAGCGCGGCAATCACGATCCACGGCGCGAACCGGCGTAACAAGCCTTGGGCCAGCTCAATGATGATCGGCATCGTCACCCTCCCCGCCCGCGGCCTCGAAGCTCGCCCCGAACGCGCTGCCCTTGACGCTCCGCCGGTTGATCGCGAGGCCGAGGCTGAGCAGGATCGCGCCGATGATCGCCAGCAGTCCGTAATTGCTGTTGGCAAGCGCGTGGATCACGTCGAGCCGAACCGTCGGGTCGGCGCGTGCGAAGGCCGCCAGCAGCCGCACCAACCAGACCGAAAAAGCAGTCAGGACGGCGGCCCCGGCGATCGAGCTGATGAGCGCGACGAATGCCCGCCAGTCGCGCGGTGGCCAATTTGACGGGCTCATCACAATGTGCCGATCCGGTTGGCAAGCCAGCCGTAGAGGAAGGCCTCATTCGCCGGCCGTCGCTCGGCCAGGCGGAGATAGCGTTCACCTTGCAATGCCTCCATCGCGCGGAGCAGGACGGTCTCCCCACCCGACATGCCTCGAACCGAGAGAAACCGGTCGAGTGCCGCGAGGCTGGCATCGCCGAGCCGCCCATCGGGAACCAAGTCGGGATAGTCGCGTCCGCTGCGGTTGAGCGCCGTCAAGGCACGCTGGAGAAAGGTTGCAGCGACCGCCGGACCCATGTTGGCGCCAGTGTCGAACAATTCGGCGGCTAACCGCGGCCTGCGCTTGGCGATTTGGTCGAACCGCGGCCGCAGCCAGTAGAGCTGCCGGTAGATCGATTCCGCCTCGCCTCGCGGCAGGTCGCGCATCGCCCCGCCAAAGCCGTGCGCGCGGGCCACTGCCTCGGTAATCCCGAAGCAGGTCGCGCCGCCGCGATCGGCGGGATGATTGACGTACCCGCCCTCGCGATCGATCAGTGCATCGACCAATTGGTCGACTCCATATGCCGCCTCGTCCCGCTCCATCATCATCAAGCTCCTCCCGATTCGGATAAATAACCTTAAAGGTTATAAATAGGACAGCGTTATTGCGTTTATGGCATGATTTGCTCAACGATCGACTGAATTGGGACGCTGCCAAGCTGTGAATCGACAAGCATTTTTCCGGTCGCTGTTGCTCCGGTGTCACTTGCCCCCCGGTGATCGCCCGCGCACAACCGCGCGCAGGGAGCCACGAACCTACGTGGCCGAGGGAGGATGCTTTTCATGATTTCGACTAAGACCGCGCGCCTGGCGCTCGCCGCCGCAACCGCACTGACCGCTTTTGGAGCGCCCGCAAGCGCGCAGCAGATCGACCGCATCGTCGCGTTCGGCGACAGCTACGCCGACGACGACAATTTCTTCCAGCTGGCGGCGATCCCGCCCGCAAGCACCGTCATTTATACCACCGGCCGCTTCTCCGGCGGCACCAATTATGTCGATACGCTCGGCCAGATCCTGCAGGTGCCGATCGACAATTTCGCCATTGGCGGCGCCCAGTCGGGCATCAGCAACACCAACAATCCGTTCAACTGGGGCTTCACCTACGAAGTTGACCAGTTCCTCAACGTCGGGCCGCAATCGACCATTTTCCCGGCGACCACCGCGCCGTTCCGGTCGACCGACCTGGTCACCGTTTCAATCGGCGGCAATGATGCGCGCGGTTATCAGCAGGGCGGCGGCACACTTGTCGGCGCCTCCGCGGCAGCGACGGTTGCTGCCGGGCTTGCCACCGGCAACCTCAACCGGCTGGTCGCGGCCGGCGCGCCAACGATCAGCTTCCTCGCCGGCGACACCGGTCGCTTGCCCGAGATCGCTGGCAACCCGACCGGCGCCGCGATCCGCACGTCTTACTCGAACACCTTCAACACCAGCCTTCAGGGCACGCTTTCGGGCTATGCCAACAACGGCGTGATCGTTCACTATCTCGACCTCAATCAGGTGCTCAATAACATCAACGCCAATCCGGCGGCGTTCGGCATCACCAACGGCCTGGTCTGCCCGATCTTCCCCAGCCCGACCTGCGTCACCAACAGCAGCGGCTATTTGTTCTACGGCGACGCACTCCATCTGACTTCGGACGGGTTCAAGATCGTCGCCCGTTATGTCGCCGCGCAACTTGCCGCACCGCTGACGATGCAGGCACCGAGCGATTCGGCGATGAACGTCGGCCAGCAATTCGGTCGCACCCTGACCAGCCGCCTCGACCTCAGCGCCCCGCGCGATGGTGATCAGCCCGAGGGCTTCCACGCCTATGTCGTCGGCGACGCTTATTCGCGCACCGCCGGCGCCACCCTTGGCAACCAGCATTTCGCAAGCGACACGATCGGCGTGACGGTCGGGGCCGATTATGGCTTCGGGAGCGGCGTGATCGGGATTGCCGGCAATTACAGCAAGCCCAAGATCAAGTTCGGTACCGGTGACGCCGACCTCGAAGGACATTCTTACCAGATCGGCGCGTACGGCGGATTTGGTGTCGGCGGCGCCTTTGCCCAAGGCTACATCGGCTATGGCTGGGATAGCCACAAGTTCGAACGCGCCGGGGTGATCTCGGACATCACTTCGTCGCCCAAGGGCAATCACTGGATCGCCGGCGGCAAGGCCGGTTATTTGATGAGCATGGGATCGGTCCGGGTCGGCCCGGTGGTCGGTCTCGATTACGCCCGCGCCAAGGTCGATGGGTACACCGAAACCGGCGATGCGGCGCTGACGCTCAATATCGGGTCGGCGCGCTACAGTTCGCTTCGCGGCACTGCCGGTGCCGAGCTGCGCGGTGACTTTGGCGGCGGCGGGGTGCAATTCCGTCCGTACATCGCGCTGGTCGCGGAAAAGGAATTGGGCAGCCGTGGCCGCTCGATCTCCTTCTCGCAAACCGACGCGCCGATCATCGTCAACCGCTTCAACTTCGATGACGTGTCGAAGAAGATCTACGGCCGCGGCACGATCGGCGCGACCGCGCAGATCTTCAGCCACGTGTCGATCGACTCGGGCATCTCGATGACCGCCGGCAAGAAGCAGGGCAACGAGACCTCGGGCCACCTCGGCATCCGCGTCGGCTTCTGACCGACGCCCGATCGTGACGGCTCCGTCTTGACAGGCGGGCCGTCATGATAACCTTCTCCCGTTCGCGCGCCGCAGATGTTCGGCGCGAGAACGGGAGGGGACTATGGATATCGACACCACCGCCACCTCCGCCACCACCACCGCGACGCCGCTCCATTTATGGATCGTCGGCGTGCTCGCGACCCTGTGGAATGCGTTCGGCGCTTATGACTATGTCATGACCCGCACCAGGGGCGCGGCGTACATCGACTCGATGATGCCCGGCGTCGATGGCGCGGGCTACATGGCCTACATCAACGCCTTTCCGATCTGGGTCAGCTCTGCCTGGGCGATCGGCGTCTGGGCCGGGCTGGCGGGCACGATCCTGCTGCTGATGCGCCATCGCTGGGCGGTGCCGGCATTGCTCTTCTCGTTCGCCGGCGCAGTGATCGGGATCGGCTATCAGATCCTCAAGCCGTCAGGCATCGCGGAGATGGAGCGCGGGTTCAACGCCTATGTCGGCTATCTCGTGATCGCCTTCGCCTTCGCGCTGTTCGTCTATGCCCGCGCGATGCGGACCAGAAACGTGCTTCGCTAACGTCGGCGAATGAAGCCGCGGATATCGTCGGCGAGCTTGGCGCGATCCTCATCGCGGACGTACATCATGTGGCCCGAATGGTAATAATGAAACTCGACGCGGTCCTGCGGAATGCCGGGGCGTGACAGGGCATATTCGGCGGCGAAGAATGGCGTCGCGAAGTCGTAATAACCTTGGGCGACGAAGATTTTGAGATCCTTATTCTCGCGCATCGCGGCGCCGAGATAGGGGGTCAGGTTGAAATAGGCATTGGTGTCGCGCCCGCCCGGGATCCGCCAGTCCCACTCGCCGATCACATTGCTGATCGATTGATATTCGCGATCGGTCGTGAAGCCCAATGTGCCGCGCTCCCAGCTGTTGACCGCCGCGGTGTAACCCGCGTCGATGCCGTAGAAGCTCGGGTCATTGTCGTAATTTTCGCCGGCATTGTCATAATCCTTGCCGGTGTAACGCGTGTCGAGCCGGCCGATGGTCAGCCCCCGGTCGCGGAGCAGTTCCTTGTAGAAGCGGTCGGGCGAAACGCGCAGCTCGGCGCGATCGAGAAACGCTTCCGACAGTCCGGTGAACCGCGCCAGTTGCCGCCGGATCGCCGCGCGCTCCTCGCCCTGCAACTTCTGCCCCTTGAGCAGCGCCGTCGCATAAGGCCCGATCGCCCACGCGCGGGCTTCGTCGACGAACGCCTCGACCGAGGGTGCAGTCGCCTTGCCATGATATAGCGCGGTCGCGGCCATCGACGGCAGGTTGGTGACCACGCTCAGCTCATTGCCCGGCGTGTCCGCCCCCGCGCCGAAATCGAGGATCGTCGAAATCAGGATGATACCGTTCAATCCGACGTCATTGTAGGTCTTGTTGGCCAGTTCGTTGACCACCGCCGCCGAGCGCGAGGTGCCATAGCTTTCGCCGCCGAGATAATGCGGGCTGTTCCAGCGGTTGTTGTCGGACAGCCAGCGCCGGATGACTTCGGCCACCGCCTTGGCATCGGCCGTCACCCCGTAAAACTCCTTGCCCTCGGTCTTGCCGATGAGGTGGCTGAAGCCGGTCCCCGGCGGATCGATGAACACCAAATCGGTGACGTCGAGCAGCGAGGCGGGATTGTCGACGATCGGGTATGGCGGCGCGCCATCATCCTTCGCGTCGGACGGGATTGCGACCCGCTTGGGCCCGAACGCCCCCATCTGCAGCCACACCGATCCCGATCCCGGCCCACCGTTGAACAGGAAGGTCACCGGCCGCGCGGGATCCCGCGCATCCTTGATGTAAGCGGTGGTGACGATCGCGGCTTTCTGAATGCCGTCATCGCCCGCAATGATCGTCTCGCCGATGGTCGCGGTGTAATTAACCCGCTGCCCGCCGAAATTACCCGACAATTTAATGCTGTGCTTTTGCGGGATGATCTTCTCGACCGGATCGGCGGGTTTCTCCTTGGCTGCGGCGGCGGGCGCGGGCGGCTTCTTGTCCTGCGCAAGGCCCGGCGACGCGACCAGCGCCAGTGCCAACCCGATCGATCCAAACCGCCGCATTTCAGTCTCCCCTTTTGTCAGCACGACAATGCCGGAGGCGGCGGGGCATGCAAGCCTTTGATCGACGAGCGGCGGGTCGGGCCTACCAGCGGCGCTTGGGGATGGTCTTCTTCCACTGCGTCTGGTCGCGGCTTTCCTTCCAGCTTTTGACCATGCATCCCGTCCAGCCGCCCGGTCCGACCGCGCTGCACGATTGCGTCCCGACATCGCCTTGCGCCGCCCAGCCGACGCGTTCGTTCATCACGCTCCTGGTCTCGCCAAAGGGATCGAACGGCGCGTCATCCTCGGGCAATCGGAAGGGCGAGCGATAGTTGCGAGTGGCGCAGACGATGATGTCACCCTTGTCCGGGCGCTGCCTGCATTCGATCGCGTCGATCGATTCCTGCACCGCCTGGCCCAGCGGCACCGCGCCAGCGGCGGCGAGCAGGACTAGGGCGATCACCCGCGCCGACCGGCGAACATCTGCGTCATCGCCAGCGCGTCATAGCCATAGGGGTCGGGCCGGAACGCGACCCCGCTGGTGGTCGGCGCGACCGTCAGATAGGTCATGAACACCGGCACCGGCCGGTCGAGGTCGAAGCGTTGCTCGACCGCCGAGGTCACCACCGGCGGCTGGCCGAACACCCAGCTCGCGAACCGCCGATAATCCTGCAGCCGAACGCAGCCGTTGCTGACCCAGCGCTCATTGCCCGCGAACAATTCCTTGTGCGGGGTGTCGTGGAGGTAAATGCCATAATCATTGGGCATTTCGAACTTCATCGCGCCCATCGAATTCCACGGCCCGGGCAATTGGCGGACCCAGATCGAGGGCAGCTTGCGGCCCGACGCGATCGCTTTCCAATTGACCGTCGCCGGGTCGATCGGGTGCGCGCTCGCGGTCCAGTCGGACAGCACTTCGTAATGAAAATCGCGCAGGTAAGTCAGGCCCTGTTCGTTGATTCGGGTTGCCGTCAGGGTGCGGACCAGGTCGGGCGGGACGTTCCAATACGGATTGGCCTTGGCGTTGCGCAGGATCACCGCCATCATCGGCGTCTTGGTCTTGGCCGACCCGACCACCACCCGCATCCGGTCGGCAATCCGGTCGCGCGCGATGAGGTAGGTCTCGGCCGCGCCCGAATCGACCACCACATAACGCTCGTAGGTGCCAACCACCGGCAGGCGGAACGCGCGCTCCATGTTGATCGCGATCTTGCGCTCGTAAAACACCGCACCGCGGTTGAGCGAGTCGATCGTCGCGGGGTCCGCGCTGCCGTCGCCAAAGCCGACCCCGTGAACGCGTTGGTAGGCCGCGACGGCGAGGCTCAACTTGGCATCATACGGACCGACCGGGGGCAGCCCGAGGCGGGACCGCAGGGCAGCAACACGCCGCCCGGTCGACCCGCGCTGAAGCAACGGGCCCGCCGGAATCTGCAGCTGCGGCAACCGCCCCCAGCTCGCCTGATATTGCTTCAGCCCGCGCGCCAGGTCGGTGAACATCACGCTCGGCGCACCGCTTTTGGTGGAGTTTACAGCAAGCGTGCGCGCGCGCGATTTGAGCTGCTGCCGACCGACAATGGCCAAGGCAGGATCGACATAGATGAAGTCGATCCCTTGCCGCACCCCCGCCGCCACCGCGACCGGCTCATCCCCCTGCGGCGCGGCTGAAAGCGGGGCCGTGCCCAGCAAGGCCAGCGCGACAAGGGGGAAACGACTATGGTTCATAAGCCAGGTGCCGCGCGGGCAGCACGCTCCAGGGTTCATCAGCAATCCACCGAAATGCCCGCGCCAGAGTTGCCGGGCGGTGAACGATGCTAGGCGGCGTTGCGGGCGGGGCCGAAACTGGGCTGGGGAATTGGGAATCCCCGTGCTTTCGCAACGTCGAGCCAACCGTCGATGGCGTCCCGGATATTGGCAAGCGCTTCCTCGCGCGTAGCCCCGTGCGATGAACATGGCCGCAGGTCAGGCACCTCCGCAATCCAGACGTTATCCTCGTCGGACCAGTAAAGATTGATCGGGTAATGCGGCTCATTCACGAGGACAGATGTAGCGCATATCGATCGACCAATTCAAGAAATTCGCGAACCTGGTAACGTTTTGCTTCGCTGCCGCCGGGCTGGACCGGGAACGAGCGCGGGATTGAATGGTGAACATAAATGCGGTGACTGCCGGAGACGCGATCGAGCTCAAACTCGAACGCGCGCAGTAGTCGCTCGAAATCGCGAAAGCTGACTGTCCGATCTGATGACTGGCGGAGCAATTGATAGAGTTTGTCGGGCTTGGTCATCCCCGACTTCAATCATAGTTTTGAATCGTATGTCACCATGAATATCGGCCACTTCCAGCCGTTGGTCTCTCTACTTCTTCCCCCCGCCCCACTTCCGCTGCGTCTTCCCGAACCCCGTCCGCCTCGTCCCCGGCTTGCCCTGCGTTGCATTGCCGCTCGGCCTTGGCGCGCGCCGTTCCTGCACCGGGATGCCGAGATCATTCTCCTCCAGCCGCCTGATCTCGTCGCGAAGCCGCCCCGCTTCCTCGAATTCAAGATCGCCCGCGGCCTTGCGCATCCGCGCCTCCAGGTCGCCGATGTAGGCACGCAGATTATGTCCAACCAAATGCGGCCGCTCGTCGTCGCCGGTCTCGACCAGCACGCCGTCGCGCAATGTCACGTCGCTCATGATGTCGTGGATCTGGCTCTTGATGCTCGCGGGCGTGATCCCGTGCGCTTCGTTATACGCCAATTGCTTCTCGCGCCGCCGGTCGGTCTCGCCCATCGCGCGCTCCATGCTTCCCGTCACGCGATCGGCGTACAGGATCACCCGCCCGTCGATATTGCGCGCGGCGCGGCCGATGGTCTGGATCAGCGACGTCTCCGATCGCAGGAACCCTTCCTTGTCGGCATCGAGAATCGCGACCAGCCCGCATTCGGGGATGTCGAGCCCCTCGCGCAGCAAATTGATCCCGACCAGCACGTCATACACCCCGAGCCGCAAGTCGCGGATCAGCTCGATCCGCTCGAGCGTTTCGACATCGCTATGCATGTAGCGCACGCGAAGCCCCGCCTCGTGGAGATATTCGGTCAGATCCTCGGCCATCCGCTTGGTCAGCGTCGTCACCAAGGTGCGATAGCCCTGCGCCGCGACCTTTTTCGCTTCGTTGACCAGATCGTCGACCTGGTCCTCGACCGGCTTGATCTCGACCGGCGGGTCGATCAGCCCGGTCGGACGGATGACCTGCTCGGCGAACACCCCGCCGGTCGCCTCCATCTCCCACGGCCCCGGGGTCGCCGAGACGAACGTCGTCTGCGGCCGCATCGCGTCCCACTCGTTGAACCGCAGCGGCCGGTTGTCGATGCAGCTCGGCAGGCGGAAGCCATATTCCGCCAACGTGATCTTGCGCCGGTGATCGCCCTTCGCCATCGCCCCGATCTGCGGCACCGTCTGATGGCTCTCATCAACGAACAGCAGCGCATTGTCGGGCAGATATTCGAACAGGGTCGGCGGCGGCTCGCCCGGCAGTCGGCCGGTCAGGAAGCGCGAGTAATTCTCGATCCCCGCGCAGCTGCCCGTCGCGGCGATCATCTCGAGATCGAAATTGGTGCGCTGCTCGAGCCGCTGCAGCTCGAGCAACTTGCCCTCCGCCTCCAACTCCTTCAACCGCTCGGTGAGTTCATGCTTGATCGCCTCGCTCGCCTGCTTGAGCGTCGGCCCGGGCGTCACATAATGCGAATTGGCGAACACGCGGACGGTTTCGAGCGACGCTGCCTTGCGCCCGGTCAGCGGATCGAATTCGACAATCTCCTCGATCTCGTCGCCGAAGAAGGAAATGCGCCACGCGCTATCCTCATAATGCGACGGGAAAATCTCCAGATTGTCGCCCTTGACGCGGAAATTGCCGCGCGCGAACCCGGCGTCGTTGCGCTTGTATTGCAGCGCGACGAGCTTGCGGATGATCTCGCGCTGGTCGGCACTGTGGCCCTTCTTCAAGTCGAAGATCATCGCCGAATAAGTCTCGACCGAGCCGATGCCGTAGAGGCACGACACCGAGGCGACGATGATCACGTCGTCACGTTCGAGAAGGGAGCGGGTAGCGCTATGCCGCATCCGGTCGATCCCTTCGTTCACCGAGCTTTCCTTCTCGATGTAGGTGTCGGACCGCGGGACATAGGCCTCGGGCTGGTAATAATCGTAGTAACTGACGAAGAACTCGACCGCATTGTCGGGGAAGTAATTGCGAAATTCGCCATAGAGTTGCGCGGCGAGGATCTTGTTCGGTGCGAGGATCAACGCCGGCCGTTGCGTGGCCTCGATGATCTTGGCCATGGTGAAGGTCTTGCCGCTGCCGGTGACGCCGAGCAGCACCTGGTTGACCTCGCCACCTTCTGAAATTCCCTCGACCAGTTCCTTGATCGCCGCCGGCTGGTCGCCCGCCGGTTGATAATCCGACCTGAGCACGAACGGCCGCCCGCCCTCGCTCTTGTCGGGCCGCGCGGGGCGGTGGGGGACGAAGTTCTGCCCGGTATCGGGCTCGTCGAGCGAAGTGCGGATCTGGATGGCCATCGTGCTGCAGATGGCTTCTATTCAGTCTGCTTTCAACGCCAGTCGGTCAAATCCCGCCAGTCAGCACGTCGATCGCGCCGGTGATTTCGTGGGAACGATCGGCCAGCGAAACAACCACCGCGCCAAGCTGGTTGCGCTCGACGGCGCCGATGAATTGCGTCGTCATCACAAGGTTCTGACCGTCGATGATGAACACGGGATTGAACCGGCCGGCCACTTTCGGCGCGCGCGCTCGGGGAATTAACGGCACGACGGCGCGCGTGTTCAGCTCGGACAAAAGGTCGGACTGACAATTGACGACCAAGTCGTTGCCAAGCCGATGCACGTCGAACTGCGCCACCGTCAGAACATGCGATATTTGGCGAGCGGCAGGCCGTTGGCTTCGACCCACTCATTGGAAGACTGCAGCGCCGCGCGATTTTCCTCGAGCCACGCCTCCCCGCGCGCCTTCTTGACGGCCGCCGCGAGCCCTTGGCTGGATGCCTGCGAAATGCTCACGCCAAGCGCTCTCGCTTCATCGACGAGCGCCTGATCAAGCGTAAGATTGACCCGCGCAGCTTTCGGTGAACGCCCAGGGCGTGTCGTGACATGCTTGTTCATGATGCGCATGATCTATGCGCATAATACGCCACACGCAATCGTCAAATGCCTCTATTGCGTCCCCGCGAAACGGCAGTAATCTTTCCCCGCGAATACGCCGCCGGATCGTTCAAATGGGGGACATCATGACCAGAACCATAATCCTGCTACCTTTCGTCTTGCTCGCCGCATGCGGATCGAAGGGCGAGGTCAAGGCCACCAACGCCTCGGTCGAGGAGGTCGCCAACAAGGTCGCAGCGGCCCAGTCGAGCGGCAATTTCCTCCACGCCGGCAAATGGTCGATCAAGGGATCGGTGGTCGAGGTCAGCATGCCCGGGATGCCCGCCGCCATGGCCGAACAGATGAAACAACGCAGCCAGGCGATGTCCGCGACCGAGCAATGCATGACCGAGGAGCAGGTCCGCAAACCCGGCCCCGGCTTCTTCACCGCGGTCAAAAATTGCCGTTACGACCATTTCACGATGAGCGGCGGCAAGATCGACGCCAAGATGAACTGCACCTCGCCGCAGGGTGTGCAGAGTGCAACGATGATCGGCGACTACACCCCCGAGACGTACCGCATGGACATGGTCACATCGATGAAAGTCGAGGGCTCGCCGGGCATGACGATGAAATTGCACGCCGAGGGCAAGCGCGTCGGCGAATGCGATGCTGCCACCGCGGGCAAGGTCGCCGCACAATGATCGAGGGAATTTGAGCATGAACCCGACCCGCGCACTGACGCTTGGCCTCGTCGCCATCCCGGCGATGGCGATCGCCGCCGATAGCGTCGTGATGAAGCCCGGCCGGTGGATCGAGACCGCGGTCCCGACCAGCATCATGGTCGGCGGCAAGGCGCAGCCGGTCGGCCCCGATCAAAGCAAGACCAAGTCGATCTGCCTGTCCGCTGCCGAGGCCGCCGATCCGCGCAGCTATTTCGCGGTGGCGGTCAAGACCAAGGCCTGCACCCCGCCGATGGGCGGCGTTGCGGACGGCAAGATCGAGCTCGCCAGTTCCTGCGCGAAGGATCCGGCGGCCGCCGATTCGGAAGCGCGCGCGATCAAGATCAACGGCACCTACGGCGCGGAAACCTATGCCGCGAAAGCGGTGATGACGACCTCGTTCGGCAACGCCCCGGTCGAGTTGAAGCTCGACATCGCAGGCCATTTCGATGGCGTTTGCAAGGGCGATGAAGACCCCCGCTCGGAGGCCGCCAAGTGATCCGCACTTTTCACCTTGCACCGCTCGCGCTGCTGCTCGCCTCCTGCGCCACCGTCAATCCCGCCCCAACCTATGATCTGATCGTCCGCAATGGCACGATCGTCGACGGCAGTGGCGGCCAGCCGTTCACTGGCGATGTCGGGGTTCGTGGCGATCGCATCGTCGCCGTCGCACCGCATCTCGACGGGGTCGCCCCGCGCACCATCGACGCCACCGGCCTCGCGGTCGCGCCGGGGTTCGTCAACATGCTCAGCTGGGCCAATGATTCGCTGATCGAGGATGGCGCCGGCGAAAGCGACGTTCGCCAGGGCGTCACCTTGGAAGTGATGGGCGAAGGCTGGTCCGAGGGGCCGCTGACCGAAAAAATGGTCGCCGACAGCCTGAAGCAGCAGGGCGACATCAAGCACCCGATCAGCTGGCGCACGCTGCGCCAATATCAGACCTTCATGCAGCAGCGCGGGATTGCCCCCAACATCGCCAGTTTCGTCGGCGCGACCACGGTGCGGATGCACGAGCTTGGCGAGGACGATGTCGACCCGACGCCCGCCCAACTCGCCAAGATGCAGAATCTCGTCCGCGCGGCGATGAACGAGGGCGCGATGGGGCTTGGCACCTCGCTGATCTACGCCCCCGCAACCTTCGCCGAGACCCCCGAGCTGATCGCGCTCGCCACCGCCTCGGCGCAGTGCGGGGGCATGTACATCAGCCACATGCGCAACGAGAGCGACAATCTGATCGAATCGGTCGACGAACTGATCGCCATCGCCAAAGCCTCGGGTGGCCCGGCCGAAATCTACCACCTCAAGCAGGCCGGTCGCGGCAATTGGGGCAAGCTCGACGGCGTGATCCAGCGGGTCGAAGCAGCACGCGCGGCCGGCGTGCGGGTCAGCGCCAACATGTACACCTATGTCGCGGGCGCCACCGGGCTCGACGCGGCGATGCCACCGTGGGTCCGCGCCGGCGGCTACGACGCGTGGGCGGCGCGCTTGAAGGATCCCAAGATCCGTGCCCGCGTCATTGCCGAGATGAAGGTCAAGCCGGTCGGCTGGGACAATCTCTATTACCAGGCGGCAAGCCCCGATCGCGTGCTGTTCCTCGAATTCAAGAATCCGGCACTCAAGCAATATACCGGCAAGACGCTGGCCGAGGTCGCCAAACTGCGCGGCACCTCGCCCGAGGATACTGCGATCGACCTGGTCATCGCCGATGGCACCCGCGTCGGCACCGCTTATTTCCTGATGGATGAGGCCAATGTCGCGCGGCAAACCGCACTGCCGTGGATGTCGTTCGGATCGGACGCGGAAGCTTCCGCCCCGCGCGGCAAGTTCCTGATGTCGAGCACGCACCCGCGCGCCTACGGCAATGTCGCCCGGCTGCTTGGCAAATATGTCCGCGACGAGCATCGCCTGTCGCTCGCCGAGGCGGTGCGCAAGTTGACCAGCCTGCCCGCCGCCAACCTCGGCATCAAGGATCGCGGGCTGGTCCGCCCGGGCATGATGGCCGATCTCGCCATCTTCGACCCCGCGACAATCGCCGACAAAGCAACCTTCGAGCAGCCGCAGCAGTTCGCGGTCGGCATGCGGCACGTCCTGGTCAACGGCCAGCCGGTCCTGCTCGACGGCCAGATGACCAATGCTCGCCCCGGCCGCGCCGTCCACGGCCCCGGCACCGGCCGCTGCCCGCCGCGCTAAGCTTCGATTGCGCGTGTCGCGTTGCGGCTTATGGTGCGCCGACATTGTCCGGGAGAAGTTATGCGCTTTGTGTCGTCCGTCTTGCTCGCCGCCGCCGCCGCCCTTGGTCTTGCCGCCTGCAACAAGGGGCCGTCGGTCGACCTCACGAATGCCACCGCCGGCGAGGTCGCCAAGGCGATGAAGGATAATGGCGCCGACAAGTTGCTCGGCCGCCCGGGCAAATGGTCGTCGACGGTCAGGATCGCGGCAATCGACACGTCGAAATTGCCGCCCCAGGTCGCCGCCGGGATCAACGCCCAGATCGGCCAGCCGCGCACCATCGAGGCGTGCCTGACCCCCGAGCAGACCGATCATCCCGAACGCATGCTGGCGAATGTGCCGAGCGGCTGCCGCTACGAACATTACAAGATGGGCGGCGGCGCGATCGACGGCCACATGGTCTGCCCGAACTCGGGCCCGACCCGCGAAATGATCATCCGCGGCACCTACGGCAAGGATCAGTTCGAAATGACCGTCGAGACCAAGGCTGGCCAGTCGTCGGCGCCGACCCTTGCCGCGCTCAGCACCACTATGAAGATCGAATCGCACCGCGTCGGCGACTGCGATGCCAAGCCCGCAGGCTGACCATATCCAACAGGGAATTCACCAATGACCATGCGCACCGCGATCATGCTCGCCCTCTTGCTCCCGCTCGCGGCCTGCGACGACGCCCCCGCACCGGTGGTCGAGGCCAAGGGCCCGCCGGCGCTGTTCGTCCCCGGCGAATATGAAGTCACCGCGCTGACCGAGACGCTCAGGAAAGCCGACCAGTTCGCCCCCGCGACCAAGCACAAGCCGGGCCAGTCCGACGTCCAGACGATCTGCTCGCCGGCCGGCCCCAAGCCGTCGCCCGCCTTGTTCGCCGACAAGGGCGACACCTGCACCGCGACCAGCGATTATGCCAAGAACGGCCGGATCAACATGTCGTTTAATTGCCAGCGCCCCGGCCAGGGCTTGCTGACCCTGACCCTCGACGGCAAATATGACGAGCAGAGCTTCGAGGTCGAAGTCGCCACCGGCACCTATTTCAGCGGCCAGGGCGATTACGTCCTGACCCAGCACCTCAAGGGCAAGCGCCTCGGCGATTGCGCCGCCTCGGCCAAGGCGGCTGGCTGATCACAACCGCGTGGAGCCTAGGCGTCCGCGGTTCGTTGCGGCGCAATGAAACTCCCGGTCCTGATCAATCCCGGCGGCGGCAGCGCGGGCCAAGACGCCATCGCGCGCATCACTGCGGCGCTAGCCAAGGCGGGGATCGAGGCCGCCATTGAGCAGGTCGCCGGGCCCGACCTTGATGAACGCGCCTCGCACCTCGCCAGTCGCGGCGCCAGGACGATCGTCGCATGCGGTGGTGACGGCACGTTGAGCGCGGTCGGCGGGGCGCTCGCCGGAACCCAGACCGCGCTCGGCATTATCCCGCTCGGCACGCTCAACCACCTCGCGCGCGATCTCGGCATTTCGTTCGACCTCGACGAAGCCGCGGCGACGCTCGCCGCCGGCCACCGCCGGCGGATCGATGTCGCCGAACTCAATGGCCGGGCGTTCCTCAACAATAGCGCGATCGGCCTCTACCCGCTGATGGTCGCCGACCGCGAAGGCCAGCAGGAGCGGCTCGGCCGGTCGAAGAAATTCGCCATGCTGGTCGCGGGGGTCCGCACCCTGTTCCGCTTCCACCATTACCGGCTGTCGCTGACCGTCAACGACAGCGAGACCGCCACGCTCGAGACGCCGTTGCTGTTCGTCGGCAACAATCTCTACCGCACCACCATGCCCCGCGCCGGGCAGCGCGACCGGCTCGAGGACGGCAAGTTGTCGGTCGTGATCACCCGCAAGTCGGGCCGCGCAGCGATGATCCACGGGATGCTGCTGTCACTGATCGGGCGGGCCAGCCCGAAGCAATTGATCGAGCTCGACGATGTCACCCGCCTGCGCGTCTCCAGCCGCCGCCGGCAACTGACCGTCTCGGCCGATGGCGAAACGCTCCATTTGCCGACACCGCTCGATTACCGGATCCGCGCCAAGGCCTTATGGGTCATCGCGCCCGGCGGCTGACGATCGCCTCAGTGCTGCCCCTCGGGCATGACCGAGCTGTGCAGATGATCGATCAACCAGCGCCCCGCGGCATAGCGATAGACGAAGCTGTAGCGCGCCTTGACGTCGCTTCGCTGGCCGGTCGCGGGATCGGTCAGCGAGACCGTCCACGTGCCCACCCGCGTGGCGAGGTTGCAACCGACGCGGACGTTGCTGGTGTCGATTTTGCCAACCGGCGACTTCTTGAGGAAGCCGACGAAATAGTCGCGGATCTGCGCGGGGTCGGTGCGCGGCGTGTTGCTCAACGTGGGCAACAGCGTCGCGCCCGGGCCGAACAGCGCCGTGACCTGGTCGGGATCGCGCGTTGCCCAGGTTGCATTGAACCGCTCGAACTGACTTTCGACCGCCGCTTGGCTGGCGACCGCGCAGCGCTCCGACCGCGCCGCCGCGGGCGTTGCCGACAATAGACTGAGGGCCGCTGCGCCGAGTCCGAGTTTGGTCATCTTCATTCTCATCATCATTCTCCTTGTGGTCAATTTCATTGATGGGGCGCCGCGTGATGCCCCTTCGGATCGCGTGTCTTCCACAGCGAATAGAATATCCCGGCCGCGATGATTGCGACGGTGACGCCAAGGCTCAGGATCGGTGGAAACTTATCCCCGCCGAGGATGAAGTCGGACACGAAGATCTTCGACCCGATGAACACCAGCACTGCGGCCAGCGCATATTTGAGGTAATGAAACCGCTCGATCATCGCCGACAAAGCGAAATAAAGCGCGCGCAGGCCGAGGATCGCCATGATGTTCGATGTGTAGACGATGAACGGGTCGGTGGTGATGGCGAAGATGGCCGGCACGCTGTCAATCGCGAACACCAGGTCGGCCAGGTTGATCACCACCAGCGCCAGGAACAACGGCGTTGCCGCGCGTACCATCCGTCCGGTGCCCGGGTCGGTAACGCGCACGAAAAAGCGTTGGCCGTGCAATTCCTTGGTCATCCGCAGCCGCGCGGAAATCCAGCGCACGACCGGGTTTGCGCCGACGTCCATCGGTTTGTCGCCGGCAAAGAACATTTTGATGCCCGTCGCGATCAGGAATGCGGCGAAGATGTACAGCACCCAATAAGCTTGCGCGACCAGCGCCGCGCCGGCGGCGATCATTCCGCCGCGCAGCACGATCACCGCGACGATCCCCCACACCAACGCGCGATACTGATATTTGGCGGGAATGGCGAAGAAGCTGAAGATCAGGCTGATGACGAACACATTGTCGATCGACAGCGCTTTTTCGATGAAGAAGCCGGTGTAATATTTCATTCCCAAATCGGCGCCGCGCTGCACCCACACCCACGCCCCGAACGCCAGCGCGATGGCGACGTAAAAGGCGGTCAGGCGGAGCGATTCGCCGACCCCCATCTCGCGGTCGTCGCGATGCAATATGCCGAGATCGAGCGCGGTCAGCGCGGCCACCAGCCCGAAGAAAACGAGCCAGAACCAGAGCGGCGTGCCAAGCCAGTCGGCGAGGAGGAATTCCATTGTCGTGTCTTTCCAGGGCAGGCGTTCGAATGGCGCGGACTGCACGGCCCGCGCCATTCGGCCATGTTACATCGTACTTAGTCGAACAGCTCGTCGAAGAAGCTCTTGCGCTTCTTTCCACGATATCCGTCGTCGTGCTTACTCCGGCCCCACGGCTGCCCCGAAGGCGAGGCGGCCGGCGGCGCATTGATCGGCATCTCCGCCGAGCTTCGCTCGATGATCTTGTCGAGTTCGCCGCGGTCGAGCCACACGCCGCGGCATGTCGGGCAATAATCGATCTCGATCCCCTGCCGTTCGGACATGGTCAGCGGCGTTTTGCAGGTCGGGCACAGCATGATCATGCCTTCCCGATGCTGGGGGTGAACCGGAACAAGCGGTCCTTGACTGCCAGCTTCAGTTTCTTGAGCCGCGTGATGACAAAAGGCGAGGCGCCCTGGCGGCGCTGTTCGCGGCGCAGTTGCGCGTCGATCCGTTGGTGCGCGAGCATCAGCCGGTATAATCGATTGGACATGGTAGTTCCTCTTCAAAAGCGTTGCTTCCGATCGGAATATTCGATGAGTGTCGTGGGGCGAAGGGCCGCTCGAACGCACCGGAAAACTCCGATGCGGTCCGACATCACACGCCTGCGCTCATGCTGAGCGTCGGTGTGCCAGAGGGGCCCGGCCCGCCCGCACCTAATGACCGATCGCACAGAAAGTTGCAAGCCCGGATCATGTTTGGTCGTCGGCGACCAATGCGTTGCGTACGCGCCACAGCCCACTCCGCGAGGCCAGATTTTTTTCATCCGATGTTAATTAGTCGCTTGCGTTTCAATCGCGATTAGACACTATATGCGGTGTTCCGGTGGGGGCTGCTCTCAATCTATTGTGGTTGGGGCTGAAGATGATTATCTTCGGCTAGGCCTTATCGTGTGCCCTGTGGATATCGGGGACGACGCGATAATAACCCCCCGCCGGGGCGCAAACTAGGGTAGGTTCGGGCCATGGCATCGAGTCGAACATTTAGCGAACAAGCGGTCACAGAGCCGATCAGCGTACGGGGTGAGGACATGGATTTTCTAAGCGACAGCAATGTGACGAGCGATGACGTCGCCACCCCCGCAGCGGCCACGCCCGAGCGGACCAGCAAGACGATCGACGTTGCGGCTTACGCGATCGTCACCGACGAATCGCGCGATTCGTTGCTCACCGAATTTGGCAAGGACACATTGCGCGATCGTTACCTGCTACCCGGCGAGACCAACCAAGATTTGTTCGCCCGCGTCGCCTCGGCCTATGCCGACGACCAGGCGCATGCGCAGCGGATCTACGATTACATCTCCAAATTGTGGTTCATGCCCGCCACCCCGGTCCTGTCCAACGGCGGCACCGGTCGCGGCCTCCCGATCAGCTGCTACCTCAATTCGGTCAGCGACAGCCTCAACGGCATTGTCGACACCTGGAACGAGAATGTCTGGCTCGCGTCGAAGGGCGGCGGGATCGGCACCTATTGGGGCGCGGTGCGCGGCATTGGTGAGCCGGTCGGCCTCAACGGCAAGACCAGCGGGATCATTCCGTTCGTGCGCGTGATGGACTCGCTGACCTTGGCGATCTCGCAAGGGTCGCTGCGGCGCGGGTCGGCGGCGTGTTACCTCGACGTCTCGCACCCCGAGATCGAAGAGTTCCTCGAGATCCGCAAACCCTCGGGCGATTTCAACCGCAAAGCACTCAACCTGCACCACGGCGTCCTGCTCAGCGACGATTTCATGGAGGCGGTGCGCAGCGGAACACCGGTGGTCGCCTCACGCATTGACGGCAACATCGGCATGCTGGGCCAAGACTACGCGGGTTATTTTGAGTGGGGCGATGCGGCGGCGCTGGCGGCTGCGCGCGGCGCAGTCGACGCGGCGAAAGTAGCGCTGGGCGAACGCGGGCCGGTCTGGTGGGGCGACGGCGCGCCTGACTATAACCGGCGGATGGCGCGCGGCACGCCCTATGCCGACTGGGCTCAGAAACTCATCTCGTCATAAACGCGCGACAAATCGCCGTTCCAGTCGCCGTGATAGCGATCGAGAAGCCGCTGAGCGGGAACCTTGCCCGAAGCGACAA
>ENA-OFCX01000373-OFCX01000373.1-metagenomes-genome-assembly--contig:-NODE-373-length-24265-cov-4.976621_pt1 | contig 24265 bp, 23 predicted proteins | sample MGYA00153384_OFCX01 | MGnify analysis MGYA00153384
GGAAGACAAACGGATGTAGCCCCGCCGGTCTTTGGTGGCCGTGGCGCGCGCGGCCGCCTTGAATTTGGCAAGCTCGCTCTTGGTGGCCACGGACCGGATGGCACCCGTCTCACAGCCTCTCAATATTTCGAGTTCGTCGTCGTCAATGTTCGTCATCTGCGTCACCCGGCGAACCTCGCGGGGCTCGAACTCATGCAGTCGTTTGCCAATTCGCGGCAGCTCGATCAGGCGTTCTGGTGCGGCCGTCAGCGCCTGTACTGCGCTGGCAGCGGCAGCTCTGTTGACCGGCGCCAGAAACTCGCAGAGTCGCGCCAAGTCAGCGAGCACCTCGGGGGTCCATTGAAGGACCATCACCTCGGGAGCGGTAATTCATGGTCGGTACCCAAGCTTGCCGCCCAGGCCTGCACGGCCACGATTGAGGGTCGGCCTTGCCAACAGACTCAGTAGTGGTAGCGAAGCTGTGCCACCAGCAGCGCGTCCTTTTCGATCTTGTAGACCATGCGGTGCTCGTCAGTTATCCGCCGAGACCAAAATCCTGCCAATGCGTACTTCAAGGGCTCGGGCTTTCCGATCCCCACGAATGGATCGCGCTTGCAAGCAGCAATCAACTCGTTGATTCGCTTCGCAACCGCCTTGTCCTGCTTCTGCCAGAACAGGTAGTCCTCCCAGGCCTCATTGGCGAAAATGAGCTTCACTCGAGCAACTGCCGCTCTTTGCCTTTGCCCTTTGACAGGGCCGTTGTCGCCGAGAGTAGCCTGCTTGCGTTGCCCGGGCTGCGGAGAAGGTAGGCCGTCTCCTCCATCGACTTGAAGTCATCCAACGAAAGCATCACCACAGACTGGCGGCCACTGCGAGTGATGATCAGTGGTTCGTGGTCCTCGCACACTCTGTCCATCGTGGTTGCCAAACTTGCGCGAGCTGAAGAGTACGTGATCGTGTCCATGCTTGGTCCTGGCAGTTTGTACGTTTTATTGTACGTTCACTGATGGCATGCCGGCAGCGACGCCAACCCTACTCTTTCGCTTTCGCCGCAAACTCTCCGCGCAGGAAGAGATGGGCAATGATGCCGGTGTCCAGCACGATCTTGGGCGTCCCTCACCCCTTCCTCGGCGGTGACCCGCCCCGGCATCATCAGCGCTCACACGGCGGCGCACCATGGCTGACATCGTTGCCGAACTTGCAGACCGCGGCCGTGCGCTGGCACCAGAGGATCGGTCGCGCCTGGTGGAGTTGCTCCTCGAATCGCTACACGAACCGCCGCTCTCAGACATCGCGGCCGGCTGGGATGCCGAGATCGTCCGTCGCGTCGTGCAGCGTGCTTGCTTCAAGGCGCAATTCGTCGAGCATCAGCAAAGACGCCTTCAGCCGCGCGGGTCTCGACTTCACCCTTCTTGAAAGCCTCGCATCGCCGACTTCAATCGATCTCGCCGCGAGCGATCACCATCAGTTCCTTCTCGTCCGCCTCGGTGCGAGGACGGCCGGGCCCGGATGCCAGCCCTTCTTCGATGAGATCGCGAAGCCGCTTTTTGGCCTGCTCTTCCTGATCCCGGCGAACCAGGTCGCGGATGTACTCGCTGGTGTTGCCGTAGTTGCCGGCAGCGACCCGGTTGTCGATGTACTCGCGCATCGACTCGGGCAGGGCGAAGCTCATGGTTTGGCGGCTCGTCCTGGGATCTTTGCCACTTTGACAACGGTTGTCAATTCTGCCCATCGAGATCTTTCCCGTTCAAGGAGTGCTGCCGCTGGCCTCTTTACGAAGCCGACCGAACTGTCTGGCGCAGCCTGGGCGGGATCAATCAACGCTGAAGCGAAGGGCGTGCAAGCCGGAGATCGCCTTCATCTCGTCTCGCCGCCAGCCGCGCTGGAGTGCGACCTTGCCGGAGCACGCCGGCGATCAGGTTGGCCAGCAAGTCGACCTGCTCGTCGCGCCGCACTTCTTCATCGCCGGAGCGCTCCGCTTTGCCTCGGCGGCTCGCCGGCTTCGCCCCGGCTTTCACGCCAATGTGATGCGCTGCCCCGCCGCCAGCGCATTCACCCGGTGCGCAGTCCCGAGCCTCCCGATCTCGGCCATCACGGCGTCGATCTCACCGGGCTTGATGTGGGTGATGTGCACGTCGACGCTGCCCGGCAGCTGCGCCAGCTCGCGGCCGAGCGCGGCGGGGCACAGGTGGCGGCTGATGCGGGCGAGCTGGCGTTCGTCGTCGCTGAAGGCGGTCTCGATGACGAGGTGCGCCACTTTCAGGCCCTGCAGGCGCTGCCACAGCGCGGGGTTGGGGCCGGTGTCTCCCGTGTAGATCCACCAGCCGGCGGCACCGCCGTCGACGCCGAAGCCGACCGCGGGCACGGTGTGCGCGGCGCTCAGCACCTCGATGCGCTTGCCGCCGAGCGTGAGCACATCGCCCAGGCTGAATGGCACCAGTTGCAGGATCGGATGGTCGGCGCTGGGCAGCCGCGTGAAGTCGGGCCAGATCACGCCGTTGAAGATGTGGCTGCGCAGCGCGGCCAATGTCTCGGGCAGCGCGTGCACCTGGATCGGGCCGCGGCCCTGCGCGGCGCGCCGGCGCATCACGCTGTCGGCCAGCAGCGCGATGCCGAGCACGTGGTCGAGGTGCGAATGGCTGACGAGGATGTGCTCGATGCGGGCCAGCGCCTCGAGCGGCAGGTCGCCCACGCCGGTGCCGGCATCGACGAGCACGTCGTCGTCGAGCAGAAAGGCGGTGGTCTTGCAGCCGGCCGCGATGGCGCCGGAGCAGCCGAGCACGTGCACGTTCATCGCAGCGCCGCGGCGCAGCGCCGGACGGGGCACGGCGACGCGCCGCGGGGGCGTGCGGAAGCAGTGCGGGCGCGCGGCAGACAGAGATGAAACATCGTTGCCGATGGTGCAGCCGCTCGCGCCTGAGCGCAAGCGCGGTCAGGGCGGCCGAAGGCCGGCGCGGGGCGTCGTCGCTCGGGCCGGCGCGCGCGGCGTGACAAAGTTCACGCGGTGCCGTGGTGGGTGATCTGCCTGCGTTCAGCGGAACCAGGGCGGCAGCGCGCGGTGGCTGGCCGCTGCAGGCGCGGGCGCGGGAGCGGGACAAGTCTCAGGTGATGGCGCGAGAGTGGGCGTTCGGCGTCTGTCGCATGGCTTTCGTCGCTTGGCGGTGGGCTCTCGGCGCTTGGCGGTGCGGGCTCGGCGCTCGGCGCTCGGCGCTTGGCGGTGCGCGCTTGGCAATGTGCGTTCAGCGCGCGGCGGTGGGCGCTCAGCCGCGGCGGCGCGCTTTCGGCACTCGGCACTCGGCACTCGGCACTCGGCACTCGGTGCTCGGCGGTTGGCTTTTGGCGCTCTTCGCTCTTCGCTCGTCGTTTGCCATGTGCCGCCGCTTTCGAGAGCAGCGACGCGGCGGGTCGTGCGTGGAGGGGCGCGGACCGCAGCGCGGTTGCGCCGAGGGCCTCAAACCTGCATGAACTGCATCTGCGTGCCGGCCAATTCGATGATGTCGCCGTGGCGCAGCGCGACGGTCTCGCCGACCAGCGGGTTGCCGTTGACGTTCGGCCGCGACGCGCCTTCGACGTGCGCCAGCACGTAGCCGACCGGCCGCTTGGTGATCGACGCGACCTGCACGCCGGGCTTGCCGACGGTGGTGACGACCTTGGTGAGCGCCACTTCGCGGCCGGCAGCAGCACCGTTGAGCACCTTGATCGACGCGGTGCGCGGTGCGTCGAGCCCGCCGAAGCCTGAGACGGCGGCGCCGGCGCTGCCGGGGCGCGCCGGAGGACTCAGCGGCGGCAACATGCCGGGCCGCATGATCATCGTCTTTTCGTAGTCGGTGCCGTCGTCGACCAGGTACTTGATCTTGTACTTGCCGATCTCGACGGTGTCGTTATGAGCGAGCTGCTGCTTCTTGACGGCCTTGCCGTTGATGTAGGTGCCGTTGGTGCTGTTCAGGTCTTCGATGTAGACCTCGGCGCCGACCATCTGCAGCACGCCGTGCTCGCCGCTGACCGCCAGGTTGTCGATCACGATGTCGTTGTAGGGCCGCCGGCCGAGCGTGGTCTTGTCCTTGGTGATCTGCACTTCCTTGATCACTACACCGTCAAGCGATACCACCAATTTGCCCATGCCTGCCCTCAGTTCTTTGCGCTGCCGGCTGCAGCGGTGGCAGCGCGTTACAACGCTGCATTCTCTATTGCGGTTTTGTTGCGGTAAGTGGCTGCGGCCTCAACGCCGGAACGGCCACCAAGACCTTGCCGATGCGTCCGCGCCCCCGGAAGCTCGCCCCAAAATCACGGAGATATTATCCTTTCCGCCTGCGTCGTTGGCGGCATCTACGAGCGCCTGAGTGCCTGAATCAAGCGAGTCGTGCGCCAGCAACACCTGCAAGATGCCTTCGTCGTCGAGCATGTCCGACAGCCCGTCGGAGCACATCAGAAACACGTCACCGGGCAGCATGTCGTGCTGATGTGTTTCTAGCAGCACCGTGTCTTCAACGCCCACGGCGCGCGTTACCAAATTCTTGTTGGCTGAAAACGCAGCCTGCTCTGGCGTGATGAGGCCGGCGTCGATCTGCTCCTGCAGCAGCGAATGGTCGCGCGTGATCTGCTGCAAACGGCCTTCCCGCAAACGGTAACAACGTGAATCACCGACGTGGCCCAGCAGCACACGGTTGTCGCGGAACACAGCCACCACCAGCGTCGTGCCCATGCCGGCGTATTGCGGGTTGGAGTTGGCGGCGTTGAAGATGGCGCGGTTGGCGTTGTCGACGCAGATGTCCATGGCGCGGCGCACATCGGCGTCGGACGCGCTCTCGGCGGCTTCGGACAGCCAGCGGCCGAGCTCGTTTTTGATGAACGAGGTGGCCATCTCGCTGGCGATCTCGCCGGCGTTGTAGCCACCCATGCCGTCGGCCAGCACCACCAGTCCGCAGGCCTCGTCGATGGCCACCGAGTCCTCGTTGTTGTTGCGCGTGCGACCGGTGTCGGTGGCGCTGAAAAACTCGAAAGTCATGGGTGGCGTGAAAGGAGATGGCGTGCGCCCTGCGCGGCGGTCGCGCGAGGGATTCCTGGCCTGGGAATTGTGCCTTGGAACCGATCGTAAAAACGTCGCGGGAGGGGGCAGCTCGCGCCGATTCGGTGCGACTGGCGCGACCCAGCCCGTGGCGCCGGCAGCGAAGGGCGGGCAGCGGGTGGCCGGCTGCAGCAGGTCAAGCAGGCGCCGCTGCCCGGGCAGGACAGCGCCAAAGCACACAAAGGCGGCCAACAGTCCGCTGCCGTTACCCACCGACGCAAGTGACGGTCGCGCAGACCGCCGGCTGCCGAGGCCCTCATCCGTTTTCACCCGCCGTCATCCGCAAGAACGTGCCCCAAAGCCGCTAAAGCGGCGCCAAGGTGGCAGCGACGCTGCGCAGGTCGGCGGCCATTTCCAGGCCGTCGCTGTAACGCAGCTCGGGGCGCTTTTGCAGCGCCAGCGCGACCACGTCGGCCAATGCGCCGGGCACTTCGGGACGCAGCGAGCGCAGATCGGGCGCCGGCTCGTTGGCGATGCGGTGCATCAGCCGCGCCATCGATTCGTCGTGGTGCGGCGCCGTGCCGGTCAGCAGCCGAAACAGCAGGACGCCGAGCGCATAGAGATCGCTGCGGCCATCGACCGGCGCGCCGCTCAGCTGCTCGGGCGACATGCAGTCGGGCGTGCCCAGCAGCAGGCCGGTGCGGGTGCGCGCCGCGTCGTCCAGACTGGCGATGCCGAAGTCGGTCACGGTGACGCGGCCGGTGGCAGCGTCGTGCATCACGTTGGCCGGCTTGATGTCGCGGTGCACCACGCCCTGCCGGTGCGCACAGGCCAGCGCCTCGGCCACACGGGCGGCGATCTCGAGCACCTGCGGCAGCGGCAGCAGCTGACCGGGCACGGTGTGACGCTGCAGGTCGTGGCCGGCCAGATATTCCATCGCCATCCAGGCCTGCCCGGCCTGCACGCCGCTGTCGAGCACCGTCACGATGCCAGGATGGTGCAAGCGGCCGGCGGTGACCGCCTCGCGGGCGAAGCGCGAACGCGCCTGGTCGAGCGCTTCGCCGTCCATGGCGGCGCTCAGCGACAGCGTTTTCAGCGCGACCGGCCGGTCGAGAAAGAGGTCGTGCGCCAGGTGCACGGTGCTCATCGCGCCCTGGCCGATCTGGCGTTCGATGCGGTAGCGATCGCGGCCGGCCGGCACATCGACACGGGCCTGGTTGCCCGGTGAACGCTGCGGCCGACCGTGCGGCGCGGGCATCCTGCCGGAACGATCTCGGCGGCCGCGCACGAACCACAGCATGCCGACCAGCGCCAACACCAGCGCCAGCACCAGAGCGACAACGAGCCAGCCCGCGCCCAGGTCGCTCATGCCGACCGGCCGGTGCGCAACCGGTGCGGGCCGCGCACCGGCCGTGCGGCCACCAGCGGTGCGTTCAAGGCCCGGCCGCTGCCGCCTTGTGGCGGCGCTGCTGCCAGGTGCCGACCGCCACCACCAGCACGGCGCAGAAACCGCCCAGGATGAAGTCGGCCTCGGGCATGTGGGCATGCACCCAGTCGGCGGTGTAAGGGTCGGTGGCGAACATTTCACCGGCCAGGAAACCGAGCAGCGCCGCACCCATCGTGATGATCACGGGGAAGCGGTCCATCACGTTCATCAGCAGCGTGCTGCCGGCGACGATCAGCGGGATCGACAGACCCAGCCCGACGACCAGCAAGGGCAGCCGGTAGGCCTCGGGGGCGCGGTCGGCAGCGCCGGCCACGGCGAGCACGTTGTCCACGCTCATCACGAGGTCAGCCACCAGGATGGTGCGAATCGCTGCGCCCAGCGTGCCGTGCGACTTGATGTGGCCGCCGCCCTGCGAATCGACCAGCAGCTGCACGCCGATCCACAGCAGCAACGCGCCGCCGACGATCTTCAGAAACGGCAGCTGCAGCATCTGCACCGCGACGATGGTCAACACCACGCGCATCACGATGGCGGCGGCGCTGCCCCAGAAGATCGCTTTCTTCTGCTGATCGGGCGGCAGCGAACGCGCCGCCATCGCAATCACCACCGCGTTGTCGCCCGACAGCAGGATGTTGGCGGCGACGATGGCGCCAAAGGCGCCCCACAGAGCGCCGGAACTGAAGTCCATGAAAAGGTCTCGCGGGGGTTGACCCGGTTGCGATTGTGGGCGACAGCCGGCAGCGGCAGCGCGGTGGTTTGCACCACCAGCTGCAAGGCCTGGAAGCGGTGGCCAAGAAGCGGCCGTCGGACCGCTGGCACCCAGCTGTCGCCGCCCGCCACGACGACCGAAAGCGGTGACCCCGAAGCGGCAGGTCGACGCTTCGCCGGGGTCGCTTGCGGCTGTCCAGCAAAGGTGTCAATCGCCAGCGTTCCGGCATCCGGCCGCTAGAGCCACAACTCTTCCGTTGCCGCAGCCGCAGCCGCAGCCTTAAATGCAGCCGCAACCGACTGCGCTTTAAAGCAGCGCCTTGAGCAGCTTGCCCATCTCCGACGGATTGCGCGTCACGGTGAAGCCGCAGGCTTCCATGATCTCGAGCTTGGCGTCGGCCGTGTCGGCGCCGCCGGAGATCAGCGCGCCGGCGTGGCCCATGCGCTTGCCGGCGGGGGCCGTGACACCGGCGATGAAACCGACGATCGGTTTTTTCATGTGCGCCTTGCACCACATCGCGGCCTCGGCTTCGTCAGGGCCGCCGATCTCGCCGATCATGATCACGGCGTCGGTGTCCGGGTCGTCGTTGAAGAGCTGCATGATGTCGATGTGCTTGAGGCCGTTGATCGGGTCGCCGCCAATGCCGACCGCGCTCGACTGGCCGAGGCCGATCTCGCTGAGCTGCGCCACCGCCTCATAGGTCAGCGTGCCCGAGCGGCTGACCACGCCGATGCGGCCGGCCCGGTGGATGTGGCCCGGCATGATGCCGATCTTGATCTGGTCGGGCGTGATCAGGCCCGGGCAGTTCGGGCCGAGCAGCAGCGTCTGCTTGCCGCCGCGGGCAACCTTCTGCAACATCCGGTTGCGCACCTCGAGCATGTCGCGCACCGGAATGCCTTCCGTGATGCAGATCGCCAGGTCGAGGTCGGCCTCTACCGCTTCCCAAATGGCAGCGGCGGCGCCCGCCGGCGGCACGTAGATGACGCTGACCGTGGCGCCGGTGGCGCGGGCCGCCTCGCCGACGTTGGCGTAGATGGGGATGCCTTCGAAATCTTCGCCGGCCTTCTTCGGATTGACGCCGGCCACGAAACAGTGCTGGCCGTTCGCGTAATCGCGGCACATGCGGGTGTGGAACTGCCCGGTCTTGCCCGTGATGCCCTGGGTGATGACCTTGGTGTCTTGGTTGATCAGGATGCTCATGATGCCCCTCGTGTGCGGTGTGCTGCACCCGATCCCCAGGAGGATCGCGCCCGTCTGGGGCGGCCCGGCGACGGGCGGGGTGCGGCGTAAAGGTTGGCCGACTGTTCGGTGCTACTTGGCCAGCGCGGCCATCACGGCTTGCGCGGCGTCGGCCATCGATTCGGCGGTGATGATCGGCAGGCCCGAGTCTTTCAGCATCTTTTTGCCGATGTCCTCGTTGGTGCCCTTCATGCGCACCACCAGCGGCACGCTCAGGTTGACGGCCTTGCAGGCGGCGATCACGCCTTCGGCGATGGTGTCGCAGCGCATGATGCCGCCGAAGATGTTGACCAGGATCGCCTCGACCTTCGGGTTGCCGAGCATGATCTTGAAGGCCTCGGTGACCTTTTCGGAGGTGGCGCCGCCACCGACGTCGAGAAAGTTGGCCGGCTCGCCGCCGAACAGCTTGATGGTGTCCATCGTGGCCATCGCCAGGCCGGCGCCGTTGACCAGGCAGCCGATGTTGCCGTCGAGTTGGATGTAGGCGAGGTCGAACTTGCTGGCCTCGATCTCGGCCGGGTCTTCCTCGTCGAGGTCGCGGTAAACAACGATTTCGGGGTGGCGAAACAGTGAGTTCGGGTCGAAGTTGAACTTCGCGTCGAGCGCCTTGATGTGGCCATTGCCTTCCAGGATCAGCGGGTTGATTTCGGCCAGCGAGCAGTCGGTCGCCATGTAGCAGGCGTACAGCTTCTTGAACACATCGACGGCCTGCGCTTGAGATGCAGCCGGAATGCCGATGCCGCTGGCCAGTTCCAGACCCTGTGCGTCGGTCAGCCCGGTCAACGGGTCGATGTAGACCTTGAGGATCTTCTCCGGCGTGCTGCGCGCCACTTCCTCGATGTCCATGCCGCCTTCGCTGCTGGCCATCATCGCGACCTTCTGCGTCGCGCGGTCGGTGACGGCCGCGACGTAATACTCCTTCTTGATGTCGGCGCCTTCTTCGATCAGCAGGCGGCGCACCTTCTGGCCTGTGGGGCCGGTCTGGTGGGTCTTGAGCTGCATGCCGAGGATCTCCGCGGACAGCTTCTTGACGTCTTCGAGCGAGCGTGCAAGCTTGACGCCGCCACCCTTGCCGCGCCCGCCGGCGTGAATCTGAGCCTTCACGACCCACACCGGACCACCGAGCTTTTGCGCCGCCTCCGACGCTTCCAGCACGCTGAACGCCGGATAGCCGCGCGGCACCGGCACGCCGAATTGGCGCAGGATTTCCTTGCCTTGGTACTCGTGGATCTTCATGGGGTCTGCCTTGGTTCAGGTTTCAACGAATGCAATCTCTCAGGCGCTGCGAATGCCGATGCCGATGCCGATGCCGCGCGGGCCCGGCCACGCGCCACGGCACCGGGCAACACGCCAGCGCTGCTGGCGGTCTGCCGGTGAGCGCCGCCCACCGGGCACGGACCGGCAGGCAACCTTGCGCACCCGTACACCTGGATGCTGCGCGATCGTCGTGGTCTCGGACCGGCGCGGCAGCAGGCAGTGCCATGAAGGATGTCGTGGGCGGTGGATTCAGGGCGGCGGAATGCCGAAAATGCAGGCCCACAACGCTGCTTTCAGCGTCGGATTCCCGCGGCAGGCGCCGAATGTAGCACGCAGATTTTCACGCTGGCTGACACGGAACTGTCGCTCGAGCGGGGCCGCGCGCCGGTGTTTTTCAGCCGTCCTCGGGCGGCTCGTTGCCACTGCCGGCGACCACCGAACGCGCCTGCCGGATCACGCGCCAGACCACTTCGGGTGTAAAGCCGCGACCGATCAAAAAGCGTGCCTGGCGCGCTTGTGCGGTCGCATCGGGCGGCGCCGTATCGGCGTACTTGCGAGCCCAGACGTCCTGTGCGCGGGCCCACTCGCTGTCGCGCAGCGACTGCGCCGCCTCGGTCGATACCGCGACACCGTGCTGCGCCAACTCCTGGCGGATGCGCAGATTGCCGAACCTCGCCGATCGCGCATGCACGCGCGATTCGACGAAGCGCTCCTGCGACAGGTAATCGCCCGCCTGCAGCCAGTCGAGCGTGGCCTCGACGCGGGCCTGCGCGGTGGGAATGTCGATCGTGGACTCGGCGGCATCGGCCACCCGGCGCCCGAGGGCTTGCGCGCGCTTCGAGGATGTGTCCGCCAGGTCCGAAAGGCCGGAGAGCTCCGAGAGGCTCGGAAGCCCCGAACGGCTCGAGGGGTCCGGCCTGTCGGACACGTCGGGAACTCTGAACCGCTCGGCAACCGGCATGTCAACCGCGCCGGACACGATGGGGCCGCCGGGCACGCCGGGCACATTTGACGTGGTGCGCGTCTTTGGTGACTCCGGGAAACACGCCTCACCCGAACCGGGCGTGCCGGCCACCACCGGCCGGTCGCCTATCGGGCCGGCGTGTCGATTCGACAAAGCCGCTTCGAGTTCGCGGGCCTCTTCGTCCCGGGCGTACGGCATGAGCTTGCGGTGCAACTCGGCCCGGCTTTGCTCGCGCTGCGCCAGCCACTGCAGCGCACGGGCCTTCAGGCCGACCGGCATCTTCGACCATGCCATGGACGGCCCGCCGCCTATTCCTTCGCGGCGCGGGCTTTGGCCGATTTCGACTCGGCGGCCGCGTCGCCCACAGCGGGCAACGGACGGATGCCGACGGCCTCGCGCACCTTGTTCTCGATCTCGAACGCGAGCTCGCGGTTTTCCTTCAGGAATTCGCGCGCGTTGTCTTTGCCCTGGCCGATCTTCTCGCCGTTGTAGGCGTACCAGGAACCGCTTTTTTCCAGAATCTTGGCCTCGACGCCCATGTCGATGATCTCGCCTTCGCGGCTGATGCCCTGGCCATACAGAATGTCGAACTCGGCTGTCTTGAACGGCGGCGATACCTTGTTCTTGACGACCTTGACCTTGGTCTCGTTGCCGATGACTTCTTCGCCCTTCTTGATGCTGCCGATGCGGCGGATGTCGAGCCGCACCGAGGCATAGAACTTCAGTGCATTGCCGCCGGTGGTGGTCTCGGGCGAACCGAACATCACGCCGATCTTCATGCGGATCTGGTTGATGAAGATGACCATCGTGTTGGTCTTCTTGATGCTGCCGGTGAGCTTGCGCAGCGCCTGGCTCATCAGCCGGGCCTGCAGGCCGGGCAGGCTGTCGCCCATCTCGCCTTCGATCTCGGCCTTCGGCGTGAGCGCCGCCACCGAGTCGATCACAACCAGATCGACAGAGGCCGAGCGCACCAGCGCGTCGACGATTTCCAGCGCCTGCTCGCCGGTGTCGGGCTGGCTGATCAGCAACTCCTGCAGATTGACGCCGAGTTTTTGCGCGTAATTGATGTCGAGCGCGTGTTCGGCGTCAATGAACGCGCAGGTGCCACCGACGCGCTGCATCTCGGAGATCACCTGCAGGGTCAGTGTGGTCTTGCCGGACGATTCGGGGCCGTAGATCTCGACCACCCGCCCGCGCGGCAGGCCGCCCACACCCAGCGCGATGTCCAGGCCGAGCGAGCCGGTGGAGACGACCTCGATGTCGTCGATCACCTCGCCCTCACCGAGCCGCATGATCGTGCCCTTGCCAAACTGCTTTTCGATTTGCGCGAGCGCGGCCTGCAGGGCCTTGGCTTTTTCGGTGTTGAGGGCTTTGACAGGTGCGTCCATGGGGTGCTCCAGGCGTGAGTGATTCGCAGGGCCTTGATTATCGCCAAGACTGGATGTTTGTACAGTGCGGCGGCAATCAAAGGATCGTCGCGGGTCGAGACGCGACGAGCCCTGACGGAAATCAAATCCTTGCCGGCTGGGGTCAGGCTATCGTCAACATCCCTACAACCGAATCCGCCCGCGCTTGACCGACCGGCCCAGCCGGCAATTTGCGGGCCGGTCACACCGGAGACTGCCATGCGCGTACTGATCGCCGAGGATGACCAGGTCATGGCCGACGGCTTGTTGCGGTCGATGCGAGGAGCAGGTTACGCGGCCGACCGCGTCGACACCGGCACAGAGGCCGATGCAGCGCTGGCGATGCACGAGTTCGATCTGGTGATTCTCGACCTGGGACTGCCCAAGCTGAACGGGCTGGAGGTGCTGCGCCGCCTGCGCGCACGCGGATCGAGCGTGCCGGTGCTGATCCTGACCGCCGCCGACAGCGTGGAGCATCGTGTCAAGGGACTGGACCTGGGTGCCGACGACTACATGGCCAAGCCGTTCGCGTTGCAGGAACTCGAAGCGCGCGTGCGCGCGCTGACGCGGCGCGGGCTCGGCACGGCCTCGAGCATCATCAAGCACGGACCGCTGACCTTCGATGCGACCGGGCGCGTGGCCTACATCAACGACCAGATGGTCGAGCTTTCGGCGCGTGAACTGAGCCTGCTGGAAGTGCTGCTGCAGCGAGCCGGCCGGCTGGTCAGCAAAGACCAGTTGGTCGAGCGCCTGTGCGAATGGGGCGAGGAAGTGAGCAACAACGCGATCGAGGTCTACATCCACCGGCTGCGCAAGAAGATCGAGCAGGGGCCGGTGCGGATCGCCACGGTGCGCGGACTCGGCTACTGTCTCGAAAAGATCGCTGCCTGAGCCGGTCGTGGCCCTGGCCGCTCAGGCGGCGGGCACCGGCCTGGTCCGCCTTCTCCTGAATGCTGAAATTTCCCTTCAACCAAGACCAGGAACAACGCTCGATTTTCGGCGAGATCCTCGACTGGATGCTCGCGCCACTGCTGCTGCTGTGGCCGATGAGCGTGTTCTTCACCTGGCTGGTGGCGCAGGGCATCGCCAACAAGCCGTTCGACCGCGAGCTCGGTGACCGGGTGCGCGTGCTGGCCACGCAAATGTCGATGCAGCCCGCCCGCGATGACCAGCCGGCGCGCGCCAGTTTCACGCTGCCGTCCAGCGCGAGCGAGTTGCTGCGCACCGACGGGGACGACGAGATCTATTTCCAGGTGCTCGGCCTGAATGGTGAATTCCTCAGCGGCGACCGCCCGCTGCCGGCGCCACCGCCCGCGGTGACGCGCGAATCGACCCGCGAAGTTCGCTTTCGGGACGAGACCTACAACAACCAGAATGTGCGCGTTGCGTATCTGTGGATTCTGGCGCCCGGTGACGGGCAGGAAGGCGCGGCGCTGGTGCAGGTGGCCGAGACACTGGGCAAGCGCTCGCGGCTGGCCACCGAGATCATCAAGGGCGTGATCGCGCCGCAGTTCGTGATCCTGCCGTTGGCCGTGCTGCTGGTGTGGCTCGCGCTGGCGCGCGGTTTCGCGCCGCTGAACGCTCTGCAGCAGCGCATCCGCCGGCGCGACAACAACGACCTGAGCCCGATCCGCGAGGTCGAGGCACCCGAGGAAGTGGCGCCGCTGGTGGGCGCCATCAACGACCTGCTGGCGCGGCTGGACAAGTCGATGAGCGCCCAGCAGCACTTTTTGGCCGACGCGGCGCACCAGTTGAAGACACCGCTGGCAGGGCTGCGCACACAGGCCGAGTTGGCGCAACGCGACATCGACGCCGGTCTGGTCGAACCTCGGCAACTGAAGAAATCGTTGCAGCAAATTTCGCGTTCCAGCCAGAACGCGGCGCACATGGTCAACCAACTGCTTGCGATGGCGCGCGCCGAGGACAAGCGCCACACCGCCGAACGTCACATCGTCGACCTGGAGGCGCTCGCCACAGAGGTGGTGCGCGACTTCGTCCCGAAATCGATGGCAAAGCGCATCGACCTCGGCTTCGAGGGCCCGCTGGATACCGCGACGTCGCGCCATCCGCAGGGGCCGCTGGTGGTGGGCCATGAGATGCTGCTGCGCGAGCTGATCCGCAATCTGGTCGACAACGCGCTGCAGTACACACCGGCGGGCGGAACCGTGACGGTGCGAGTGATGGACGATCCGTTCGGCCAGGTGGTGGTGCTGCAGGTCGAGGATTCCGGGCCGGGCATCGCGCCGGCCGAACGCGAGCAGGTGTTCCAGCCCTTCTACCGGGCGCTGGGCACGAATGTGGATGGGTCGGGCCTGGGCCTGGCGATCGTGCGCGAGATCGCCGTGCAGCATGCCGCCGAGCTGACCCTGGAAGACGCGAACCTGCGCTACCGGACCGGCCTGAGCGAGCACGCCGGCGCTGCGTTCGGCGCCGGAGCGCGGTTCACGGTGCGTTTCGCGGCTGCGCCACTGCAAACCATCCACGTGCCGGCGGTGCCGGACGCGCCCACGCCCCTTCAAGCGCGTGTCCAGGTTGCGGCGCAAGCGCCCCTGCAAGCGCCTGTCAGTGGTCCCGGCGCGCGCGCGCCGGGCTAATCGCCGACCGGCCGCGGCCGACCCTGGCCGCACAACCACTCGTACAGGCTCGAGTCGTCCAATGCGGCCAGGCCGCCCTCGCAGGCGGCCGCGTAAAGGGCCGCGGCCGGAGCGCCCAGCGGCAGGTGGACGCCCGCGGCCCGGGCCATGTCCAGCGCCAGCCGCGTGTCCTTGGCCAGCAACGCCGTGTGGGCGTGCGCCGCGCGGTCGCCCGCCAGCGCACGGCGCAGACGGTCGCTTGCGATCCAGCTCTGTCCGCTCGATTGCTCGATCACGTCGAGCGTGAGGCCGGGGTCGAGACCGATGCGCTTGGCCAGCGCCATGGCCTCGGACGCGGCAGCCAGGTAGATGCCCGCCAGCAGGTTGTTGACCAGCTTGGTGCGCGCCGCGTCACCCGGCCGCGTGCCGATGCGGAACAGGCGGCCGCACAAGCTGGCGAACAACGTCCGGTGGCGCTCGAACAGCTCGTCGTCGCAGGCCACCATCAGCGTCATCGTGCCGGCCCGCGCGCGGGCCGGCCCGCCCGACATCGGCGCGTCGATGCAGCCGTAGCCGCGCCGTCGCAACTGCCGCTCGAAGCGCTCGACCTCGTCGGGCGCGATGGTCGGGCACAGCAACACAGCGGCACCGGGCGCCAGCGTCTCGGCCAGGCCGTGTGGACCGAACAATACCGACTTGGTCTGCGCCGCATCGACCACGCCGACGATCACGCAATCGCAGATCGCTGCCAGCTCGGCCGACGTGTCGCACACCGTGGCGCCCAGCGCTGCGGCTGCCGCCGTGCGGGCAGGGTCGATGTCGCGCACCGCCACCGGCCAGCCTTGTTCGAGCAGCCTTGCCGCCATGCCCGACCCCATGAGGCCGATGCCGACGATGCCGATGCGCAACCCGACCGGCGTCCGGCCGGCCGGGTCCGCAGCGTGCGCGTTCGGGATCTCTGTTTGCCGCATCACGCGTGCTGCCTGCAGCGCGTGCGAGCGCTACCCCTGCACCAGCCGACGACTTTTGGCGATCGACATCAGGATGCCCAGCCCGAGGCCGAGTGTCACCATCGCAGTGCCCCCATAGCTGACGAAAGGCAGTGGCACGCCGACCACCGGCAAGATGCCGGCAACCATGCCCATGTTGACAAAGGCGTAGGTGAACAAGCTCATCGTCACGGCGCCCGCCAGCAGCCGCGTGAAGACGCTTGGCGCCCCGGCCGCGATCATCAACCCGCGCCCGATCAGGAACACATAGCCGAGCAACAGCGTGATGCAACCGAACAGGCCGAATTCCTCGGAGAACGCGGCGAAGATGAAATCGGTGGTGCGCTCTGGAATGAATTCCAGGTGCGTCTGCGTGCCTTTCATGAAGCCCTTGCCGTGCAGCCCGCCGGAGCCGATCGCGATCATTCCCTGGATCGTGTGGAAGCCTTTGCCGAGCGGATCGGTGGTCGGGTCGAGCAGGGTGCAGACGCGGTTCTTCTGATAAGGGCGCAGCAGCGGCCAGGTAACGTCGGGCTCGCAGATCGTTTCGCTCGAGACCACGATCGCCGTCACGGCCGACGCTGCCAGCAGCAACACCGGGATGATGAGCCGCCACGACAGCCCGGCGAAGAAGATCACGAACAGTCCGGCGGCCATCACCAGAATGGCGGTGCCCAGGTCGGGCTGCTTGACGATCAGGCCGACCGGCACCGCCAGCAGCAGCAGCGCGATCAGGAAGTCGGGCACGCGCACGTGGCCCTCGCGACGCTGGAACCACCACGCCAGCATCAGCGGCGTGGCGATCTTCAGGATCTCACTCGGCTGGATCACCACGCCGACATTGAGCCAGCGCGTGGCGCCCTTCTTCGTGATGCCCATGACCGCGGTCAGGACCAGCAACGTGACGCCCGCCACGTACAGCGGCACCGCCAGCGCCAGCAGCCGCTGCGGCGGTACCTGCGCGACCACGAACAGGATGACCAGCGCCAGCAGCATGTTGCGGCCATGGTCGACGAAACGCGTGCCGTGGTCGAAACCGGCCGAATACATCGTGATCAGCCCGGCCACGGCCATCAGGAAAATGGCCAGCGTGAGCGGACCGTCGAAGCCGGCGAACACTGGCCGGACGCGCTGCCACAGCGTGGGAGAGTCGAACGACACGCTCATCGCTGCGCCCCCGCGATCTTGTCGGTGCGCCGCGACGCGGCGGATGCAGGGGATGCGGCGGGCGGAGCAGGTGCAGCTCGTGCGGCCCGTCCTGTTGGTGCGGCAGGGGCGGCTCGTACTGTCGATGCGGCAGGTGCGGCAGGTGCGGCAGGTGCGGCCTTTGCGGGAGCTTTGGCGGGAGCTTTGGCGTCTGCGAGAGCGGCGGTCGATGCGGCTGACTTGGCGGACACGGCCGACGCCGCAGGCGCGACGCCGGGTGCCAGCGCGGCCGCACCTGCTGCGACTGCCGCTGCCGACGCCGGCCTCCCGGGAACCTGCGGCGCCGAAGCGGCGCCAGCCCCTGCCGCTGCGCTCGCCGCCGGCAGGGCCATCGCCGCGCTCGCCGCCATGCCCGGCACCAACAGCGCGTCGGCACCGGCCACACCGGTTGCGCCGGGCAGTTCGACGCTGGCGGCAGGCCGCTGAGTGCCGACCGGCGCCGTCGACTTGCCGATCCGCGTGAGCGCGATGTCCTCGATGCTCGGGTACTTCCCGGCCAGCATGAAGTCGAACACGCGTCGGGCGATCGGCGCCGCGGCCTGCGAGCCGAAGCCGGCGTTCTCCACGATCACCGCCAGTGCGATGGTCGGGGTGTCGACCGGCGCGAATGCCACGTACATCGAGTGGTCGCGCTGAAACTCGTCCATGCGCGAGGCGACGTATTTCTCGTTCGCCTTCAGGCCCACCGCCTGCGCCGTGCCGGTCTTGCCGCCGCTCTTGTAGGGCGCGCCGACGAAGACGCGCGTCGAGGTGCCTTCTTGCGTCACGCCGTACATCGCTTTCAGCACCAGATCGACATGCTCGGGCTTGAGCACCATCGGCTCGATCGCATCGTTGGCGACGACGCGCTGCTCGCGTGTCACCACGTCCTCGATCTCGCGCACCAGCCGCGGCTTGAAACGCTTGCCGCCCGCCGCCAGGGTCGCTGTGGCACTGGCCAGTTGCAGCGCGGTGAAGTTGTTGTAACCCTGGCCGATGCCCAGCGAGATGGTTTCGCCGGCGTACCATTTCTGCTGTTCGGGCTTCTTGTAGGCCTTCTTCTTCCACGCGGTCGACGGCAACAGGCCGGTGACCTCGCCTTCGACGTCGATGCCGGTGCGCCGCCCGAATCCGAACGGCGCGAGCTGATCGTGCATCAGGTCGACGCCGAGTTCGTTGGCCAGCGAGTAGAAGTACACGTTGCTCGATTCGACGATGGCGCGGCGCATGTCCATGATGCCGCCGCGCTCGTTTTCGGGGCTGCCGAAGCGCCGGCCGCCGAACATGAAAAAGCCGGGGTCGTTGATCAGCGTCGAGGCCGATCGCTTGCCGGTGTTCAGTGCCACCATCGCCATGAACGGCTTGAACGTCGAGCCCGGCGGGTAAGTGCCGCGCAGCGCGCGGTTCAGCAGCGGCTTGTCGGCCGATTCGTTCAGCTCGCGCCACGATTCCTGGTCGATGCCGTCGACGAACAGGTTCGGATCGAAGGTCGGCTTGCTGACGAACGCCAGCACCTCGCCGTTGCGCGGATCGAGCGCCACCAGCGCGCCACGCCGGTCGCCGAACAACTCTTCGACCAGCGCCTGCAGCTTGATGTCGACCGACATCACCAGCATGTTGCCGGGCGTGGCGGGGTTGCTGCGCAGGCGCCGCACGGCGCGGCCGTTGGCGCTGGTCTCGACCTGCTCGAAGCCGGTGCTGCCGTGCAGCTGCGTCTCGTAGCTCTGTTCGATGCCGAGCTTGCCGATGTATTCGGTGCCGTGGTAATTGGCAGCGTCTTCGGCGTCGTCGATCTTTTCCTTCTCGGCCGTGTTGATGCGGCCGATGTAGCCCAGCAGGTGGCTGCCAACCTCGCCGAGCGGGTAGTTGCGAAACAGTCGTGCCTTCACCTCGACCCCCGGGAAGCGGAACTGCTGCGCCGTGAAACGCGCCACCTCTTCGTCGCTGAGCTTGGTACGGATCGGCAACGACTCGAAATTCTTGCCCTCGTCGGCCATGCGCTTGAAGCGCTTGCGGTCGCGCGGCTGGATGTCCACCAGCTGCGCCAGCCGGTCGATCACTTCGTCGACATCGCCGACCCGGCTGGTCGTGATCTCCAGCGTGTAGGCCGAATAGTTGTTGGCCAGCACGACGCCGTGGCGGTCGACGATGACGCCGCGGTTCGGCACGATCGGCAGCACCGCGATGCGGTTGCTTTCGGCCTGCGTCGACAACTCGTCGTGGCGCACCACCTGCAGGTTGACCAGCCGGGCACCCAGCAGGCCGAAGGCGAACAGCACGAAGGCTGCCGCGGCAAAGACCCGGGTGCGAAAGCCGGCGAGCTCGCGCTCGATGTTCTTCAGCTCGGTCATGGTTTGCTGAACATCACAACGGTCGATTTTGATCCGGATCGGGCGCCCGCCGTTGCGGCGCCAGCAGCAACCAGGTGACGACCGGCCACAGCAAGGCCTCGAACAGCGGCGCCAGCAGCAGCTGCCAGCCCGGGAACATGCCGCCGGCCAGCATGCGCACGACCAGCGACACCAGGTGCGCGGCCACGAACAGCGGCAGGATCTGCAGCGCCTGCCACGGCACCGGAAACCACAGCAGACGACGGTGGATCGTGATGGCGAAATAGCTCAGCAGCGTGTAGGCCAACGCATGCTGCCCGAGCACGGCGCCCGCGTGCACGTCCATCACCAGGCCGAACAGGAACGCCAGGCCGACGCCGACGCGGCGCGGCTGGTTGACGTTCCAGAACACCAGCACGACCGCCACGAAGTCGGGCAGCGCCGGGGCCCGGCCCACCGGCAGGATGTTGAGCGCGAACGCCAGCAGCAGCGTGAACCACAGGAACAGCGGATTGACCGGCAGCAGCAGCTGATCGGAACTGCGCGACATGATCATGGGCGGTCACCGTTGCCGAACCACACCGGGAGCGATGCGCCACCCGCGCGCCCCGCGCGGGTGGGCCGCCTGCACAGCGTCAGACGGCCTGACGCAGCGGCCGCGGCCGCAACCTTATTGCACCATTCGACATGCACGCTCGGCGCGCCAATCGGCGGGGCGGCCTGTGTGGCGGCCCGTGTTGCGGCTTGCGCGACGGTCGGCGGGGCGGCCTGTGTCGCGGCCCATCTCACGGCCCATGGCGCGGCCGGTCTCGCGGCCCCGGACGCTGTGTTCGCGTCGCTCATCGCGGTGCTGATGGCGGCGCCGCTTTGCGCACTGCCTTGTTCGGTGCGGCCTTGGTCGCCTCGACGGGCGACGGTTCGGGCCGCGGCGGCAGTTGCAGGCCGATCGGCTCGAGCACCAGCACGTGGTGCACGCCCTCGGGTCGGGCCGTGGGCGCCAGCACAATGCGCGCGAACCCCGAGTTGATCTTGCGCTCGACGCTGGCCACAGTGGCCACCGGCAGGCCGGCCGGGTAGACGCCGTCGACCCCCGACGTGGTGAGCACATCGCCCACCTGCACGTCGGCATTGCCGGCCATGAAACGCAGTTCGAGCGGCCCGGCGCCGGCATCGCCGCCGCCGAACGCAGCGCTGCGGGCCTGCGTGCGGCGGTTCAGCACCGGGATGGCGGCATCCTTGTCGGTCAGCAGCGTCACTTCGGAAGACAGCGGATAAACGCGCGTCACCTGCCCCAGCACGCCGGCTTCATTGATGACTGGCGAGCCCGGCACCACGCCGTGCGTCGCGCCGCGGTCGACCACCACCTTGCGCGAATACGGATCGGCGGCTTCGTACAGCACCTGCGCGGTCTGCACACGCACGTTCAGGGTCGGACGCAGCTCGAGCAGGGCGCGCAAATCGGCGTTTTCGGCCAGCAGTTGCTCGACCCGCAAGGCCTTTTCGGCCTGCTGCACCATTTGCCGGCGCGCGTCGGCCTCGTTCGAGAGCGCCTGGTCCAGGCCGCTTCCGTAGCCCAGCAACGCGTTCCAGCTGTCGACCGGCACCATCAGCACACGCTGGGCAGGCAGCAGCAAGGTGGCCACCACCGCGCGCATCGGCTGCGTGAGTTTGAAGCGCGTGTCGGCCACCATCAGGAACAGCGCGAGCGCCGAACACAACGTCAGCTTGGTGAGTGCCGACGGACCCTGGCGAAAAAAGGGTGGCGGCGTTCTGTCGAGAGTGCCCAGCGGCATGGCAGCGGCAGGCCGTCAAGTGCTGGTCGGGCTGGAACCGCGAGGCCGCTGATTCGTGCTGCGACGCGCCGGGCTCATCGGGCTCACTCCGAGGTGAAGATCGAACCCAGCCGTTCCATGCGTTCGAGCGCCATGCCACAACCCCGAACGACGCAGGTGAGCGGGTCTTCCGCCACCAGCACCGGCAGGCCGGTTTCCTCGGCCAGCAACCGGTCCAGGTCGCGCAACAGTGCGCCGCCGCCGGTCAGCATCATGCCGCGCTCGGCGATGTCGGCACCGAGCTCCGGCGGGGTCTGCTCGAGCGCATTCTTGACCGCCGAGACGATCTGGTTGAGCGGGTCGGTCAGCGCTTCGAGGATCTCGTTGCTCGAGATCGTGAAGCTGCGCGGCACGCCCTCGCTGAGGTTGCGGCCCTTGACTTCCATCTCCTTGACTTCAGAACCCGGGAACGCCGAGCCGATCGTCTTCTTGATCAATTCGGCAGTCGGCTCGCCGATCAGCATGCCGTAGTTGCGGCGGATGTAATTGATGATCGACTCGTCGAACTTGTCGCCGCCGACCCGGATGCTGCCCTTGTAGACCATGCCGCCCAGGCTGATCACGCCGACCTCGGTGGTGCCGCCGCCGATGTCGACCACCATCGAACCGCTGGCCTCGCTGACCGGCAACCCGGCGCCGATCGCGGCGGCCATCGGCTCCTCGATCAGATAAACCTCGCTGGCGCCGGCGCCGAGCGCCGATTCTCGGATCGCCCGGCGCTCGACCTGGGTCGACCCACACGGCACGCAGATGATGATGCGCGGGCTCGGGCGCAACACGGAACGCGGGTGCACCAGCTTGATGAACTGCTTGAGCATCTGCTCGGTGACGGTGAAGTCGGCGATCACGCCGTCCTTCATGGGCCGGATCGCCTCGATGTTGCCGGGCACTTTGCCCAACATCGCCTTGGCCTCGGCACCGACGGCCTGGATGGTCTTTTTGCCGTGTGGACCGCCTTCGTGGCGAATCGCCACCACCGACGGCTCGTCAAGCACGATGCCCTTGCCGCGCACATAGATCAGCGTGTTGGCGGTGCCCAGGTCGATGGCCAGATCGGTGGAGAAGTAACGGCGAAAGGATCCGAACATGGTGTGGTTCTTGTGACGTTGTCGTCAGGCGGTCCGCACGCCGGTCGGCGGATGCGGCACTGCGGTGCGACTGGTTTGATTGGTGGCGCAGGCCGGTATTGCCCGATGCATGCGCAGGATGGCGGCGGTTGAAGTCAATGTGACACTGTCTCCGGCCGTCCGGCTCGGGCCGCTCGGGCGGTTCAAGGCGGGGCGGGTTGTTGCCAAGTTTGCTGTCTCGAGACCATGCAGTTCGGCGGTACGCACAATCATCAGAATCTTGCGTTTGAAACGGTCGAATTGATCTGCAGATAACTAGGGATAATACCCTACAGGTTGTTGAAATTGCCCCGCAAAAGCCTCACTGCAGACCGCATCGCCCATGCTCCTGACACCCCACGACGTGAGTCGCATCGCCGATCTGGCGCGGCTGGAACTGCCTCCCGAAGAGCTCACCGCGATGGTGGCGCAACTGAACGGCTTTTTCACCATCGTGGGACAGATGAGCGCCGTCGACACCAGCGGCATCGAGCCGCTGTACACCCCGCTGTCGGCCGTGCAAGACGTCAGCCTGCGCCTGCGCGACGACGTGGTCAGCGAGTCGGATCAGCGCGAACTCAACCAGCGCAGTGCCCCGGCCGTGGCCGATGGCCTGTACCTGGTGCCCAAGGTGATGGAATGACGGCGCTGCACGACATGGGCGTGGCCGGACTGGGGCGCGCCCTGGCCGGTGGGCAGGTATCGAGCGTCGAAATCACGACACACCTGCTCGCACGCCTTGCATCTCACGAACACCTGGGCACGATGCTCGCCAGCGACCCCGCGCTGGCGCTTCGGCAGGCGGCCGACGCCGATGCGCGCCGCGCCGCTGGCGAGACCGGTGCGTTGCTGGGCGTGCCGCTGGCGCACAAGGATATTTTCGTCACGCGCGACCTGCCCACCACCGCTGGCTCGAAGATGCTCGAGGGCTACCGCAGCCCGTTCGACGCCACGGTGCTGGCGCGGCTGTTCGCGGCCGGCAGCGTCAACCTGGGCAAGCTCAACTGCGACGAGTTCGCGATGGGCTCGAGCAACGAGAACTCGGCCTACGCACCGGTGCGCAATCCGTGGGACGTCAACCGCGTGCCGGGTGGCTCTTCCGGCGGCTCGGCGCGGTGCCGACGTTCTGGGGGTCGACATTGCCGACAATCTGGTTGCAGCCGGAAATGAGCGAGCGGCAGCGGCTGGCCTCGACAACCTTCGCTTCGAGCAGGGTGACGCCTCGAACCTCGACGGCCTTGCCCCGGACAGCTTTGACTTGGTGGTCAGCATCTTCGGGGCGATGTTCGCACCGCGCCCACTCGATGTCGCGGCGGAAATGGTGCGGGTCACCCGGCCCGGCGGGCGCATCGTCATGGGAAACTGGATTCCGGGCGATCCAAGCCTGATCGCCCAGGTGCTGAAAACCAGCGCGGCCTTTACTCCGCCCCCGCCCGATGGCTTCGTCAGCCCGAGGCCAATGTCCGTGAGCGGTTCGGAGTGGCCGGTGTGCCCGAGGGAAATATCTCCTGCGAGCCCGCAACCTATGTTTTCCGCCATCCGGCTCCACCCCGCGACCTGTTGCAAACCTTCAAGCAATATTACGGGCCCACGATGAACGCGTTCGAGGCGGCAGCAAAAGATGGCCGGGCCGAGCAGCTCGAGGCGGAGCTGACCAGACTGTTCGAGGATCACAATCGCGCAGGACCCGACGCCACCGAGATCCCGGCCACCTATCTGAAAGTCGTCGTCACCGCGCCCTAGCGGGGGTCGGCTCGCGTCGAGGCCAATGACGCGATCCGCGGGCCTGCCCGACGATCGCTGCCAGGATCACGCGGTACGGTAGTTCGGTCGGGGTGAACGCGTTCATCTTTCCGCTATTTGCTGCTGACTCTATTTCGCAAACTAACGGAGGCAATCACCATGAGCGTTACTCGGTTCACGACCCTTTTCGCCGTTACTGCGGCCTTGGCAATCACCGGCTGTTCGAAGGCCGAAGACAACACGACCGCGCTCAATGACGTCGCCGTCGACAACGTCGCAGTGGCGGAAATCAACACCCCCGCAGCAAGCGCCGTGATGGTCGGCGGGGCCGAGATGCTCCCGACCAAGACCATCGTCGAAAACGCGTCTGCGTCGGCGGATCACACCACACTGGTCGCCGCAGTCAAGGCCGCCGGCCTGGTCGAGACCCTTTCCGGAGCGGGGCCGTTCACGGTATTTGCGCCGACCAACGCGGCCTTCGAGAAGCTTCCGGCCGGCACC
>ENA-OFCX01000374-OFCX01000374.1-metagenomes-genome-assembly--contig:-NODE-374-length-24068-cov-2.468496_pt1 | contig 24068 bp, 24 predicted proteins | sample MGYA00153384_OFCX01 | MGnify analysis MGYA00153384
GTACCCGCCATGATGACGAGCGCCGCAGTTGGTTCAACGAGCCGTGTCAGGTAGCCAATTTCGCCCGAGTGGTTCATACCCAATTCAAAAATCGCGCATTGGTGATCCGCGCCGAGGCGGAGCAACATTTGCGGCACGCCAATATCGTTATTCAGATTGCCCTCGGTCGCGAGCACGGACGCCGGGCTACCGTGGTGCGACGTAAAGATCGCGCGCAACATTTCTTTCACCGTCGTCTTGCCATTGCTGCCGGTTATCGCGAGTACCGGCACCGAAAAGCGTCTCCGCCAAATTTGTGCGAGGCGCCCCAGCGCCAACCGTGTATCACTGACGAGAATCTGTGGGATGGTGACATCGTCAACAATGCGCGACACCAATGCAGCGGCGGCACCGCGTTCGGCGGCACGCGCGACATACCCGTGACCGTCAAAATTCGCACCGCTGAGCGCAATGAAAAGTTCACCCCCTTTTAGCGTGCGCGAGTCTGTCGATACGCCGGTCAACGTTTGATCCAGTTTGGGCACGGCGCCAGTCGCCGCGTTGAATATCCGCGTCACTTCTGACAGCCGCATTGAAAAGCCCACGCTCATCTGGACACTCCGCGCCACGCATCGAGTGCTTCCCGTGCGACTTCGACATCACTGAAATGGTGTCTGGTGTCGCCAATAATCTGATAGTCCTCGTGGCCTTTGCCGGCGATAACGACAATGTCACCAGTCCTGGCCTCTCTGAGTGCCTCGAATATTGCCTGATGCCGATCTGCAATGGCTCTGAAATGCGCACCTTTCATCCCCGCCTCGATATCCTCGATGACTCTTTGTGGATTTTCCGTGCGAGGGTTGTCGGAGGTCACGATTGAAAGATCGGCGTAGCGCGCAGAGATGCCACCCATCTGTGGGCGTTTGCCTCGATCACGGTCGCCGCCACAGCCAAATACTGAAATCAACCGGCCGTTCTCGGGCACGATTGCAGCGATAGTCGAGAGCGCTTTCTCAAGCGCATCCGGTGTATGCGCGTAGTCGACCACGACCAGGGGCTTGTTGCGATCCGTTGCGCGCACCGTCTGCATGCGTCCGGGAACCGGCGGCAATTTACAAGCAATTGCGGCGGCCTCTTCAAGCGAAACCCCACTTGCAATCAGCGCCGCAATAACCTGCAGCAGATTGGAAACATTGAATGCGCCGAGGATGTCAGACTCCACGCTCGCACGGCCAAATTTGCCGCCGATCTCAAATGCCAAACCAGCTGCGGAGACAGACAGTTGCCTGGCGACGAGATCGGCATGGTGTCCATTCTGTCGCGTACTGGTGCGGATGAGATGGAGGTCAGGATTTTCATTTGATGTGATGCGGCGGATCAGTTCCTGACCAAACGCATCATCGGCATTAATGACCGCATGTTTCAGGCCGGGCATGCCGAACAACTTCGCTTTCGCTTCGCCATACGCCTCCATCGTGACGTGATAGTCCAGATGGTCGCGCGTGAGATTGGTATAAACGGCAACGTCAAACTTGATGTCTGCGACACGGCCTTGATCGAGCCCGTGACTGGACACTTCCATTGCACATGCGACTGCGCCAAGTTTTGCGTAATCGCGAAGATGGCGCTGCAAGACGACGGCGTCTAAGGTGGTGGTATCGGAGGGTTGCAGATGTCCCACCATGCCATTGCCAATCGTACCGAGCACGGCGGATTTTCTATTTGCTTGCTGCAGTCCCTGCGCGATCCATTGCGCAACCGAAGTCTTGCCGTTGGTACCGGTGACGCCGGTCATCCACAGTGCATCGGCTGGGTGGCCGTAAATATGGCCGGCGATGTGGCTGGCGTGGGCTTTCAGATTCGGCACTGCGAGGCACGGTACTTTCCAGTCAGCATTCCAGTCGAAATTCTCCGGGTCGTAAAGCACTACTGATACGCCGCGCGAGATCGCATCGGCAATGAAATCGCGCCCATCGCGTACTCCGCCGCGATAAGCGAGAAAAGCGGCGCCAGGCCTGGCTTCGCGACTATTGGCCGTCACATCCACAATTTGCGCCGGCAAGGAATCGAGTGCGGTTGCCAGATTCGTTAGCGTGAAGTTCGGTAGAAGCATGTTCATTGGCATGAGAGGCGCATCAATCATCAGCCACGCTCCTTCGCCATCGCAACTGCAGCAGGCTTGGTCGCGCTGGCTTCACGCAACGCTTCCACATCTGGCAGTACACCCGACATACGCAAGGCCTGCGTCATTACGTTCGAGAAAACCGGTGCTGACACCTCACCACCAAAGTATTTGCCGGCGGACGGCTCATCGATAGTGACGGCGATGATGTAGCGGGGACTGGACACGGGTCCATAGCCAACAAAAGTCGACACATACTGGTGATCTGCATATTGTCCGCCCACCAATTTGTGTGAAGTACCGGTTTTGCCACCGATCCGATAGCCTGAAACCTGGCTTTTGGTTGCCGTGCCCCCTTGCTGCGTTACGGTTTCCAGCATTTGTGCCATTGTCTTTGCCGTCTTGGGCGAGATGATTTGCTTGCCGATGACGTCGCCGTCCCGCTTCAGGAAAGTGACGGGCAGCAACACACCTTCATTGGTAAAGATGGTGTATGCGCGCGCCAATTGCAGCGCACTAACCGAAATACCGTAGCCGTACCCCATGGTCGCCTGCTCAATCGGCCGCCAGGTTTTGACCGGACGAAGTTTTCCCGTCGCCTCGCCGGGAAAGCCAGTCTTGGGTGCAATGCCAAAACCGAGTTCGTTGTATAAATTCCATAGCCGCTCAGAGGGCAACTGCAAGGCGATTTTGGCGGTGCCGATATTGCTCGACGTCTGAATGATTTGTGCGACGGTCAATTGATTCGAGCGATGCGGCAAATCGGTAATCGTTTTGGAGCCAATGGTGAGCCCGGGCCCGGTGACGATAACCGTCTCAGGTTTGATAATGCCCGCCTCCAGCGCAGCAGACACAGCGAACGGTTTGAAAGTAGAACCCGGTTCGAAAACGTCGGTGATGCTGCGGTTTCGCATCTGCTTCAGTTGCACATGTTCGCGGTTGTTCGGATTGAAATCCGGCTGATTGACGAGTGCCAGGATCTCGCCGGTCCTGGCATCAAGCATGACGAGTGCTCCGCCTTTGGCTTTGTGGGTATCCACCGCAGCCTTCAACTCGCGATGCGCCAGATACTGAAAGCGTTCATCGATGGACAACTTGAGCGACCGGCCTTCGCGCGGTGCCTTCAAGTTTTCGATGTCCTCAACAATTCGACCCTTGCGATCCTTAATGACACGCTTCTGACCAGTCGCGCCTGCGAGCGTGCCCTGCTGGGCGAGCTCGATACCTTCTTGTCCCTGATCATCCTGGCCGGTGAAACCGATGATGTGTGCGGTGACATCGCCGGAAGGGTAGTAGCGACGAAATTCGCGTTGCTGGAATACGCCGGGAATTTTTAGTGCCATGACGCGCATCGCCTGTTCAGGCGGAAGCTGGCGTTTGAGCCATACAAAATTCTTGCCGCTGTCGGCGATACGGTCCGCTAGCGCCTTGCGATCCATGCCGAGTGCGGCTGCGAGCTTGGCGACTTGTGTCGCGTCTATGTCGAGTTCAGCGGGACTGGTCCAAATCGATTCGACGGGCGTTGAAATAGCCAGCATCTTGCCGTGGCGGTCCGTCACGGCACCGCGCGAAGCGGGCATGTCGACCACGCGAACAAACCTGGCCTCACCTTTGGCCTGCAGGAAATCATTGTTTAGGGCCTGCAGATAGAAAGCACGGCCAAGTAGCACCGCAAATCCAGCCAGACAAAGCAGCAGCACCACGCGCGAGCGCCAACTCTCCAGCTTTAGTAGCAGATTGGGTTCGAGGCGTTTCGACGTGAAGCGCATATTAGTTTTTTACTTCCGTGTTGCGGTCAGACTTTGCAGGCGTGGCGCTATCAAGCACCACGATCATCGTCTTCTTCGGGTCCGGCATGACCATGCCAAGTTCGCTCGCCGCTTTCTGTTGAATGCGTTTGCCAGCTCCCTGCGTTTGCGCTTCGATCTGTAGTTCGCGCCATTCGCTGTCGAGCTTGCGTTCCGATTCCTGCTCGGCTTGCAGCTCGATAAAGAATTGCCGCGCACGGTGCTGCGACGTAACAACCGACAGCGCGCAGCCGATCAGCACGAGTAGCAGCAGGGTATTCAATCGGGTCACAGCTTTTCCGCCGTACGCATGATGGCCGAGCGCGAACGCGGATTGGCAGCGATCTCTGCCTCGGTCGGGCGGACGGGTTTGCCCATGATGCGTAGCGTCGCATCGTTGACTTCGTTAGCGCGTATCGGCAATTTTGAGGGTAGGTGGTCCGCCTTCGCCGCGTTTTGCATAAAACGCTTGACGATCCGGTCTTCCAGAGAATGAAACGCGATCACCACCAACCTGCCTCCAGTCCGTAAGCCCGTAACGGCCTGCGGTAAAACTTTCTCTACCTCTTCAAGCTCTTGATTGATGAAAATCCGAAGAGCCTGAAACGTGCGGGTTGCGGGGTTTTGGCCCGGCTCGCGCGTCCTGACGGTTTTACCCACGAGCTCGGCAAGCTCGCGCGTCGTCCGAATACGTCCGATGACCCTTGCCGCAACAACCGCTCTTGCAATCTGCCTAGCAAACCGTTCTTCACCATAGCGCCAGATGACCTCCCCTATTTCTTGTTCATCAGCGCGGTTCAGCCACGCTTCGACGGTCTCGCCACGCGATGTATCCATGCGCATGTCGAGCGGACCATTGAAACGAAAACTAAAGCCGCGTTCTTCTACATCCAGTTGCGGAGATGAAACTCCTAAATCCGCCAGCATTCCATCTACGACTTGTTCATTACTTTCTGTTGCCGCCTTCAACAACTTGCTCAATTCACTCATCGCTGCGTGGTGCAATGAAAACCGTTTGTCCTGCGAAGCCAGCAATGCACCCGCTTCGATTGCCCTCGGGTCACGGTCGATGGCGATCAATCTTCCATTCGGCCCCAATCGATCAAGGATGGCGCGCGAATGTCCGCCACGACCAAACGTGCCGTCGACATACACACCTTCCGGTTTGATCGCCAATGCATCGACGGCTTCGTGAAGCAGCACAGTGATGTGAGCCGGTGATGGGACGGCTGGCGAATTAGGGAGATCATTCACGCCGTCGGCTATAGAGAGAAATTCTCGGTGCCGGGCGGCAGGCCTGCCGCGCCGGATGTGAGGGCCTTCAACTGCGCATCCCATGCGTTGGCATTCCAGATCTCGAAATAGGTACCTTGTCCGATAAACATCACCAGTCTTTCGATGCCCGCGAATTTACGCAATTCAGGCGATATCAGTACGCGCCCGTTGCCATCAAGCACGTGTTCTTCCGCAAAGCCAATTAACAACCGTTTCCAGACGGCAGCGGCAGGGTCGAGTGCAGGGAATTTCATTACCTTGTCGCGAATCGGTTCCCAGTGCGCAAGGGGATACATGAGCAAACAGCCTTCACGATGCGCCGTCAGGATCAGCTTTCCCTGACTCGGCAGCGAAAGGGGCTCGCGATGCTTCATCGGCACCGCCATGCGACCTTTCACGTCCAGATTCAACTCTGATGCACCCTGAAACACGCTCGATGGACCCCTCTATTAAATTTTTTTGGATAAAAGGTGGGCGATCTTCCGACGTTTTCAGAAAACCCCACTTTTCTCCACTTGTGGACACTATAGGCAAATAAGAACCCGCAGTCAAGCGGGTTCAAGAGTGTTTTTCGTTATTTGTCAGGCACTTAGCGCATATTTTTGGAACGTTTTAGCCTGTGGAAAACTTCGTTGATAATTAATTAGATATGGCATAAACCTAAAGTAACTTCGCAGGAATCAGGTCTCGGATTTAGGCAATTCCCTGTATTTTCATACACCTATAGCATTTTGGAGTTTAGATCCGGTTAGCGCGCCCAACAACTTGGCAGGAAATTACAATCAAGCAGCTTAAATGCGGCGCATTCCGTCTTCCAGCGTGTGCATTGCCAACCTGTAGGGTCCGGGTCGAGGCTGATTCTTGCAACGCCCAATTCAGCCAATCGCTTTGCCGAGGGCGTGTGCGACATCATCATGATGTTGACCTCTGCAAACAACACCATTGCTGATCACGATTATGATGATTCGACTTTCCAACTTGGGAGCAACAAATGCTGACGCAAAACGCCTGGCTGACATTGTTACTTGTCTCTGTCAGTACTTCCGCCTTCTCCGCACCGCCGAGGAAAAACGCTGACATCGAAAAGATCATCAAAGAAATTTCTGCCAAACGCATCGAGGCAACGATTCGCAAATTAGTCAGTTTTGAAACCCGCAATTCGCTTTCAGATACGACGAGCGACACTAAAGGAATCGGCGCGGCGCGGCGCTGGATCAAAAGCGAACTCGAAAGTTGTAACGCCGCCAACGGCGGGCGGATGAAGGTTGAGTTTGACGAGCATCTGGCGCCTGTCAGCGCACGCATTCCGCAGCCAACAGCTATCGTCAATGTGGTCGCCACATTGCCGGGTGAACAAGTCGAAAGTCGCGACCGGATCTACCTTGTCAGCGGTCATTACGATTCGATGCGGGGCACGCCTACCGATGCGGACGGATTTGCGCCCGGCGCCAACGACGACGCTTCCGGCACCGCTGCCGTGATCGAGATGGCGTGCGTGATGTCCAAATATAAATTCAACGCCACTCTGGTGTTCATGGCCGTGGCTGGCGAAGAACAGGGGCTGCTCGGCGCAACTTTTTATGCCAAAGCGGCGAAGGCGAGAGGACTCAATATTGCCGGGATGATCACCAGCGATATCATCGGCAACACGCGAGGGTCAGACGGCAAAGTGGTGCGCGACCGCGTCAGACTGTTCGCAGAAGGTATTCCGCCGTTGAAGGAAATGCCTGATGATTGGCTCGCGCTCATTCGCACCGGCGGTGAAAACGATTCGCCGGCGCGACAACTTGCGCGTTACATCAAAACGGCCGGCGAACGCTATGTGCCAAAAATGAAGGTGGACTTGATTTATCGCCGAGACCGCTATTTGCGTGGTGGCGATCATTTTCCATTTCTCGATGCGGGCTATGCAGCCGTCCGCATGACCGAGCCGAATGAAGACTTCCGCCACCAGCACCAAGACGTGCGCGTGGAGAACGGCGTGCAATTTGGAGATTTGCCGGAATTCGTCGATTTTGCCTATACCGCCGATGTCACGCGCGTGAACGCGGCAGCGCTGGCCTCACTCGCCATCGGGCCTGCCGCACCGCAGGGCTTATTGATGGAGAACCTGAGAGTGGAGAACAACACTACCTTTCGGTGGACCGCAAATGCCGAGCCGAATGTCACCGGCTATCGTGTGGTCTGGCGCGAAACCACCGCGCCGTACTGGCAGAAATTTGAGGATGTCGGCAATGTGACGCGCACCACCATCTACGGCGTTTCCAAAGACAACGTGGTGTTTGGATTACAGACGATCGACAAGGATGGAAACATTAGTGTGGCGACATATCCAAGACCGTTCCGGCAGTAGTCAATTGTTGACTATTTGGTGTTCTCCGCCTTCCACCGCATCGCCGCGAATATGCGGTTATATCCGCTCGGATGATCGAAGAAAATAAATTCCTCGGCGGCGCCGGGTTCAAGCTTGCGATATTCGGCCAGTTTGAAAATAGCTTCGGCAAATCCATCCGGCTCGCGTGCGGCATTCAAACCGAATAGATCTGCCTCGACTTCCGCAGTTCGGATGATCGTTTTATAAACGGGTGTCGCCAGAAAAATGTATGCGGAAAACAAGGCGACCAGCAACGGGAATCCGGCTGGATCAGCAATACTTCGCACACCGAATCGTCCGCCGAAACGTCCGGCGGCCCAGTCCCAGGTGAATTTGACGAACAACAACCCGCCCAGCAATAGGAGGGAAAACGACACCGTGTGCTTGAGGCTGTGGTTCAACACGTAGTGCCCCATCTCGTGCGCCATGACAGCGCGGATCTCCGCAGGCGTGGTGCGATTGAGCAGGTTGTCGTTGAGCGTGATGCGTGTCGTACCGAATAGCCCGCTGACATTGGCGCTGACGCGTTTGGTCTGCTTTGAGGCGTCGGAGTAATAGACATTGTCCACCGGAATGCCATTGGCACGTGCCATTGAAAGAATGTCATCGCGAATCGGCCCCGGCGGCAAGGGTTTGAATGTATTAAATAGCGGCGAAATAAACACCGGCCCTGCCATCATGAGCAACATGATGAAACCGGCACCCGTAACAGCGCCCCACGCCCACCAGGTTTGCGGTACGCGCCGCAGGATTGCGTACAGTCCTGCAATGGCGATACCTGTAATTACCATGTCCACACCGACGCCGATGCCCGCCTCACCCAGCCAACTCAAAAACGTGAGATTGGAAAGCCCGTATTGATGCTCACGGTAGAAGCCCTCGTAAAACGTGATTGGTAAAGTGAGCAACGCCGTGAGCGGCACATACGCGAAAGCGTATATGAGCGATTGCGGTATCTGGCGATGCGTGCAGCGCTCTGCAAAATCGCGGATGCGCGCAGACAGTCGCGTCGAAAGTAACAGCCAGGCGACGACTAATCCATACAGAAGATTCCAGAGCAGTAGCCAGTAGCCGCCCTCTGCATAAGCATCCGATTTCGCACGCGCCTCGCCTTGCAGGCGATTCATGAAAACCTTGGTGGCGGCCACGGCGTCGAACTTGTCGACTTTCGCGGCGACGACAACGGGTGCATCCACCGCAGTTGCAGTGGTTGCCGGCGAATTATTTGCCGCCTGCGGCACCGGTGCCTGCGCACAGGCCGCACCAATCCATGCTGCGAGTAGAACTAACGCAAAGCATTTCCTCATTTTTATTTCCCTTTTCACCGTTATGGCGTCAGCGGCGAATCAATCTTCGATGCCGTGCGCAGAAATTCGTGGCTGGATTCTGCGCGGCTTGGATCGGAAGGTAAAGGTGCAATGCGCCAATTGCGATGAAATGCGAAACCAGTGGTACGAAGTACTGGTGAGGTTCAGTGTGGCGATACGGCATCTTCCTCTTGGGCGGCAATCGCGCGAATGTCACGAACGCCGGTGGCAATATCAACCCGTGGTTAGCGATCGCATAACGCGTGGCGAAGACGATCGACCAGCAGCCCAATCGCGTCAAGTACGTGATGAACAGTTTCGTCATTGCCGTCGCCTGCTACGTCAAACCGCTTCATAAGTTCGCTGTCGATACGGCAAACGGTATCGGCAGGGTCGCCATCGACTTGGTCGGCGCGTGCAAAATTGCGTTCGCGCCCGACCAAATAAAGAATTTGAAGCCCGCAGCGAGATCGGCAAAAAAGCGCAAGTCGCCGAAGTGTTGATCGGACAAGCGAGACCCACACAAGCAGCGAGTACTATTTCATTTATGAGCATACGCACCGCCTCCTGTAGCTGCGGCCAACTCACCGCGACAACAATCGAAGACCCAATCCGCGTCTCGATCTGTCACTGTCTTTCTTGTCAGCGCCGTACTGGCAGCGTTTTTGGTACTCAAGCCAGATTCCGCAAAGACAATGTAGTGATTCACGGCCAATCCAAACAATACGTGCGCATCGGCGACGAGGGAAACAAGATCACGTTCAGTTTCTGCCCAGATTGCGGTGCGACGGTACACTATGCAATCGAAGGACTGAACAATAGCATTGCCATTCCGGTCGGCGCATTCGCAGAGCCCGGTTTTCCTGAGCCATCGATTTCTGTTTATGAAGAACGCATGCACGCCTGGGTCGGCTTGCCTTTCAGCATCGAGCACATGGCATAGTTAGGCGGTCGGATCGACCGATCAACAGTGGCCTGCCTCCTGCCAGGCTTGGCCGCCACTTTACAAGGACACGCTTTGACTCTCACTTGGTCTCACGATATTGAAGGCGTCGACTGGCACGAACTTGAAGCGCTCTACCATGCCGCGCCACTTGGCAAGAAGAACGCGAAGGATCTGGAAACCGTTTTCGTAAATAGTCGAATCCGTTGCTTCGTTCGTGAACATGGCCGCCTCGTTGCAGTGGGACGTGCACTCGCAGACGGCGCTGATTGCTCGTACATATGCGATGTGGCCGTTATGCCGAGTCATCAGGGAACCGGCTTGGGCAAGGGCGTCGTTCAGGAATTGGTGAGACTCTCAAACGGGCACAAGAAAATCATCCTCTACGCGGTGCCGGGCAAAGAAGGTTTTTACACGAAGCTTGGCTTCCTTCGCATGCTCACCGCGATGGCCATTTTTGAAGACCAGAAAGCTGCCATACAACGCGGCCATCTCAGCGAGGTGTAGCGCCTCGGCGAACGCTCGGAAGCACTCGAGACTGGAAAATGGAAGCGCGCCGATAAGCCGGATTCTGTTACGGCACTTGCGTGCTATGACGGTCATTCCTCTGGGACGCACGTTACCGCACGCCTCAAGCTACCTACCCGCAGGCTCCGCGGGACACACGTCAACGCCTGCCTATTTGGTATTGCTCCAGGTAGAGATTGCCCGTTTCACCCAGACTGAACTGGCTCGTCTCTGTTGCTCTAATCCTCACCTCACGGTGGATGGGAGTTACCCACTACCCTGCCCTGTGGAGTCCGGACTTTCCTCTACGAAAACAAGTTCGCAGCGACCGTCTGGCGCGCTTCCGCATTCATGGTATCACGCAGTTTCCGGGTCACTCAGCCACTTCTCTCGCGCAGGCGGCCGCTGCGGAAATAATGCTGGTTGTCGTAAAACGCGGGCGATAGATTTTCAGCCCACCAACCGGGTATGCCAAGCCATGGTAACGGAGAGAAATTCTTCGTTGACGACAGATTCGCCTCGTCCATCAGCCATGCCGCAACGCGTTGATCGATGTGGCGCATCTGCTCTGCGTGAGTGCTGCCGAGGAATGTGTCATCAACCAAAAATAAAATAGCCTTCGCGGTTACACCCACATAAGGATCAAGTGCTTTTTCCAGCATCGAATGACCAAACAAACTAAACCGCATTCGCGCCTCTACATCTGCGCGACGTTCAACGAACAAAGCACGCCAATCAAAGTGGCGGATGAGTTCGAGCAGCGATTCATCGGGGCTCGCAACAATGATGCCGCCTTCATCGAAGAGTGTAAGCACATCACGCGCGATGGATCGTTCGCGAATTTCACATTCACCGTGAACCGATAGCAGCCGCGCATGCATTTCGCTGATCGCAGCCTTCGATTCAGGAAACGCCAGCCATGACATGGCGTTAAAAAAATCGTGCCAGTTTTCACGCGTCGCTATTTCACCGGATTCGGCAATGCGCGTTTCGTAGTGCATAGCCGTGGTGGCTGCTTCGTTTGCGACGAACTGGATTGGCCGACCACGAAAATTTTTTATTCCCCCAGCGCACGCGTTAAGCCTGGTAATTCCGGGCCACGCCGCATCGTCTATCAACCGGTCAAGTGGCTCGCGCAGCGAATCAAATGGTGCGGTCAAAAATTGCTGTCTCGCAACCGGCCAATCCATCGCAATTACGACGGGACGAAACGCCAGTGCATCGCTTCGCCCGCACGCAGCGGGACAATTGCGGCGTCGGGAAACGCGAATTCGTCCGGCACGGTCCAATCCTCTTTCTTCAGTGTGACGCGTGCGGTGTTTCGCGGCAGGCCATAGAAATCCGCGCCGTGAAAGCTGGCAAAGCCTTCAAGCTTATCGAGTGCATTGACGCTGTCGAACGCTTCGGCATAAAGCTCCAGCGCATGCGGCGCCGTGTAGCAGCCCGCCGCACAACAGCCCGCCTCCTTTAAGTTCTTTGAATGCGGCGCACTATCGGTACCCAGAAAAAATTTAGGACTGCCACTGGCAGCCACATTCAATAAAGCAACGCGATGCTCTTCACGTTTTAATACCGGCAGGCAATAAAAATGCGGTCGCAGCCCGCCCTTGAAAATCGCATTGCGGCTATACAGCAAATGTTGTGGTGTGATCGTAGCGGCCACGTTATCGCTTGCAGCCAATACAAACTCGGCCGCATTGGCGGTCGTAATATGCTCGAGAACAATTTTCAGTTTCGGGAAACGCAACGCCAGCGGAATGAGATGCTTTTCGATAAATACTTTTTCGCGGTCGAAGATATCAACGTCGGCATCCACCACTTCACCGTGCAACAGCAACGGCAACCCTGCGGCCTGCGTCGCTTCGAATACAGTGTCACATTTGCGGATGTTGGTCACGCCAGCATCGGAATTAGTGGTGGCACCGGATGGGTAATATTTGATCGCTTTGACAAATCCGCTCGCCATCGCCTGCCCGATGTCCTCCGGCGATGTGTTGTCAGTGAGGTATAGCGTCATCAGCGGTTCAAAATCAGCAAAGGGCGGGAGTGCCGCCAAAATTCGTTCGCGATAACTGCGCGCGTCCGCCACCGTGCGTATCGGCGGTTTCAGGTTCGGCATGATGATGGCGCGGGCGAACTGCCGTGCCGTGGCAGGCAACACGGCCTTCAGAGCATCGCCATCGCGCACGTGTAAGTGCCAGTCGTCGGGGCGCGTGATCGTTAGCTCTTTCATGGCGCAATTATAAAGTCTAGGTGACGGGTGACGGGTGACGGGTGACTACAAAATATTACCCGTCACGCCGCATCTGTCGCGCCTTTCCCGTCACCGGCTTTGAGAACGAGCGCCAAGTCGTAGACTTTGTTCTTTTTCTCACCTGTCAACTTCACAGCCAACGCGACTGCCTGCTTCAACGGCAGTTCTGCCAACAAAATATTCAAGGTCCGCTCCAGTTCTCGCTCTTGGGCCATTTTGCCATCGAGAGGCGCGCCAGTCGGCGGCCTTGCCAAAATGACGACGAATTCGCCGCGCGTATTGTTCGAATCTGTTTCCAGCCAGGCTAGCGCATCGCGTAACGCTACGCGGTGAATATTCTCAAATTTTTTCGTAATCTCGCGTGCGAGAACAATCTCGCGCTCCCCACCGAATATTTCCAGCAACGCTGCAACCATTTCCACAATGCGGTGCGGCGTCTCATAAAAAACCAGCGCTTGCTGGCTGGATTTCCAACTTTCCAACGCGCGCTTGCGATCCCCAGCGCCCGAAGGCAGGAAACCTGCAAACGTAAAGCCATGCTCGCCTTCCCCACTGGCAGAAACAGCGGCGACCACCGCGGATGCGCCAGGTATGGGAATCACCTTGAATCCCGCCATGCGCACTGCGTTGACGACCAGCGCGCCAGGATCGGAGACTGCCGGGGTACCAGCATCTGTCACCAGCGCCACGGATTGCCCCTGCTGCAGCAAATTAACGAGGCCGTCGGCAGCGTTACGCTCGTTATGCTCGTGTACCGCAATCAAGCGTGTTTTGATACCGAAATGATTGAGCAATACTCTGGTCACACGCGTGTCTTCGGCGGCGATGACACTTGCCAATTTCAGCGTTTCTATTGCACGCAGCGTAATGTCGCCAAGATTCCCGATTGGCGTAGCCACCACATATAATGCGTTTTCGAGTAATTGTTCAGCTTCAGCAGTCACAAATTTTTCTCTTTAATCGCGATACGCAAGCAAACAGCATGGCACAGACAATCGCAGGCAACGAAACAGGCAGGATGCTTCTGCAGTTGCTCGCGCGGTCGTTTGTGGTGGCGATCATGGCACCGGCATTCTCGGCGCTTGCGCAAGAACGTGCAAGCAGTCCCGCGCCTTCAGAAGCGATTGCCACGCCGTTGGCAAAGCCGGTACCGGTGCAGGCGAATGTCCCGGGCGCAGCCGCATCCAATGCGCCACAGATAGAAGGTTCCGTCCTCTTGCCGTCTGCGCTGCCCGCGAAAGAAGCAGAGCAACCAGTTTCCCATATCGCCCTGTTATTGCCTCTCGCCTCGAAATTGCTGGGAAAGGTTGCCGACGCACTGCGGCTGGGATTCGTTGCGGGTGCAGCGGCCGATGGTAAAAACGCGTCACTTTATCGCATTTACGCAGCTGATGATGAAGGCGCTTCGCTCGCCACGCAGTATCGCAAAGCCATTGCAGAGGGAGCGTCCGCCGTCATCGGCGGGCTAACGCGAGACGGTGCAAACACGATGGTTCGCGAATCGCGCTTATTGCCAGCACTGGCGTTAAATGCGCCAGCGTCGACGGATAGCGAACTTCCCGATCGGTTCTATTACATCTCACTTAGCCTTGATGTCGAGGCCAGGCTGGTCGCACGTATGATCTCCGGCGAGGATTTTCCCAGTGTTGCCGTCGTCGTGGCGAACAATCCACTGGCCAAGCGGGTGCAGGAAAGTTTTGAGAAAGAATGGCTCCGCCTCAATGGCGAGATCGTCGCCAATATTTCGTTCGGGGCTGACTCAAACGATGCAAAGCGCGTTGCCAAGACCTTGGAAAAGCTTGGCGGAAAAGTCAGCGCTGTATTTCTTGCGGCCGACCCCGCCGCTGCACGTTCGATCCGGCCTTATTTGCCGACCGGGATGCCGGTATTTGCGACTTCCTTTACCGTCGATCCGCGAGCCGAGGCAATCGCCAATCTTGATTTGGATAACCTGCGCTTTCTCGAAATGCCATGGTTCGCTGAGCAGGATCATCCAGCCGTGATGGCTTATGCCAAACCTGCGCAATCATTACCCATCGAACTCGAACGCCTTTATGCGTTGGGTATTGATGCATGGCGCCTGGGCCAGCTGATCTTGAAAACAGAAATAGGGCGAAGCCCGCCGCCGCTCGATGGCGTCACCGGTCGTATTACACAGGACGGTCGCCAATTCGTCCGCGCGCTGTCATCTGTCGAAGTACGCGATGGCCGCCCGCAGTTGTTTCGCACGATGCAATGATGCTGGCGCAGTTGTTTGGCGCGAAGCAAACCGGCGACGATGCCGAGCGAATCGCCGAACGATTTCTTATCGAGAACGGCTTGGTGCTGGTAGCGCGAAATTATCGTTGCCGCTATGGCGAGATCGATCTCATCATGCAGCACGCAGATTCGCTGGTATTTGTTGAAGTGAAGCTACGTAAGACGCCTTCCGGGCGAATCAATTTTGGCGGCGCGCTGGCGAGCATCACGCCGTCCAAGCAGGCAAAGTTGATTGCGACGGCGCAGCATTATCTGGCTGGCTTAAAGCAACTGCCGCCATGCCGGTTTGACGCGGTGTTGTTGAACGGTTTGACTTTGAAAGATGTCGAGTGGCTCCGCAATGCGTTTGAAGCGTAAAATTTGCCTATGATAAACATCGAAAAGCGCGTCAGCCAACATTTCAACGACAGCATCGCCACCAAGCAGCGGGTCGTCGCCACGCTGACGCCGCACATTGTCGCGGCATCAAACGCGATGGTCAATTGCCTGAAGAATGGTGGCAAGATTTTGAGCTGTGGCAATGGCGGTTCGGCGGGAGACGCGCAGCATTTTGCAGCTGAATTGGTGGGGCGATTCGAGCGCGAACGCGAAGAGCTTGCAGCGATTGCGCTCACGACCGATAGCTCGATTCTCACGGCGGTCGGCAACGACTATTCGTTCGATGAAATTTTTTCCAAACAGGTTCGCGCACTAGGCAAACCCGGTGACATCCTGTTTGCAATTTCCACTAGTGGCAACTCAAAAAATGTCCTCACTGCGATTAATGCGGCGCATTTGAAGCGCATGAATGTGGTCGCAATGACCGGTCGCAATGGTGGCAAGATTGCCACTCTCATGCAAGCTGGAGATGTGCTGCTCAATGTTGATTCGCAGGTGACCACGCGCATCCAGGAGGTGCATCTGCTGATGCTGCACTGCCTGTGCGATGCCATCGATAACCTCATGTTTGGAGAAATATAATGCGCCCGCAATCGAATATTTTTGCCCTGTTTTTAGTGTCAGCGTCGGTGGTTCTGCTGCAAGGGTGTTTTCCGCTTGCAGCTACCGGTTTGGGTGCCGCGGTGATGATGGTCGATGACCGACGCTCCACCGGAGTGTATGTCGAAGACGAGAATATCGAGTGGAAGGTACGAGGTCGGCTCATAGATCAGTTCGCGGGAACACACGTCAACGTCACTAGTTTCAACCTAACGGTGCTCGTCACTGGTGAAGTTCCCACTGAGAAGTTAAAAGCTGAGGTTGGTGAAGCTATGCGGAGCATTTCCAGCGTGAAAAATGTCGTCAACGAGCTCGTTGTCGGCGGCAACACAGCACTCACGGCGCGGGCCAACGATGGCCTTATTACCACTAACGTCAAAACACGTTTCATCAACAATGGAAAATTTTCGATCAACCACGTCAAGGTGGTGACCGAATCCGGCACCGCGTTTTTGATGGGTATCGTCACCAGCGACGAGGCCGATGCCGCTACCGAATTGGCTCGTACGACCAGCGGCGTGTCCCGTGTCGTGAGGGTATTTGAGTACATCGGCGCAGCGGGACCGCGCTAGGTGCCGGCAGATGCCCGTGATCAAAATGCATTAGCCGAAATCACCGCGCGCGTTCAACAAGGCGACCTTGACGGGGCCCGCGGCAGGTGCGAAACATTTCTCGGCATCATTGCAGATCCTGCCCGTCAGGCGCCAGTACGCACCTGGCTCGGCATGGTGGAGCACCGCAGCGGTAATCTGAATTCGGCTCGGGCACAGTTTGAACTTGCCCGGCAGTATGACCGGCGCAACCCGCGTCTCACGCTGCAGCTTGGCCTCACCTATTTTGAACTGGGTAGCTGGGAGCGCGCTGATTCGCTTTACCGTGAGGCGATCCGCCAAGAGCCGCGACTGCCGTTGGCGCATTACAACCTGGGTGTCCTGTTGCAACAGAAACGTGAATTTCCTGCTGCGCGCCGCGCGTTCGAGGCCGCGCTCGTGCATCAACCACACTTTCCCGAGGCACTGAACAACCTTGGCAACGTGATGATTGAATGCCAGGATGAAGTTGGTGCCGAGCAGTGTTACCGGCAGGCAATAACGCTGCATGCGGGATTCTCATATGCCCATCACGGCTTGGGCCTGTTGATGATGCGTCAGTTGCGGCACACAGACGCGCTGCCAAGCTTGCGAGCCGCCGTCACCCATGATCCTGCGTTTCTCGATGGCTGGCTGGATCTCGCCGAATGTCAGGCGCAATGTGGCGAGATTGATGACGCCAAGACTTCTATCGCCGCCGTACTCGAGCGCGATCCGCAACACGCCATCGCGCGCTTTCGACGCGCGATGTACGCCGGCGAGCAACCTGATTCGACACCACCTGAATTGGTTGAACGCCTTTACGCAGGCATGGCATCTACGTTCGATGCGCATCTGGTGGGGCGACTGGGCTATGAGATTCCGACGCAATTAAACGCCGCACTCAAGCCCTGGCTGACACAGTTTGCTTTCGCGCACGCGAACAAACCATCCGTCGTCGATCTGGGCTGCGGTACGGGTTTGTTCGGGGTTGAGATTCGCGATGCGGCAGCGAAACTTGTCGGTGTCGATCTCTCGCCGTCGATGTTAGACGCGGCGCGTGCGCGCGGTATTTATGACGAACTCACCGCCCGCGACCTTGTGGATTTTCTACGAACAATGGAAGTGACGGTCGACCTGATCGCCTCTACCGACGTGCTGATTTACGTCGGCAGCCTTGTTCCCCTCTTCAGCGAAGTTGCCGCGCGCCTCGCCGACGGCGGTGTCTTCGCGTTTTCGACCGAAACGCCGGACGATCTCGTCGATGGCATGTGTTTGCAACCAAGTGGCCGCTATGCGCACTCGCGGCGTTACATCGAACAACTGGCGGCCAGCAATGGGTTTCGAATAATTGCACGTGAGGCAACGGTTATTCGTACCGAGAACACATTGGCGGTCAAGGGGTACTTGTTTATCCTTGAAAAAACGGCACCAAATGCCGCTTGAGGCTGGCGGAACTCTAGCCCATGCGCTTTTTCATAAATCGCATTAGCGAACCGACCAAGGGCAGTTGTTCGTAAAGCTCCCCGGCCGCATCCCAGTAATCACGATGATATTGAACGCGTCCGTCCGCAGCAAAACGGATGTGCGACGTGCCGTGAATGCGCCGCGTCAATTGTGGTTTCAGCGTCTTCAGGCGGAACGAAAAGTCCCAAATCAGCAAAACGCCGTGGGGCTCTTCGATCGTTTCGGTGATCGTAAATTTTGGGTCATCCAGACGCACAAACATATCGGCAAAGATGTGGTGAATCTTTTCAATGCCGGTAACCTCATTGAACGGATCGCGAAAATACGCAGCTTCCGTGTAAATGGTGTTGATGGCATCGACCGTTGCCGGCGTAAGCGCGTGCCAATAATCAACAAAACGCAATAGAGCAGCCGAGCGACTCACAATTTTGTCGATCTCTTAATCGCAGGAAAATACAGGGCGTAAGGCAGCAACTGCAGTGCCTTGAGCATACGTGTAAAGCCCTTGGGAAAGTGAATTTCAAACTCACCTTTCTCAAATCCCTTGATGATTTCTGTCGCGGCCTCTTCCGGCGTAATGAGCGACGGCATTTCGAAATCGTTCTTGTCGGTCATTGGCGTTTTCACGAAGCCGGGGCAGATAACGTAAATGTCGAGGCCCTTTTCCTTCAGATCCAGATACAGCACTTCGGCCAGATTGATCAATGCAGCCTTGGTCGGTCCATACACCAGGCTCTTGGGCAGTCCCCGGTAGCCTGCAACGCTCGATACCAGCGCGATACCACCGGCACCCGCCTGCATAAAACGCGGAATGACGATCGACAAGCCGTTCAGGAAGCCTTCCCAGTTGGTGGTCACCATTTGTTTGGCGACTTTCAGATCAAGCTCCCACGCGCGCATCGCTGTGTAATCGCCAGCCATGAACACGACCAGATCGTAACCACCCCAAGCCGCTACCAATTTTTCTTCCGACGCCTTGATTGTTTCAACTTTGGTGATATCCAGCGGCAAGGCAAGCGCATTTGCGGTACCCAGGCGCGCGACGATTTCGTCGAGTTTGTCGGCACTGCGCGCGGACAAGGCGACTTTGGCGTTGAGCGCATGTAGCTGCGTTGCGAGTGCCGCGCCCATACCGGTGGACGCACCGACAATCCACACACGTTTGTTTGCCCAATCAGTAATTTTGGTATTCAGCGCCATGGACTGCGACCTCAATATTTAAGAATATAAAACAAGCATTGGCGCGGCTGCCAGGCTATAAATGCCACGCAACGCCCGTCAATGCTAGAGTTTGAAAATTTCCTGCGGCGTTATCGCTTCCTGAAAAAAATGCTGATCTCCGCCACGCGCACGCCAAGCTTCGACATTGTCGTGCGATTGGCCATCGTCTTGTCGTCGATCATCCACATCCAGTCGTCCATGTCCATATGGTAAGTGGAGCCATCAACGGGTAACGCCAACACGTAGTTCCAGCGAAGACTATTGCCTGCGGCCTCCCCTTTTGCCTTTCAGTTTTGCCGTCGGACCACTGGAAACTTTCGTCCAGCACGCCCTCGTTGCCGTTCCATTTGCAATCGAGTTCTACGTACATGCGGCGTAGCACTTTGCCGGAGCGATCCTGCACCATTCCCCAGCCGTCGACCTTGCCATTGAAATAGGTAGACAGATCGAGCTTTGGCGTTTCTCTTGCGTAATCCTGCGGTGTCACTGCGGCACAGCCGCTCAGCAATACCGCCATGCCTAGTGCTATCAACCAGCGCATCATGTTCAGACTCCTTTGGTAGTGGGCAGCGGTAGCGCGCCGCTGCTAAAAAATGGCGATCTAATCAGCGCAATCGCGGCGAAAGCTTTCAATACACAGGGCAGCAGAGCATAAACACCCGCCAGATACAGTAAGGCACTGGACGATTGCGCAATGCCGGGTTGATAGCCCAATAACGCCAGCGATGGCAGCGCGATTCCCGCCGCCAAGGCCAGGTTCATTTTCGTCACCAGATTCCACAGACCGAAATATGCGCCTTCATTGCGCCCCAGTCCGCGCTTGTCATCGTCATCAATGACATCTGCAAGGATCGAGGGCGGTAACGCCAGATCGGCACCAAGACCCAATCCCGACAGGATGCAGATGATCATGAACGGCGTGGTATCGCCAGACGTTAACGTAAACGTCCACACAAACGCGACGATGGACACCAGCATACCCACGCACCAGGCGCGGCCTTTGCCGATGCGTGCGGAGAGAATCACCCACAGCGGCATGCCAAACGCCCCAGCGGCAAAGTAGGCGATCAAAAAATGTGCGGAGAGTTGCGGGGCTTTGATCACGTCGTCGATGAAGAACAGTACGAGTGTCGCGGGAATCGATGCGGCAATACCGTTAAACACAAAAATAATCAGCAATTGCTTAAACAGCGGGTTCTTGAGCGGCTTCCACATTGCGCGCAAAGCGTCTTTGGTGGCAGCTTGGGTGCGCGCAATTGCACGGGGCGAAAAAATAACCGTAACGGTCACCAGTAAAAACAATAACGGTACGAAAAGCGTCGAGAATGACGCAAAACCCTCGCGTGGCCCTTGTTGTTTCGAGAGTATTTCGGGCAGTGCGGCGGCAAGGAATACGCCGACCAAGCCCAGCCCCTCGCGCCATGAGGTAACACGGGTGCGCTCAACCGGATGATCGGAAATCTCGGCGCCGTATGCCTGATAGCTGATCTGCAACATACTGAATGCGGTGTAAACCAGAAACAGCATTGCCACCAGCCACCATGCCATCAAGCTCTGATCCCATTGTGGCGGATGAAACAAGCCGTACATGCCAAGCGCCAGGAATGGCGTGCCGAGAATTACCCACAGCATCCGCCCAAAGCGTGAATCGCGATAGCGATCACTCCAGTAGCCGAGCAAAGGATCCTGAATCGCATCGAACACACGGGCGGCCAGCAGCAAACCGCCGATCGCGATGAGGTTGAGGCCGACCACGTCGGAATAAAATTTTGGCACGTGCACGTAGATGGGCAACGCCGCCATTGCCAGCGGGATACTGGTCAGGCTGTAGGCCAGCAAACGCCAAGTGGACGCGCGGGAAGTGACCAATTCGGTGGAAGGTGACAGGGCTTTTCCCGTGGAAGAAATCGCAAATGTGGCGTGTGAAGAGCCGGCTTACTGCTGGCCCAATAATTTGACGCGCAGCTTGGGTTCACTCGTTTTCTCAGAGAGCCATATATCGAAAAAAGCCTTCGCAAACTCCGGATCCGGAACGGTCGCGATCAGCCTGTCACGATTGTAGAAACGCGCCTCTTTGCCTGGTAACGACACGCCGATCAACGTGTCGCCTTGTTTAATGTCAGGGAATATTCTCGCCATCTCCTCCCCCCAGCGTTTCAGCTTCATTTCGTCGCCAATACCTTGTGCGCGCATCTCCTTGACGCTGCGGTCGGCAATATCCTTACCCTTGAGCGAAATGTCATAAACCAGCTCCACCACGAATGGGTCAGCATAAGTAAAAGGCTTCATCTGGGTCCACAAGCGCACGTCATAGACTTTTAGGCCAAAAAAACGCATCACCGCGCTGCCACGGACGGTGAGACCCATCACGTCTTTCGTGACGAGCTCAGGCAGGCTGTTGGCGGACGCGTTCAGAGAACACATCAAAAACAGAACGCAGCAGAATCGATACACTGACTTTCGCATTGCACTCATTGGCTTCACCTTAGCTTTCACGCGTCAATTCAATTTGCATCACATCGGTTCGCCCGGTGCGGAAACCCGCCTCGCAGTAGCAAAGATAGAAGCGCCAGATTTGCAAAAACTTTTCATCAAATCCCAGCGGCTTTATCTCATTTGCCTTGGCGTTTACGCGTTGTAACCACCATTTCAGGGTATCTGCATAGTCGAGACCGAAGCGGTATGGTTCACCCGCAGACAGCCCTTGTTTCTTGGCGTCGGCGATAAAGCGTGGAATCGGCGCGAGCATGCCACCAGGGAAAATATATTCTCGAATGAAATCGCTGGTTTGCCGATAGCGTGCAAACACTTCTTCGGCGATGGTGATGGATTGAATGACCGCCCGCCCTTTGGGCTTGAGCCGATTGCGAACCGTCTTAAAGTAGGTGTTCCAGTAGCGCTCCCCCACCGCTTCAAACATCTCGATGGAGACGACAAAATCAAATTGCCCCTGCACATCGCGGTAATCGATCAATTGCAAATCCACAAGATGATCCAGCTGCGCATTCTCAATACGCTTTCGCGCAAACTCAAGCTGGGCATTGGACAAGGTGATCCCGGTGACTTTCACACCACGCGTTTGTGCGGCATATTCGGCGAAGCCACCCCAGCCACAGCCGATTTCCAGAATCGTTTGTCCCGGCATTGGTTTGAGTACGTCGAGGATGCGCGCATATTTTGCATTTTGTGCGCTCGCCATTGATTGCGTCGCGTCGCCGTTGAACACCGCGCTCGAATAGGACATCGTTTCATCAAGCCACAACTGGTAGAACGAATTTGATAAATCGTAGTGGGCGGAAATATTCTTTTTCGCCTGCGCGCGGGTGTTAGCACGCAGCAAATGCTTGATGCGAAATAGCAGCGCAACCAATGGCTTGCCGTAAAACACTTTTTCGAGCGCCTTCTCGTTTTCTACACAGAGCATCAGGAAGGCGGTGAGATCAGACGTAAACATTCGCCCGTCTCGATAGCTTTCTGCGACACCTATTTCGGCCGCTTTGATGGCTTCGCTCGCGACACGCCAATCTGCGATGCGCAAGTCGGCATGAGGGCCGGGATGTGCACCAGGAAACAAAGTGGTGTGTCCCTCGGGCGACGTAAATGTGAGCGAACCCCTGTCCAGCCGTTTGATAAGGCTGTAAAAGAGTGTGGCAATTGCCGGCAAGTGGTCGGCGTGCGGTATTGATGAGAGATCGTTGGTGGTTGTATTCATGGTTGGCGGGCTAACGGGTGGTTTCTATTGAGGGTGGCTCGGGTTTCGTAAAAAATGGGACGTTTTTTAGCCATAGTTTTAATGCATGCCAATGAATCCGCGCGACCACACCGAAGGTCATCAGCGGATAACTCAGAAATGCACTTAACGTGGCGCGCGAGGTAAGTGGCGCGGGAACGCCTTGCATCGTCGTCACGATCAGTTTGTGCGCGTCGTCAATTGATTCGTCGCTGGCATCGTAATAGTCGATTTGCGCATATGCGCGTTCGGCGACCTGTTCGAACCGAAAGCGATAGTGTCCTTTCACCTCACAAAACGGCGAGACATGAAACACCTTTCTCGACGTCAGCCAGTCTCCCGCTTCGATTGGCCGCTGGTCGGCGTGTGCAACCAGATAATTATGGTGCTCCCCAAAAGTATTTCGCACTTCAGCAAGCGCCGCACGCAACAGGCCATTCTTATCGAAGCAGTACCAGACGCTGATCGGATTAAACACGTAGCCCAACAGTCGCGGGAATGTCTGCAACACGATTTCACCGTCCGCGCGGTCTACACCTTCTTTGCGCAACAGGGCGCGCATCCAGATTTCAAGACTGGTGCCGTCACGAGGACCATAGTCAGCCGTAAAAAACGACAACAGATTAAAGCGGTCCCTTGAGAGCCAACGGTTGCCCAGGTCATTAAGACTTGAAAGTGGCAGGCGGAGAAAAAAAACCCCGTAGGAAAATTGATGCTCCGCTGGCCGGAAGCGTTTATGGAAGACGCGCCCAACACATATCTCGGGTGCAGCATTGTCGAGCCAGGTTTTCACGCGTCAATTCCGGGATACGCGCGGGTAAGGTTGTTGGCGGCGGGCACGTTCGTCGCCCACGGCACTTTCGCACCCAACGCCTGCGCGACGGCGATGCCAGACATCAATCCATCTTCATGAAACCCATAGCGCGTCCAGGCGCCCGCGAACCAGGTATTGCGCTGTCCCTGCAACCCACGCAATTCGCGTTTGGCCATTGCGCTATCAGCCAGAAAGACCGGGTGGTCGTAATGGATGGTTTTGATCACCTTTGCTGGATTTGGAGCGATAAGGGGATTCATGGTCACGATCACAGGTGTGGTGAAGGGAAGCGGTTGAAGGCGATTGAGGAGGTACGACAATGATACCGGTGCGTCTGCATTTACATTGTTACGCGCCTGCGGCGCGTCTGGATGCCAAGCCATGTAGTTCCATGCAGCCCAGGCACGGGTCCGGTCGGGAAGTAAGCGCCGATCGGTGTGCAGAATCGCCGTATTGGATTGATAGGGGATCCTTGACAATAC
>ENA-OFCX01000376-OFCX01000376.1-metagenomes-genome-assembly--contig:-NODE-376-length-24048-cov-4.716459_pt1 | contig 24048 bp, 23 predicted proteins | sample MGYA00153384_OFCX01 | MGnify analysis MGYA00153384
GTCGATGATCTGCGCGCGGATGTCGGAGGCGATGGGGTGGGCGTTCATGGGTGGATCGTTGCGACTTTCAAGGGGATTCCTGGGGCCGTCGTAGAAAACATGCTCCCCAAGCTTTAATTCTCGGGCTTTGAACATTTGGTACTCGCGGTCAAACAGCGGCATGCTGATGCGTGGCTGGATCATGATGGTTCCCGAAAGTATTTCAAGCCGTGGCTGCGAGCCATAGAGACCCAAAACTGGTGCTGCAACGCTACCAAAAGTGCGCCAGAAGGCAATTGGTCAGAGGTAACCAGGCCTTGTACCGGGCGCAACAGCTTTGCGGTCAGTTGCGCTCGTAGCGCACCAACCACCTGCGCACTGGGCACTGGGCACCTTATCCGTCAACACCAGTACACGGCGAAACTGTGGCGTGACCGCGCGTAGCTCGTGCAGCCCTGCAAACAGGGCTTGCTCATAGTCATCTGGCGAGAAGGATGCATTGCCCGGATGGTTGTGGGTGAACGTGCTGCCAGCCATGCCCACCCATTCCGCCTCGCTGAAGCTGACGCGATTGGGCAAGCCGGTGCTTTGCGCGCCCTGCTCTTCATTCAGCGCGAACGCCGGGCCACCGGGGCCCCATTTGGCAATGAAGAGGTCTGGAGTCATGAAGGGTGGCCGTGGTGCGTCAATTTAAGTCAAAAGGGCCGATAGCCCTTGTCAATACTGCTCAAGCAGCTACTATTTTCATAGTGAATAGGTGACTATCGGGAGCGCCGTACCCGCAGGATTTCGTCCAGGATCAGACAGGCCGCGCCAATGCTGATGGCGGCGTCGGCCACGTTGAACGCCGGGAAGTGCCAGCCCCCCACATGAAAGTCCAGAAAGTCCACCACGTAGCCGTGCAGCAGGCGGTCCACCACGTTGCCAATAGCACCGCCCAAAATGCAGCTGAGCGCAAACGCAAACAGGCGCTGACCGGCGTGGGCACGCAGCATCCAGATGATGAAGATGGCGGCCGCCACGCCAATGCCGGTAAAAAACCAGCGCTGCCAGCCGCCTGCGTTGCTCAGGAACGAAAACGCCGCGCCCGAGTTGTGCGCCCGCACCACGTTGAAAAAGTTGGTGACGTAGGTCGCATCGCCCAGCTTGTAGTAACCCAGGATCAGCGTTTTGGTGAACTGGTCGGCCAGGATGATGATGAGCGCCAAGCCCAGCCACGGGAGGATGCTGGACGTTTTGTTGAAGAATTTGCGGGTGGCCATGGTCGGAAGGTAATTGATTAATTGGACAGGCGGCGTTGCAAAAGAGCGGGGTCTTGCGCGGTATGAAAAAAGCAATACACCGTCAGTAGGCTGTCACTGAAATCGAAATAGATTTGATATGGAAAACGCACCAGATTGATGCTTCGGAAAGTGCCCAACGCAAGCTTGAATTGCAAGGGATTTCGGGCCACTCGGTTGAGCGCTTCTTGCACAACAACGTTCAGGTCAGCGGCCAGTTTGCGGTCAATATCCGCATACCAGTCAATCGCCGAATTGAATTCTCGAGCGGCCTGAACTTCGAATTGAACAGCGCGCATTCAAATGCCGTGCTTCTGCTTGATGGCTGCTTGTATTGCGTTCCAGGCTAACGCTGAGTCAGGATTCTCTTGTAACTGCGCGCGCCGCCGCTGTAACTCAGGCAATAGCCACGATGGAGGCGAAACGTCGTTTTCGCTCAGGCTGTCCCACAGCTTGCCTATTAACGCGTGTCGTTGTGCAGGGGGCAAGGCGAGCAAGGGTGCTGCAATTTTGGCGGTCTGCGCTTCAAGTTCGTCGGTGGTCATGATGCAACTCCTGAGTCAAGTTTCACGCAATTGTCCGCACTTCCCCCGCCCCAACCAAATTACTCACGCAGCGCCCGCAAATTGTGGGGTGGGCGCTGTCGTGGCCCACGTCGGGGCGGTAGTGCCAGCAGCGCTCGCATTTAACGTCAACCGAGGGTTTCACCCTTATAGATACTGCTGGAGCAGCTTCTAATTCGATAGCAGATGTGATGAACACAAATTTCAAATCGTCACCCAATGTCGCCAGCAGGGCGTGGTCTTGCGGGGGCACGGCCAACACCACGTTGGCTTGTAGCGATGAGCCGACCTGGCCTTGCGCACGCAGGGCTTCAATGTCTTTGTTGACCAGGTCGCGCAACTCGCGTATGCGGCTGTACTTGGCAATCAGCGCTGCGTCGGGCTGCGGCAGCTGGGCGTAGGTTTCCAGGAAGATGGATTGGGAGTGGCCAAAGTCTTTCCACGCCTCTTCAGCGGTGAAGCTGAGGAACGGGGCCATCCAGCGCAGCATGGCGTGGGTAATCTGGTGCAGCACGGTTTGGGCGCTGCGCCGGGCCAGGCTTCTGGCGGCGGTGGTGTACAGGCGGTCCTTGAGCACGTCCAGATAAAAACCGCCCAGGTCTTCACTGCAATACAGCTGCAGCTTGGTGACCACGGGGTGAAATTCGTACACCTCGAAGTGGGCCAGGATGTCGGCTTGCAACTGAGCGGCGCGGGCCAGGGCGTAGCGGTCGATTTCGAGCAACTGGTTGAATGGAACCGCGTCTTTGGCAGCATCGAAGTCGCTGATATTGGCCAGAAGGAATTTCAGCGTGTTGCGGATGCGGCGGTAGGTGTCGACCACGCGGGCCAGAATTTTGTCGTCAATCGCCAGGTCGCCCGAGTAGTCGGTGGCGGCGCACCACAGGCGCAAAATTTCTGCGCCCATCTTGTCGCTGACCACTTGCGGTGCCACCACGTTGCCCAGGCTCTTGCTCATCTTTCGGCCGGCGCCGTCGACCGCGAAGCCGTGCGTCAACAAGCCGCGATAGGGCGCGCGCCCGTCCATCGCGCAGGCGATCAGCAGCGACGAATGGAACCAGCCGCGGTGCTGGTCGTGGCCTTCCAGGTAAAGGTCGGCCTCGGGTCCGCCGTCGTCGCGGCCGGCGCCGGCGTGGCTGCCGCGCAGCACGTGAAAGAAGGTGCTGCCGGAGTCGAACCACACATCAAGGATGTCGGTGCTCTTGCTGTATTGCGCGGCCGAATGTTCGCCCATCGCACCCAACCAGTCTTGCGCCTCCAGGCGCGACCAGGCCTCGACACCGCCTTGCGCCACCAAGGCCGCGGCGCGGTCCATCAGCACCAGCGTGTCGGGGTGCAGCTCGCCGCTGTCCTTGTGCAGGAAGAACGGCAGCGGCACGCCCCAGTTGCGCTGCCGGCTGATGCACCAGTCGGGCCGGTTGGCAATCATGTCGCGCAGCCGCGCGCGGCCGTTCTCGGGATAGAAGCGGGTCGCTTCGATGGCGGCCAGCGCGGTCTCGCGCAACGTGTGTGGCGCTGCCTCGGAAGCGAACACGCCGTCGTTGGGACCGTTCGCGGCGTCCATGCGCACGAACCATTGCGCGGCCGCGCGATAGATCACCGGCGACTTGTGGCGCCAGCAGTGCGGGTAGCTGTGCTGCAGGTCGGACGTGGCGAACAACCGGTCGGCGTCGGCCAGCACTTCGATGATTCGCGCGCTGGCCTTCCAGATGTGCGTGCCGCCGAACAGCGGCAGCGCGGCCTCAAAGGCGCCGTTGCCCTGCACCGGGTTCAGGATCTGCTCGACCGTCATGCCGTGCGCGCGGCACGAGTTGAAGTCTTCCACGCCGTAGGCCGGCGACGAGTGCACGATGCCGGTGCCGTCGTCGGCGGTCGCGTAGTCGGCCAGATAGACCGGGCTGAGCCGGTCATAGCCGGGATCAACCTGCGCCAGCGGATGCTGAAACTCGATGCCAGCCAGCGCCTGCCCCGCGACGGTGGCCACCACGCGGCCTTCGAGGCCGTAGCGCTTCAGGCAGGCCTCGACCAGCGCACTGGCCAGCAGCAGCAGGCCGCGCTGGGTGTCGACCAACGCATAGTCGAGCGCCGGGTTCAGGTTCAGCGCCTGGTTGGCGGGCAGGGTCCACGCAGTGGTGGTCCAGATCACGGCGAAGGCACGCTGGCTCAGCGACGCGAGGCCGAAGGCCGCGGCCAGCCGTGCCGGTTCGGCACACAGAAAGCCGACGTCGAGCGTCTGCGACTTCTTGTCGGCGTATTCGATCTCGAACTCGGCCAGCGACGAGCCGCAGTCGAAGCACCAGTAGACCGGCTTCAGGCCGCGATAGACGAAGCCACGCTGCATCAGCTTCTTGAGTGCGCCGATCTCGCCGGCCTCGTTGCCGAAGTCCATCGTGCGGTACGGCTGCTGCCAGTCGGCCAGCACGCCCAGGCGCTGAAAATCGGCCATCTGCTGAGCGATCTGCTCGGTGGCGTAAGCGCGGCTTCTGGCCTGCACCTCGTCGCGGCCGAGCTGGCGGCCGTGGATCTTCTCGATCTGATTTTCGATCGGCAGGCCGTGGCAGTCCCAGCCCGGCACGTACAGGGCGTCGAAGCCGGCCAGTTGGCGTGCCTTGACGATCATGTCCTTCAAGATCTTGTTGACCGCATGGCCGATATGCAGCTGGCCGTTCGCATACGGCGGGCCGTCGTGCAGCACGAAGCGCGGCGCGCCGTGGCGGGCGTCGCGCAGCCGCTGGTAGGTGCCTTGCTCGTTCCACTCCTTCACCCAGCCCGGCTCGCGCTTCGGCAGGTCGCCGCGCATCGGGAACGGCGTGTCGGGCAGGTTCAGCGTCGCGCGGTAATCGGTGCGAGCAGCGGTGCGGACAGGCGTCGGGTCAGTCATGGCAAGGTTTCTTTTTCGAACTGTCAGGGCGGCGCACGGGCGGCGCGACTCTGTTTCAGGGGCCGGCAGCAAGGCCGGAACTCGCGGGCAGCGGGGCGGCGAGCTTTAAATTCGGTCGCGCGTGGTCTGGCGGCCGGTCATGGCGTCGTTGGGCGAGTGCGCCGCAAAATAAGCGCGCGCCTGCTCCACGTCCTGCCGTATCGCTGAGGTCAATGCCTGCAGCCCGTCGTAGCGGGCTTCGTCGCGCAGTTTCTGCAGCAATTCCACCCTGACGAGTCTACCGTAGCCACCCTGCGCGCCGAGAGCCGCGGGCCAGTTGAGGCAATGAACCTCGAGCAGCACGCGGCCGCTGTCGTCCACCGTCGGTCGCAGGCCCAGGCTGGCCACGCCGTCGACCGGGCGCGCTCCGAGGCCGTGGGTGCGCACCACGAAGATGCCCATGGCGGCCGGCCGCGGGTGATTGAAGCGCAGGTTCAGCGTGCGAAAACCGTCGTCGGCGCCGGGCTGGCTGGCGCCCAGCGTGCGGCCGAGTTGGGCGCCGTGGATCACGTGTCCGCTGACGCTGTATGGGCGCCCGAGCAGCTGCGCGGCGCGCGCCATGTCGCCGCTGCTGAGCGCCATGCGCACGGCCGAACTGGAGACGCGGGCGCCATGCACCTCGTAGCTGTTCATGCGCGCCACGTCGAAGCCGGCGACCTGTCCGGCGGCATCGAGCATGGCGTAGTCGCCGGCGCGGCGCGCACCGAAGCGGAAGTCGTCGCCCACCAGCACATAGCGCGCGCCCATGCCGCGCAACAGCACGTCGCTGATGAAAGCCTGCGGCGACTGAGCGGCAAAGGCCGCGTCGAAGCGCAGCACCACGGCCTGTTCGATACCGCAGCGCTCGAGTTCGCCGAGCTTGTCGCGCAACGTCGCGATGCGCATCGGTGCCAACTCGGGCTTGCCGGCCAGCGCAGCAAAATAGTCGCGCGGGTGCGGCTCGAAGGTCAGCACGCAGGCCGGCAGGCCACGGTGTTCGGCCTCCGACCGCAGCAGCGCCAGCATCGCCTGGTGGCCCCGGTGCACGCCGTCGAAATTGCCGATCGTCAGCGCGCAGGCCGGTGCGATGCCGCGGTGTTGGGTGCCTCTGAAAACGCGCATGTCGAATTATCCGGCAGCGTCATCGGCGCCCGAGTCGCCGTGTTCTCAGCGCCCAAGCGCTTGGCGGTCGCTTGACGGACCGTGAGACGCGCCGTCGTCAGCCGGCGTGTTCACGCCGTGCATCAGGGGCCGTCGATGGCCTGCGGACCGGGCAGCCAGCGCCACTGCCCGGGATTGAGGTCGACGGGCAGCGTCAACGCACCGTAGGAGCTGCGGTGCAACGTCTCGACCCGGTTGCCGACGGCTGCGATCATGCGCTTGACCTGGTGGTACTTGCCCTCGGTGAGCGTCAGGCTCAGGCTGCATTCGCCATTGATCGTGCAGGCCGCGGCGCGCACTGGCGCCGGGTCGTCGAGCAGGCTCACGCCGGCCAGCAATTGCCTCACTTGCGCGTCATCGACGGGGTGCTTGCAGCCGACCTCGTAGACCTTCGCCACATGCTTTTTTGGTGAGGTCAGGCGGTGGATCAGCGGGCCGTCGTCGGTCAGCAACAGCAGCCCGGTGGTGTCTTCGTCCAGGCGTCCGACCGCCTGCACGTCGCGCCTGCGCAAAGGCGCGGGCAGCAGGCTGTAGACGCTCGGATGGTGTTTGGGCTTTTGCGAGCATTCGTGACCGGCCGGCTTGTGCATCAGGACCAACGCCTTCGCGTGGTACGGCCATGTCACGCCGCGCACGCTGAACAGCAGCCCCTGCGGTTCAACGTCCTGCTGCGCGTCGTCGCAGACCACGCCGGCGATGCTGACGTGGCCGCCCCAGACCAGGCCTTCGCATTCGCGCCGCGCGCCGAAACCTTGACTAAAGAGCAGCTGCGAAAGCTTCACAAGACCTCGGGGTCGCGTCGGGCAGCGCATTGTCGTCCAGCCCGGCGGCTTGGGATCTCACACCGGCGCGACGTTGCGGCGGGACTGCCCCGAGGGGCCAGGCCGGCGCAGCCCCGGGGGCGGTCGCGGTCAGGGCATTCAGAACTGCAGCAGGCGCCCGCGCGCACCGCTGGTGATGGCGGCGACGCACGGGTGCGTGATGCGGCGTTCCGACGAGATGGCGTAGAACTCCTCGATCAGCTCGGCGCTGCGACCGATCACGCGCAGCCCGTATTGCGCGCAGGTCGCGTCTTCGAGCACCGCAGGCGCGGCGCAGATGCCGCGCCCTTCGCTGGCGAAGGCCTTCATCAACGCGGCGTCGTCGAATTCGCCCACCACGCGCGGTTGCACGGCGTGCTGCACGAACCATTGCTCCAGGCGGGGCCGCATCGGCGACGCGCTGCCCTGGATCAGCATCGCCGCGCCGTTCAGGTTCTGCGGAAACTCACCTTTGAGGGTCGCCGCCACGCGCTCGGCCGCGAAAAAGCTGGTCGCCGTGCTGCCCAGCGCGTGGTTGTAGGCCTTCACGCTGAGCTGGCGCGGCATTGGCTCGTCGGCGATCACGAGGTCGACGCGGTGCACCGACAGCTGCGCCAGCAGGTCGCGCAGCTTGCCCTCGACGCAGATCAGGCGAATCGGCTCGGGCACGCCCCAGGCCGGCTCGAGCAGCTGACAGGCGACTGCCTTGGGCACCGAGTCGGACACGCCGACCCGAAAGTCGAGCGTGCGCGGGCCACTGCGTGCCAGCTGCAGCGCGGCTTCGAGTTCGGCACCCAGCGCAAAGATCTGGTCGGCATAGCCGATCGCCACGTGACCTTCGTCGGTGAGTTCCAGGTTGCGGCCGCTCTTGCGGAACAGCTTGCGGCCCAGTCGTTCCTCGAGCAGCTTGATCTGGCCCGACAGGGTCTGTGGCGTGGTGTGCAACTGCTCACCGGCGCGCAGGATGCCGCCGGCCTTGGCGGCCACCCAGAAGTAATGCAGGTGCTTGAAGTTCATGGGGCGACCCGTTTGGCGACGGCGGCGGTGTTGGCATCAGATGCTGCGGATTATGCGAAGTGAATCGCAGGAAGATTCGCATTTACCTGCGAGTGCAACGGCCCTAGATTGGCAACAGTCGCGAATCCTCGCGGCACGTCAAAGGAGCCGACGCCATGCAGATCGACATTTGCCCTTCGAACCTTCTCCTGCTGCCGGAGCACTCGCTGCGCATCACGCGGCGCGTTGGTTTTGCGCTGTCGAGGCTGAGTGCCCGCATCCGCCGGGTCGAGGTCCGATTGACAGACGTGAACGGTCCGCGCGGCGGCGATGACAAGCGCTGCAGGGTGTTGCTGCACCTCGATGGCGGCGGCTGGATGTTGGTCGAGGACCGTGGCGCCGACCTGCCCGGTTTGATCGACCGCACGATCGACCGGGCGCGCCGCGTGGCCCACAAGCGCATCGGCCAGCTCAAGCAAGCGCGCCATTCGCCCCGCACCGCACGGACTGCCGAAGATCTGATCACCGCCGCCTGAGCCAGTCGACTTTTCCCCGACCAATTTCACAAGGAGTTTTTCATGAACCGGATCGACAACGCTTTGTCCCACCCCCTGCGCGCCACCGCTGCGAATTCGACGAACGCGCCACTGGCGGCCGACGTGACCCGGGTGCTGCGCAACACCTACGGCCTGCTGGCCATGACCCTGCTGTTCAGCGCCGGCGTGGCCGGTGGCAGCGCGTCGTTCGGTCTGCCTGCGCCGGGGCTCGTCGTCAGCCTGGTTGGCATGCTCGGCCTGTTGTTCCTCACTCACAAACTGGCGAACAGTGCCTGGGGCCTGCTCAGCGTGTTCGCCTTCACCGGCTTCATGGGCTACACGATGGGTCCGGTGATCGGTCGCACGCTGGCCATCGACGGTGGCGGCCAGATCGTCACGATGGCGCTTGCCTCGACGGCGGTCACCTTCCTGGCGCTGTCGGCCTGGGTGTTGACCACCCGACGCGACTTCAGCTTCATGGGCGGATTCCTGTTCGCCGGCATGATCGTGGCGCTGCTCGCCGGCGTGGGGGCTGCGTTTTTCCAGATCCCGGCGCTGGCGCTGGGGGTCTCGGCGATGGTGGTGCTGCTGTCGGCCGGCCTGATCCTGTTCGAGACCAGCCGCATCGTCAGCGGTGGTGAGACCAACTACGTGCTCGCCACGGTGGGCCTGTACGTGTCGATCTTCAACCTGTTCAGCGGCCTGCTCAGCCTGCTCGGCATCGGCGGTGGCGGCGACGACTGACAGCGCTCTTGTTCTTATTGCTTTCAACCTGCCTCTCAGCCTTCACGAGGATTTAAACGTGCGCATCTACGCTCTTGACAGCCCGCAAGCCGCGGCTCGCATCGTCGCCATGACACTGGTCAGCGACGGCCAGCTCAAGCGGGTCGAGCTCGAGGTCCTCGAAGGCCTGCGGGCCGATGACCTGCTGTACATCGGCCGTGGCGGGCTGCGCGCCGTGGTGCACGACTTTTGCGCCGATTTGCTGTCGGACGCCGCGGTGCGGGGCGAGGCGCATTGCCACATCGAACCGCGCCTGATCGAACGGCTGTTCGGCGAGGTCCGGGAGCCCGCCCTGCGGCGCGTCGTGATGCAGTTGTGCACCGCGGTGGTCCATGCCGACCGACTGCTGCACGACGGCGAATCGATCGTGCTGTTGGCGGCGATGGATCACTGGGGCCTGCGGCCCGAGGCGCTGGTGTCCCGGGAGATCGCGACCGCGACGCCGTCGACACACTGAACGCGAGGTCGAGGCCGATATCCGCCGACAGCCGGCCGCGCTTTGGTGGGAGGCGGCTCCGGCTTCGGTGCGGTCGTGGCGGTGCCACGTCACCGCCGGCGCGTTGCCGCCGGCGGCAGGCGGCACTTACTTCGCCATCGCCTTGTCCCACACCGCGTGGGTCCAGGCCGCGGCTCCCGGGTCTTTCTTGATCACCGGGTCGCCGCCGCCGGCCAGCAACACCTTGACCGTGCGCTGATAGGCGGCCGGGTCGAGCCGGCCCATCGTCGGCGTGCCGGCGGTGGTGATCAGCTTCGCGACGTTTTCGAGCTGGCGCTTTTGCACCGCGGCGCTCGAGCCTCCCGAGGTATCGGCGGTCAGCACGATCTTGACGGCTTCGTCTTGGTTCTTGATGGCGTATTCCCAGCCGCGAATGCTTGCCTTGACGAACTTCGCCAGCTTGGCGACATAGGCGGCGTCCTTCAGATCGGGCTCGCGCGCATAGAGGCCGTCTTCCAGGGTCGCCACGCCCTGGTCTTCATACGGGAAGGTGACCAAGTCGGTCGGCTTGACGCCGGCGTCGATCACCTGCCAATACTCGTTGTAGATCATGGTCGAGATGCAGGCGGCCTGGTTCTGCAGCAGCGGGTCGACGTTGAAACCCTGCTTGAGCACCTTCACGTCCGGTGACGCACCACTGGTTTTCAGGCCCAGCGTGCCCATCCAGCTCAGGAAAGGGTATTCGTTGCCGCCGAACCAGACGCCGAGCGTCTTGCCCTTGAAATCCTTGGGTGTCGCGACGCCGCTGGCCTTCTTGCAGGTCAGCATCATTCCCGAGCGGTTGTAGATCTGCGCCACGTTGACCATCGGCACGCCGGCCTCGCGGGCTGCCAGCGCGCTGGGCATCCAGTCAACCGCCAGGTCGGCGCCTTTGGCGGCCAGCACCTGCGCCGGTGCGATGTCGGGGCCACCCGGCTTGATCGTCACGTCGAGGTCGACGTCCTTGTAGAAGCCCTTGGCCTGCGCCACGTAATAGCCGGCAAACTGGGCCTGCGGCAGCCACTTCATTTGCACGGTGACCTTGTCGGCGGACATGGCCGGGCCGGCCAGACCGGCCAGCATCAGGGACAGCATGAGAGTCGTTCTACGCATTGCGAAAGCTCCGGGTTTGCCTTGCGGCGGGGTGGGAAAAAGTGAACTAGTTTCGCTCAGCCCAAGGCGGACGAAGCGCTTTTGAGAGCGCGGCAAGGTCATCGGCCGGGACGGAACGACGGGTGCCAAAACGTCGCGCGGCGCTCGATCCAGCCGATCAACCCGTAGCCGATCGATCCGGCCAGCGCGGCCACCAGGATGGCCGCCCACACGAGGCCCATGTTCAGGCGTGCCGCCTCGGTCGAGATGCGAAAGCCCAGCCCGGCGGTGGGCGAGCCGAAGAACTCGGCCACGATGGCACCGATCATCGCCAAGGTCGAGTTGATCTTCAGTGCGTTGAACACGAACGGCAGCGCCACCGGGATGCGCAGCGACAGCAGAGTGCGCCAGTAACTCGCACCGTACGAACGCATCAAATCGCGCTCCATGTGGCCTGATTCAGCCAGCCCGGCGAGCGTGTTGACCAGCATCGGAAAGAAAGTCATCACCACCACCACCGCGGCCTTGGAATGCCAATCGAAGCCAAACCACATCACCATGATCGGTGCGATGCCCACCAGCGGCACCGTGCTGGCCAAGGCCGCCAGCGGCAGCAGGCCGCGTTGCAGAAACGGGCTGCGGTCGATCAGCACGCCGGTGCCGAATCCGAGCGTGCAGCCCAGGGCCAGCCCGATCAGTGCCGAGTGCAGCACGGTTTGCACGAAGTCGGATGCCAGCACGCCGGAACCGGTTTGCAGCGACTGCCAAATCACGCTGGGCGCGGGCAGCAACACGCGCGGCACCTCGAAGGCGCGCGTCAGCAGTTCCCAGAACAGCAGCACCCAGGCACCGAACAACATCGGCGTGCCGAAGCGGCCGAGCCAGTCGCCAGCGCTCAGCGACGCCAGCCGGCGCACGCTGTAGACGGCCAGCACCATCAGCACCACCAAGACCGGCCACAGCCATGCATCGTTCATTTCATCGTTCATTTGCGGCCTCCGGGGGCGACCCAGCGCTCGACCGCGGCGACGGCGCCGGTCAGCAGCAGGCCGAGCAGCGCCGACATCACCAGGGCCGACCAGATCTGCACCGTGTTGCCATAGTACGAACCGGTCAGCAGCCGCGCGCCCAGCCCGGCTTGCGCGCCGGTGGGCAGTTCGCCGACGATCGCACCGACCAAGCCGGCTGCGATGCCGACCCGCAGCGACGGAAACAGCAACGGCAGCGATGCCGGCACGCGCAGCTTCCAGAACGTGTCGCGCGCCGACGCGGCGTAGGTGTGCATCAGCTCCAGCTCCAGCACGCCGGGCGAACGCAGGCCCTTGACGAGGGCCACCGCGACCGGGAAGAAGCACAGGTACATCGAGATCACGGCTTTCGGGAACACGCCCCCCAGGCCCATGCTGCCGAGGATCACGATGACGATCGGCGCGATCGCCAGCACCGGCACGGTCTGCGACGCGATCACCCACGGAAACAGGCTGCGTTCCAGCGTGCGCGAATGAACGATCGCCACCGCCAGCCCGGCGCCCAGCGCGGTGCCCATTGCGAAGCCGAGCAAGGTGGCGCTGCTGGTCACCGCCGCGTGGTACAGCAGATTGCGCGGCGAATCGAGCGGCCAACCGAACACCGAGCCGTACAGGTCAAGCGCGATCTGGTGCGGTGCCGGCAGCACCGGCCGGCCCATCGACCAGGTCAGTCGAAGCAGGTCGGCCACGCCCCAGCCGGGTTGCGACGACAGCGTGCGTTCGATCACCTGCGGCGCGTTCAGCCACACCGCCGCGCCGTACCAGAGCAGCAGCACGGCGGCCAGCACGACCAGCACCGGGCCGTGGCGGTGCCAGGCCGCGGCGAGCCGACCGCGAGCCGGCTCAGTGCCCGCCATGCGCGACCTGCAGCGCCATCCGCACGCGGTGCGCAATGGCGCTGAACTCGGGCGTGTCGCGGATCTCCAGCGTGCGGTCGGTCGGCAGGCCGGACTCGATCACGTCGACGATGCGTCCCGGCCGCGGCGACATCACGACGATGCGCGACGACAGGAACACCGCCTCCGGGATCGAGTGGGTAACGAACACGACGGTGCGGCGTTCGCTGCCCCGCTCGGAGCGCCACAGCCCCAGCAACTGCTCGTTCAGCCGGTCGCGCGTGATCTCGTCGAGCGCCCCGAACGGCTCGTCCATCATCAGCAACTGCGGCTCGAAGCCGAGCGCGCGCGCAATCGACACGCGCTGCTGCATGCCGCCCGACAGCTGCCAGGGGTACTTGCCCTCGAAGCCCTGCAGGCCGACGCGCTGCAGGTGGTCGAGCGCGACCTGGCGCGCCTGCGCGCGATCCATGCCGTGAATTTCGAGCGGCAGGCACACATTGCCGAGCACGGTGCGCCACGGAAACAGCGCTGGCGCCTGGAACACGTAGCCGTAGGCCCGCTTCAGCCGCGCGTCGTGGGCGCTCCGGCCGTTGACGCGCACGCTGCCCGAGGTGGCCTGTTCCAGGTCGGCGATCACTCGCAGCAAGGTGGTTTTGCCGCATCCGGACGGCCCGATCAGCGAAACGAACTCGCCAGCGCGAATGTCGAGGCTGACACGGTCGAGCGCGGTGACGGTGTGTTCGGTGGACGGGTAAACGACCGAGACGTCGTCGACCGTTACCGTGGCGACGACATCTGCGGCGGCGGACGTCGACAACGCGGGGTTAGGTGCAATCACGCGGCACTCAGACCCGGGCGGGGTTGTTCGGATGCGTGGTCCAGTTGGCGTAGTCGCCTTGCACGACCCGGCCGGTGCGCGTGTCGGTCTGGCCGGGCTTCAGCGCGTGCATCGTGATGCATTGCGGCACCGGGCACACCGACACGCACAGGTTGCAGCCCACGCATTCGGCGTCGATCACCTCGAAGTGACGCTGGCCGTCCTTCATCGAGGTGATGGCTTGGTGCGAAGTGTCTTCGCACACCACGTGGCAGCGCCCGCAGCGGATGCACAAGTCCTGGTCGATCACGGCCTTGTCGACGTGGTTCAGGTTGAGCTGGTTCCAGTTGACGATCGACGGCACGGCTCGACCGCGGAAGGCTTCGATGCTGTCGAAGCCTTTGGCGTCCATGTATTCCGACAATCCGCTGCACATGTCCTGCACGATCTTGAAGCCGTAGGTCATCGCTGCGGTGCACACCTGCACGTTGCCGCAGCCCAGCGCGATGTATTCGGCGGCGTCTTTCCACGTCGTGATGCCGCCGATGCCCGAGATCGGCAGGCCGGCCATCGCCGGCGTTCGAGCGATCTCGGCCACCATGTTCTGGGCGATCGGTTTCACGGCTGGGCCGCAGTAGCCGCCGTGCGAGCCGGTGCGTCCGGTGCTGGGGTAGATCAGCAGCGAGTCCAGGTCGACACCCATCACGGAGTTGATGGTGTTGATCAGCGACACCGCATCGGCGCCGCCGCGCTGCGCGGCCAGCGCCGGCGGCTTGATGTCGGCGATGTTGGGCGTGAGCTTCACGATCACCGGCAGGCGGCTGTAGTGCTTGCACCAGCGCGTGACCATCTCGATGTACTCGGGCACCTGCCCGACCGCCGAGCCCATGCCGCGCTCGCTCATGCCGTGCGGACAGCCGAAATTGAGCTCGATGCCGTCGCAGCCGGTGTCTTCGACCTGCGGCAGGATCGCTTTCCAGGCTTGCTCTTCGCACGGCACCATGATCGACACCACCATTGCGCGGTCCGGCCAGTTGCGCTTCACGCGCGCGATCTCGGCCAGGTTGACCTCGAGCGGACGGTCGGTGATCAACTCGATGTTGTTGAAGCCGATCAGATGCCGATCGTGCGAATACAGCGCCGCATAGCGCGGACCGTTGACGTTGACGATCGGCGGCCCGGCCTCGCCAAGCGTCTTCCAGACCACGCCGCCCCAGCCGGCCTCGAAGGCGCGCACGACGTTGTACTCCTTGTCGGTCGGCGGCGCGGACGCCAGCCAGAACGGGTTCGGGCTCTGGATGCCGGCAAAGGTGGAGCGGAGCTGGGCCATGGTGGTTCCTGTCGCGTTTCAAAGTGCAGTGTGCTGTGCTGTCGGACCGCGGTGATTCGTGTCGTTGTCTGGTCGGGCTGTTCGATGGCGCTTTTTGATGGCGCTGAGAGATAGCGCAGAAAGATGACGCTGAGAGATTGCGCTTTTTGATGGCGCCGTTCGATGGCACTGTGTGATGACGCTGTGTGATGACGTTGTGTGATGACGTTGTGTGAAAGCGCCATTCGATGGCGTGATCCGATGACGGGGTCCGGTGGCGCCGTTTGATGGCGCCGTGGCGTGATTTGCAGTCGCACGCCGCGGCCCGATGGCGCTGTCGGCGGCGTCCATCGGGTCGCCCCGGGCGACACCGGTGGGCCAGTTCAAGCAGTGGCCCGTCGCTCGCGGTGGTAAGCCGGCGCACCCGTCAGGGCGCTGTGGATCGAGTGCGCGGCGATCTTGCCGTGCTCGACCGCTTCCACCGTCAGGTCTTGCCCGCCGTGCGTGCAATCGCCGCCGGCCCACACGCCCGCCAGCGAACTGCGCCCCTGCGTGTCGACCGCGATGCGGCCCCGCTCGAGCCTCAGCGCGGACAGGCCGGGATCGACCGCCACGAGGGTCTGCCCGATGGCCTTGAGCACCATGTCGGCCGGCACCGTCCAGCGGTCGGCCGTCTCGACCAGCCGACCGTCGACCTCACGCACCGTGGCAAAGGTGGCCGCCTGCACCCGGCCTGCCTCGGACGCCAGCGACTTCAGCACGCCGTGACTGCGGATCGACACGCCATTGGTTTGCGCCCACTGCTGCTCGTGGCTCGAGGCCGGCATCTGCGCCTGCGCGCGCCGGTAGACGATCGTGACCTGCTCGGCGCCGAGCTTGCGCGACTGCACCGCCGCGTCGATGGCGGTCATGCCGCCCCCGAGCACGACCACGCGGCGTCCCACCGGCACCTCTGCCGGGTTGCTGGCCTGGCGCAGACCGGCGATGAATTCGACCGCGTTGCCGACACCCTCGAGGCTCTCGTCCTGCAGTCCCAGCGCGTTGACGCCGGTCAGCCCCAGCGCCAGGAACACGGCCGCGAAATCCATTTGCAGCTGCGCCAGATGGATCTGTTCACCGAGCGCCATGCCGTGCTGAAGCGTGATGCCGCCGATCGACAGCAGCCAGTCGATTTCCTGTTGCGCGAAGCCGTCGACGGTCTTGTAGGTCGCCAGGCCATATTCGTTCAGACCACCCGGCAGCGGCCGCGATTCAAACACCGACACTTCGTGGCCAAGCATCGCCAGCCGGTGCGCACAAGCCAGCCCGGCCGGCCCCGAGCCGACCACCGCGATGCGCTGACCCGTGCTGACGGCGCGCGTGAACAGCGGCGCGCCGGGTCGGGCGAAATAGGCGTCGGTGGCGCGCCGCTGCAGCAGACCGATCTCGACCGGTTTGTCCTCAAGCGTGTTGCGCACGCAGGCCTGTTCGCACAGCACCTCGGTCGGGCAAACGCGTGCGCACATGCCGCCGAACACGTTGGCCTCGAGGATCGCTCGCGCCGCGCCGCGCAGGTTGTCCTCGGAAATGCGGCGGATGAACGACGGGATGTCGATGCCGGTCGGGCAGGCCTGCACGCACGGCGCATCGAAGCAGTAGTAGCAGCGTTCGGCCTCGATCAGCGCCTGCACGGGCGTCAAGGCAGGGTGTGCATCGCTGAAATTGGCGACGTATTGGCAGGCCGGCAATCGTCCGGCCTGAATGTCAGGGCTGCCCATGAAACTCCTTCAGGCGAGTGAAACAAGAATGGACGGCATGCGCGGAAGCGCAAGGTGTGCGAACTCAGGCCGCGCGCACCACGGCCTGCGGCACGTGTTGCCCGGCCTGGCGCCGCAGCGCGTCGAAGATCGGCGCGAAGGCCGGCCGCGGCACATAGGCGCCGGCGCCGCGCTCGGTGCGCAGTTCGCCCTTGGCCCACACCACCTTGCCGCGCGATACCGTGACCACCGGCAGCCCGGTCACCTGGCGGCCCTCGAACACGTTGTAGCCGACCTTGGACAGCGTGCTGGCGGTGCTGATCGTCTTGCGGGCGGCCGGGTCCCACACCACCAGGTCGGCATCGCTGCCGACCCGCACCGCGCCCTTGCGCGGGTACAGGTTGAAGATTTGCGCGGCGTTGGTCGACGTCACGCGCACGAATTCGTTGGGGGTGAGCTTGCCGGTGTTGACCCCGGCATCCCACAGCACCGGCATGCGGTCCTCGATGCCGGCGCAGCCGTTCGGGATCTTGCTGAAGTCGGCCTTGCCCGCGCCTTTTTGCTGGTCGCAAAACGCGCAGTGGTCGGTCGCGGTGGTGTGCAGGTGACCCGACTGCAGCGCGCCCCACAGCGCGTCCTGGTGGTGCTTGGCGCGAAACGGCGGGCTCATCACGTGCGCGGCGGCGACGTTCCAGTCGAGGTGGCGATAGACCGACTCGTCGATCGTCAGATGCCCGGCCAGCACCTCGCCATAAACGCGCTGCCCAGCGCTGCGCGCACGCATGATGGCCTGCACCGTGTCTTCGGTCGAGACATGCACGATGTACAGCGGCGTGCCCAGCACCTGCGCGATGCGGATGGCGCGTTCGGCCGCCTCGGCTTCGACCGCAGGTGGGCGCGACAGTGGGTGGCCTTCGGGGCCGGTGATGCCGGCGGCGACCAGCTTCTTTTGCAGTTGGAAGACGAGCTCGCCGTTCTCGGCATGCACGGTCGGGATCGCGCCGAGCTCGAGTGCCCGCGAGAAGCTGTTCACCAGCACCTCGTCGTCGGCCATGATGGCGTTCTTGTAAGCCATGAAGTGCTTGAAGCTGTTCACGCCGTGCTGGTTCACCAGCGTGCCCATGTCGTCAGACACGCTCTGGTCCCACCAGGTCACGGCGACGTGAAAGCTGTAGTCGGCGGCAGACTTCTGCGCCCAGCCGCGCCAGTTGTCCCAGGCTTCCATCAGGCGCTGCTTCGGGTTCGGAATCACGAAGTCGATGATCATCGTGGTGCCGCCCGACACGCCGGCCGCGGTGCCGGTGTAGAAGTCGTCCTTCGTCACGGTGCCCATGAAGGGCAGTTCCATGTGGGTGTGAGGGTCGATGCCGCCGGGCATCACCAGCGCGCCGCCGGCGTCGATGATTTCACAGCCGGAGGGCGCCTGCAGGTTGGCTCCGATGGCAGTGATCAAGCCGCCTTCGCACAGCACATCGGCCGCCACGCTGTGGTCGGCATTGACGACGGTACCGCCGCGGATCAGGACACTCATGTTCGACTCCTTGAAAGTTCAGGCAAGCACGCCGGCAGCCTCGACCGCTGCGGCCGCCACCGGCAGTTCATTGGCCTTGGCAAGCATCGCCTGCAGCAGCACGTTGCCGCCGGCCTCAATCCATTCTGGCTTGGCGTCTTCGATCTCGTTGTGGCTGATGCCGCCGATGCAGGGCACGAAGATCATCGCGGTCGGCGTCACCTGCGACATGTAGCACGCATCGTGCCCCGCACCCGAGACGATGTCGCGCGTGCTGTAGCCCAGCGCCTGCGCGCCGGCGCGCACCATCGCCACGCAGCTCTCGTCGAAGTGCACGCAGTCGTACTGGAAGATCTGCTTCAGATCGAACTCGAGCCGGCCCTGCGCCGCGATGCGCGCCACGCCTTCTTTCAGCTCGGCATCCATGCGCGCCAGCTCGTCGTTGTCGGGGCAGCGGAAATCGACCGTCAGGAAGGTCCGGCCCGGGATCACGTTGCGCGAGTTCGGATAGCTGTTGATCATGCCCACCGTCGACACCGCCCGCGGCGCGTGCTTCAGGCCAATTTCGTTGACCAGCTGGATCACGCGCGCGGCGCCGAGCAGCGCGTCGCGCCGCACCGGCATCGGCGTCGGGCCGGCGTGCGAATCCTGGCCGGTCAGCGTCAGCTCGTACCAGCGCTGGCCCTGTGCGTCGGTGACGACGCCGATGGTCTGGCCCTCGGCCTCCAGGATCGGCCCCTGCTCGATGTGGGTCTCGAAAAACGCATGCACGGCCCGGCCGCCGACGGGCTCGGTGCCGGCGTAGCCGATGCGCTGCAGTTCCTCGCCCATCGTCAGGCCGTCGGCGTCGGCACGCGACAGGCCGTACTCCAGCGTGAACACGCCGGCGTACACGCCCGAGGCCACCATCGCCGGCGCGAAGCGCGAGCCTTCCTCGTTGGTCCAGACCGAGGCTTCGACCGGGCGCTCGGTCTCGAGTCCCAGGTCGTTCAAGGTGCGGATCACTTCCAGCCCGGCCAGCACGCCGTAGACGCCGTCGAAGCGTCCGCCGGTGGGCTGGCTGTCGAGGTGGCTGCCGGTGCCGACCGGCGCCAGATCGTTGTTGCGGCCGGCGCGTCGCGCGAAGATGTTGCCCATCCTGTCGACTTTGACGGTGCAGCCGGCTTCGCGACACCAGCGCACGAACAGGTCGCGGCCCTGGCGGTCCAAATCGGTCAACGCCAGACGGCACACGCCACCCTTGGGCGTGGCGCCAATCTTGGCCATCTCCATCAGACTGCCCCACAGTCGATCGCCGTTGATCTTCAGTTCAGCCGTCTTCAGCGTTGCCATCGCGCGCTCTCCATTCATCGTAAAAATCCAGTCTATGTCAGCGGTGCCGACACTGTCTACAGCGAGGCGCCACGCAGCGACATCGCGCGCTTCGGCAGCAGCCTATCGAAGTCGCCGGCGCACGGCAGGTACGGCAGTCCGGGCCGCTCGAGCGTCTCGGCCGCCCGCACCGCGCGCAGCACCGCGCGCGCCATCACCTCGGCGCCCAGCGCGCCGAGCCAGGTCAGGTCGACGTTGTGGTCGCTGGCGCCTCGCGTGCCGGTGGCGAGCGCGAACACCGTGTCGCCGTCGCTCATCGTGTGCACCGGATTGATGCTGCGCGCCAAGCCGTCGTGTGCCATCTGCGCCAGCTTGCCGGCCTGCGCCTTGCTCAGCACCGCATCGGTGGCGAGCACGCCGATCGTGGTGGACGATCCGGCCAGCATCGGCACCGGCAATTCGCCGCCAAGCAGCGCCTGCATGCTGCCGCTCAGATGCCGGCCGTCGACGCTGCGCGCGCCCGCCACGACGCGGCCGCTGGCCGGATCGATCACATCACCGACCGCGTTCACCGCCACCAGCGCACCGACCGTCGTGCCGTTCAGCGTGATCGATGCGGTGCCGATGCCGCCGCGCATCGCGCGCTGCCCTCCAAACAGCTTGCCGACCGTGGCACCGGCGCCCGCGCCGACGTTGCCTTGCGCCGGCATGCCGCGGCTGGCGGCCTCGCAGGCGCGGTAGCCGGCCGCGGCGTCGGGGCGCACCTGCGGATCGCCCACCCAGAGGTCGAACAAGATCGCGGCCGGCACGATCGGCACGCGGGCCGGGCCCACCAACAAGCCGTGGCCACGTTCTTCGAGCCAGCGCATCACGCCGGCCGCGGCATCCAGGCCGAAGGCGCTGCCGCCCGCCAGCAGGACCGCGTGCACCTGCTGCACCGCGTTGAACGGTGACAGCAGCTCGGTCTCGCGCGTGCCGGGCGCCGCGCCGCGCACATCGACGCCGGCGGTGGCGCCTTGCGGCGTCAGCACCACGGTGCAGCCGGTGGGCCGGCGTGGGTCGGTGTCGTGGCCGACGCTGAGGCCGGCCACGTCGGTGATCGAGTCGGCGGTCGAGTCCGTCATCTGGTCGGCCTTCGGGTCAGTCGTCGCAATAGTCATCGCGGAAGTCCCGGCGTCGGTCAGCGGACCCGCCGCTGGTGAACCACCGGGTGGCCCGCATGCGGGTCTTGCAGGCACCCTTGTTTCGCGCCTGCGGTGGCGCATCCGTTGAGCATCCCATCGGGCATTCGATGGAGTCTCCGGCAGACCGCGGATCGGCCGGGCCGGCCGAGGACGCGCCTTGTAAAGCTCGCATCGATGTCGTCGAGTTCAGCAAGTCAACGTCCGCCGCGTCACAGCACGCGGCCGGGATTCATCAGCCCGTGCGGGTCGAGCGCGGCCTTGATGGCGCGCATCAGTTGCAGTGCCACCGCGGGCTTGCGGCGCGTGAGTTCGTCGCGCTTCAAGGCGCCGATGCCGTGCTCCGCAGACACCGAGCCGTGGTGCTCGGCGACGGCGTCGTAGACGCACCGATTGACGGCCACCTCGTGCTCGCGCAGGAACTCATCGGCGGCCACGCCGGGCGGCGCCTGCACGTTGTAGTGCAGGTTGCCGTCGCCCAGGTGGCCGAAGTTGACCAGCCGCACGCCCGGCAAGGCGCGCTGCAGCGCCGCATCGGTGTGTGCCACGAACGCCGCGATGGCCGACACGGGCAGGGCGATGTCGTGCTTGATGTTGAGCCCGTCGAGGCTTTGCGCCAGCGGGACCGAATCGCGCAGCTGCCACATCGCGCGCGATTGCGCCTGGCTGGCCGCCACCGCGGCGTCGCCGATCAGGCCGCGGTCCAGCGCCGCCTCCAGCAGCTGTCCGAACGCCGCCTGCGCATGGGTTTCGCTTTCGCTGTCCGACTGTTCCAGCAGCACAGTCCACGGCGCCGGCGGCAGGGGCGCGCGCAGCTGCGGGAAGTGTCTGCGCACGAGGCACAAGGCAAACTCGCCCATCACCTCGAAGCCGGTCAGGCCGGCACCGAGCCGGGCCTGCGCCAGCTGCAGCAACGCCACCGCGTCGTCGAGCGTGCGCAACGTGGCCCACGCCGTGCACACCGCAGCCGGCCGCGGGTGCAGTTTCAGGGTGGCGGCAGTGATCACGCCGAGCGTGCCTTCGCTGCCGATGTAAAGGTCGCGCAGGTCGTAGCCGGTGTTGTCCTTGCGCAGCCCGCCCAGGCCGTGCCACACCTCGCCATGCGCCGTCACCACTTCCAGCCCCAGGCACAGTTCGCGTGCGTTGCCATAGCGCAGCACCTGCGTGCCGCCGGCATTGGTCGCCAGGTTGCCGCCGATCGTGCAGCTGCCTTCGGACGCCAGCCGCAGCGGAAACAGCAGACCGGCGTCCGTCGCGGCATCCTGCACAGTCTGCAACACGCAGCCGGCATCGACGGTCAGGGTCAGGTTGGGCAGATCGATGGCGCGGATGCGGTTCATGCGCCCGAGGCTGAGCAGCACCTGCTGCCCGCTCGCATCGGGCACCGAGCCGCCCACCAGGCCGGTGTTGCCGCCTTGCGGCACCAGGCTCGTGCCGTGTTTGGCGCAGGCCTTCACGATCGAGGCCACTTCGGCCGTGCAGCCCGGCCGAACGACAGCGCGGGCGCGGCCCACGTAGCGCTTGCGCCAATCGATTTCATAGCCCGACAGGTCGCCGTCGGTCAGCACCTGCGCCGGGCCGACCACGCTGCGCAGGTCGTCCAGCAGGCTCACGCCGTCGTGGGAAGCTCGGCCGATTTGGCGTCGCGCAGCCGCCAACGCACGTGCGCCGAGCAGGCCGCGAACAGCAGCACGCAAAGCAGCACCTCGATGCCTGCCAGCCACTGGCCGGTGCCGCGCTCCGTGGTGGCGCGCACCACGCCCTCGGTGAAATACAGCCAGACCATCAGGCTGACCCACCGATAGGTGTACATGCGGTTTTTCAGCAGCCCGACCAGCGGCACCACCAGCGGCAGCACCTTCAGCACCCACCACGATCCGCCCGGCCGCAGCGGGGCCAGCCAAAGCTCCCAGGCCAGGCCCAGCACGATCAGCGCCAGCAGGCTGCCGACGGCGACACCTCGGGTCCAGGCGACGGGTTGGGACGGGGCAGACGCTGCATTCATCGACCCTATGATGCCAGCAATGAATACCCCGAGTGCCTGGCGGCCAGGCTGGCGTGCCCAGCTGGAATTGGCGCTGCAGACCTTGCAAACCTGGCCCTGGCTGGAGACGCTGAAGACGCTGCGCATCCGCTTCCGCGAAGACCGCCTGGGCCTGACCGCTGGCAGCCTGACTTTCACCACGCTGATCTCGCTGGTGCCGCTGGTGACCGTGATGCTGGCGCTGTTCACCGCGTTTCCCATGTTCGCGAGCTTCCAGGACGCGCTGCAGAACTACTTCGTCCAGAGCCTGGTGCCCGACAGCATCGCCAAGCCGGTGCTGACCGGCTTGACGCAGTTTGCCGGCAAGGCGAGCCGGCTGGGGGCGGTCGGTCTGGTGGCGTTGGGCTTTACCGCGCTGACGCTGATGCTGACGATCGACCGCACGCTCAACGGCATCTGGCGCGTGCGCAAGCCGCGGCCGATCGCTCAGCGCGTGCTGGTCTATTGGTCGGCGGTCACGCTGGGCCCGCTGTTGCTGGGTCTCAGTCTGAGCCTGACGTCTTATGCGATCTCGTCGTCCAGGGGCGTGGCCGCAGCGCTTCCAGGCGGCGTGCAGTGGCTGCTGTCGGCAATCGAGTTCGGCTCGCTGCTGCTGGGCATCGCCGGCCTGTTCCGCTTTGTTCCGAACACCCATGTTCAGTGGCGCCACGCGTTGTCGGGGGCGGCGTTCGTGGCCGTCGGTATCGAAGTCGCCAAGAAGCTGCTCGGCTGGTACCTGGGCACCGTGCCTGGCTATGCGCTGGTCTATGGCGCGTTCGCAACGGTGCCGATTTTGCTGGTCTGGATCTACCTGGGCTGGGTGATCGTGCTGTTGGGCGCGGTAATCGCCGCGTACGCGCCGAGCCTGCAGATGCGCGTGGCCGCGCGCCCGGCCGTGCCGGGCTGGCGCTTCGAGTTGGCGATGGCGGTGTTGTCGCAACTCGACCGGGTGCGCCATTCGGCGCCGCACGGCCTGTCGCAAGCGGCGCTGTCTGAGCGCCTGCGTGCCGACCCCTTGCAGCTCGAGCCGGTGCTGGAACTGTTGCAGCAGATCGGCTGGGTTTCGCGCCTGGACGAAAGCGGCGACGCTCGCCACGTGCTGCTGTGCGACGCCAGCACCACGACCGTGGGCCCGCTGCTGCAATGCACCTTGCTCGACCCCGGTGCCAGCAGCGCGGCCTTCGTCAGCGCCAGTGGCATGCAGGGAGTGACGCTGCGGCAGGCGCTGGGCACTTGAGCCACTGCGCTTACGCCCCTAGGGCTGGCCCTTGCGGCGCATGACGGATGAGAGTTTGGCGTCGCTGGCGTAGTGGTACACGATGCTGCCGCCGCGCCATTCCCCGAGCCAGATCATGAGGTCTGAAAAAGCGTCGTGGTCGTCTTTGGAGAAGGGCTTGTCAAAGGTCGTCACCACACCGCGGTAAGGTTCCCGCAGGTCCTCCAGCGCGGCTTTCAGCGCGCTGCCCGAACTGTCGCCCTTGCTCTGGAACAGCGCGCGCAACATCAGGTGCACGGCGTCGTAGCCTTGCGCCGCGGCCATCAAGGAACCCACCGGGCGTTCATTGGAATGGCGGTAGTAGCGGGCAATGAACGAAGAGCGCCGTTCACTGGCGCTGTCCTGGATGATGCTCTGCGTCATCATCGTGCCCTCCAGCGCTGCCGGTCCGGCGGCTTTGAGCACGCTGGCGAACGACAGCGGCCAGGGTGCGAAGTAAGGCACCTTCCAGCCG
>ENA-OFCX01000377-OFCX01000377.1-metagenomes-genome-assembly--contig:-NODE-377-length-24010-cov-4.015487_pt1 | contig 24010 bp, 19 predicted proteins | sample MGYA00153384_OFCX01 | MGnify analysis MGYA00153384
GCGCTACGACAGGCGGGGGCACCCCTGCGCCGGAAAAACATCTGACGCGGCGCGCAGCCGCATCGGCGGAAACGGGCGTAAGTAGCGTGATTGCAACAGGTTGGGTATGGAGTTCGGCGTAGGGCATCTGGTACGACGGACCCCCTGGATGCTAACGGCTGAGCTTGGCATGAGTGGTGCCCTGAGGGTGGATGAGTCGGCCTCACACCAGTCTCCACTTCTGCCATCTGGACTTCATGAAGATCTCAGCACTCGTCGCCAGTCTCGCCTTCGCTCCTGTGCTCCTTTCCGCGCAGACGACTCTCTCCACGCCAGGCTCAGGTTCGGTAGTCACACCATTCGGTCGCCCTGACACGCAGACCTATGGACAGACCTTCCGCACGCCGGCCGTCGACACGAAACTGGACAACTTCGCCTTCTGGATCGCATCGGAGGCCGCATTCGAAATGAAGGCGCACCTGTTCGCGTGGGATGGGCAGAAAGCAACGGGTAGCGCCTTGTTCATCTCGGACCTGCTCTTTGCGCCGGTCGGCGAGCTGACGAAGACGACCGTGCAGATTGGCGGTGTGAACCTCCTCGCGGGTAACGCGTACGTGTTCTTTTTGTCGACGAGTGGTCTCCGAGGCTCCTCCGGTGGCGGCATGGAGTGCTCCATTGAATGTTCTGACGCCTACACGGATGGCGCGTTCGTCTTCCAGAACAATGGCGACGACACCTCCAAGTGGACCAACCAGGAATGGAGAAATTTTAACGGGGACGACCTCCGCTTCGAAGCAAACTTCAGTGCCGTTGATCAGAACGTCGTTCCTGAGCCGAGCACCTACCTGCTGATGGCATCGGGCCTCCTCGGCCTGGGCGCGGTCGCCCGCCGTCGCCGCCAGACCTGAGCTCTCGCGGTAGTCATGCGCCTGTGTCGCGTACCACTTCACAATGTGACGAACGCCCCGCCTGCACGTGCAGGCGGGGCGTTCGTCACATGAATCGGCGCATGTACGCACGCGTGCACGCAAGCGACAATCGCGTGATGACGGCAGGCTGACCAGCAGCCGACCCGCGTGCGCAATCGTGGCGCGGCTAGCCTCGACGCGCTCCGCTACGGTGTCATGCCCTGCAGCCGCTTTCCGTACCACTCCACATAGCGATCGAGTCGGTCACGCACGAACGACGGGCGCGAGATGCCGTGAAATTCGTCGGGATAGACGACGAGTTGCGTCGGCACGCCGAGCGTACGCAGGGCCTGGTACATCTGCTCGCCGCCGATGATCGGGACATTGAAATCCTTCTCGCCGCCCAGGAACAACGTCGGCGTCGTGATGCGATCGGCATGCCAGAACGCCGATGACAGCTTGTCCCAGAGCGGCTTGTTCTTCCATGGCAGTCCCAGCTCCGCTTCGTACTGGTACGTGTACTGGTCGCTGCCGTACATCGAGGTCTGCAACGCACTGCCTGCACCGCTGTAGGCGGCCTTGAAGCGCGTGGTCTGTGAAATGGTGTAGTCGGTCAGGATGCCACCGTAGCTCCAACCACCGATACCGAGTCGATCGGGATCGGCCATGCCGTTCGCGACGAGATGATCGACACCGGCCAGAAGATCCTGCACTTCCTTGTTGCCCCAGTCGGCAAAGATGGCCTTCTTCCACGCTACGCCGCGCCCCGAGCTGCCACGATAGTTCACCGCCAGCACCAGGTAGCCCTGTGCGGCAAGAATCTGCCGCTCCATCGCAGCACCTGGCGAGAACAGATGCTCGTCCTGTCCGTTCGGCCCGCCGTGAATGCTCAGCACGAGCGGATACCGGCGCCCGGCACTCCATCGGGCAGGCTTGAACAGCAGCGAGCCGACCGTGAGCCCGTCGGGATTCCGGAACGACAGATCCTCGGTCGCGCCAAGCTGCAGCACACCCATGATCGAGTCGTTCGCATGCGTCACGGCGCGCTGCGCGCCAGCCGAGTCGAGCACGTGCAGTTCCGCCATCGACATCGCGGTGCCATCACGCGTGACGATCCGACCGCTCGGCAGCGCATCGTAGGCATTCACCACGCGACGGCCGTCGAGCAGGCGTTGCACCGCGCCACCGCGCGCGTTCACGACCGCCAGGTGCACGGCGCGATCGTCGGTCAACAGGAAGCGGATGCTGCGGCCATCCGGCGTCCACGTCAGGTCGCGCACATCACGATCGAGCGTGGCAGCAGGATAAGTCGCCTTTCCGCCGGTACTCGGCATCACCGCGATGCGATACTGCGAATACGCCGTGAACTTCGGCTCGTTCGACTCGAGGTACGCGATCGTCGCACCATCGGGACTCCATGCCATGCCGCGATCGGAGCCGTCGAATGTCGTGAGCTGCTGCGGCTGTGCACCGGCGCGGGCGTCGATCACGAACAGGTCGGCGTTGTTCTCGCGATCGGGATCGACACCCACGCGGCGACTTTCGAACGCGATGCGCGTGCCATCGGGCGACCAGCGCGGTGCATCGTCGTCGAAGTCACCGGTGGTCAGCTGCTGCGACGTGCGAGCCGCCACGTCGACCAGCCAGACATGGTCGCGCAGCCGGTCCCGATAACCTTCGCGATCGCGTTTGAAGGTGACGCGATCGATCACGATCGGTTTCGGGATGACAGGCTTCGTCGAATCGGCACTGGTCGCTTTTGGCTCCGCATCGTGCGCAACCACGGCGAGCCGTTTACCATCGGGCGACCAGTGATGCTCCGACACTCCACCGGCGATGTCCGTCAACTTCTGCGACTCACCACCGGAGCGGTCGAGCAGCCAGACCTGGCCCTTCTTCGCGCCCTCACGCGTCGCGATGAACGAGATCCAGCGCCCATCGGGGCTCCATCGCGGGTCAGACTCGCCGCCGGGCGTGCTGGTCAGCCGCAGTGTCTGCGACCCGTCCCAGCGCACCATCCAGAGGTCGGAGGTTCGTGAATCCTTGGCCGAGTCCACGACGCCGACCGTGTACGCAATCCATTGCCCGTCGGGCGAGATGCGCGGCTCGCCGACGGCCTTGAAGCGATAGATGTCGGTGGCCGTGATGGCGCGCCTCGCTTGCGCGCGTGCCGCAACCGGCGCGAGCAGCAGCGCTGCGATGATCACCGCGAACTGCAGCGCAATGCGGGAGAGGAGAACAGTCATGATCAGATCGTGTGGTTCGCGTCAGGCGCAACGTGTTTGACGCAACATATCGCATGGCCACGGTGCCGATTCCGCGGCATGATCGCGCTCCGCATCGCCGGCCTCGAATGCCGTACTGATGACGATGCGCGTGACGAGTCCCGTCGCTACCGCCCACGCACCACCTCACGCACACATTCCACGAACGCCCGCGCCTGCGGTGACTTCGCTGCGCCACGCCGCCACACCGCCACGATCTCACGCTGCAGCGAGTGCTCGGCCAGCGGTACGTAGGCGCACTGCGGCGTGTTGTGTCGCGCGGCCGCCATCGCCGGCACGATCGAGATGCCGACACCCGCCCCGACAAGTTCAAGGACGGTCGCCAACTGCGCACTGCGGCAGACCACCGACGGTGACACCTGCCGGCTGGAGCAGAAGCCTGCCACCTGCTCGCCCAGGCAGTGTGCAGGGTCGAGGGTCACCGTCGGTGCGTCGCGCAGCTGCGCGAGCGTGATGCGCCCCGTGCGCACCGCGGCGTGCGACGCAGGCACGGCGACGACCAGCGCATCGGTACCGAGGACCTCCGTGTCGAGGTGATCGAACGCGTACGGCAGTGCGGCGATCACCACGTCGAGCGACCCGTCGAGCAGCAGTTTGGCCAGGACGGCGCTGTAATCCTCGCGGAGTTCCACGCGCATGGCTGCATGCCGTGCACGAAGCCGCTGCACGGCGGCCGGGAGCACATATGGCGCAACCGTGGGAATCGCCCCGACGCTGAGCGTCCCGGCACCATCGGCACGCTCACGGCGGATGGTCTCCTCGGTGTCGCGCACATCGTCCAGGATGCGCCGTGCCCTGGGGTAGAGCGCCTTCCCTGCCTCGGTCAGCGTCACGCCGCGACCATGTCGGTCGAACAGCGGGGTGCCCAGATGCGCCTCGAGGCGCTGGATCTGGACGGTGAGCGACGGCTGGGAAATCTCGAGCTGTCGCGCGGCCCTGCTGAGGCTGCCCGCGTCGGCCGTCTCGAGAAATGCACGGAACAGAGTGGTCTCCATGCACAATCATAGTCAAAGCCTATGTGTTCTATGGCCTGTACCCGATTGCGGCCTATGGACTGCGCGAATATCGTACCTCAGCCGTACGACCCGACAACACGACTTCGGCAACTACCGAGCAGTTCCACGTCACGCAGCCACGCATGGAGAACACATGGACGGAATGACTGGCGAAAGCGGGGGCAAGTGCCCCGTCATGCACGGCGCGAGTGCCGCTGTTGGTCAGGTCGTCAGTGACGATTCGATCGCGAACCGGCGCAGTTCGATCGTGGGTGGCCGATCCAATCGTGACTGGTGGCCGAACCAGCTCGACCTAGGCATCCTGCACCAGCACTCGTCGCTCTCGAATCCCATGGGCACGGGCTTCGATTACTCGACCGCATTCCGCACGCTGGATCTCGCAGCGGTGAAGCAGGATCTCGTCACGCTGATGACTGATTCGCAGGACTGGTGGCCCGCCGATTACGGTCATTATGGTCCGTTCTTCGTCCGCATGGCCTGGCATGCTGCCGGCACATATCGCACCGGCGATGGTCGCGGGGGCGCGTCGGCTGGCACGCAGCGTTTTGCGCCGCTCAACAGCTGGCCCGACAACGGAAACCTGGACAAGGCACGTCGCCTGCTCTGGCCCATCAAGCAGAAGTACGGCAGCGCGCTGTCGTGGGCCGACCTGCTGGTGTACACGGGCAACGTCGCGCTGGAATCGATGGGCTTCGCGACCTTCGGTTTCGGCGGCGGTCGCGCGGACGTCTGGGAAGCCGAGGGCGACATTTATTGGGGACCCGAGGCTGACTGGTTGGGCGACAAGCGCTACACGGGTGCACGCGAGCTCGCAAATCCCCTTGCCGCTGTGCAGATGGGCCTCATCTACGTGAACCCTGAAGGCCCGAACGGCACGCCCGACCCGCTCGCCGCCGCACACGACATCCGCGAGACCTTTGCGCGCATGGCAATGAACGACGAGGAGACCGTCGCGCTGATCGCCGGCGGTCACACTTTCGGCAAGACGCATGGCGCCGGTGACACCGCGCACATGGGTCCTGAGCCGGAGAGCGCGAGCATCGAGCTGCAGGGTCTTGGCTGGCAGAACAGCTACGAGTCCGGCACGGGTGGCCACACGATCACCAGCGGCCTGGAAGGCGCGTGGAAGCCGAATCCAACGCAGTGGGACAACGGCTACTTCGACACGCTGTTCGGCTACGAGTGGAAGCTGACCAAGAGCCCCGCTGGCGCACATCAATGGACGCCGACCGATCCGGCGGCAGCGAGTACCGTCGTTGACGCGCACGACCCGACGAAATTCCACGCGCCGATGATGGCGACCACCGACATCGCACTCCGCGCCGACCCGGCGTACCTCGCCGTCTCGAAGCGCTTTCACGCGAATCCCGACCAGTTCGCCGATGCCTTCGCGCGCGCCTGGTTCAAGCTCACGCACCGTGACATGGGTCCGCGCACGCGCTACCTCGGCGCGCTCGTGCCGTCGGAAGTGCTGATCTGGCAGGATCCGATTCCTGCAGTCGATCATATCGTGATCGACGCGATCGACATCGAGGCACTGAAGGCGACGATCCTCGCGTCAGGCCTTTCGATCTCGCAGCTGGTGTCGACCGCGTGGGCTTCGGCCTCGACGTTCCGTAATTCCGACAAGCGCGGTGGTGCCAACGGCGCGCGCATCCGCCTCGCGCCGCAGAAAGGCTGGGAGATCAACCAGCCGGTGAAGTTGACGCGCGAACTCGACATCCTCGAAACGATCCAGCGGGAGTTCAATGCGACGCACAGTGGTGGCAAGCAGGTGTCCATCGCCGACCTGATCGTGCTGGGCGGCTGTGCCGCGATCGAGCAGGCGGCGAAGAAGGCGGGTCACGACGTGCAGGTGCCGTTCACGCCCGGCCGCATGGATGCGTCGCAGGAGCAGACGGACGTCGATTCCTTCGCGGTGCTCGAGCCGATCGCCGACGGCTTCCGCAACTACCAGAAGGCCGCCTACACCGTGTCGGTCGAGGAGCTGCTGATCGACAAGGCGCAGCTGCTGACACTCACCGCGCCCGAGATGACCGCACTCGTCGGCGGCTTGCGCGTGCTGAACGCCAACCATGCGCAGTCGCGGCATGGCGTGTTCACCACGCGTCCCGAGACGCTCACGAACGACTTCTTCGTGAACCTGCTCGACATGAACACCACCTGGACCGCCACCTCGGAGGCGAAGGATGTGTTCGAGGGTCGTGATCGTACGACAGGCGACGTGCAGTGGACGGCGACACGTGTGGACCTGATCTTCGGCTCGCATTCGCAGCTGCGCGCGATCGCCGAGGCGTATGCCGAACGCGGTGCGGAATCGCTGTTCGTGCAGGCGTTCGTCGCGGCTTGGACGAAGGTGATGAACGCGGATCGGTACGATCTTGGCTGATTCCTGACCGCTGCAGTGATGCTGCGCTTCCATGGGGTTTCCTCCATGGGGTCAATTCATGGGGTCAGAGATCTTGAACGGTCGCTTGAAGCGCAAACCGCGCTCAAGCGGTCGCGTTCAAGGGGGTCTTCCAAGAGGCCAGAGCACTTGACTGCCGAGTGCGCCGGGGAAGTTTCCGACCATCAACCGGTCGCGATGGGGACTCTTGGCGCCGGCCTCGCCGCGCCGGAGCGGTGTCAGTTCGCGTCCATGCGGAGAGATGAGGCGTCCCGGATCGCCACCGTCCGGGCCGGATCTCGCACGCGCGCTCCATCGCTACTCTTCACCGGGCCGGCGACGATCGCTGGCCGCGTCGCCGTTTTCGCCCGAGGCTGCCATTCGTCACACCACGCTGGCTGGAGGGCACCTCGCGCTGGAAGGCGGCGAGTGGTCCGAGGCAGCCGTCATCTTCACGGCCCTGCTCGTGGAGCGTCCTACCGATGCGCTGGCGCTGGAGGGCCGCGCGCTCGCCGCCTGGTGGCTGGACGATGCGCCGACGGTTTTCCGCGCTCGCGAGGATGCCTTCCGGCTGCACCGACAGGCTGGCGACGAGCGTGCCGCGGGTCGCGTCGCGGTCTGGCTGGCGTGGGACTACGATGCGTTTCGCGGTGACTACGCCGTGGCCAGCGGCTGGTTGCAGCGCGCACGAGAACTGCTCGCTGCGCATCGCGAATCGCGCGAGTTTGCCTGGCTGAGCGTGCGCAGCGCGTCGTTCGCGTTGCTGGACAACGGACATCCTGAGGAAGCGCTGCAGTACGCCGCCGACGCAATTACGGCGTCGCGGCACTGCGGCTCGGTGGACTACGAGATGGTCGGCCGTGCACTTCGCGGATTCGCGCTTGCGACGTCAGGACAGATACCGCAGGGCATGCAGGAGCTGGACGCGGTGAACACAGCCGTGATCGCGGGCGAGATGCAGGACCATGTGGCCATCGGCCTGGCCTGCTGCTACCTGATTTCCGCTTGTGATCGCGTGCGCGAATACGACCGCGCGGCGCAGTGGTGTGTGCGCCTGCGCGAGTTTTGCGAGCGCTGGCACTTCCGCGTGCTCTTCGCGGTCTGCCGCACGCAGTACGCCGCCGCCTGCATCTGGCAGGGCGCATGGGCCGAGGCCGAAGCGGAGCTGGTCAGCGCCTCCGACGAGCTGCAGGCAAGCCGCCCCGGCATGATTGCCGAGGCACTCACGCGATTGGGCGAACTCCGTCGGCGGCAAGGCCGGCTGGACGAGGCGCAGGCGCTGTTTGATCGATCGGGTGGACATCCACTGGCCCTCGTCGGTCGCGCGACGGTCGCACTCGACCGCGGAGATCATGCCGGCGCCGCGCAGCTCGCGGAGCGGTACCTCCGCGCGCTCAAGCCGCACAATCGCACCGAGCGTGTCGCGGCATTGGAAGTACTCGTGCGCGCACACATCGCCCTGCACCAGCTCGACGACGCGCGCGCGGCACTGCACGACTTGCACTCGGTCGTCCGGGCGGCGGACACACCGGCACTCCGCGCGGCGGCGAGTCTCTGCGCCGGCGCAGTGTCGCTTGGCAGCGACGATGCGGACGCGGCGCGCCGTCATTACGAGGATGCGGTGGACCTGTTCACTCGCTGCGGCGCGAAGTTCGAGCGGGCGCGTGCCGGCATCGAGCTGGCCACCGCATTGGCGCGCCTCGGTCGTGCTGATCAGGCACTGTCAGAGCTCGACACCGCCGTGGCTTTGCTGCAGCCCATCGACGCAACACTCGAGCTGTCGCGTGCGAGTGCACTGCGCACCGCACTCCAAGCGCCCCTTGCATCCGGCGAAGCGCCCGCGACATCCGCCGTACGGATGCAGTCAGGAGACAGCCGACTCACGGCACGCGAGCGCGACGTCCTGCGACTCATCGCCGAAGGACTCGGCAATGCGGGAATCGCAGTACGACTTGGCATCAGCGAACACACCGTGCACCGGCATGTGGCCAACATGCTGGTGAAGCTCGGCGTCCCGTCACGCTCGGCAGCCGTCGCCACGGCCACCCGATTTGGCCTGCTCTGAACGGCGTGGCCCGGATGGGCCATGATACGGGCAGAAACAAAGATGGCCGGAACGTGCGACGCGACGGTTGGCGGCAGATCATATCGTGCCGGTGTGAGCGCGCCGGACGGGCCGGGTCGTGCCGCACCACTTCGATGGAGCATCGACATGACCGCACCCAATATGATCGCACCAATCGGCACCACCCCCGATCTCGCCGCCGTGAAGACCCGACAGCAGGCCGCGTGGTCCACCGGCAACTACGCCGTCGTGGGCACCACGCTGCAGATCGTGGGCGAACAGCTCTGTGAATCGCTGGACCTGCGTTCCGGCGCGACGGTGCTCGACGTTGCAGCGGGCAACGGCAACGCATCACTGGCCGCGGCACGTCGCTGGTGCGATGTCACCTCGACCGACTATGTCGCATCACTGCTGGACTCGGGAAAAGCGCGTGCCGTGGCTGAAGGCTTGCCAATCACCTTCGAAGTCGCCGACGCCGAAAAGCTTCCATTCGCTGATGCATCGTTCGATGTGGTCGTGTCGACATTCGGCGTCATGTTCACGCCCGACCAGCCGCAGGCTGCGAAGGAGATGCTGCGCGTCTGTCGCCCCGGTGGCAAGATCGGCCTCGCCAACTGGACACCGGACAGCTTCATCGGCCAGCTTTTCAAAATCATCGGGCGCTACGTGCCACCCGCGCCCGGTGTCATGAGCCCGAGCCTCTGGGGCACGCAGGCGCGGATCGAGGAGCTTTTCGGCAGCGGTGCGCGCGCCCTCAGCACCGTGACACGGGAATTCGTCTTCCGCTATCGCTCCGACGTGCACTGGCTCGAGGTGTTCCGCACGTTCTACGGCCCCATGCATCGCACGTTCGCCGCGCTCGACGCCGAGAAGCAGGCCGCGTTCACGGAGGAGATCCTGACGCTGATGGCGGCCGGCAATCGTGCGACAGACGGCACGCTGGTGCTGCCCAGCGCATATCTCGAGGTAATCATCGATCGCGCGTGATGCACATGCGTCGGGATCGCACCGGCATGATCGGCTCATCATCCGCTGCGCTCACTGCCCTTGTTGCGGCCAGATCGTGAACCGTCGCAGCCGCGTCCTCGTGAACCGCCCCCGCATCGCCTGCACCGCCGAGTCGAGCGAGACGAGCTCGGCCCTCGACAGCTCGAGCTGATCTTCATCGGGTTGGTCCTGCGTGCCCACTGCATAATCGGTGTAAGGCGTGCGTGCCTGCTCGATATGGGTGCCAAGCAGCACGATCGTCGGAAGCGCTGCCGTGAATGCGACGAGCCGTGCGATACTCGATGCATACGCGGCGGTGTCGCGCACGTAGAGTCGACCCGGATAGAACGTGTCGCCCGTGAGCAGCACACCGGTGGCGCGATCATGCACGGCGATGCCGGCTGGCTCATGCCCGGGAATTGCGAGCACGTCGAGCACGCGTCCACCCAGATCGTACGTCACGCGATCGGCACTTCCGGCAAGGCCGAAGAACGTGCGGACCGATGCCGAATCGCGCTCCACCAACGTCACACCCGGCCGGCCACGAAACTGGCTGTCGCCGGCCACGTGGTCGCCATGCCCATGACTGTGCGCGACGATCAGCGCACGCGGCGTACCGCCATGCGCTGCGCGCCACGCCGCGAGAACGCTGTCGATGGGCGCAGCGACGTCAATGCCGCCAGCACCGGTGTCCAGGAGCAATGCACGTGCCTCCCCGATCAGCAGGTACAGGAACGGCTTTTCATAGTTCGTGCACGCCGGCTGCCGCAGGATGAACAGCCCGTCGCGGTATTCGCGAATACGGAACGCGGGACGCCCGCCGCATGTCGCGCCACCTGCGTACCAGCTCGACCCGCCGTCGAACGCGCCGACGCGCACTGTCGTACTGCGGCACCCCGCCAGTGCGAGGCACAGCGACAGCACGAGCGTCAGTCGTGACGATGCAGATCGGGGTGCGGGCATGCAAATCAGCACATGTGTCCAGTGGCGGTGCACGTCGACTGGCTGCTGCAGCCTGCCGCGGGATCAGATTTGCGTGATGAAGCGCGGTGGCGCGTGCACGCGGCTCATCGCAGCGACAAGGGTGCATCGCAGGACAGCGACGCGCAACGTCACCACACGCGCCGTTCCCCGCTCCCCGCGGTATTCTGTCATGCATGAGCGATGCGCACGCACGACACCTCGTCACGGTCTGGAATCCTCGCTACGCCTCCGACGCCATGGAGGCACACCTGCGCGTGTTACTGGGCTGGGAAGCAAAATCACGTCGTGACGAGGCCGGCGAGGACGACGTGCACGTCTGGTGGGGCAAGGTGCGATCCAACCAGCGCCAGCGAGGCATGCCGCACCTGAGCGAGGTGATGCAGCTGGGCCTCGACGCCGCGGAGCTCGACGACAACCATGAGACGCACCTCTACATCACCGACTATCAGTCGCTTTACGTGGCCGATGTGCAGTGGATCGTGACGCAGGACCCCCGCACTACCGATGCGGAGCATGTGCCGGCGTACTACGACGCCATGAATCTCAACTGCGACTGCTGGTTCCAGATCGCCGACATCCGTCTGCTGGTGAAGGACGACCTGCAGGGCGTGATCACGGAACTGGGCCATCTGCGCAACACGCGCTACGCCGATCGCCCCGTCTCGCTGTACGGCGGCATGGTGGACCTGCCGCTGCTCGTATCCCGCGCAGATGGTCGCCGCTATTTCGATGTGCGCGAGCGCGAGCTGTACGCGGACAACAAGCTCTGGGCGCGGTTCGACGCCGAGCAGGGTGGCGTCGGTGCGCTGGAGGCGTCGCTGCGCGATGACCATGTCGGCAACGAAGCCTGGTCGCTGCTGGAGCCCGGCGCCGGTCGCTTCATCGCCATGGCCGAGCGCACGTTGCGTGATCACCGGCGTGATCCCGCGGCCGACCTGTCGCCCGTGATGGTGGGCTATGGCAAGGCGCTGGAACTGCAGACGAACGCGATTCTGCGCGCTGCCATGCGCACTGCGCCCGATGCCGCGCGTTGGGTGAAGGTGGAGCAGCACACCGCGCGGCTGCCCGAGGCGCTCCCGCTCTCACTTGGCCCGCTGGCGCGAATTCTGGGTGGTGAACGTGACCTTGGCGACCACCTGCGACAGGTTCTCAGCGATGGTGCGTGGTTCACGAACGAGCTCGCGGTGATCCTCGACAGGTTTGCCATCGAGGCGCGCAACCCGGCCTCGCATGGTGACGTCGTCGCACGCGAGACGATCATCCGATGGCGGAACCGGCTGCTCGGCGTGGGTGGCGAAAGCGTGATCGGGCGCGTGGCGCGGGTGCAGCGGCGGTAGGGGGGCGCGGAGGTGCAAGTTCAACGGCCTGACCGGTGCAGAGTTCAGGCAGGAAGTTGCGACCTGACGACTCAACCGTGTGCTGCCGCCTGCGCCTCTGCCAACTGCGCGCACAACTGCTCAGCCATCATGCCCGCCCACGGATTCCCCGTCTCCTCCTGCATCGCACGAACATCGTCGATGCAGGCCGCAATCCTGTCGAATGCCGTGGCATCACCGTGATGCAGCAGGCACTGCGCATGTGCGACGGTCGCATGCGCCGCGTAACCCGGAAAACGCGTGCTCGTCAACTCGTGGAGTTGCAGCAGCGTGGCCTTCATGACATGGGCATCACCGGCAAACCGCGCCGCGCGGTTCAGGTCGAGCAGTGCGCGGCAGAGCAGCAGTGGAACGCCGGTGATATCCGTTCGCGTGAAATCAGGATGTGCCATGTCGACATGCGTGTACAGTGGCGTGGCGGCGTGCGCATGCAGCTCGTTCACCACGCCCTGCAGCAGCGTCAGCGCGGCATCGTCGCCCTGTTCGCTGTCCAGCAGCAGGCGACCGCGCGCTGAGCGGCAGAGCAGCTGCACCGGCGACAATGCCAACCTGTCGGCAATGCGCTGCGCCTCGTCCAGCGCGGCGGCAGACAGGTCGAACTGACCGGTCATGCAGAGAAACCGTGCGAGATGCACCAGTGCCAGCGCACGGCGCGGCTCGTCGCCCAGCCTCTGTGCGGTGCTTGCGCACGACTGCAGCTGCGACACCGTCTGCTGGAACGCACCGATCATGTCGTAGATCGGCACGCAGGCCAGCGCGACGTCCACGTACGCCAGTGACTCGCCGGAGGCGATGACCCCATCGGTGACACGACTCGCAATGCCGAGCGCCGTGTCGACGTGACCCATGTACGCCTCGCATGCCGCCAGCTGTGCACCCGCCACGTGTAGCGCACCCATGTCGTAACTCCGCTGGAAGAACTGCGTCGCATCATGGTCAGCCGCATCCTTCCATTCCGCGAGGTTGCTGCAGTCCGCCGCACGCACCACCGGATTACCGATGAAGCCGTGCTCCATCAGCGACAGCCCGTAGTTGTAGGTATATCGGGCATACGACGATCCGCGCGTGTCGCTGCCGCTGCGGTAGCTGCGCCATGTCTTCCGCAGCAGCCAGTACGCATGGTCATCCATGGTCACGGTGCGGAGCAACGCACACAGGATGTTCACCACAGCGATCGGCCCAAGGCTCGCCGTCCACGCGTCGATGCGGTCACGTACCATTGATCGCGCGAGCTCCGGCGTACGCCCGCCCGCGTTGGGGAGTGCGAGTGCCGGCAGCGCGAAGCTGTCAGACAGCCAGGTACACAGGTCACCCATGATCAGCGTCGCCTTGTCACCATAGCGTGCCACGAGCGCCGTCACGCCCTGCTGCACCGGGCTGCCTTCGCGCGCGAGGAACGTGAAGCCGCGCGCATCATCGGCCGCGTCGAGTATGCCCAGGTAGTTCGGGTCGTAACTGAAGTCGGCGCCGCTGAAGCCAAGGAACAGCCAGTGGTGCTGCACCAGCAGTGCGCGCAGAGCTGCCTGGAGTGACGCGGGCCGCCCGGTCAGGCGCTGACGCAGCGTGTCCACCAGCGACGCTGCATCCTCGATCGACCCGTGAATCTTGAGCACGGGTATGCACGCACTCGCAACGCCTGCAGTCGCCAGCCTGTCGAACGCCGCCGCGTCGTGATGCACGGTGAACGCAACGCCACGCGCCTGCAAGGCCACCTCGATGAGCCGGTCGAAGTTCGTGGTGATGATCGCGGCGACACGTCCCGTGGCGGCCAGCTCTGCGATGCCCGCGTGCACCGGTCCGAAGACGTCGGTGTCGATGCTCTGCCAGACACGGAAGTATTCGGCGCCGACCTCCTCCTCCATCAGCTGCGCCTGAAAGTCCGGCGGCAGGAACGCGGTCTGATCGCGTCGTGCCTTGAGTGCCGTCAGCATGACGTCGACCGGCTGACGTCGGCGGCTGTAGGCGGCCACCTGTTCACCAAGGCTCTCGAGGAGCACCGAGTTGAAGTCGATCCAGCCGGGAAGTGACGAGGGCGCGATCGCGGAGGCGCCTGCCCCGACGAAGATGACGAGCGGCTCGGTGTGCAACGCGTCAGGCGGCATGTGCGTGCAGCAAAGGTTCAGGACTCAGCATGGTACGCACACGACGCACGACGACGCCTTGAACCCGCAGCACTCCCCGGAATGCCCTGCCGCCGCATCACGATTGCGCACGGGCGAAGCAGGTGAAGTGTCCATCGCGCACAGCACGGGCATGTGCGCCAGATGCCGAATGTGGCAGGATTACCACGATCGTATTAGCGATACAAGCGGTACGGCATCACTTTGGTGACAAAGTGCGACGACTCGATGCGGTACTCCGCAAGCAACGCGGACACGGCGGCATCGCTCGTCGCGACGGCTTTCCGCAGGCGATCGCCGCCATTGAGGCGATCCATCGCTTCCACGCGCCACTGCCACTCCCTGGCATGCCGCGCGTACATCGTGCGCAGCATCCACGCCCCGACCTCCACCGGCTGCACCACGTCGCGATCAATGACGCGCACGCGGATCATCGGAATCGTGAGGCCGCCATGCTTCTGCGCCGCCTCGACACGGCGAAGCGCCACGTCGAAGTGCACACCGGCAAGCTTGCGTGCATTGAGCTCGTCGGCGATCACCTGCGCGTCGGTGAGCCATGGCGCGCCCGCCTGCGTGAATGGCGCATCGGTGCCGCGTCCCTCGCTCAGGTTCGTACCCTCGAAGAACACCGTGCCCGGATAGAGCAGCGCAGCGTCCACCGTGCGCAGGTTCGGCGACGGGTCGATCCACGGCAGGCCAAGCTCGTCGTACCAGGCGCTGTTGCGATAGCCGCACATGGGGATCACGCTCAGCGTCACGTTCACCTGCTTCGTGCCGACCAGGTAGCGCATCAGCTCACCCGGCGTCATGCCATAGCGCGCGGCGACGGGGTACTGGCCCACGAAGCTGCGGAACGCGATGTCCAGCACTCCGCCTTCCACGCGATCGTTGCGGATGGGGTTCGGCCGGTCCAGCACCATGAAGCGCTTCCCCGCCTTTCCCGCCGCCTCGGCCGCCAGCGCCATCGTCCATTCAAAGGTGTAGACGCGCGCGCCGACGTCCTGAATGTCGTAGATCAGCACGTCGATGTTCGCCAGCATCGCGGCAGTCGGCACGCGCGTCGCACCGTAGAGTGAGAAGATCGGCACGCCCGTGGCGCTGTCCACGCTGTTCGCGATCGTCGCGCCGGCCTGCGCCGTACCGCGGATGCCATGCTCGGGTCCGTACAGCGCCGCGAGCCTCACGCCCGGCGCCCTGGCCAGCAGGTCGATGGTGCTGGTGCCCGCGCGGTCACGACCCGAATGATTGGTGATCAGCCCCACGCGCTGTCCACGGAGCGACGCGAGCGAGTCGCGCAGCAGCACCTCGACGCCGGGCAGCACAGGGGCACCAGACGCATTGCAGGCCGATGCCTGGGCACCGAGTGCCGATGTCGTGAGCGTGGCAACCACGGCTGCGGAGAAGGCAAGAGTCCAGCAGATCGAGAGTCTCATGCGCTCGATCTTGCAGGGGTGCGCGGAACCTGGCAACCGTGGCCGCCAATCACGCCGGCGGTGGGCTGCCGGGATTTCGCGCCGCGTCCGGGTGTCCGGCGACCGTCCTGTGGTCCATACTGGCGATGACTGCGCGATTGTCGCTACGGACGCAGGTCGACGAGTCGGCAGGACGCGCGGCGCGTCGCCTATCGCACGGTCATACCGAACTCAATCTCATCGCGGACCAGGCGATGTAGACGTTGACCGCCACCAGCACGGCAGCCGGCAGCATCTGGATCAGCGAGTCGCGCTGACGGACACGCGTCACGAGGCCCAGCACCATCAGCAGCGCCAGCGCCGCGCCGCTGACAATTGCCAGCGCGTGGATGAACAACCCCGCGACCAGTCCAAGGGCGCCCAGCACCTCGAGCGCCCCAGTCAGGCGACGCAGCCGACTCAGGCCGAACCGCTCGAAATCTTCTCGCATGCCGTTCCCGAACAGGCACATTGAACCGAAGTACAGGAACACGAGCACCGACAGTGCGTTTGCGACTATGTATACGGGAGTCATTTGCGGTCGTTGGTGACCGACCCGTGCTCGGCCATCATCTGATTACGCGCAAGGAAACCTGACCCATGTCGATGAACACGTTCGTCCGGATACTCGAGTTCATCGTAGCCATTGGACTGCTCAATGTCTGGCTGGTGCGCGCTCGTTCGGCCACCTCGTATCGCGGTGGAAAGGCGCAGACCCTTCGGCAGGAATTCGATGCGTACGGCTTGCCCGCGATCGCGTTCTACGTCGTCGGCACATTGAAGGTGCTGGCCGGCGTGATCCTGCTTGCGGCAGTGTGGCTGCCCATGCCTGCGCGCCTGGCGGCGACCGTGGTGGCGGGGTTGATGATCGGTGCGCTCCTGATGCATGCAAGGGCAAAGGATCCCGCTCGCAAATTCGTGCCCGCTGCGGTGATGCTCGCGATGTGCCTCGGGATCGTCGTGCTGACGCAGCCCGCATTCAAGTAACAGCTCATACAACGGACCATCGGTGGCAGTGCACACGGCGTTCTAGTTCCGTGTGCGCCGTCACCGATTTCCCGTTGTGTGCACTGTCACCGATATCCCTTTGGCGGCCCGCTCGGGTGCATGCGACAGGCCGGCGGCTGCTCGACGGAATAGGTGAGGTTCACGATTCGCCACGCCGACTGAACCTGCACCAGCGTGAACTGATCGACGCCGCAGTGCGACCACTTCCCGTTGGTCCACAAGTCGTACGGCAGCCACACCCACGCCATCGTGCCGGCAATACGCACCTCCGCATCGAACCCTCGCTCGATGATCGGTGGGCGTCGACCCGCTGCACGTTGCGATGCGGCCGTTCGCATGCTGAATGTGCGCACCCCGTCGCGCTCGCGGGCGGCGTAGACCTGACCGCTGTCGGTCATCATGTCGGACAGCGCGTTCCCGTCGCCGGTGTTGATGGCGGCGAGCGCCGAGTCGACGACCGCGAGAACGGCGGCGTGTGCAGGGGATGGCGGTAGCGGCACCGGCTTCCCGTCGATTACGCGTTGGGCGTGAACGGTTGACGTGAGCAGCAGGCAGACTGCGGCGCAGAGGACGGTGACGCGTTGTGTGGCGCGACGGATCAAGGAGGCGGGTCTCATGCCTGAGAATAGCGCAGGGTAGCATTTTCCTGACAGTGCACGAACTGCAGAGGCAACCATGAAGGTCTTGCTACGCCTTCTTTGCGTTCTTGTGCAAGTGCTAGCCTTTTCCATGATCGCTTCCGGCGCGCAGTTCGGTGCAAAGCTCGACGCGATACCGGCAAGATCGACCAGGTCACCGCCGGACGGCGGCGCATCCACGAATTCGAAGTTGGTGCGTGTACGGTCGCCTTCGTGGCAAGCGCTCCTTCTGCGGCAGATGGCGCTGAATCTGCCCACGAGAGTGGACGTAGTTCTCACAGTCCGGGCGGGCGCCGCCGAGCGGGTATTTCCGGAAGACACCGACGGCAAAACTGGTATTCATCGACACACCGTAGCGGGGCGGGCGACGGGACACGAGCAGCGTGCCATGGCACGCCGGCGCGCGCCGACGCCGGTACCGGGACCACCCGGAACGACCTCGCCCCCACGAACCGAAGCGCGTGGGGGCGAGGAGTCATCTGGACCTGTACGGCTTTAGCGATGCCAGACGAAGCCGAGGCGAGCCGTCCGCAGGCCCGACGTGCCATCGACGTTCGCGATCTTGCCGAGGCCAATCGCGCCTGATGCCTCGAGAGCATAACGCGGCGTCAGGAAGTAGCTCAGACCGAGACCGGCCTTCACGAACCCTGCGTTCTCTCCGCTGACGCGGAGGTACGACAGGCCACCGTCGACGAACGGGCGCAGGCGCACATTCTCGTCATTGAAGACGTAGCGTGTCTCCCCGTCCAACTGCAGGATGTCGGTGCGGCTGCCATCGAGCCGACCGAACTGCAGGCGGGCGAGATGCGTGATGTTCTTCCGGATGCCGTAGCCAACGGTCACGCCGCCCATCCCACCATTCAGGTTCGGCGCACCAGCCGGCAGGTCCAGCACCACACCCGAGCCGACGAGACCAATTGAAAGTCCCATGTTGTGCGACAGCCCTTCGCCAGGATGCCCGACACGATGATTGTCTTGCGCCGAGACGAGGGTCGGCAGGCCCACGAGAGCCGCGACGGCGAGAGTACGAAGCGAACGAGAGATAATACGCATAATGATCCTGAGAGAAAGTGTGCGGCATGGTGCGCCGCGGGTCCGGAATGGTCCGGGGTCATCAGAGCCTGCGGGAACGCGACCCACCCTCCTCGCGCCCGCCATCCACGACGTACCCGACACTGAGGCCAACGATCACGCCTGAATGTCGCGGGCGAGGTCACCCTCGCCGCCGACTGACTTCCCGGCGTTCGTCCACGTAACAGACCGAATCAGCGGCGCCGCGAAATTCGCCATTTCGGTCCTGAAGTATTCTGACATGCGCGACGGTAACGAGCTGGTACCGAGACCACATTGGCGTCCGTCCTCCACGCTGAACACGGGGCGATCCCATCTGCGCGACGCCACGCCCGTCCAATGCCCGCTGGGGTGACTGTGCCCGGATCAGGGCCGCCTCGGCCTCCGCGATGTCGGCCGCAGCGACTCGACGGCCTGCCTGGGTGCTCGGCGTTGGCCCACGCAATAGTGAAGCGCTGACGCACGAACGCCGGATCGGGCGCGCCGTCCGACTGATCGGAGACGCTCAGGACGAACGTCGCCCTTCGTGTCGATCTTGGCGTCCACCTGCACCTCGCTGCCGTCGTCCAAGACCAGCACGACTGTCGCCGCGCCGCCCCGCGCCTTCATCGCTCGGACCTCCAAAATAGTCTGCTCCAGCGCGGCTTCGGGCGCGCTGACACGCGCCGCGTTTCGCGAGGGCGCGGCGTCCGCAACCCACCGGCAGGAGCAGCTGCAGACCGATGGGGAGCAGCAGTGTCTCAGACATCCGCGGGCGGAATGCCGCGACAGACGATGCCGTCCTCGCGCACGGTCATCGGTCCACGTTGTAGGCAATTGACCGAATAATGAATCGGCCGTACGTCCACTCACCCGACGTCTCGATCCAGTTGGCATCACCCCGCGTACCCACCCGAATCCCGTCGACCTCACCGTAGCCCGAGATCGGCGTCGACCACGGCACGTTGCGACTGCTGCCCGCGTCCTCCTGCGGCCGGTCAGGTGAGACAAAGCCAACGAGATCGCCCACCGCATCGAACATGAGTGTCGCCGACACGGTGTTGCCAGCGTTCATGAATGTCGCGTGCAGCGTCCGCTCGCCGATGGTCCGCCAGGTGAACGGCAGGTCGAGCACCGCAGCGGGCGCCATGACCACGATGTCGTTCATGAGCGTCACCGTCTCAGCGCGCGTCAGCACCGGGCCCTGCTTGTCGACCATCGGGTACAGGCTCGCGATGCGGACCTGGAACGATGCCGCATTGTCGACATACCGGTGGAACACGTCAATCGGCAGCCCGCCTCGCGTCGCGTTCATGTAGAACAGGCGCGCCGGCGCGCCGATACCTTTCATCATTGAGCCCGCCGGCTCTGCAGTCGTCGCCCCTTCTTTGGGAAGGCCAGCCACGACTTAGGGATCGGCGGGCTCTTTGTGTTCGATCATGTCGTGATCGTAGAACCGGTGGCCGACGTTCGTCTCCTTCACGATGAGGCGCACCCGGTACGCGACACCCGCCAGGACGAGCACCGCCGCGAAGGTGTGCTACAGGAATGAGATGTTGTGTCAACATGGAACAAAGCATGAATAATAGAAATGATTGCGCAAGTAGTTGCGTGAACGCATGTGCGCCGCCAGAGGGCCCAGTCTCTTCGCCTTATGGCAAACTCGATCAACCTGCCGTCGGGACTTCCATCGACAATTCGATGTTCATGCGGTGGGTGACGCCGCGCGGGGAATGGGCGTCTCAATGGAGAAACGCCGGGGTCGCTGTGTGCGCCAATCCAGTCCCCCGTCGCGAGATTCGCAATGTCAGCTGCCAGCTACGGAGGGGTGAATGCAGTCATGGATGGTGGTGAAGACCTATGAAGAAACACTGGAGATCTACGCGCCGGATCTGCTACAGCAGATGAAGCGGCGAGGAACGTGGGAGGCGCGGAAAGCGGAAATCAAAGAGCGTGCGGTACAGATCATCACAAACCATGAGCTGCAGCACACTCGACGTCACCCGCTCCCGCTCGGCCCTTCGACGATCCGAAGGGCAAGCAGGCCGGCATGCATGCGGCCCTCAGGCCGGCGGCCGACCGGTGGCGCGTCCTCGAGGACGAGCCGCGTGAGCAGTTTCGGAGTGACCTGGCGAGCTTCGTCCGGCTGTACGCGTTCCTGTCGCAGATCACGACGTATGACGACCTGTCACTCGAGAAGCTGGCGTCGTTCGGCCGCATGCTGCTGCCGCGCCTCGAGTCGACCAGCGGTGCGGCTGCAGAAGTGATCGAGGGGGCCAAGCTGACACACTTCCGCGTGCAGAAGCGCGCCGAGGTGCAGCTGCGGCTCGATGAGGGCAAGTCGGACCCGATGCAGCCGACGACGGCCGTCGGCACGGCAGTCGCGAAGACGCCGGAACAGATCCGCTTGGCCGAGATCGTGGAGGCCATGAACGACTTGTTCGCGGGCGAGCTGACGGAGGCCGACCTCGTGGGCTACGCGACCCATGTCACGGGCAAGCTGATCGAACACGAGGCACTTGGCGACCAGGCGGAGAACAACTCAGTCGAGCAGTTCGCCCATGGCGATTACCGGAAGATCCTGGAGGACACGGTGATCGCCGGTCAGGACCAGTACAACGCGATGGCGGCCCAGGTGCTCGACAACGACCGTATCCAGAAGGCGTTCGCTGACATGATCTTGGCGAGCGTGTACGAAGGGCTGCTGCGCCGGCGTGGGAAGGGCACGTCGAACTCGCCGATCCAGCCGCATGTGCCGCCGGCTGGCGGGGATGGCGCGGTCGCAGGCTGATCCACACTGAACGCCGCCGCCGGGCCAAAGCGCCGCGCTGCACCGGCACAACCATTTGCGGTGCTGACTGTGCAGGGCGCTCGCATTCAGCGCCGCCAGGCTCGGGGTGGTGGAAGCTCGAGCGGGGGCAAGACCACTCCGCGGTCGGCGAGCATTCGGGTCGCCCGCGCCCGCGCATCTCGATAGACCATGTACGCACGGTCCTCGCGGTCCACCGCCTTCACAATGGCGTCTGCGGAGGCCTCGATCCCCGCCGTGCAGCTGCCAACGGCGCGACAGTCGAGCGGCGTGCTGACCCGGACCTGTGCCTCCGTCCATGCGGCCGTCAGGAGCTCGAGGGCACCGACGAGTTGCGCATGGAGGCGCGTTAGACCGGACGGCGGCACGACCGCCCCGAACGCGCCAACCAGACGCTGTGCACCCTGCCGGAGTGCCGCCTCTGGCGAGCGCGGGCCATCAATCAGGAGCGCGCTCCGCGCCATTTTTCGCAGCAGGACGCTGTCGGCGACCGTCGCTATGGCGAGACCGTACCTCGCGACCGAACGATCTGCGGCCGTCGCGCTGTGCTGGGCACCAAGCGGGATCGCCGCGACCCACAACACACAAAGCACTCCGAAAACACCACGAAGCATGGACCACCGACTGGGGAGGGTAAGGGCAGCGCCGGAATGGCGCGGCGCTCCCGGCTGAGTATAGCGCCACTGACCGGACCACAGGCGGCCCGGGAGCGTGGGGATGCCACCGATTGTCGCGCCGCTAAGGCATCGAACACCGGTTGCACCGGGAAGCATGATGCCTCGCGCTACCTCAAACGGGTGGCATTCGAGGTGGAGCGGTGTCGCCGTTGCTCGCTAGATCTCACGTGTCAGCCCGCTGAGGCCAATCACGCGAAGGGCCTCCCCGTCTCCGGAGAGGCCCTTCGTCGTATACCCCCTAGCCACCTGGGACAAGACTTTTGACACAGGGTGGACAGGACTTCTGCGGCATCACACTCGATGATGCGCCTGGTAACGTCCCCTCGTGCGCTCCATCGCTGTCTTCCGAGAGTAGGGGACGCCGCTCCCGCCCTGAGAGCTCCCCCTCCGCCCTGCCGGGAGTGTGTACGGGACCATGGTGTTGGATGGCGGGAGCGGGCTACACGGCGGCCTGCCGCCTCCCTGACGCTGTGGGTGTGGTCGCTTCTGGGCGCCCGTTCGGGGCCCGGTGGCCTCGATCACCCTGACCCACCCGTCATGCCCGATTCATCATCACCACTGTGGTTCCGCATCGTCGTCGTGCTGAGTGCCCTCAGCGCTCTGCTGACGTCAGCGACGCGAATTGGCCGTCCTCGGCATTGTGTTCTCACTCCGGTCGAATCATGGGCATGGAGTGCTCCCGCGCGCGGCGGTTGCTTTTCCGCCGCACTACCGCGCAGGGCTGAGCAATTCAGTCACGACGCTTCTGGCGATTGCGTCGTCGCGCCTTGCCTGCAGCACGAGGAAAGACCGCATCGAGTCCCCGATCTCGGCAAGCGAGTCACGGTCTGATGGCGCGTTTCGCTCGGCACGAATGCGCAGATCAGTGTTCGAGACACCGAAGACCATGGTCGTCGTCCGCGTGCCATCCGGGGCGGTCTGGACGAACAGGTACGACATGGCATAGGAGACGAAGCCATGCCCGATATGTATCAGGCGCGGCAGTGCGCTGATGCGACCGGCACCGTTCTTCGCCACGAGCGCAGCGGCATCCTCGACCGTCGGCTCCCGCATACCGGATTGCGGCAGGCCACGGAAGGAGAAGTTCGTGCCTTGCGACTTCGGCACGATCCCTCCGGTACTGTCGACGCCCAGACCGACGGCATTGGCCGCAATGTCTATTTCGGCCACCGCCCGCAGCGCGCGATCACAGTATCGCACCAGCCATTTGGCGCCGTGCACGTTCCTGAAGAACTGCGTGCGTTCGGGGGCGAACGCCCCGTAGGCAGACTCGATGAAGTCCACCCGGCCGCACTGGCGCAGGTTGGCACCATCCACCGGAATCCCGGCGTCATCCGAGAAAAACGGAGACAGGATCGGCCCCAAATCCTTCATGACGCCATTCGAGAATCGAATGGCGTCGTCTGCGTCGATGCCGGTGGCCTGCCCGCCGAGCGGTCGTGTACCGGGCAACCGACCAGTGAAGTCGAGTTGGCTGGCGATGGCAGGCGTGAACCACGAGGCGTCTGCCCGTGGTCTCACCACCGGACCCGTTGCGTCATTCCCGCACCCGATGAGACTTCCGGCGAGGAGGCACCAGGTGCCACGTGGCATGCGCCAGTTCGGCGTCGTCAAGCAACGGATGACTCCTTCCTGCGCCATTGCCATGATGTGTCGCCGATTCGAGATATCAGATGTGGTCGTAACGCGCCAGCGACGACCGACTCCGAAACTTGCAGCGAGCATCAAGCATCCGTCAGGTACGCGACCTCCGGGAACCACTGCAGAATTGGATGGTCTCGCCGCGCTGTGCCGGACCGCGTCCAGTGCCACCGGGAGGTGAGGAGCATCGTGCGCATGTGCCTCACATTGGAGGAGTCGTCCGGCGCGTGGCGGCAGCCATCGCTTCATGCTCGCGGTTTCGGACCGCCGGGTCTAGGTATTGACGATTCCGTCAATACGGTAGGAGTCGACCAATACCCCACCTGTCGCCTGCACACCGGACCTCGGAGCGCTGCCGGCCGACGGGTTCGTGGGCCTCGCGCAGCCGCCGCACGAGGCGCAGGACGTGGAGGGCGATCTCCCACCGCTCCGCCTTCGAGAGCGGCTGGTCGGTGACCAGGGCGAGGAGCAGCTCGGAGAGGGTCGGCGTCATGGCGGTCATGATCGCCAGCGCCGTCAGCGTCGCGTCACGCGCCGTATATCACGGCACCGGCTGAGGTTTGCCGCTGCCCCGACGGCGGTCGCGGCTAGGCGTCCGTTGCGCCCTCCCAGCGGCGGAGCTCGTGCTCG
>ENA-OFCX01000380-OFCX01000380.1-metagenomes-genome-assembly--contig:-NODE-380-length-23934-cov-5.762050_pt1 | contig 23934 bp, 18 predicted proteins | sample MGYA00153384_OFCX01 | MGnify analysis MGYA00153384
CTCCCAGTCGATTTGTTGATCCACACCGCCCCCGTCGGCCGCGGCGATGCGCTGCAACTCGCGCGCCAGGCTCGGCGCTTCGGTGCGCTCGGCCGGGCTCAGGTAACCGTTGCGCGACGACAGCGCCAGCCCGTCCTCGGCGCGGCCGGTCTCGCCCGCCAGCACCTCGACCGGCAGCGCCAGCTGGCGCACCATGTCGCGGATCATCATCAGCTGCTGGTAGTCCTTCTTGCCGAACGCCGCGAAGCGTGGCTGCACGATGTTGAACAGCTTGAGCACGACGGTGCACACGCCGGTGTAGAAGCCGGGCCGGAATTCGCCCTCCAACAGATCGGCGAGGCCGGGCGGTGGCTGCACCATGCACTGCTGCGGTTGCGGGTACAACTCGCTGTCGGGCGGCGCGAAGAGCACGTCGCAGTCGACACTGCGCAGCAACTCGCAGTCGCGCTCGAAGGTGCGCGGGTAGAGCTCGAAGTCTTCGTGCGGCGCGAACTGCAGCCGGTTGACGAAGATGCTGGCCACGACCGGGCGACCGTGTTGCCGCGCGAGCCGCAGCAGCGACAGGTGGCCTTCGTGCAGGTTGCCCATGGTCGGCACGAATGCGCTGCCGGTGGCACCCGCCAAGGCCTGCCGCAGCCCCGCGACGGTGTGGATGATCTGCACGCTGCGCGGCCTCAGGGTGTGGGCTGGAATCCGTCGGGGGTCGCTTCGTTCATGCCTTCAGTGGCTGTGCACGCGGTCGTCCGGAAAGCTGCCATCCTTGACCGCGGCCACGTAGCGGCGCACGGCATCTTCGACGCTGCCGCCTTCCGCCATGAAATTGCGCACGAAGCGCGGCAGCCGGCTGCGCGTGATGCCCAGCATGTCGTGCATCACCAGCACCTGCCCGCTGCAGCCCGACCCGGCGCCGATGCCTATCAGCGGTATCGGCAGCTCCGCCGTGAGCGTGCGGCCGAGCGCCGCCGGCACCAGCTCGACCACCAGCAGCGAGGCGCCGGCCTCGGCCAGCTCGCACGCCTGCCGGCGCATCAGTTCGGCACCGGCCTCGTCGCGGCCCTGCACGCGGTAGCCGCCCAGCGCGTGCACCGACTGCGGCGTCAGCCCCAAGTGGGCACACACCGGAATGCCGCGCTCGACCAGAAAGCGAACCGTCGGCGCGGTCCAGCCGCCGCCTTCGAGCTTGACCATGTGGGCGCCGGCCTGCATCAGCCGCGCGGCACTGCGCAGCGCCTGCTCGCACGATTCGTGGTAGCTGCCGTACGGCAGGTCGGCGACCAGCAGGGCGGTCTGGATGCCGCGCGCCACGCAGGCGGTGTGGTAGGCCATGTCGTCCAACGTGACCGGCAAGGTGCTGTCGTGACCCTGCAACGCCATGCCGAGCGAATCGCCGACCAGCAGCATGTCGACGCTGGCGGCATCGAACAGCCGCGCGAAGCTGGCGTCGTAACAGGTCAGCATGGCGATTTTTTCGCCGGCCGCGTACATCGCGCGAAGGCGGTTCACGGTGACGGGTTTGCGGGCTTCGGTCATGGCTTGTGCTCCACCCCTGACGGGGGTAAATCGTGACTCGGGGCGTCGTGCGGGTGTGCGCGGATGTGTGCAGGTGCGTGCGGGTGCACGCGAATCCATGCGGGTCCATGCGAGAGCGTGCTGGTGTGTGCGGTTGCGGGAAGGCGCATGCAGTGGATGCAACCCTTGCCAGACTGCCTGAGCTTGAAAGCTTAACCGTCCCGCCATGGCACGCCAGCAGACCTGCTCAACCGCCGGCGCGCCTGGCCTTCCAGCCCTGCACGAGCAGCATTCCCACCAACCGATCGGCGTGATCGCCCTGCACTTCGATCACGCCGTTCTTGACCGTGCCGCCAGCGCCGCAAGCGGCCTTGAGCTGTTTGCCGAGTCGCTCGAGCGCTGCCGCATCGAGCACCACGCCGGACACCAGCGTGACGTCCTTGCCGCCCCGCCCCTTGCTTTGGCGCGACACCCGGACGATGCCGTCGCCCGCTGGCGCGGCCGGCTGCCGCGCGCAACCGCACTGCGCCAGCGGCAGGCGACAGCCGGGGCACATGCGGCCGCTGTCGGTCGAATAGACCAACCCGCCGGAACTCTGCTTCGATTTCATTGAAAGCGTGACAAGGGGACGCAAAGCCGGGTCGGGTGGCGAAGAAGTCCACAGTAACATCTCAGCCCCTCGGGTTCGCTGCGCTTTTCTGACCGGGGGCATTGATCAAACTCACTGCGCCTCAAAAGAGCCCCGCCAGATTCGCCATGCCCCACGCCAAAGCCATCGACATCGTGTACCTGTGGGTCGACGGCAGCGATGCCGTTTGGCGCCACAAGCGTGCCCGGGCCGCCCGCGGCCTGAGCGCGCGCGATCGCGCCGGCTTGGCACCGCACAGCAACGTCGAAGGCCGGTTTCGCGACAACGACGAGTTGCGCTACAACCTGCGCGCGCTGCAACGGTTCTTCCCCGGCCACGGCCACATCTATCTGGTCACCGATGCGCAAACGCCCGCCTGGCTGGTGCCTTCGGCCGGCCTGAGCGTGGTCGACCACCGCGCGTTGATGCCGGCGGCGGCATTGCCCACCTTCGACTCGGGCCACATCGAGTCGTACATCCACCACATCGAAGGCCTGTCCGAACGCTTCATCTATCTCAACGACGACGTCTTCTTCGGCAAGCCGGTCGTGCCGGGCGACTGGTTCTGGGAGAACGGCACCTACGCGACCTGGTCCGACGAGCCGCCGGTGGCCGACGCACCGTTGCACCCCCAGGCCTCGGCACTGGTCAATGCCAGCCGCTTGTCGCGGCAGTGGCTCGCCGCGCATGAGCCGCCGTCGCAAGGCACGCCGGCGACTCCCTATGCGCACACCTTTCGAACTTTTGCCCACTCGCCCCGACCGATGCTTCGCTCGCTGCTTTACGAACTCGAGGGTCTGGCGCCCGGGTTGTTCGACAGCGTGCGTTCCACCGTGTTCCGCACCTGGCACAAGCCGACGATCGTGTCCGATTTCGTGATTCGCTGGGCGCTGGCGCACGGCCGCGTCCGGCTGCGTGAATCCAGCCATGCCTATGTCGGCAGTGGTGACGTGGGCCTTGCGCGGTCACTCGACGCGTTGGCCTCCAGATTCGGGGAGGTCGACTTCTGCTGCATCAACGACACGACCGACGACGCGCCGTCGCACGATCCGCGGCTCGGCCTGGTGCGTGGCATGCTGCAACAATGCTTTCCGGATGCGTCGCGCTTCGAGCGAATGGCGCCGGGCGAGCGCCGGACCGGGCCGCGCAGCAACAGCCCGGCGCCGCTGCACTTTCAGCCCCGGCAACGCTTGCCCGCGGCAGACGAGCTGGTCCCGCTGGCCTGAGCAGCGCCGTCGCGCACGGCGGCAGTTCGGCCTTTCCTTCAACCCACACCTCGCGGAGCAAGACGATGACTGAAGACGAACGATGCTGCGGATCAGGCACCTGCATCATCAATGCGGACGGCGAGTGCTGGTGCGGCCAGAAGTGGAACGGCGTGCGCATGTGCATGCCCGAACCCGCGGCATCGGCATCGGCATCGGCCGATGTGGGTGACGCCGGGCACCCGGATCAACCAGGCAAAGACTGACGCCGCCAGGCTGGGCCGATGTCCGAGACGTCGGCAGCGGCCGACCTGTCGTCGCAAAGGTCAAGGCATGCGCACCGGGTCTGCACTTCGGTCTGAGCCTCAGATCTTGAAGTGGCCCTTGGCGAAGGCCCAGACCATGCGCGAGGCATCCGGCCCGTGGGGATCGCCGTAGGGCTGGCGCGACGCGCCACCGCTCCAGGCGTGGCCCAGCCCGTCGACCTCGACCAGACTGGCGACCATCGCCCGGCCGCGGCGGAAATCGGTGATCGTCATCGCATGCCGCTGGCCCCGCCGCACGCCGCGCGAAGGTCCTTCGCGTGCGCCGGCGGCATCCGCCCACGCCTGCACCGCGGCCCGCCCATTGCGGGCCGACACCACGCCGTCGGCCGTGCCGTGAATCACCAGCAGCGGCGGCCACGCCGCGGTCGGGGATGCCGGCACGCCACCCAGCGGCAACGTGGCGCGGCGGCCCTTCATCGCGCTCAGCGCCGACAGGCTGGAGTGGGCCGTGCCCGGCGGCACGCCCGAGTGCATCACCACCGCCTTGAAGCGCTCGGGGTGGCGAGACACCAGCAGCGCCGCCATGCTGGCGCCTGCCGACATGCCGGCCACCGCGACCCGCGTGCGGTCCACCGGATAAAGCAGGCAGACCTGGTCGATCGCCTTCATGATCAGTCCGGACTCGCCATGGGCGCGCCCTGAATCGGTATCGAACCAGTTCCAGCAACCGTGCGCGTTGGCCAGCCGGTCCTGTTCGGGGTAGAGCACCAGAAAGCGCTCGCGCGCGGCGATGCGGTTCATGCGCGTGCTGGTCGCGAAACCGCCGGCGTCCTGACCGCAGCCGTGCAGCATCACCATCAACGGCAAACGTTCGCCGATGGCCACGTCGTTCGGACGGTACAGCCGGTAGCGGCGCGCACCGGCCGCGCTCATCGCCACGCCGGCGATCCAGTGTCCCGTGCCAGGAGGCGCACGGCGCTTGTCGACCTGCGTCTTGACCGCCTTAGCGACTGCGCGGCTGCCGGCGCGCGTCGCGTCGCGCGCGATCTTCTTGACGCTGCGATTGAACAACCGGGTCCAGGGCGAAATTCGCATGCGCAATGCCATTTTTGGGGGAATCCAATGAACTGCGAGAAGGATGCAGCGCCGCGCTCGCTAAGGCGCGGCGCTAGCCACTGCATCGCAGTATAGGGTTTTCCCTTATCTCAACCTGCGCATCGACGCCTGGCGCGGCTCGGGCTGTGACCGGGATGCGCGCTTCGTCAGCGCAGCCTTCAGCGCGGCGATGGACCGATGCGCAACTGCACCGTCGCTGCGCTGGTGGCGGAAGGTTCGCCCAGCCGTGCGGCGGGCACCCCGCGCTGCCGCAGGTAGCGATGCACCTGCACCGCACGCTCGACGGCCAGCGGCGACGTCTGCGGGCGGTCGTCAGGCGCCGCCAGACTGGTCAGGCGCGACATCGGCCGGCGGCGCAGGCTCTCGGCCACTTTGTCCAGCACCGCGGCGAGCGCCGGCTTCACGACGCTGCGGCCCGGGTCGAACGAGAACTCGCGCGGCACGTCGACTGTCAGCGTGCCGTCGTCGCGCTGCGCGATGCGCACTGGCGTGCCGCGAAACCACGACGACAGCCACTGCTGCTCGACGCTGAGTGCCGCTGCCGTGGCGGTGCGCTGCTCTGGTGACAACGGCGCCTGCGCAGGCGCCGGTGGCATCGCGGTCGACAACGGCGGCGGCGCCGGCATCGTGGGCGTCGGTGGGCCCACACCAGCGCAGCCGGCCAGTGCGAGCAGCATCGCGCTCCATGCCGCCGGCGCGCGCAAGCAAATTAAAGCCGGCGAACGCATCACCGGACCGATGCGCCTGAACCGCCGGCAGGTCGCAAGGCGCCGCTCATGACACGTGCACGACCGACCCCATTCCCGGCGACCAGTTCGCGGCCACATGGCGCAGCCTGACCCAGCGGCCGCTAATCAAAAATGCGGCTGACATCGGCGCCTTCGCCAAGTGTTGCCGGAGGTCCGCGCTTGTTTCCATCAACGGTCCGTGGCCCGACTGGTTGATGGCCGAGGCACCCTTGTCGCAAAGCCACAGCTTGACACCGTGAGCGACTGCGGCCGCGTGGTGCCGGTACCGGTGCCGGTGCCGATGAGCGCCGCCATCCGCGCGCCCCACTTGATCATCCTTGTGCGTGCGATGTGCATGGGAGCCTTCGAAGTGAACAGTTCAACCGCTTGCGGCCGCGTTTCCGACTCGAGCGACGCATGCAGGCGCAACGCCCTCGCAACACCCCTTGAGAACTGATTGTGGACATCAATGCGCTCGCAATCGGTGCGCCAGCGCACCGAGTTCGCAGCAACGGCCAGCCGCGTCGCAAGTGCCGTGAATCCGACTGGTCTTCTATGGCTTGGCGGGGCGCTTGAGGATGGCTTTGCCATCTTCGAAACCGATCGGCGATGAGGTGTGTTCGTGAATGATCCGCGGCACGTGTCCGCTCGTCTTGAGGATCCACGAAAGACGGTTCTGCATCGCGTTCAGCGGCTCGCCTTGCGCTTGCACGACGGTGTGGGTGACGATTGCGCTGAGGCAAGCGAACGCCGGCGTCGAGACCACATTCACATCTTCAAAAGTGGCCTTCAGCCGGTCGTTTGGGCGCGAAGCGAACCAGCCCTCGACAGCCACCTGCCACGGCGCAGCGCCTTCGTACGACCAGACACCCCAGGCGTCGAACACCCGCACCGCCGGGTCGTACAGGCGCATGAACGCGACGATGTCGCGTGCCGCGACGGCTGCCTTGTAAGCCTCGATCACTCGGACGATTGCAGGTTCGATCTCGCTCATCGCAGAATTCCTCGGTTGCTGGGGATGGCAGTGAATATGGCACTGAATCGAGCACTGGATAGTCACGCTGGCCGAGGCCCCGACGCCTGCACTCGGTGCGCCTGACCCGACGGGAAGTGCGGTTCGACGCGCATTGGCGCGCGTTCCGGCTGATCCGCAAACGGAACTCAGCGCGACTCGCTGGCGAGTCCAGGTGGATCCGAGGTCACCACCTCGTGAACCGTCGTGCGGGCCATCGGCCGGCAGCCGCAGCGGGCGCCGGACGGCGCTGCGATCCCCCGCGTCTGCGCGCTGCTGTCGGCGCTTTCCAGACAACCGCCCATTCCAACCAACCAGGACGGCATGAAACGAAGCCTGGTGCCGTGCCGGAACGATCGTGGGCGAGACATTGAGCGTTCAGGCCTCCATCCACTGGAAGCTTTGATCGGGACACTCGGAAGACCTGGTCCGCGGCGTCGCTGAAAGCGGTGGTGCCGGTCTTACCGCCGCTGCTGAGCGTGAGATTGAAGCTGGGCATCCCGGAGCCGCTGGCCGTGCTGTCGTTGAGACCGGCACATTTGTTGGTGTCCTCCGTGACGCCCCCCTTGGCAGCCCAGTGGACCCCTGTTCAGCGGTTGTTGGCCTTGAACGAAAGCCACGCCCTGTCCGGGTCTGCGCTGCACGCCTGGTGCCGCGAGAAGGGTTTGTTCGAGCACCAGTTGATCCAGTGGCGCGATGCCTTTTGCGCTGCTGCGCAGCCCACTGCGGTCAGTGCGGCCGAGCAGCGCCTGGCCAACACCGCGCTGCGCGAGTTGCAAGGCCGGCACGACCAGTTGGAGCGCGAGATGCGCCGCAAGGACCGCGCGCTGGCCGAAGCCGCCGCTTTGCTGGTCCTTCAAAAAAAGTTCCAGGCCTTGGTTCTGAAATCGGAGGGCGAGGACAAATGAGCACCCTCGCACAACGCGCCACCGTGCTGGAGCTGATCGCCCAAGCTTGCCGCGCCGGCGCCCGGCTGCACAAGGCCTGTGCCGTCATCGGGCTGGCCGCACGCACCGTGCAGCGCTGGGTGGATGCTGGCAAGAACGCGCTGCACGTCGGTGACAGGCGCACGCCTGATCAGCGACTTCACAACTGCCCGCCCAACAAACTCAGCGACGCTGAACGCCAGGTGGCGCTTGGCGTGCTCAACAGCGAAGAGTTCAAAGACCTGCCACCCAGCCAGATCGTGCCGCGTCTGGCCGACCAGGGCCTGTACGTGGCCAGCGAGTCAACGCTGTACAGGCTGCTGCGTCAAGCCGGGCAACTGGCCCACCGCCGCCTCGAGCGCGTACCGCAAAAGCGCACCAAACCGCGCGCCTTGGTGGCAACAAGGCCCGACCAGATCTACTGCTGGGACATCACCTACTTGCCCACGCCGGTGCGCGGCCTGTACTTCTATCTGTACTTGTTCGTGGACATCTTCAGCCGCAAGGTGGTGGGCTGGCAGGTCTTTGATTGCGAGAGCGCCGAGAAGGCCGCCGCGCTGTTGGAGGACATCTGTCGGCGTCAGGGCATCAGCGCCAACCAGATCACGGTGCACTCCGACAACGGCGGCCCCATGAAGGGCGAAACGATGTTGGCCACCATGCAGCGCCTGGGCGTGGCGCACAGCCGCAGCCGGCCCGCGGTGAGCAACGACAACCCGTACGCCGAGTCACTGTTCAAGACCTTGAAGTACCGGCCGCAGCTGCCGCTCAAGCCGTTTGCTGATCTGCTGCAAGCCAGGCGTTGGGTGACCGAGCTGGTGCATTGGTACAACGAACAGCACAGGCACAGCGCCATCGGCTTCGTGACCCCGGCGCAACGCCATGCGCAGACCGATGAAGCGATGCTGCAAGCGCGCGATGCGGTCTACGAAAAAGCCAGGCAAAAACATCCAATGCGTTGGTCAGGAAGCACCCGCGACTGGACCTTCATCGACGAAGTTCACCTCAACCCAGACCGACCACAAATCAAGGAGTCCGAAGCCGATCGGAAAGCGGCTTGATTTGACAACCTCATGCGACAACTAGCTTGACAGCTTCCGCCGGCGAGCTTGCTGCCTGCGGAGCAGAAGAGGCTGCATGGGCTGCGACTCGTGCCAGTCTGGCAAAGTCGAACCTTTAAGATTGGCGCTTTATATTATGTGCGCGCTGACGATATCCCGGGTCCGCCCTCGTGGTCGTTCTCGGTCATGGCGTCCGACAGCGAGTCGACCTCGTCCAGAAGTTCGTTGAACGCCTCGCGTTCGTCCAAGTCCTCGTCCGCATCATCAAAGAACGCCGACCAACGCGTGTTGAAGGCATCCATCAGGATTTGTCCTCCGGCACGGTCACGATCCAATGCTGTTTGTCGTCACGAAGCGCATCACTCGTGCGGATTACGCCTGCCTCGGTGTCGGGGAGTCCGTGATGGGCCCTGGCCTGGTCGACGCATCGACCGAACCCGATTGACCTGGACGATTGGGGGTCAAACACCGTTATGCGCTTCTGCAAAAGAAGCGCCTTCAGCAGCATCTCGCAGCTGCGTTGCAGATGGAGCAGGATGGCGGTCTGCCGTCCATCGCATCAAAACTGTTGAAGGCAGGAGAGGCCGCGTCGCAACGAGGCGATTGCCTTCTGCAGCAGGGTTTTGCTTCTCTCCGAAGCTACATTCGCACCCTTTTTATGCGAAATCCAGAGCAGGGAGGCCACTTTTGCGCCCGAAAAGACTTGGAGTGTCCCGAATATCAGTCTCCGCTTACTGAACTGTTAGTGATCACTCACTGAAAACTTACTGAACGATTCGCTGGCTAACTGAACGGTAGTTTGGCGTCCTACAGCTACCGAGGCGCCGGTCAAACGACCTGGCCGAGCTTGAAGATCGGCAGGTACATCGAGACGACGATGCCGCCGATGATGGTGCCAAGGATCACGATGATGAAAGGCTCGAGCAGGCTCGAGATGCCCTTGACCGCTTCGTCGACTTCGTCTTCATAGAACTCCGCGGCCTTGCCGAGCATGCCGTCGAGTGATCCGGACTCCTCGCCGATCAGGCACATCTGGATCACCATCGTGGGAAACACACCGGTGGACTGCATCGATGTCGTCAGCGACGAGCCGGTCGAGACGTCCTTCTGGATCTTTTCGGTGGCTTCGAGAAACACCGCATTGCCTGCCGCACCGCCCACCGAGTCGAGTGCTTCCACCAACGGCACCCCGGCCGCGAACATGGTCGACAACGTGCGCGTCCAGCGCGCTACCGACGACTTGTTGACCAACTCGCCGAACACCGGCAAGCGCAGCAGCAGCCGGTCCATGAATTTCTGCATCTTGAGCGACCGCTTCCACGACTGCAGGAAGAAATAGACGCCGCCGCCGATGATTCCGAAAATCAGGTACCAATAGGTGACGAAGATGTTCGACACCGCGATCATGAACATCGTGGGCGCCGGCAGGTCGGCGCCGAACGACTTGAAAACGTCGGCGAAAACGGGGATCACGAAGATCATGATCACCGCCACCACCACGAACGCCACCACCAGCACGGCCACCGGGTAGATCAGCGCCGACTTGATCTTGTTCTTGATCGCCATCGTCTTTTCCTGGTAGATCGCCAGGCGGTCGAGCAGCGCCTCCAGGATGCCGCCCGCTTCACCGGCTTCGACCAGGTTGCAATAAAGCGCGTCGAAATGCAGCGGATGCTTGCGAAACGCGGCCGACAGGCTGGTGCCGGTTTCGACGTCGGACCGGATGTCGGTCAGCAGACGCGTCATCTTGGGGTTTGTGCTGCCGCGGGCGACGATCTCGAATGCCTGGATCAGCGGCACGCCAGCTTTCATCATCGTCGACAACTGCCGTGTGAAGACGGCGATGTCCTTCTGCTTGATGGCCTTGCCACCGCTCATGCGGCGCTTCTTGACCTTGTTGACCAGAATGCCCTGCCGGCGCAGGCTGGCACCCACCACGGCCTCGCCGCCAGCGCGCATTTCGCCCCGCACGACTTTGCCGTTCTTGTCCTTGCCTTCCCATTCGAAGACAAGTTCCTTGATGCCTTTTGCGGCCATTGCAGTCGCCATGATGACTTCGAGGAGCCTGATCCCCGCCCGTGTGAATGTCGTTAGGAAGTGCTTGCCGAAGCGCTGCTCATTCGTTGGTCACCGAGATGATTTCTTCGAGCGTCGTGACGCCGGCACGCACCTTGATCAAGCCCGACTGGCGCAAGTCGCGCACGCCTTCGCGCTGGGCCTGGGCCGCGATGTCCGGCGCGGTGCCCTCGGACAAGATGATTCGCTGGATCTCTTCCGTGACTGGCATCACCTGGTAGATGCCGACCCGGCCCTTGTAGCCGTTGTTACAGGCCGAGCAGCCCACTGAACGGTACGGACGCCAAGTGCCGTCGAGTTCGCTTTCTTTGAAGCCAGCCTTGAGCATTGCTTCGCGAGGGTAGTCGGCCAGCGTCTTGCAGTTCTCGCACAGCTTGCGTGCCAGCCGCTGGGCCGTGATCAACAGCACGCTGGAGGCGATGTTGAACGGTGCCACGCCCATGTTCAGCAGCCGCGTCAGCGTGGTCGGGGCGTCGTTGGTGTGCAGGGTCGACATCACCATGTGGCCGGTCTGCGCGGCCTTGATGGCGATGTCGGCGGTTTCGAGGTCACGGATCTCGCCCACCATGATGATGTCCGGGTCTTGCCGAAGAAACGACTTCAGGGCGGCCGAGAAGCTCAGGCCGGCCTTGTCGTTGACGTTGACCTGGTTGACGCCGGGCAGGTTGATTTCAGCCGGGTCCTCGATGGTGGAGATGTTGACGCCGGGCTGATTCAGGATGTTCAGGCAGGTGTAGAGCGACACCGTCTTGCCGCTGCCGGTCGGCCCGGTCACCAGCACCATGCCGTAGGGGCGCTGGATGATGCGAAGCAGCCGTTCCTTCTCGATCTTCTCGTAACCCAGCGCATCGATGCCGACCTTGGCGCTCGACGGGTCGAGGATCCGGATCACGATCTTCTCGCCGAACAGCGTCGGCAGCGTGCTGACCCGGAAGTCGATCGCCTTGCTGCCGAACTTCAACTTCATGCGGCCGTCCTGCGGCACGCGCTTCTCAGCGATGTCGAGCCGCGAAATCACCTTGATGCGCGACGACAGCTTGTCCTTGATGGCGATCGGCGGTTGCGTGATTTCGCGCAGTTCGCCGTCGATGCGAAAGCGCACCCGGTAGTGGTACTCGTAGGGCTCGAAGTGAAGGTCTGAGGCTCGCGCGTTGATGGCATCGATCAGCATCTTCTGCAGGAAACGCACCACCGGTGCGTCTTCGACATCGCTGGCCGCTTCGGCGCTTTCCTGCGGACTCGTGACATCGTCCGTGACTTCAAACTCGAAGTCGCTCGAGGTCAGCGACTCGAGCGCCTCGTTGGCCGTGTTGCTGTTTTCGTCGAGGATCTTGGAAAGCTTGTCGTGCTCGACGATCACCCATTCGGGCGACAGCTGCGTGGCGAACTTGATGCGCTCGACCGCTTCCTGATCGGTCGGGTCGGCGCCACCGATGAACAGACGGCTGCCGCGCTTGCCCAGCACCAGCACCTGATACTGGGCTGCCAGCTTGGGGTCGATCACGTTGCGCGGAAGCTTCTGCAGGTCGATCGCCGCCAGGTCGACCAACGGCAGCGCCAGCGCGGCCGACAGGGTGTGCGCCAGATCGGCCGGCGACACCGCGCCGGCGGCCACCACCTGCGATATGAAACTGACGCGCTTTTCTTTCGAGCTGCGCGCCAGCTCTTCGGCGACCTTGGGCTTGAGCTTGCCGGCGTGCACGAGCACCCGGGCGACGCCGGAAAGCGATGTCTGCGCAGCGTCGATTAGGGTGTCCACAGGGCGGGGGCTCGATTCATGACCATCACAACGAACCTATCGTCGCCCGCACAGCGACGGCGCGAAACGTCGAAAAGCGGCACGCTTCAAGGCATTTTAAGTGCGTGGGGGCTGGCATGTTGCAACAAGACGCTCGACCCCGCAGGCCTGTTGCGTGGAGTCGCCAGTCGATGCCAGTTGCTCTAATTCACGATGTCGACGGTGAAGCGCGCGGCGCCGAAGTCGTCGCAATTCGTGCCCGTGCAACCGCTGGGCGAGCCGGGCGTGCCGGACAGGCCGAGCAGCAGCGGGGTGGGTGCGCTCCACTGCGCGGCCAGCGCGGCGGCGCGCTCGCCGGTGGGCAGTTTCAGAAACATGTCGTCGCGCTCGGTACTCAGCGCCGAGAAATCACGTGGCTGCTGGCTGACGATGGCCAGGAAATGCTCGGGCCCCGCGGGTTCGGCTGTCATCAACGGCCAGCTGCTCTGCGGCAGGGCCAGCGTCTGTCCGGCCTTGATGCGGTTGCCGCTGGCCTGCGTGTTGGGGAACAGTTGCAGCAGCGAACCATCCGGTCCGAGCAGCAGCACATAGACATGGCCATCGCGCGACGATTTCACACTGAAAGCCAGCTTGTCTTTGCCGATGCGATATTGCTGCTTGCTGGGGGTGGCTTCGACCAGGAAGCCCGGTGTCTGCCTGCTCAGCACCTTGTCGAACTCGTCGCGAATGTCCAGACGCGCGGGTGCTGCGGGGGCCGCGGCCACCGGTGCCGCCGGGGCGGAATCCGCCGCAACAGCGACCGTTGCGGGGGGCGCGGCCGGGCCCGCCTGGGGGGCCGTCGGCGCGCCCGGCGCCGTCATGAAATAGGCGCCCGCGACCACCGCCGCCAGGCTTGCCAGGCCGAGGCCGACCCACAGCCCCTTGCCGGCTCGCGCCGGCGACGTGCCTGATGCGGTCGAGCCGGCAGCGGCGGGCGCCTGCATGACGGTCGGGCGTGCGTCCGGGAACTGCGTGGCGCCACGCTGTGCCGATTCGGCCTGGGCGCGCATCGTGGTCGCACCGGACGTCCCGAGCAACTGGGTTTCCTGCGAGGACAGGCGCGCGGCCGACAGGCCCAGATCGGCACGCAATTCATCGATCGTCTGGGTGCGCTCTTCGGGGCGCACGCGCAGGGCCTTGTCGATCGCCTGCAGGAACTGATCGCTGTAACGGTCGGCGGCGGCCTGCTCGAGCGGCACGTAGCTGTCGCTCATCAGCCGGCCGACCGACGTGGGCGGTGTGCGGCCCATGATCGCGTAATGCACCGACGCGGCCAGCGCGTAGACGTCGGTCCACGCACCTTGTTTCATGTTGGGCGCTTCGGCGTACTGCTCGACCGGCGCATAGCCGGGCTTCAGGATCACCGTCAGCGCCTGCGTCATGTCGCCGATGACGCGGCGCGCGGCGCCGAAATCGAGCAGCAGCGGTTTGCCGGCGCTGCCGAGCAGGATCACGTTGTCGGGCGCGATGTCGCGGTGAAAGCAACTCTCGGCGTGAATCACCGCCAGCGCTTCCGTCAGCGGCGCCAGCAGCGCCATCAGCCACGCCTCGTCGGGCGGCGAGCCCATCGCACGCAGCTTGTCCTTGAGCGTGATGCCTTCGTAAAACGGCATCACCATGTAGGCGGTGCCGTTGGCCTCCCAGAACCTGTACACCTTGACGAGCGACGGATGGTCGAACTGCGCCAGCAGCTTGGCCTCGTTGACGAAGCTCTTCAGTCCGGCATCGAAGGTGTCGCGGTGCCGCGCCGATTTGACTTGCACCTGCGTCTGGCCGACCCGCGCCGACAGCGCGGAGGGCATGTACTCTTTCAGCGCCACGCGGCGTTCGAGCGAATGGTCCCAAGCGAGGTAGACGATGCCGAAGCCGCCTTCTCCGAGCACGCTGGTCAGCTCGAACTCGCCGAGGTAGGTGCCCACCGGCAGCGCGTTGCCGCTGTCGCCGGCGCTGGAGGCGGCGTTGTTGCCGGCCGGCATGTGCGTGGCGTTACCGGCCGAGTTGGGTGGCGCGCGCGGTGCCGACGCTGACAGGCCCGCCGCGGCGCCGCCCGCAGGCATAAACGGCATCGGCGCGGGTTGCGCGTTCAAGACCGGTGTGCCGGCAGTGGAGGGTGTGCCACTGGGACGAATGACTGTGCGATCGTCGTCAGGGGTCTGGCTGCTCATGGCGTGCTGATGTAATCCCGGGGTGCGTCCGTCTGTGATGGGCAAGACGGCCGACTGATTGTCACTCGTAAAAAGCGCGCCTCCACGCATTCGGACCGACACCAAACCGCTTGAAAGAGGGGTGGATGTTTTACGCCTTCCGGCCTAGCATCGGTTGGGCGATTAACGCCCCAATCCTGTACGAAAGCAGAGACGTCTGCACCCGCAACGCTCGCTCCAACTCTGGGCACCTCGATGAAATTGAATCACGCCGTGAATCTGAGGTGTGCACTGTGGGCCGCGGTGTTGATCGCTGCCCTGCCTGTTCAGGCGCAGGAGGCGCAGTCCCGCGTGCAGGTCGAACAATTTCTGGTCACCGGCAACACGCTGCTTCCGCAAACGAAGCTCGATGCCGCGCTGGCGCCGTTCAAAGGTGAGCGCTCGATGGCGGAATTGAACCGAGCCGCACAGGCGGTCCAGGAGCTGTATCGGCAGGCCGGCTACGGCGCCGTGATCGCTTATGTGCCCGAGCAGATGGCGGGTCCGGCCGGCACGACCACGATCGCGGTGCTCGAGGGTCAGGTCGCGCGGGTCGTGGTGAGCGGCAACCAGCGTTTCAGCGAGCTCAACATCCGCCGCAGCCTGCCGCTGCTGGCGGAAGGCCGCACGCCGCAGGTGGTGGGCCTCGATTCGCAGATCAAGCTCGCCAACGAAAACCCGGCCAAGCAGGTGGCTGTGTCGCTCGAGGCCGGCCAGGCTCCCGGCGAGGTGTATGCCAACGTGCTCGTGACCGAGCAGCCGGTGCAACGCTGGATCGTCAGCGTCGACAACACCGGCAACGCCAGCACAGGCAGGTTGCGCGCCAACCTGGCCTACCAGCACGCGGCGCTGTGGGACCTGGACCATGTGCTCGGCCTGCAATTCCAGTTCGCACCAGAAAAGCCCAGGGCCGTGGCGGTGCTCAGCGCCAGCTACCGCGTGCCTTTGTATGCGCAGGGCATGAGCTTCGATGCCTTCCTGGCGCACTCCAATGTCGACGGTGGCAGCACGGGAACGGCGGCCGGTCCGCTGCAGTTCAGCGGCCAGGGCGACATCGCGGCACTGCGGCTGACCAAGTACCTGCAACGTCAGGGTGAAGTCGAACAGCGCTTGGCCGTTGGCTTCGACCAACGTGCCTACAAGAACGAATGCTCCATCGGCGGGCTTCCGTCGGGCGCGTGCGGCAATGCGGGCGAGAGCGTCACGGTCCATCCGCTGTCGCTCGAATACTCGGTGCAACGCGAAAGCGACAACCCGGTGAATCTGACACTGGCCTTCATGCACAACCTGGCGCTGGGTGGCCGGTTCGGTGGGCCTGAAAATTTCGACGCCGTTCGGCCTGGTGCCAGTCGCAACTACAACATCGGCCGCGTCAACTTCTCCGGCAGCACGCAGGTCGCGCCGCAGTGGCAGGTGCAGGCGCGCCTGAGCGCTCAGTATTCCCGCAGCGCGCTGGTGCCCGGCGAGCAGTACGGCGTGGGCGGCGCCAGTTCCGTGCGTGGCTACGAAGAGCGCGAAATCGTCGGCGACCGCGGCCTTTACGGCAGCGTCGAGCTGCATGCTCCGCAGTTCGCCGAAACTGCGAACAGCGCGTTGGCCGGCCTGCGCGTGCTGGCGTTTGCCGATGCCGGCAAGGTTCACAACCTGCTGGGCACACCGTGCCTGGTCAACCGCAGTTCCTGTGACCTGGCGTCATTCGGCGTGGGTGGGCGGCTGGGCGTGGGTCGGCTGCAGGTGCGGCTCGATGTCGCGCACACCGTCAAGGCCGCCGCCCGCACCGGCCGCAACGACACCGCGGCGCATTTCGTCGCCAGCTACAGCTTTCAATGACCTGATTCCTGGGCGTCGCTTGTGCTGGTGAGATTTCACCGGTGCGTCTTCCAGGCGTGATACCGATTCAATATGAGGCAGACCGCCATGAGCCCAGTCCCACGCACGAGCCCCACGCAGCTTCGCCCGACCTCTCGCGTCGGCAGGTCGCGGCATCGCGCCCGCCACCTGACGCCGCGACGACTGGCATCGGCGCTGGCGGCGTGTTCGCTGCTGACGCTGTCGTTGCGTCCGAGTGGCGAGCTGCATGCGCAGACCCTGCCCACCGGGCTGAACGTCGTGCAGGGTCAGGTGACGGTCGGCACGGTCGGCGCTGCGATGACGGTGACCAACTCGCCGAACTCGATCTTGAACTGGAACAGCTTTTCGATCGGCGCCCAAAATTCGGTGCGCTTCGACCAGCAAAGCGCCACCAGTCAGGTGCTCAACCGTGTGGTGGGCAACGACCCGTCGGCGATCCTCGGCAGCCTGAGCAGCAACGGCAAGGTCTGGCTGCTGAACCAGAACGGCGTGTTGTTCGGCCGCGGCGCGCGCGTCGATGTGGCGGGCCTCGTCACGTCCACGCTCAACCTGAACGACACCGACTGGTTAACCGGCCGCTACAGCTTCACGTCGCTGGCCGGCAGCGCCGGTGCCAATGTATTGAACCAGGGCGAACTGCGCACCAGCCTGGGCGGGCGCATCGCGCTGCTCGGCGGCAACGTCAGCAATGAGGGCCTGATCGACACCGACGGCGGGCAGGTGGTGCTGGCCGCAGGCAAAAGCATCGAGCTCGTCGACACCGGTTCACCGAACCTGAGCGTGCGCGTGACCGCGCCGCTCGGCGAGACGCTCAACCTCGGCACGCTGAGCGCCGCCGGCGGCCGCATCGACCTGCACGCCGCCACCGTCAACCAGTCGGGCATCGTGCGCGCCAATTCGATCAGCCAGGGCGCCGCCGGCGAAGTGGTGATGCGCGCCACGACCGCGCTGAACCTGACCGCCGGCAGCAGCACCGAAGCTGCAGGCGCACAGGGCGGCAAGCTCAGCCTGGACGCCGGCGACGCGGGCCGGCTGCTGATCAGCGGCAGTGTGTCGGCCAACGGCACCGAAGGCACCGGAGGCCAGATCGAACTGCTGGGCCGCCAGGTCGGTTTGATCGATCAGGCGCACGTCGAGGCTTCGGGACGCAGCGGCGGTGGCCAGGTGCTGGTCGGCGGCGGGCAGGAGGGCAAGGACGCGAGCGTTCGCAACGCCGAAGCGGTGTATTTCGGCCCGACCGCCAGCATCACGGCCGATGCCACCGGCGCCGGCAACGGAGGACGAATCATCCTGTGGAGCGACCAGGCCACGCGCGCATTTGGCAGTCTGAGCGCGCGTGGCGGGCCGCTGGGGGGTGATGGCGGCTTCATCGAAACTTCCGGCGGCTGGCTGGATGCAAGGCCCGCTCTGATTGATGTCGAGGCGCCGCATGGTAGGTCGGGAACGTGGCTGATCGATCCGTATAACTTGGTTATCAGCGATACGCTCTTCATCTTTAACGTCAACTCGGACCCGACCGAAAGCGTGTTCACGGCCGCCGGGCCCATTGCGCAACTCAGAACCAGCAATATCGTTTCTGCGTTGAATAAGGGAACAAACGTCGTCATCAGCACGGGCGGCGCCGCAGGTGACGAGGTCGGAAACATCACGCTGAACTCGGCCAACATCAGCGTGAACGTTGCAGCGCCTGGCAGCCTGACCTTGAATGCCGACGGCGCGATATTCATGGAGCTTTCGACGATCAAATCGACGCTCGGCCCGCTGGACGTCAACTTCAATGCGGGACTAACCCGCGATGGCGGCATCACCGTGCGCAACAGCACTATCACGACCGGCACCGCCAACGGTGGCTACGGCGATATCGTGCTCGGTGGCGGCAGACCAGGCATCACCCCCACCGGGGCCGCTTTTAAAGGGGCCGGGGGTGCTGTAGAAGCCGGGGTCTACATCACCGTTGCCAGCTTGAACGCCGGCACCGGCAATGTGACTATTTCAGGGGTCAACAGCAATAGCAACAGCAGCGCCCGAGCCGGCGTATGGATTGTTGATAACAACACTTCAATTAGCGGATCAAATATCACCATCACAGGTGATTCTTCGGCCAGCACGGGTGTTTTGATCAGTACCCGGGCTGCGATCAACGCTAACGGGTCCATCAGTTTGTTTGGGCGCGGGCTGTCAAGTTCGATTTCGGTTCTCAACAGCAACATCAGCAACGGCGGTGCCATTGGTCTAGTTGGCGACAGCATCGAAATTTCGTCCAGCACGCTGAGCAGCAATGGATCTATCAGCATCAACTCGGACCGTGTCACTCTGGGCGCGGGCACGGCCATCACGTCTACCGGCGCCAGCCGCAGTGTGGTGATGGCTGGCGTCGATGGTCAGTCGAACATGCGGAGTTTTGTTGTCGACCCAACTGCGACATTGGTCGCAACGGACTGGCTGATCTACGCCACTGATCTGGCGGATTTAATGAACTTCCAGCCAGGCGCGCTGGCTTACGCCTTCAAGCAGTACGGCACGACATATCCAACTGCGCCGCAGATCGGCGCCACGGGCAACGGCTTCATCTTTTCGAAGCAGCAGACGGCCACGGTGACCGGTACGGTTGCTACGCGGGCCTACGACGGCACTAACTGGGCCACAGTGGCTGGCTTGGGACTCAGTGGGCTTAATGGTGATGTGTTGAGTCAGATCCAGGTCACCGGCGCCGTTTTTCAAGATCCCAATGCGGCCAATGCGGGCGTCAATAAGCCCGTCGCAGACGGAATAGGTTCCTTTCAGTTCGTAGACAAGAACGGAAAGCCCGTGTACGGGTACACGAAGCAGAGCGCATTGCAGGGAACCATCACCCCGGCCAATCTCATCGTGAGCACCACAGTTGTCACCAAGACGTACGACGGTGGTTTAAGTGCATTGGGAACAGCGGTTGCGACGGATGAGACAACTTTGTATGCACGTGGCTTCGGCGGCCCGCAAGACTTTCTGAGCGGAGGCATCTTTGCTTTCAAGGACAGGAACGCTGGCAGCGGCAAGGCGGTTACCACCAGCAACGTCACCGTCAATGACGGCAACGGTGGCGGCAACTATGCCGTCACCTATGTCGACAACACCACCAGCACAATCACGCCAGCCAATCTGACCCTGACCACCGCCAATGTCGCCAAGACCTATGACGGTGGGTTCGGTGCATTGGGCACTGCGGTGGCGACGAACGACACCAACTTGTTCTTGCCCGACTTTCTGAGCGGAGGCATCTTTGCCTTCGAGGACAGGAACGCTGGCAGCGGCAAGGCGGTTACCACCAGCAACGTCACCATCAACGACGGCAACGGTGGCGGCAACTACGCCGTCAGCTACATTGACAACACAACCAGCACGATCAACCAGCGTGTACTTGGGGTCAACGGCACCCGCGTCTACGACGGCACAGCGGTTTTTGGTGCGAGCGCGTTGTCGCTGGTTTCGCTGATTCCAAATGAAACGTTGACTGTTTCTGGCAATGCCGTTCGATCGACCGGGGCCGGCAAGAACGTGGGGGCCAGCACGGCTGCGTGGTCCTCCAGCGCGCTGACTTTGGGCGACGGCATCAACGGCGGTTTGGCAAGCAACTACACGCTCGTCGGCGGATCGGTATTTACCAACATCACTACGGCGGGCCTGCTGCTCAGCAGTGCCGACGTTACCAAGACGTACGACGGTGGGTTAAATGCATCGGCTACAGCGGTAGCGACGAATGGCACCACCTTGTTCTCGCCCGACTCTTTGAGCGGCGGCATTTTTGCCTTCAAGGACAAGAACGCTGGCAGCGGCAAGACGGTCACGACCAGCAACGTCACTATCAACGACGGCAACGGCGGCGGCAACTATCTCGTCACCTATGCCGACAACACCAGCAGCACAATCACAAAGGCCCGCGCGCTGTACGTCGCCAACCCGGTCAACTTGGTCGCAGGAAATGCCATTCCGACGCTTTCGGGTAACGCATCGGGCTTTGTCGGCGGTGAGACGCAGCAAAGTTCAACGACCGGTGCTTTGTCTTTTAGCGCGTCTAACGATGCGCTGTCCGGTGCTGCTGGGGCCTACCAAGTTTTTGGCAGCGGGCTCCAAGCCGACAATTACGTTTTCGTTGATGCCGCGAGCAACGCCCGCGCGTTGACTTTCACCAGCAACAACACGACCGACATCCTCATCAAGACCACGACAGTCCTGCTGACCAACACCAACACCAACACCAACCCCAACACGCCCACGTCGCCGCCGGGCTCGGGTGGCCTGGTGGTGCTGATCGACCCGCCGGGTGCCGGCATTCCGGGCGGGCCGACGACGGCCGCCGACAGGGCGCTGCCGCCCGGCGGAGCCAGCGCGCCGCGCGGCGTGGCGTCGTTCAGCCCGCTGCGGGTGGGCGACCTGTCGCAGGACGTGCTGTTCGGTCTGCTGTCGGACCGAGACCTCTACAAGAAGGCGCTGTTCGCCGACGCGATCGCACGGCTGGAACAAGACCCGACGCTGGCCGACCTGCCGGAATGCCAGACCTTGAAGGACGTGGAGTCGGGCAGTTGCCTGATCACGGACGAATTCAAGCGCCAGCTTCAGGCGGCTTATCTGGCGGCCGAAGGGGTGGAATTGCGTGCCGAGACCACAGCGCCAGCATCGGCCAAGGTGGCGCCCGCCACCTTGGCCGCCGTGCCCGTGCCGGCGCCCGACGCGCCGATGGCGCCCGACGCGCCGGTCGCGGTCGTCGCTGCCGCACCGGCCGCCGCGGCGCGGGTCGACGCAGCGATCGAGGACTCGAAGCTGATGAGCCTGGCACCCAAACGCAAGGTCAAGGTCGCCGCGTTGCCGCAAATCGTGCGCAAGGTGGCGGTGGTGATCGGGGTGAACAACTATGCCGACAAGAGCATTCCGCAACTCAGCAACGCGGTGGGCGATGCGCAGGCAGTGGGCGCTTTGTTCGGCAGCACGTTGGGCTACGAAACGGTGGTCATCAAGGACGCGACGCGCAAGTCGGTCGTCGGCGCGTTGAACAAGCTGGCGGTCGAACTTGGCCCGAAAGACTCGGTCATGATTTACTACGCGGGTCACGGCGAGCTGATCGAGGCGACCGGCCTGGGTTACTGGCAACTGGCCGACAGCGACGCGAAGCGGCCCGAAACCTGGCTGTCGAATGCCGACATCGGCCGGCTGGTGGCGCAGATCGGCGCTTCGCAGGTGGCACTGATTTCCGACAGCTGTTATTCGGGTTCGCTCGTGGCGAGCGAGCGCATCCGGGCCACGGCCGGGCAGATCGACCCGCAGGCGGTGTTGAGCCGCAAGTCGGTGGTGGTGATGTCCTCGGGCGGCAACGAACCGGTGTTCGACGAGGGCAAGAATGGTCATTCGCCGTTCGCGTGGAACCTGATGAACACGCTGAAGCAGGTGTCGAGCTGGCAGGCTGGCGGCAACGTCTTCGAGCGCGTGCGCTTCGCTGTCGCCAAGGAACTGCCACAGCGTCCTCAATACGGCTCGTCGAGTGCGGCCGGTCATCAGGCGGGTGGCGACTACCTGTTCGAGCAACGTCAGCTGGAATCGGTCAACTGAAACAAAGGGCCGGCGCTTCACACTCGTGAGGGTCGGCGCGTTAGCATCTGATTGACCCTCGAATCTTCGATGTCGGTCCCGTCCACGATCACTTTCAGGCTGCCATGAAGCACACCACCTTGCGGATCTCGTTTGCACTTTTCCTCGGGCTCGCGCTGAGCTCTGCGGCACAAAGTCAGAACGTGCTGAAAGGCGCGGAAGTCACCGAGTCCGCGTTGATCGACGCGCTGGCCGTCGAGCCGCCAGAGGGGCCGGCAAGCGACGCCAAGACGCGCGGATTTCGGGCCGTCAAGCCGGGCGAGGTGGCCAAGCCCGCCAATCCGAACGCCGGAAAGGCGAGCCTTCTGGTCACTTTTCCGACCAATTCACCCGACCTGACCGACGATTCGAAGGCGTTGCTCGACACCTTGGGGCGCGCCTTGCAATCGGACAAGCTGGCGGGTTTCTCGTTTCGGGTCGAAGGCCATGCCGACCCGCGCGGTGACGTCGACCGCAACCTGCAGCTGTCGCAGCTGCGCGCCGAGGCCGTCACTGGCTACCTCATCTCGAACCAGGGCCTGTTGCCCGAGCGCCTGACCGCCATTGGCAAGGGTTCGAGCGAGCTCATGAACAAGGGCAGGCTGGATGCGCCGGAGAACCGCCGGGTCACCGTCGTCACGGTCAAGAACTGATTCCACCGCACGTCGCTTAGCGTGCCACCTCATCGAGGCGCAGCCCCTGCGCCGCCACTGTGCGGGCACGAGGCCCAGGTGGCTTCGGATGTTCGGTGCGCGCGACTTTGATCAAGCCTCGCGATCCACGCGCTGCGGCCGAGGCTGCGGCTGCCACCGCGGCGCTGCAACAGCGAAATGCCCAAGCCAGGGCAGCGGCGTCCGCGTCCCAACGCAAGGCCTGGGCGGTGATCGGGCTGTTGGCGCTCGTCGTGCTGGCCGTTTTGACGGCGTGGTTCTCACGCAGTGCGCCGGTGGCTGCGCCTTCGCCACGGCCGCCAGTTACGGCAGCCGTTACACCGCCGAGCATCGAGCCAGCAGGCATCGTGAGGTTGGGCGTCGCACAGCTGGGCGTCGAGCAATCAAGCGTCGAGCAATTGAGCGTCGAGCAATTGCTGGCGGGGCGGTCGAGCGACTGGCGGGTCGCCCGACTGTTGAGCAATCCAGCGGTGCTGGTGATCGAGTTTCCGAGCTTGCGCGAGCAAGGCCTGACCTTCAACCGTGCAGCGGCATTGATTGAAAAGACCCACGGCTCGAGGCAGCAGTTGTTGAACGATGTGCAACTGACGGCGCTTCAGTCCCGGTCTGGCGACAACACCGAAACCTTCTACCAGGGCCACGACTACACCGGGCCCGACATGGCTCGCTTCTTCGACCTCGCCCGGCAGCAGAAGACCGTGCTCAACGGTCATGAGGTCAGGCTGCTTGCGCTGATGTTGAAAACCGGCCTTTTGGTCGAAGAGGCCGGGGTTTACCGCTCAGAGGCTTCACAAGCCGTTGTCAGCTTCAGCGCGTTGCAGGCCGATAACCCGAAGACCAAGCCTGACGAATCGGTCGATGCGGTGAGGCGTGAGTCGGTGCTCCTGCACGAACTCAGCCACGGGGAGTTCTTCACACGGGCGGATTACCGCAGGCGGTGCTTGAACTTCTGGCAGCGCGGCTTGACCGAGTCCGAGCGCCACCTGTTTCGTCAATACCTGGCCAGGCTGGATTACGACCCGACGAACGAAGAGTTGATGGTCAATGAAACCCAGGCGCTTTTGATTCACACGCCGGACACGCGTGCCTTCAATGCCGTTGCGCTCGGAGTCTCAGAGATGCAAATGACCAGCTTCAGGCAGCGGTTTCAGCAGGCGAGCCTGCGGTAAAGCGCTGTGTCTCTCCACTGGGCACAGATTTACAACAGCAGCCCCGAAAAGAAGAAAGCCGCGGTGTACGCGGCTTTTTGCAAGTCTTTATCCGAGGGAATTTTGGTCGGGGTGAGAGGATTCGAACCTCCGGCCTCTACGTCCCGAACGTAGCGCTC
>ENA-OFCX01000381-OFCX01000381.1-metagenomes-genome-assembly--contig:-NODE-381-length-23923-cov-22.953536_pt1 | contig 23923 bp, 24 predicted proteins | sample MGYA00153384_OFCX01 | MGnify analysis MGYA00153384
AACCGTTTCGCTAGAAGTAATTGCCGAGGTTCAGGCAAAAATCGCACCATTAATCCATAACTGAATCGCTGGGAAATGAAAGAAGCAGAAATACCTGACAGAAATATCTTTATGATGTGCGAGTCGTTGAATCGCACCGCTCTCACCGAATTGCCCGTCGGTTATTCGCTCAGAAATTGTAGGCATGAGGAGTTAGGTATATGGAAAATGATGCCCTTCGATCGTCCCGATTTAGCAAAAGAATATGACGGCTTTATGACCGATTACTTTACAGCAACTTATGGTGGAAAAGAAGAACTCTTTTTTGCTAAAACGTTATTTGTTTGCGATCTGCAAGATAAACCCATCGCCACTTGTTTAAATTGGAAAGCGTACGACGAGTTCAATACGATTCAATGGTTCAAAGTCCTCAAAGAATGCGAAGGACAAGGCATTGGCAGATCTTTACTTTCAATTATTATGCGAAAACTAGAAATGTGTGATTATCCTGTTTACCTTCACACACAGCCATCTAGTTTCCGGGCAATCAAGCTTTATTCGGATTTTGGGTTTTCGTTGCTTTCAGACGATAAGTTCGGCATCAGAAAAAATGATTTGGAGGAATGTATGCCGATTCTGGAAAATTTTATGCAGAAAGAATTTTTCAAGAGCTAAGAATTACTGCGGCTCCGAAAGAGTTTATTGATGCGATGGATAAATATAATACAAACCAATTCTGAGATCGAAATTTCATGATAATATAGCAGCAGAAAAACGTAGGGTGGGCACTGCCCACAGACCATTTAGAGCCGAAGCAATAAGAGTTTAAACTTTTGATTCGATTACCTACGGTACGCTACGCGATCGAGCAACCTCTTCATCAATCGATCGATACTAGTAAACCAAAACATTTATTGATATTTTGACTTCAGTTCCATTGCAGCACAAAAGCTCTCAAGACTATTCATTTGGTAACGAAGCGTCAAAATCATCTGGAACTGTAAATTCACCTGCACACAACCCAAATGGTCGTAATTGCTTATTACTATCGATCGGTCTAAGTTCCGCGATCGCCTTATCTGCTTGAACGATCGTAAAACTCTCGCCTGCTTCCACTTGACGTAGATATTTTACAGGATCGCGCTGAATTTCATCAACTGTCACATTTAACATAAAAAAGTCTCAATATAAGTTTAATGATAATATAATATCTCACTCAATTGTAAATGATGGATCGAGATCTTATTTCTGAATTTGACTTCTTACCCACAGCCGAAACTCTTTTACTAACGCAAGATAATCTATTGTTGTCGATCGCTGCAACCAGTTAGCAACCTCTGAAATCGGCAAACTTATAAAAAACTGACTAGTTTGGGTGGCAATATAAGTACCATTCTGTAATTGTTGGATGACCAAAGATTCCCCATTATAAATCCAGACTTCTGCTACTCCCAGATCTGCATAAACTTGAAGGCGATTTTGAGAACTGCTAGTAATATCGATTTCTACAATCAGATCCGGTGCGGGATCTTCCGCCATATTTAATCTTCGCTTGCCTTGAACCGCCGCAATATTGCGAATGTAAAAACACTCATCCGGTTCTACCCCGATCAGTTTCGGTTGTTTGAAAGTAGTCGATCCGAGAGGATAGATGTTTACTTCCAACTCTTCAGCGATAGTTTCGATGAAACGACCTAAGACTCGCTTATTGAGTTCGTGTTCTGGAGAAGGAGCCATAATTTCTAGATTACCACGATTGTAGGTGAGGCGGAGCCGACGATCGCTCAGTTCCTCTAGCAGAGTTTCGTAGGTTTTCCAGCTAATCCCCGACAGGCGAATTATCTCATCCGGTGGTGCAAGTAGCGTTGCCGTCATAGCTTCAACTGAAATTGAATACTTTTATTTTAAGCTACACACTCGCGATCGAGTAAAATACGACCCAACGATTAAAATCTTCCTAACGCTTGGATTTCTGGAAGTATTTTAAATTAGTTAAACTCCGCTGATAGTTAAAATTGTCGCCCTGCAATTTAAATAAACCTACTGCAATCCGTAAATCGGTAATTGCGCCCAAACAGTCGCCCATTTGATGACGAGCGATCGCGCGGTTATTATAAGTAATGGCTTGCTCTGGCAAAATACGGAGCACCTGAGAATAATCGAGATAAGCACCCCGATAATCTTTCATATTTAGCTTGGCTGCCGCACGATTATTGTAAGCGATCGCCCGATCTGGATCGAGGCGGATGACTTCGGTATAATCAGCGATCGCGGGGAGATATCGTGACAGTCTAGCATGTAGTATCCCCCGCTGAAGCCGAGCATCGAGATCCTGGGGATTTTGCTGCAACGTGGCATCGAGGCTGGCAATAGTTGGCGGCGTAGGATCGGGCGTGACAACAGTTGGCTGCTCTATTTCTGGCTGAGTGACATCGGTTGCGGCTACTGCCAATAGTGGCATAAATATCAGCGCGATCGACGTGATGATACCGAGCGGGGACAATAAATATTTAGTCATCAGGGATCGTTTCAAATCGAACTTAATACAATCTACAGTTATTATTGTAACTTTGCGCCAGCCAACTTCGGAAATAATCCTGCCGAGTCAATATCGCCACCGTTGCCGTGATATAGTTGCCACGTTCATCATCATTGTCGATCTCAGGTACCTATGACTTGGAAACACAAATTGGTTGCTACGACGATCGTTTTGAGTGGCATCAGCTTTACACCTATTGTTCAAGCCCAAACCGCCAACAAAGGGTTTTCTGACTTCGTGTCTGGTGCGGGTACGATCTTGTATCTGGGTGGTGGTTCCTTATTGCCTTTGCTTACCGATGGAGCTGATGGTGGACAACATACACTAAGGATCGTCGATGCCGTCGGTACGAGTGCAGCTTTGTGCTATGGACTCAAAGAAGTAATTAGATCTCCCCGCCCTGACAATGAAAAGGAACTCGATAGTTTTCCCAGTTGTCATGCCACCACAGCTTTTGCACTCGCCCGCGTGCAGAGTCACTACCATCCTGACTATGCGATCCTTTGGTACGGTGGAGCAGCATTAATTGGCTATTCACGCCTAGATCTAAACCGTCACCGCTTTACCGATGTTTTGATTGGTGCAGGATTGGGTTATCTAGTTGGGGAAATCGAATTGGGACAAAAACGCGGTTTGCTCCTGTTCCCCCTCATTCGCCAAGATGCTCAGGGGAATACAGTGTATGGGTTGCAGGTTAAAGGTGAGTTTTAGAATAGGGGGTAGGGGGTAGGGGGTAGCGTAGATCTGAGGGTACCCTGGGTCTAGACTAGCACTAGTATAGTTAAACTGGTGCAAGATGTGAGTTTAGAGAAATCCGACATCAGGTGTTCTGTACATAGCACCTGTGATGTCTTAGTTACCCTCTACCCTCTACCATTTACCCCCTAATTCTTAACATTTACTGCCAAAAGTGGCAGATACATCCAAAGCAGTCTAGAGTAGAAAGTAGTAGGTGGAGACCATCGATCGGAGGTTGTGAATGAGTCAGCAGAATCCTTATGAGCAGCTAGGGGTAGCAGAAGATGCCACCTTTGAAGAGATTCAAGCTGCTAAACAACGTGTAATTGCCCAATTAGGTGGCGATCGACAGTTACAAGATAACGTAGAAGCAGCTTATGATGCGATCTTGATGGAACGGCTCAAGCTCCGTCAGCAGGGCAAAATCAAAGTGCCCGACGGGATTAGGTTTCCCGAAAAGTTAGCCACTGTCGTGCCCAAATTTTCATCCCTAGCTGTTGCTAATCCCAGTTGGTTAAGTGATAGTTTTGAACGCCCTAGTCAACAGCAAATTTTAACAACTGCTGGTGTCTATACAGTACTAGGTGGAGCTTCATTAGTTCCAAGTATAGCCAATACGGGATTACCGACATTGATCGCCATCGGGGCTGGATTCAGTCTGTATTTTATCAATCAAAAGCAACGTCGATTTAAACGCGCTCTGTTGGGCACTTTACTCGCTTTAATTATCGGTACTGTGGTAGCTAGTGTGCTAGTAAATACTCTACATCTACCAGTCGATCGGATTGGCATCCCAGGTGAAGTTTTTGCTGGGTTGTTGACTTTCCTCCTCCTGTGGACTGTAAGTAGTTTCACAAAATAAGTCACTACATACTTCCTTTCTAGTGTCAACTTAGACATCTAGTGTAGGGGTGGATGGTGAATGGTGAATCACGGATGTTTATTTCTTCGGTGGGAAGGGAGTAATTAACTTGTAGGGGTGCCAACGATGGCACCCTGGATGTAAGATGTGACTAATATTTATCGGCTGGCGCAAGCTGCGATCCGCGTAAATTTGTATCCAACTATCAATTACTTGTACTGAGCGTAGTCGTTGGCGTTGGCGTAGCCTGCCGTAGGCATAGTATCAACTATCAACTATCAACTAATTTAACAAGCTAGCCACAGCATTAATGATTAGTTCTGGTTGGTCGATCCAAACGAAATGACTGCTATGATTAGCTAAGATTTGCTCGGAGTTGGTAGATAGTTTGAGTAAATCGAGATGGATGCGATCGCGAACTCGATCGGCTGCTGGTAGTGATAAGAATTTGATGCCGAGTAATGGTCTGAGAAAGGTTTGAGATTTAATACTAATTATCGGTATGCCTAAATTATTGGCTACTTTCAGTTGTCTGCCACTAGTATCTAAATTCCACATTTCTCGTCCCATTGTAACCCAATGACGAGCAGAATAAAAAGATCTTTTGACATATTGTAGATCGATCGCTGAAAACTTTTTCAGTTCTGGCTTAATTAGCTCGAATGTACCTAGAGTACCCACTAGTCTAACGATCCCTAAGGCTGCACCAATCGAGACAAAGCCAAAACTAACAGTAAAAAATGTCTTGAGTAATCCCACACTCAAAGGTAATGCTAGCATCGAATCCTCATGCAATCCATCGGTGAGAACCAACCCTAGCACATCGTCAGCATATTGATGAGCATACAAGCGCATATTATAACTACCAAAGGAGTCCCCCACTAAAATATATGGTGGTGGGATATTGGCTATAGTCAATAATTGATGCAATTCATCAACAATCTGTTGACTAGTACGCGGTAAAAATGAACCCTCGCTCCAGCCATAACCAGATCGATCGTAGATACAGACTCTAGTTAATTTAGCAAGTTCACTAATTAATAAATAGCCCTCAACGCCACCTAAACTGGCATCAACAATAACAGTAATATCTCCCGTTCCTCTGCTTTGTAAATATCTAATTTGACGATCGCGAGTCGGATATAATTTGCCCGGAGGTGGTGGATTGCGATCGCGATAACTAGCAATCTGATGATAAATTGTCGTAGCAGCAAGCCCGATAATCTCGATCGTCTGAAGGAGTGATAAGCTATTAAACATCTGTATCGATCGCTATAGATCGACCATTATACTTATGTGGCAATGGCAAACTTGGTCGGGATTACCTTATTTAACCTGCGATCTACTCGCTGACTGGCAACATGGCTTTTTTACCCGTCAGTTTGCTCCGCGCGAACCCCATGAGATGACCCCGATTTTGGCGGCGACTGCTACTACTCACCGTCTCAAGCAGGTACATGGCAATGTCGTACTTACCCCAACCGAAATCTCTAGTACTGCGGAGGTAGAAGCCGAAACGGGTAACGCCCTAGCAGATGGGTTGTTGACAGAACAACACCAGCAAGCTGTCTGGGTGGCTAGTGCTGATTGTAACCCGATCCTGATTGCCAATCGTCAGACTGGCAATGTAGCGGCGGTACATGCTGGCTGGCGCGGTACGTCCCTAAATATTGCCCCGATGGCAGTAAAACGGTTATTGGCAAAGGGCGGAAGTCTCGCCGATATCATCGTCGCGATCGGTCCAGCGATCGATGGGGAAGTCTACCAAGTGACTAGCCAAGTAGGATTGGAAGTATGTCGCTCGATCGCTCCACAACCCCTCTCTGGCGACATTGATGCCGATCTGACCATTTTCCAAGCCCTTCCCAATTCACCCCTACTCCCAGACATACAAGCAGGGAGAGTGCGGCTAGATGTGCGTCGGGTCAATCAACTTCAACTCGAACAATTAGGCGTAGATCCGCAACAGATCTCGATCGCCCCCCACTGCACCTATCAAGAACCCGAACACTTCTTCTCCTATCGTCGGGAGAAACTCAAAAAAATTCAATGGTCGGGAATTGTCAGTACCTAAACAATTTGATACAATCTGTATTATTATCGTCGATCCGCTCCGAACGACGGTGCCAACCAACAGTTTTTAGATATAATAAACGAAAGTAGATCGCTCTGAGCGGAATGTCCCTACCTTTAGGGGCAAATAAAGTTAATCGCCGAATTTGTTCGACTAACCAAAATATTTAGAATCTCATGTACTTATCCAGTTGGCATCGATTTAGAATCTAGCAAGTAATAATGCCCAGTTGAGGGCAATAGATCGGTCGATGCTTACTCACTTTTCACTATTAGATTACTAAGATTCGCCCAAAAATCTCACTCTCGATCGCGAGGATCGAGATTTACAGGATCGGGAGTAATAAAAGAGGGTAAGTTGCGACCTACGCATAGTAGACCGTTTAGCTTTGCATAGGTTGTAGAAAATCGCCGCACCAAGTATGCACCATAACCATTCCACCACTCTTAGACATGCAAAATCCCACATCAAACCAGGATATCCAGCGTCTTGAAAACAGCATGGACGCAAATGTCCTCGGCGATACGAATATTAACTCATCGAAAATATTGATTACTCCCAAGGAACTAAAGGAAAAGTTACCAATATCGCCTGAGTTAGAGCAGCGAATTGCTGACTATCGCCGACAGATTCAAAAAATTCTAGACTTCCAAGACAATCGTAAATTTATTGTCGTCGGCCCATGCTCTATTCATGATATTACAGCAGCCGAAGAATACGCGCACAAACTCAAAGATTTAGCCGATCGAGTCAAAGATAAATTCTTGCTGATCATGCGAGTTTATTTCGAGAAACCTCGCACCACAGTCGGGTGGAAAGGATTGATTAACGACCCAGATATGAATGAGTCCTTTGATGTTGAAAAAGGCTTATATACTGGGAGGAACTTACTCTTAAAAATCACCGAAATCGGTCTGCCAACCGCCACAGAAGCACTCGATCCAATTATACCTCAATACCTCGACGAATTGATTTCCTGGGCGGCGATTGGTGCCCGCACTACCGAATCCCAAACCCACCGCGAAATGGCAAGTGGCTTATCAATGCCCGTCGGTTTCAAGAATGGTACTGATGGCAGTGTCAAGGTAGCATTAAACGCCCTCCAATCAGCCAAACAACCCCACAACTTTCTCGGTATCAACAAGAAAGGACAAGTCAGCGTTTTTCAAACCAGAGGTAATGCTTACGGACACATTATCTTGCGTGGTGGTGAAGGTAAACCCAACTACGATCCAGTCAGTGTTCAAGCAGCCGAAACCGAACTCAAAAAAGCCAACTTGCCATCGCGAATTGTAATCGATTGCAGTCATGGCAATTCTAATAAGGATTATCGTCTCCAACCGATCGTCTTTGAAAGCACGATCCAACAAATTATCAACGGTAATACCTCAATGGTAGGGATGATGTTGGAATCCAATCTTCACGAGGGTGGACAATCGATTCCCACAGATCTTAGTGAGTTAAAGTATGGTGTATCTGTAACTGATAAATGTATCAATTGGGCAGAAACCGAACGGGTTATCCTCGCTGCTTACGATCGACTGTAGATTTAATTAACTCAGATCTTGTGTGTGACGTAAGCCCGACTTCTTGGAGTCGGGCTTATTGGTTTTTGCCGCAGGTCAGACCAGATCGGATGATCACCCGCTCGGCATTCAATTAAATACTTTTTGATGAAATTTGAGAGATTATCGACTACCGCTAAAAACAAGGTAATTGTGACAAGATGTGCGATCGACTATCCCACATTCTCCACCCGATCGCGATAAACTAGAATATTGCTCTCTTGTTGTTCAGAATTTTATGTCGCTGCCGATCGTTGCTATTATAGGTCGTCCCAATGTGGGTAAATCCACACTCGTCAATCGTTTGGCGGGAGCGCGGGAATCGATCGTGCATGATGAGCCAGGAGTTACCCGCGATCGTACATATCGTCGGGCATTTTGGCAAGATCGTGAGTTTGTGGTCGTCGATACGGGTGGACTCGTATTTGACGATGATACGGAATTTTTGCCGCTGATTCGCGAACAAGCGATGACAGCTCTCTCTCAGGCGAGTGCGGCGATTTTCGTAGTAGATGGACAGCAGGGAATCACGGGCGGAGATCGGGAAATTGCTTCCTGGTTGCGCGTCCAAAAAGTCCCAGTATTTTTAGCAGTTAATAAGTGCGAATCGGAAACAGTCGGTGCGCTCCAAACTGCTGATTTTTGGCAGTTAGGGATTGGCGAACCTTATGGTGTATCGAGTATTCATGGTAGCGGTACGGGGGAATTATTAGACGAACTAATTCTCAGTTTACCCGTCATGGAAGAAGTCGATGTGCCAGAAATTCGGATCGCCATTATTGGACGACCAAATGTCGGTAAATCCAGTCTGCTAAATGCTTTCTTGGGTGAGAATCGCTCGATCGTCAGCCCGATTTCGGGAACTACTCGCGATGCGATCGATACTTTGATTACTCGCAATGATACCAACTATCGGTTGATCGATACTGCCGGAATTCGGCGGAAGAAAAACGTGGACTATGGGCCAGAATTTTTTGGCATTAACCGCGCTTTTAAAGCGATCGATCGTTGTGATGTCGTCCTCCTAGTCCTCGATGCTGTCGATGGTGTCACCGAACAGGATCAAAAATTAGCTGGACGGATTGTCGAAGAAGGACGTGCTTGTGTAATTGTTGTCAATAAATGGGATGCTGTTGAAAAGGATTCCTACACGATTTATGACTACCAAGATCAGTTAAACAATCGGCTCAACTTCACAGAATGGGCTGAAAGTATCTTTGTCAGTGCCCTCACCGGACAACGTGTTGATAAAATCCTCGAAATAGTCGATCGAGCAGTCGAACAACACCGTCGCCGCGTCACTACTGCAACGATCAACCAAGTACTTGAAGAATCCACTAGTTGGCACAATCCCCTCGTCACTCGTCAGGGTAAACAGGGCAAAATCTACTACGGTACTCAAGTCAGCGCACAACCACCCACCATCGCGTTATTTGTCAACGATCCCTCGCGATTTAACGACAACTACCGTCGTTATATCGAGAACCAGTTTCGGACTCAACTCGGCTTTAGTGGTACTCCCTTACGCCTCCTCTGGCGCGGGAAGAAACAACGCGAAGGCGAAAAGATCGTCAACCGCGCTACTAGAGTCAAGGCGGCTAAGTAGCTATCTGTGAAATCGATCGTCGGGGCAATTCATGAATTGCCCCGACATTTACTAACACTTAACACCTAAAGCCTAAAGCCTAACCCCTAATTAATGGATCTACTTCGCTCCTTACCCATTGGATTATATTTAGAACAGCCGCTGACTTGGCTGCATCGTCTCGATCCGCGAGTTAAACTAGGCTGGCTGTTGAGCTTTTTGTTAGCCCCGATCCTCGCCAGTGCGATGTGGAAACTGAGTTTAGTCGCACTGCTAGTAATTATTAGTATTCTGGCTGGTATCCCTTGGCGCGCACTCAAACAGCAGATGGGCTGGTTATTGCTAGTTGGTAGCGCAATCTTCCTGGTGGGGATGTTCGCGCCAGAAACGATCGATGTCAGCCATCAACTCCGCTCCCCCGCAGATATCGGTACAGAGATCGCCCAACCATATCAATATGTATTATTTAAAATTGATACTGGCGCAATCCACCTCAAAATTACCAAAAAATCGATCGATAGTGCGATCTTTGCCAGTACCCTAATTTTTACACTGGTATACAGTACCACCATTTATCTACTCACCACCGCACCAGAAGAAATTACGACTGGATTAGAAAGTTTAATGGCACCTCTACGCCGTTATCAGATCCCTGTCACTGAGATTACGCTCACTCTGACTCTAGCTCTGAGATTTATTCCCTTGGTACTAGAAGAGATCCAAAACTTAGTGCGATCGATCTATACTCGCGCGATCGACTGGCAAAAATTAGGACTCAAAAATAGTGCTAAAATTTGGCTGACTGTATCGGAAAAACTCTTGGAAAATCTGCTAAACAGAGCCGAACAAATCGCGATCGCCATGCAGGTACGCGGTTTTACTACTCCCAATACTCACTTAGTCCAATGGCATCAATTAAAGTTAGGTAAAACTGATTTTTTATCAATAGCACTTATGGTCGTATTCTGGACAGCTAGATTTACTATTGGCGGTCAATTTATTTAGGAGTTGACACAGCGGACGGTTGGGTTTTAAACTAATCTAGTTTCGTCTTCGTCGATCGGACTGACCCGCCCCTACAACACCCAACTTTGTATTTATCTATCCCCCTCGAACATCGAACTGGATCGCAAATATTCGATCGATTATTTAGACATCAGCCAATCGCTACCCTCTTAGAAAGCCCAGCAAATAATACCGAGCATTCGGTATTGACACGATACTCGATCTGTGCTGGATTGCCACAGACGATCGATCTGCAACCACAGATTTTTACTCCAGCAGTCGGGCAAATTTTAGACTGTTTGCGCGGGTTGTTAGCGACGAAAAATCAGCAAGAATCGGATTTACCCGCACATCTACCCTTTACTGGTGGCTGGTTGGGTTGGTTGGGCTACGAACTCGCAGGGGAAATCGAAGCACTCCCAGTGCGTCAACCAGATCCCTTACCATTCCCTGTAGCGTATTGGTATGCGCCCAATACGTTTGCCATTTTAGATCACTGGGAGCAATTATTATATTTGTCTGCACATACAGCCGCAGAACTAGACGAACTTATCCTCAAATTAGCGCAGCCACCGATCGAGAATCACGATGTTTTTCAGAGCCAAACTCATCAGGATTTACATTTTTTTACATCAGAAGCCCAATATCAACAGGCAATTATTCAAGCCCAAAAATATATTCAAGCTGGGGATATCTTTCAAACTAATTTATCACTGAGATTTAGTTCCCAAACAAATCTCGACAGTTGGCAAATCTATCAACGACTGCAAAGTATCAACCCTTCTCCATTTGCCAGCTACTGGCAAACACCCTGGGGAGCGATGATGAGTTGCTCCCCCGAAAGACTAGTTCAACTCCAACAACAGCAAGCCACAACTCGACCGATCGCCGGAACTAGAAAACGCGGTCAAAATCCAACCCAAGACGATCGATTAGCCACAGAATTATTGACTAATCCCAAAGAGATTGCCGAGCATATTATGTTAGTCGATCTCGAACGTAACGATCTGGGACGTGTCTGTCGGTGGGGTAGCGTCAAAGTTGATGAATTACTATCGATCGAGCGGTATAGTCACGTCATGCACTTAGTTAGTAATGTTACTGGAGAATTAGATCCCCAGTTTGACTCGATCGATCTGATTCGCGCCATGTTTCCAGGCGGCACAATTACTGGCTGTCCAAAAGTCAGATGTATGGAAATCATCGCCGAACTCGAACCATTTCCCCGCAATTTATTCTATGGCTCCTGCGGCTATCTAGATCGGCGCGGTCATCTAGATTTAAATATTTTGATTCGGACATTGCTGTATCATAAAGGCACCGTCTGGGGACAAGTCGGCGCAGGAATTGTCGCCGATAGCCATCCCCAACAGGAGTGGCGCGAATCGCTCCAAAAAGCTGCTGCTCAAATTGCCGCACTGGGTATGATAAATTAACAGCGACATCTAGCATGGGTGTAACCTCTGTATGGGAGAATCGATCTGAGCATTCCAATTCCGTATTCTTATCCTCCTTGCCGTGACTTCCGAAAACTACCTCAACCACCCTACCTTTGGCTTGCTCTATCGCATCTGCATCGTTGAGGAAAACCAAGAACTATTTACCACTCTCTACGCACAGCGAGTTTTTTTTCTAGTCTCCAACACTGCTAACGGATTGTCGTTTCAACCTGTGACTCGTGCTGATGCGCGGCTGACAATCGATACCCGCATTCGTCTACTCAGACGCAATGGTCAAATTCTCGAATATCAACAGCTACAATCAATGATGCAGCAAAATTTTCCAGGCTAGAAGTTAGGTTTTAGATTTTAGTTAGGATAGAAGGTAGTTAGACAGTTGACAGTTGACAGTTGACAGTTGACAGTTGACAGTGAGGGCAGAGGGTAGAGATGATGTGTTGGAACCTAAATCCTAAGCCTAAATCCTAAATCCTAAACCTAAATCCTAAAGCCTAAATCCTAAATCCTAAATCCTAAAGCCTAAATGACCATCGCGCATAATATTGAGACTATTCGTCGAGATTTACCAGCTTCAGTAAAATTGATGGCGGTAACTAAGCAAGTATCTGTAGCTCAGATGCGAGAAGCTTATGCAGTCGGGATTCGGGATTTTGGCGAGAGTAAAATTCAGGAAGCACAGGCAAAACAGCAAGAATTAGCCGACTTACCGGACATTTGTTGGCACCTGATCGGGCATTTGCAGGGTAACAAGGTACGCAAAGCAATACAGATATTTGAGTGGATTCACTCAGTAGATAGCCTCAAACTACTTCGACAGATCGATCGAGTCGCTGCGGAATTAGCAACCAGCCCAAATATCTGTCTCCAAGTCAAAATATTGCCCGATCCCGACAAATATGGGTGGACGATCCCAGAGTTACTCGCAGATTTACCCCAAATTAGCGACTGTGAGCACCTCAAAATCAGAGGCTTAATGGCAATTCCCCCACTCGACTTAACCCTCGCCCAAACTCAACAATTTTTTGAGCAGACACGAGATCTCAGCCACCAAATCGCTCAACAGCCTGGATCGAATCTTCAGATGTCCGAGTTATCGATGGGCATGTCTGGGGACTATCTACCAGCCATCTCTGCTGGAGCGACAATTATTCGGCTGGGAAGTATCCTGTTTGGATCTCGTATAGACTATTGATAGCAGAGCACGAATACTCATAAAAGTCACTTTTCCACGTATTTATTTAATCCATCTTAAATAAAGCTGTTGATTTAACTAGTGGCAATTTCTTCTCAAACTACAATAATTGAAAGCGTTACGTAGTATGCGCGGGCACTAACAACATGTAACACCTAAGTATCACCATGACTGGGTAAACTAAGTAAATACACATAATACCAGTCCCATCCTAGTATCGATCGCTACCGATCGAGCTATTTCAATACCCAATGGGTTGGGATCGACGTTGTGCAACCACGCCAACAATGAACTAAAAAACCCTAGTTAGCACTTCTCCCCCTGGAGAATCGGGCAGGATTTGAATCAAAAATTTAGATTTTACTTCTAAGTAAAATAGCTTAATAAAACCAAACTACACATCAAGATAAGAGTGTCTGCTTCTTAAAGACTTTCTTAATACTTGTAATTTTGTGATATTATGCTCGATATATTGGCAATGCTTGAGTATTTTCACTGCTCCCTTCTTTAGGAAGAGGCTGTGCCAACGATGAGTTTAGTCTATTTACGCTCACGAACTTTAAGTAATTATACTGAGATAACAAACAACCAATCCTCTTTTGACGTGCAGAACGCTGCATTAACCAAAAAGGCGATCCCAAAGGTTGTTAGGCTTACCGCCAACAGCGAGCCTGTTCCAGCATGAAAGCATTGCGCCAAAAGCATCCATACCACCACGTCAGGGCACAGGAGTATTAACAGGTGAACGTTATTAACAAATTCAAAGATTTTATGGGTTTGAACGAAGAAGAGTACAGCGATTATGATGAAACAGATAGTGATGCCTATCGCGGCGACTATCATCCTCCAGAACCTCCAACCCCGCAGCCAGTCGAAGAAGAACGTCGTGGTTTCCGTCGATCGACCACGGAGACACGTGCAAGTAAAATAAATAACGTTGTTGGGATGCCAGGTATTATGCACGGAATATCAGAAATGATCCTGATCGAACCTCGCTCTTTTGAAGAAATGCCTCAAGTAATTGATGCTCTCAAAAACAGAAAGTCGGTGATCCTCAACATGACATTAATCCGTCAAGAAGAAGCTCAACGAGCGGTAGATTTTGTAGCTGGGGGCACTTACGCGATCGACGGTCACTACGAACGGATTGGTGATAACATCTTCCTGTTCACACCAAATTGCGTCCAAGTCAGTACTCCGAGCCATGTCATTCATGATGCAGCGAACCCGCCAGCACCATTACCTCAGACAGTTCGGAGCACTCGGAGTAGTCAATCTGCCTCCGCTTGGGGCAACGAGCCGATCCACGCAGCTCAATAAATTTATCACTATTGATGGCAACTGCGGCAGGTATCGATCCTTTCACTAACTGCAAGTAGTAATTTATGTCCGTCAAATTAGGTGTAATCGGTGGCGGGGTAATGGGTTCGGCCATCGTATCCCGCTTACTTACTCAAGGTACTTATCAAAGTACCGACATCATCATCAGCGAACCCACACTCTCACAACAGGCATCTCTCCACCAACAATATGGAGTGGAGGTGACTGGTGACAACAATTTGGCGGCTATGGCTCCAGTATTATTACTGGCAATCAAGCCCCAAATTTTCGAGCGAGTTGTTGCGGATTTAAAACAACCCAATCCCTCACAATTAGTCATTTCGATCCTGGCGGGAGTCAGTATCGCCCAGTTAGAAAGGGCATTTCCAGATCGAGCAGTCATCCGCGCCATGCCCAATACCCCCGCAACTGTCGGAATGGGCATCACCGCCATCTCTGCATCCCAGCATGTCCAACCACAGCATTTAGATTTAGCTACTCAAATTTTTCAAGCCGTCGGGGAAGTAGTCACCGTTCCAGAATCCCTGATGGATGCCGTAACTGGCTTGTCTGGTTCGGGGCCTGCCTATGTCGCCATCGCGATCGAGGCTCTAGCCGATGGGGGAGTCGCCGCTGGTCTACCACGTCCGATCGCCGATCGACTCGCCTTGCAGACCGTTTTAGGTACTGCCCAGCTCATCAAAGAATCCAACCTCCACCCCGCCCAGCTCAAGGATCGCGTTACTAGTCCGGGCGGAACTACGATTGCGGGAATTGTCAAGTTAGAACAATCGGGTTTTCGCTCCGCACTGATTGAAGCCGTTATTGCCGCAGCCAACAGATCTCAGGAGTTAGGTAAATAATTGATAGTTGATAGTTGATAGTTGATAGTTGATAGTTGATAGCGATTCGCCGCACATAGGGTTCCCCGAGGGTTTAGCGGCTCGCGCTCCTTTAAGCAGGATGCTCTGAACCCTTACTATTCGGTAAGTAGTTGGTAGTTGTTCGCGCTATTGCCAAGCAAAAGTCGATCGTTCAATTCTAGTCAAGTTACCTCCAGCCCTTAACTCATGGCTTCCAATCGTAGTGCTAAAATCGATTCCCGAACAACAACATCTCAGCAAATCGAACAGATCGATTCTCCCCCAGAGCGGCTACCCCAACAATCTGTTTCACCATATATTTATTTAGTGCGGCTGATTATTGGTGGATTGGGCGCAAGTACGATCGTTGGTACCGCGATCTCAGTAGTGAATCCACCCCAGCAAATTGCTACCAAAATAGAGCCGCCTTTAGCTACGCCTAAACCGATCCAGATCGATCGTCTCACACTCACACCAGCTAGCCCCAGCCTCAACGATCGATTGCAGGCGATGAGCAAGAAAAATAGTAAGCTAGATTCAAGTTACCTATTCGTGGAGATCGAGCGGGGGGAACATAGCGAACAGGGAAGCGATCGAGTATTATCTGCGGCGAGTACGATTAAATTACCGATTCTGATTGCCCTATTTCAGGATGTCGATACGCAGAAAGTGCGATTAGAAGAAAAACTGACGATCGACAAAAAATCGATCGCTGAAGGTTCTGGAGATTTGCAAGCGCAAAAACCTGGAACTCAAGTAAGTATCCTTGTCGCTGCAACCAAGATGATGACCATCAGTGATAATACCGCAACAAATCTACTGATCGCGCGGTTAGGCGGAAAAGCCGCTCTCAATCAACGGTTTCGGAATTGGGGACTCACAGTTACCACCATCAATCAGCAACTTCCAGATCTCGAAGGGAAAAATACCACTACAGCCGGAGAACTTGCTCGATCGATCGTCGCAATCGATCGCGGTAAAATCGTCTCAGATCCCTCCCGCAGCCAGATCTTGAGCATGATGAGCAATTGCTCGCGCAATACCATGCTACCCAAAGGTTTAGGCGCAGGCGCAAAAATTGCTCACAAAACGGGTGATATCGGCTCGATTATCGCTGATGTCGGTCTGATCGAGCTACCAACAGGTAAAAAATATGTTGCCGCAGTATTAGTCAAACGCCCCTATAATGACCCTGCTGGCCCCGAACTAGTCCGCCAAATGTCCAAGGTTGCCTATACATATTTTCAGCAACCTCAACCTAGCGCGAAGCGTTAGGTTTTAGGTTTTAGATTTTAGGCTTTAGGTTTTAGATTTTAGGCTTTAGGTTTTAGGCTTTAGGCTCTAGGTTTTAGGCTTTAGGCTTTAGGCTCTAACATTATCTATACCCTCTACCCTCTACCCTCTACCCCCTACCCTCTAACCTAACTGTCAACTGTCAACTGTCAACTGTCAACTGAATTATGCACTTATTAATTCCCGCCGCTGGGATCGGGAAACGGATGCTTCACGATCGCAATAAGCTACTAATTACCCTGCTCGGTCAACCATTACTCGCTTGGACACTAATCGCCGCCGAACAAGCTGCATCGATTAGCTGGATTGGCATTATCGGACAATCAGAAGATCGATCGGATCTCGACACCATCCTCGGCAACATATCCCTATCCAAACCCGTCCAATTTATCCAGGGTGGTAAAACTAGACAAGAATCGGTTTACAACGGCTTACAAGGATTGCCAGATAGCGCAGAGCGAGTATTAATTCATGATGGAGCTAGATGTTTAGCTACACCAGATTTATTCGATCGATGTGCCGCTGCGATCGCGACCTGTCCCGGACTGATTGCGGCGATCTCAGTCAAAGATACAATTAAAATTGTAGATAGTGCGGGGATAATTGTAGACACACCCGACAGAGCCAATCTTTGGGCTGCTCAAACTCCCCAAGGTTTTGAAGTTAAACTGCTCAAAGCCTGTCACGAAAAGGGACGCGCTCTCGGCTGGGAAGTGACTGATGATGCCGCATTATTTGAAAAATGTAGTCTACCCGTCACCATCGTCCCAGGTGAAGAAACCAACCTCAAAATTACCACCCCAGTGGATCTCGCGATCGCGGAATTTATTCTCAGGAGTAGAGACTAGCACGAACCGCTACCCCCTACCCTCTACCCCCTACCCTCTACCCATATGAACCTGGGGAAATTCCTCACTCGCGCCAGCATTGCTCTAATTACCACACTTGCCACTAATATTCCGCTGATGGCAAGCGAATTGGGGCCAGAAGTAGTCTTAAAAGCTGTATATTTAGGATTGCGTCAAGTAGACAGTACGCGATCGAATCCCAAAGTGAGATGGAATGTACCGAATGGAGTGTCCAGCCCTTGCGGACGGATATCGGGTAGCCTGTATTGTCCCCGCAACAATACGGTTTATCTTACCCAACAACACATGCGAATGGCTTATGAATATGGGGATGCAGCCTTGGCTTATATCCTCGCTCATGAATATGCTCACGCAGCGCAGACAATTGGTAGATTCAGACCGAGAACTATTACCCAAATCGAACTCCAAGCTGATTGTTTAGCTGGTTTTTATATGGGCGCGATGCCCAATGTTACATTCGATCGACAAGATATCGAGCAAATCGCCGAGATTGCCTATCAAGTTGGAGATTATGAAGTAAATAACCGCCAACACCACGGCACACCTCAGCAACGCGCTCAGGCTGTGTTATTGGGCTTTCAAGCATCACAACAAAATGGCATCGTCGCCTGTCGGGTGCAGTAGAAAATCTCAGATATAAGTGCGAAAATCTAAAAGAGTAAATATTAATGTAAGTACAGCATGAAGATTGCGATCGCGGGAGCGACTGGATTTGTGGGTAGTCGGTTAGTCGAACAACTCCAAGCGCAGGGACATCAAGTTATCATTTTGACTCGGAGTCCCCAACAGGCAAGCAACCGCTTTGGGCAAGCGCAGATAGTTGGCTACAATCCACTCAAATCGGGAGAGTGGCAACAGTCGATCTCTGGCTGCGATGCCGTAATTAATTTAGCTGGAGAACCGATTGCCGAAAAACGTTGGACACCAGCTCACAAGCGATCGATCCTCGACAGTCGGCAACTAGGCACCCAAAAAATTGTCGAAGCCATCGCTCTAGCCACCATCAAACCCCAAGTTCTGATCAATGCCTCCGCGATCGGCTACTATGGCACCAGCGAAACTAGTAAATTTGATGAAACTAGTCCCGCTGGCATGGATTTTCTGGCCGAAGTATGCACCGCATGGGAGAACGCCGCCCAAGCAGTTACCGCCAATGGTACCCGTGTAGTCATCCTCAGATTGGGAATTGTCTTGGGTGAAAATGGTGGCGTATTAGGCAAGATGTTAGCACCCTTTAGTGCTTTTGTCGGCGGGCCGATCGGTAGTGGCAATCAATGGTTTTCCTGGATTCACCGCGATGATGTCGTGAAATTAATCATCGCTGCACTTAACGACACCAAAATGCAGGGTGTTTACAATGCGACTGCGCCCAATCCCACCACGATGACAGAATTTGCCCAAACTCTAGGCACAGTGATGAATCGTCCCTCCTGGCTCCCAGTCCCCAATTTCGCCCTCGAAGCGATGTTAGGCGAGGGTGCAATTGTCGTTCTCCAAGGACAGCAAGTAGTCCCCACCCGAACGCTAGCTCAAGGCTTTAACTTTCAGTATTCCACGCTCAAGCCAGCTCTGACGGCAATTCTAGGAAGTTAGGTTTTAGGCTTTAGGCTTTAGGTTTTAGATAAGTGAAGCACCTTTTCAAGACAGGGGCACCTCTACACAATTCACCTGTAGCAGGGTGGATTAATTGTCAGGGAATAAAATCTAGATCCCCAGTATTTAGTCTTCACCCGCCCTGAAATGAATTTCGGGCTAACGGCAAAAGTCCATTGAAATGGACTGAAGAAAATTTTCTAGCGACAATTAATCCACCCTGCTACACAATTCACCTGTAGGGGTGCCCCTTGTGGGTACCCTGGATCTACACTAAGTACTAGTATATTTAAACCGTCTTGTCTAAAGCCTAATCCCTAAAGCCTAAAGCCTAAAGCCTAAAGCCTAACCCCTAATTACAATCGCTTCGATCTGTGCGATGTTTGTCTCGCGATCGACGGCTGTAATCGCCCACCGCAGGGGTTCGCCCCATTGTTGGAGTGTGGTTTCGATCGCTGTATCTAGCTCTCCTAGAACGGCTTTGATATCCATCTCAATCTCGATCGATTCAATAATCATGTAAGTTCAGATGCCTAATTTTATCTCTATCTGCTCTCAATATCTGACTCGATTGCTCATCGTAGCTGGGATCTGGTTATCGCTGGGCATAAACGATTTCACCCTAGCGATCGGGACTCAGACCAATTATAGTCGGATCGATCTCAAAGGTCGAGACTTTGCAGGTCAAGATCTCACTGGCGGCGTATTCGTATCGGCAGAAATGCGCGGTGTAAATTTTAGTGGAGCTAATTTAACCAATGCCATGTTGACAATGGGAGTCCTGCTCAAGACAAATCTCTCAGGAGCCAATCTAACTGGTGCATTAGCCGATCGAGCCACCTTTGATGAAGCCGATTTGACTAATGCTATTTTAACCGAAGCCACCCTGACTCGATCGCGATTTTATGGTGCCAAAATTACTGGGGCTGATTTTACCGATGCTCTGATCGATCGAGCACAAGCCAAACTACTCTGCGAAACAGCCGATGGGACAAATCCGGTAACTGGAGTCGCCACCCGCGATAGTCTGGGTTGTCAGTAAGTTAAGAAATAAGGAATAATAGAGAGTAGTGTAGCGATCGGCATGGGCAATTGAACCCCCAACCACTATGGTGTATTTAGTTGTGGTTGATGCTTTTCCCCAAATTGTAAAGATTTGCCAAAGATCCTCATATTCTCTGACTTATTTCTTCACTTGTGGCACCCAGAGTAGATAAACTACTCTAATAGAAGATATCTAAACATCCTTTTGCAATTAATATGAGTGTAGTTAGTCAAGTTATTCTCAAAGCCGATGACGATCTGCGCTACCCCAGTAGCGGAGAACTCAAAAATATCCAGTCATTTCTGCAAACTGGCGAACAGCGGATTCGGATCGTTACCACTCTAGCAGAGGGTGAGAAAAAAATTGTCGAGCAAGCTAGTAAGCAGTTGTGGAAGCTGCACCCTGACTATATTGCACCAGGTGGCAACGCTTACGGACAAAAACAACGCAGTCAGTGTATTAGAGACTATGGTTGGTACCTCCGATTAGTCACTTATGGAGTACTAGCTGGAGATATCGGACCGATCGAACAAATTGGCTTGATTGGCGTACGGGATATGTACAACTCCCTCGGCGTTCCAGTTGCAGGTATGGCTGATTCGATCGCCGCACTCAAAGAAGCATCTTTGAGCCGCCTCAGCGAGGAAGATGCCGCCGCCGCCGCTCCCTATTTTGACTACATTATTCAAGAAATGTCCTAATCGCCATTGACTGTTGAGTGTTGGTACATTTTACGGATCGATCCAACAACCCTCAGCAATCCTGGGGGTTATTTCTGTACTGATATAAATGAATTTAATTGAGTTTCTACTAAAAGCATCTTGGAAGAGCGTACTGGCTGCTGCCATTACCGGATCGATTAGTGGTATCGGTAGTGCTGGCGCGATCGCCCTCATCAATCACTCGATCGGTCAAATTAGCCCAACTCAGCCCCAAGCACCACCGCAACTATTATGGGGCTTTTTAGGACTAGTTACCGTCGCCTTGACTACCACTTTGATTTCACAGTTTTTGTTAGCACAGTTGGCGCAAGATGCCATCTACAAACTGCGGTTGCGGATTAGTGGTTGGATTTTGGCATCGCCATTGCGACATCTAGAAGAACTTGGGAGTAGTCGCCTCCTGGCTACTCTGACAGAAGATATTCAAGCGATTTCCAGTGGTGTATTTAGTATTCCGACGCTGTGTGTTAACGCTGCGATCGTGATTGCATCTTTGGCTTATCTGGGCTGGCTATCGATGTGGGTGTTGCTGGGGACACTGGTATTTATGGGCTTGTCAATTAGTCTGGTGCAAGTGCTAATCGATCGAGCAGTTCGATCGTTTACCGCAGCTAGGGAAGAGAATGATGCCCTGATGCAGCACTTTCAAGCAATTACCAACGGCATCAAAGAACTCAAACTTCACTTCCAACGTCGTGAAGATTTCGTGCAAGAGGACTTACAAACCACCGCCGCTACTCTGCGCGAATATCGGATTGGCTCTCAACGGGCGATCGCCTTGTCTGGCGGTGTGGGCGAGTTATCATTCTTTGTATTATTGGGATTATTAGTCTACGGCTTACCCCAAATTCAGACAGTTTCTGCCGAACTACTATCGGGCTATGTGCTTACCATATCCTATCTGATGCGACCGATCGGCAACACCTTGGCGATTTTACCCAGTCTGACTCAAGCAGGTGTAGCACTCCGCAAGATCGATACTTTAGGGCTATCTCTGGCTAGTCGTGCGGAGACATTAGCGCGGATCGGTACAACCGATCGTCAATTCAAGCAGATCGAGATCCGTCAAGCTACCCACAGCTACCAGCTTGCAGGGCAGGAAAATACTTTTACACTAGGACCTGTCGATCTGACGCTCTATCCTGGCGAACTAGTATTTATCGTTGGTGGTAATGGTAGCGGCAAATCAACTTTAGCAAAGCTGATAACTGGGCTATATGTGCCCGATGCTGGTGAAATTTTGTTAGATGGCATCTTAGTTGACGATCGCAATCGCGAATTATATCGGCAGTTATTTTCGACAGTATTCGCGGACTTTTATCTATTCGATCGACTTTTAGGTTTAGGGCTACAAGATTTAGACGCACAAGCCAAAACTTATCTAGAACAACTCCAACTCACCCACAAAGTCACCATCGAAAATGGTAAACTTTCCACCACAGCTCTATCCCAAGGACAGCGCAAACGCTTGGCACTCCTCACAGCTTACCTCGAAGATCGCCCCATCTATTTATTTGATGAATGGGCAGCAGATCAAGATCCATTTTTTCGAGAGATTTTCTATCAGCAGCTATTACCAGAGCTAAAACAGCGCGGTAAAGCAGTACTTGTCATCAGCCATGACGATCGCTACTTTCATCTAGCCGATCGATTACTCAAACTCGACTACGGACAAATCGTTAACAGTTGACAGATGTAGGGTGTGTTAGGCGGCTGCCGCATGAGCACCAATGTTTAATACCAGGGATCTGATTTACTGGAGTTTAGACTAAGAAGTAAAGAGAACGGTAGCAAAAGATAGACCGTTGCTACCGGAGGGAAGAAAATAAGGGTGAAGGAAAACTCATCAACTTCCCCAACATGAACTGTGAAGCATTACAGACATTTCGTCAAGAAGTACATAAACTATTAACCAAAGCAAAAGATGCAACATTCGAGCTAATGGATGCAGTGATGACAACCAGACAAGCTTCATCACTAGCTGAATTCTCACTCAGTCCGATGTTCCGCCGCCAGTACCCAAGCACATACTCCCTTCCCACCGAAGAAATAGGCATTCATGATTCACCATCCACCGTCCACCATCCACCGTCCACCCATACACTAGATGTCTAATTTGTCACTGGGAAGGGAGTATGAAGCAATAGAAGATTGTCGGCCGCAACGAAATCAACTAATGCAGTTGTGTATTAAGCAGCTCCCAATTCAAAAATGTATCGTTCTGGGCATTGACCATACACCTTGGCCGAGACCAGATGCGAAGACATTGAGAGACCGAACTTATGAACATCAAGGGAAAACTCAAAATGGTGTAGCAATAGGACAAGGATATAGCACAATTGCCTGGTTGCCAGAGGAGCACAGTAGTTGGGCATTGCCACTCAGACATGAAAGAATTCCCTTGCTGGGAATCGCCAATGAGCAAAGCAGCATGGCAACTGAAACAAGTCCTCAAGCATTGCACTCAAAAAGTGTTGGTTCTACTAGACCGAGAATATGGGAATGCTAAGTGGGTTTTAGCAACTGCAAAGCTTGAGGCTGATTGTGTCATGCGAATTCGGTCGAATACTTGTCTATGGGGAATTCCTCCAGCTTATAGTGGTCGTGGTCGTCCTCGAAAGCATGGTGAAAAGTTTCAACTGACCAACGCAGAAAATTGGACTTCACCCGATTTGGCTCTGGAATTAGACACATCTAGTCATGGTCGAATCAGAGTCAAAATGTGGAAAGATTTACACTTTGCTCAAGCTGCGGATCGTCGAGTCAATCTAATTTTGGTAGAACGGCTAGAGCCGACAGGTTCCGGTCGAATCCTGCCGCCGTTATGGTTGGTGTGGACGGGTGAGCGAACGATGTCACTTGAAGAAATCTGGCATCAATACTTACGGCGGTTTAGTCTTGAACATTGGTATCGTTTTGCCAAGCAAAGATTGCATTGGACTATGCCTAGTTTAAAAACACCTGAACAATCCGAACGATGGAGCGATCTGATGCCTTTGATGACTTGGCAACTATGGTTAGCAAGAGATTTAGTCACACAGTATCGTTTACCTTGGCAATCTGCTACGCTGAGTTTATCCCCTGGACGTGTTGCTCAGTCTATGTTTTCACTTTTGATGCAGATTGGCACTCCGACCTCTTCTCCTAAACAGCGTGGAAAGTCTAATGGTCGAATTACTGGGTTTAAATGTACTCCCAGAACTCGTTATCCTGTTGCTA
>ENA-OFCX01000382-OFCX01000382.1-metagenomes-genome-assembly--contig:-NODE-382-length-23861-cov-3.263589_pt1 | contig 23861 bp, 33 predicted proteins | sample MGYA00153384_OFCX01 | MGnify analysis MGYA00153384
CCACCGGTGATGTACGTCAGGATGCCTGCGGGCTTGTTGACGCCATCGCCACTAATAAAGGCCGCGCCCTCTTGCTCGACAAATTCGGCCCGTACCTCATCCGCCAGCCAGGACTCGATATTGATCTCGGCATCATCGAGCAGTTGCTGGGTCGCTGCGGGATTGGCATAAATCTCGCCGTGCCCGAAGCCGAGCTCTTTCAGGGTCGGAGTGGTAGTTTCTGGGCGGGCATCGGTCTCGCCTACCCAGCCACTGCCCGTTCCGCCCATGTTGAATAGCTTCTTCCAGCCTGCCTTGCTAGTGGGTTGAACCTGCGACAGCTCGCGCATCGGGGATTCGTCGCGGAGCTTGTCAGTGATGGTGCGATCCCACTCCACAGGCGTGAGATAGCCACCTTCTTCAGCCGTACCCTTGTTCATGGCCGCCTGTACATCGCCTTTGCGCATGTGCGCATTGAAGGCGGAGGTGTATTCCATGTCCTTCACGCCCGGGCCAGCGGCGCCCATCTGAGCTGCCGCGATTTTGGTGTGGGCGTCTTCGCTTTCGCGCTGCAGCTTGTCGAGCGCAGCATTGATCTGGGCCAGCTTGGCCTCTTGGTCAGCGCCCGACTTTCCGGCTTTAATCTCGTCCAGTTGCTTGGTGTGCTCGGCACGGAACGTGGCGAATGCCTGCTGGAGGCCGTCGACCAGCGCGCGAACTTCAGCGTTGGATGGAGCCTCGGCGCGGACGGCCATGATGCCGCGGGGAACGGGACGCGAGGTGGGTTGCTTTGCCATGATGTGGCCCTTTCAGAAATGAAAAAACCGCCTCAAGGGCGGTCGTTTTGGTTGGTGTTTGCTACGGGCTAAGCGCGCATTGCGGCCAGTAGCGACTGCAGCGAAGCTGCGACTTCAGGGCCAGCGCACGGCGTGGCATCAGTTTCGGTAGCGCTCGGCGTACCTGTAGAAAACAAAGCTTTGAAGGCATCACGGCGTGCGTTGCGCGAGTAGCCAGCCTTGGCCATGGAGGCCTCGATCAGCGCCAGCGGCTTGCGCGCGGCAGATGCCTGAGCAGCCCGTGTGATCTCTGAACTGGGCAGCAAGCCAGTGGCAAAACCATCGTCAACAGCCTGCTGGGCTCCAATCCAGGTCTCACGGTCCATCAACAACGCAGCCTCGGCCTCCGATATGCCGGAGCGGTGGGCATACAGTGCGGCCATGGCTGCATCGAATGGCGCCAGCACCTTGGCGGTGTCAGTCATGTCATGGCGGTTACCAACAGCTACTGCCCAGGCGTTGTGGATCATCAGGAATGAGCCATCACCCATCAGAATCTCGTCACCAGCCATGGCAATGACTGACGCCACCGAAGCCGCGACACCCAAAACCCGGATGGTTACCTTGGCCTTGTGCTCACGCAGCAGGTTGTAGATGGCCATGCCCTCAAAGAAGTCGCCACCCGGTGAGTTCAGGTTCACTGTCACATCACGGGCACCGATGTTTCGCAGCGCGGCGCCAATGCGCTTGGCTGTCACGCCTGTGCCCTCCCAGTTCTCGCCGATAGAGTCATAGATGGAGATGCTGGTTTCTGCATCGCCAGCAGATGCCTGCACTTCTGGCTCCCAGCGGTCTACGGCGTCGGGTCGCAAATCGAATCCAGCCTTGGACAGCCGGTGATCCGCACGGATCTCAGGTAGTTGCTTGAGGCTCATTGCTTGCTTTCTTGCCCATGGGTTCGGGTGGAGTGTTGAATTTGGGGTTTGGATCTGCCGGGTATTCCAGCAACTCGCGCACCTCATTGACGCCATGCCATCCCTGATGACCGCCAGCCCCCAAGGCCTTGGCGAAGTAGTCGGCTTGGTCTTTGAGCGTGCCGCGCAGCAAGGCCCGCTCATTGAACTTGAAGTAGAGGTTTTCGCGTTCGTAATCAGTGAGCAGCGAGCGGGCCAAGGCTTCCTCCCAGGCTGTGAACCGGGGTGTCATGGTGAACTGCACAAAGAAGATGGCTAGCTGCTCAATACCGGAACCCCAGCTGGTGTCATCCATCATCAGCAAAGGCCGTGGTACGCCGTACAACCGGGCCACCTCTTCGATCTGGTGATTACGGCTTTCCAGTTGCTGCCCGTCTTTAGCGGTCGAGGTGAAGGGGTTAGCCTTCGCACCCTCTTCCATGATCATCCATTTGTTGACGTTCTCAGCGCCGCTGTACTCTTCATCGCGTGCAGTTTTCATGCGCTGATATGCCTGATCAGACATGGCGTTGGGCACTTCAATTGCACCACCAGCCATCACGCCCGTCTTGAACACATTGGCCGCTGCGCGCTGAGCCTGCTCCGCCAGCTCAAATACCTCGCAAGACAACCGACGCTTGGACAGACCCAGAACGCCATCAATGGACAGTTCGCGCACATGCAAAATTTCGTCTTGATCCAGCGTGAGCTGCCCGCCGTTTTCGGTAGTACAGCGGTACTGCATGCGCCAGTTGCTACCCAACTTTGCATCGACCCGGCCCTTTTCAAAGGGGATCAGGTGGATCGGGCGGCCAGCAGCACGAATAATTCGGGCGTAGGCGTTACCTTCGGTCTCCAGCAACACCTGCATCTGGCTTTTGAACTCCATCGGCGTTTGCCAAGGGTTAGGTTTGAACCGCAGCAGCTTGTGCGCCGGGTGATCTTTTACGATCTCTTTGTCACTTCCCGAGCGATAGAGGCTGACGGGCAGCATGCCCAAGCCATTGCCGATCAAAGAAAGACTGCGCAGCGCTGACGTGTTGCGCAGCATCCGGTTTGATTCGCCCTGTTGACCATTACGAATGAACTCCAGCAGCGCCGGATCATCCAGACCTTGGAATGTGATGCCTTGCGCACTGGCTTGCGGGCGTGACTTGGCCTCCGCCTTACGACGGAACATGTCAAAAATACTCATGGTTTATGCCCTATAGGAAGCGCATGCCGCGCGTTTCGTAAACCGAAGGGCCCTTTGCCACCGGATTCAAAGCCATCAGGGAAACGGAATTGAGCATGGCCATCAGCGGGTCAATCTTTCCGGTACCGCTGGCCTGCTTTGTGATGTTCACCGCATTGCCTGCGGGCACTACCTTGGCGTTACTCACACACCAAGCCATCAGCGGTTGAGCTGCATGGGTCATGTCCCCCGCTGCTAGGGCGCGCTCAGCAACGCCGATAGCACCTGTGAGCTTCCACCCCTGTGAAATGCCGATGATCATTTCCTCTGGCACGCCCGCGTCCAGTAATGCTTTGAGCACCACCTTATGGGTGCGCTCCGGATCAAGACCAATTTGAGAAAGCAAGCCAGAGTCGAAGATTCGCCTAGCGATCACGGCCAGCTGCTCTACGTCCTCCGGTATCTCGTTGATGATCACCAAGTCACCTTGTGCCGCGAAGTCCTGGTAGCGAGGGGCAATTTCTTTGCGCCGCTCCAAACCAATCGGATGCACCCAAGCTTTGTTCCACTGCAGCCAGTGGCCAGAGTTTTTAACCCGTCCAGTCACTGAAAAGCCCAACAGGTCATCCAGTCCACCGCCGTCTACACCAATGGTCACCACCTCGCAATCGTGCAAGATGCGATCCAGCGAAACATTCTTGTCGCCATTGCGCTCCCAGAAGTCGGCGCCAGTCCAGCGATCAGAACGCAGGTTCAGACCGATTTCCACATTCAAGTGCTTTGCCAAAAACTCCTTGAATTCGTTCTCACCGCTGGCTCGTGCCTGGCTGTGCAACTGAGTGATGCGCTCTATGTCTACGGACGCTCCCCAATTCGGATTGGTCACATAGGCATTGGACAGATCCTCGTAGGCCTTGTTATCCAACATGGCTTTGGGAAACTCATAGATAACGGGCAAGAACTTGCGATCCTTGATGATGCCGTCGCGAACATCACGGGCATACCGCAACTTACTGAGATAAACCCCTGCTGGTGGCTCTGCCGACTGCGTGGTGGCGTAGATCACAAACCCTTCCGGACGCGATGCCAACCCCCCGGTTGCCTCAAGCAGCATGTTGCTGGCCTTGGCCTGCTTGCCAAATTCGTGCAGCTCATCAACAAATACGAAGCTGGCCTTCTTGCCGGATACCGTGTCTGAGTCAGCAGCAACTACTTTGAGGGTGGCACCAGTCTCCAGGTGAGTGATGGTGCGGAAATAGTCTTGCACCTTGAGCATGACCGACAACTCCTCATCGGCCTTGATGAAGTCACGGATCGGCTTGTAGCTGTTGTCGGCGATTTCTTTAGTGGGCGAAAGAATCAGCAGCTCAGCCGACTGACGCCAGTTCATCAGCAGCGCCCCCAACATGATGCCGGCAGCAATTGTGGATTTCGCGTTCTTTTTGGACACCATGAGTAAGAACTCATTGATGTGCCTGCGTCCAGTTTCCGGGTCTTCTGCGCCAAATACCGCCATCACGAAATCACGCAGCCAGGGCAGCGAAGCATCACGCAGCCTGGGCTGCCCACCCACGTCCGTGAGTATGAATTCGCCAATGAAGCCCCAAGCTTCTTCAGCCACGCTTGGAAAAAGAGGTGGGCATGCAATCAGGCTCTCCCGCTGCACGATCCGGCGTTCCCAGTCCGGGCATGCGGTTGTCCATTCCATATCTCACCTCACAGTTTTTGCCCCCCAACCGCAGCCAGCCGCGGCGGCTCACGGCGCGAGAACTTCCCAGCTCCAGCAGCCTTGGCCTTTGCTGCAGCCTCATCCTTCTTGGATGTCTCACCTTTTTTAGGATGACAGTACGGTGCGGCCAAGGTTGCGGCTTGAATTCGACGCCCCTTTTCCTCTGCCTCGTCGCGCATCACCTGCAGCAAGAAGTCCAAAGGCATCAACTCGGACAGATCTTCTTTAGGCGGTGGCTCAGGTGGAGGGACCGTGCCGAATGGCCAGTTGGCCGGCGCATCCTTTGTCCGGACACCATTTCCATCCACATATGCCGCTTCCGTTTTGGGAGCTGGCTTCTTTGCTGGTGCAGCCTTCGGCATGGCCTGCTTATCAGCCGTGGCAGCCTTGGGCTTACGCCCTGCACCCGGGCGGGAACCGCCACGTGGCATGCCCGACCTCACTTTTTGAATGTTTGATTTCTTTGAATTCTTTGATTTCCACCCCCGAAATTAATCAAACAGGGGGGAATTTTTTGCGCGTGCGGTACAGGGCGGTCTAGAGCGCCGAGCCCTCCAGACTTTCACCCCCCTCTCCCAAGTCTTGCTAGACCATTAGCTCAGAAGCCCTGCATCGCTTCTTCCCGCTGCTTGTCTCGTGAGTGGTGAGTAACGCATAACGCCTGCCAATTGCTGCGGCGCCAGAACAGCTTCTGATCACCGCGATGTGGAATCTTGTGGTCAACAACTGTGGCTACCTCAACCCGGCCTTCAGCCTCACACGACGCACAGAGTGGATGCTCACGAAGGAAAGCTAAACGGGCTTGCTGCCACTTGTAGCCGTAGCCGCGCTGAGTGCTGGTCATACCCTCTGTGCGCCAACTTCCACCCTGCATCGTTGGCACGCGCCTAGTTTCAAGCACCAGCAATCTAGGCTTAAGTGTTGGCAGCCTTGCAGGGTTAGTTGCCATGACTGGGCCTTAAATGGAAAAACCACAATAACGTGGCTAAGCATTGAGATTTGCGTCCGCTTTGATGTTGGAAGCCCGACAAGCGGTAGGTCACCCCTTACGGAGGTACGCCCCCTCAGCGCACAACGCACCGCCCATACCCAAGATAAGGTGGAACCATCCCAGGATTTGACCTGGCTACAAGGAGTTCACTATGCCCATTTTGCTTTGGCTACTCGGCGTCCCAATTTCGGTGGTTTTACTACTGATGCTATTTGGTGTTTTCTGACCTGCCGCTCTCCAACGCGGGGCTTGCGCCCCTTGCATAACTGCTTGCTTTGCCGAATGCAACCAGTGCTGGCGGAAACAAAAAAGCCCACCGAGGCGAACCAAGGCGGGCAAGCGTTGGACAGAGCCAGCGCGGAGACAAACTAAAAGCAATCGCGATTGAGGCCAGAGCTTTGAAATTGGAGCTAGGGGTTCAGCCATCTTTCAGTGCTTTCACCAGAACCTAGCGATACGTATCTTGCCTCGGCAATATGACAGCCAGATGGCAAAAGCCCGCAGGGTGTGAACCTTGCGGGCTTTCTACCACTTGTAGCCGTAACCACGCTGGGTGCTGGTCATGGCTTCCAGCCTGCATGGTGGGAACACGACGAGTGTCGAGCATTGGCACGCTGCTCTTAAGTGTTTGGAGCTTTGCCATCATGCAGAGCCAGCAACTATGCGGCCATAGCAGTAAACCAGATATGGCTTGAGCGCCCCGCATAGATCGGATACACAGACCGAAAGCACGTCGGGCAGGTATCGACCTCATCCGACTTGGACAAGCTCAGACGCACTGGCCGATGCTGACGCCAAACAATGCCATTCTCAACATCTATGGATGTTACATGGCGCAGCCGCTCGCCAGAGTCCATGCAGATCACATCTCTCTTTGGCAATCGCGCCATGGGCTGGACTTTCAATAGGTGCCGCCGCCTAGTGACCCACCCCTTCTGCAGGGTGCGTGATCGTCGGGAGTAATCGGTGACAGCGAAGCGGGAATAAAAAGGCACTGAGATGATCCTGGGCGGTGGCACACAAAAGGTGTTTCCAGTTCAATCGAGGAACTGTCACTAACGCGTGAAACTATTTCCGTCAATGACCTGCTGGCATAGATGTGACGCGGGTCAGATAGACAAAAACAGCCAACGCCCACTTCCCATTAGTCAGCATAGACTCAGATTGATCTCGAAAACGTAGGGCGATAAAACAGGTGGTTAGATGAAATACAAAATTATTTGGTTACTACTTTGCTTGGGGATTTCTGGCTGCTCGATGCCTCGGCAAATCGGATTCAAATCCTTAGGGGTCGACGGACTTAAGCCAGACCAGGTTGCTCTAGTCACCGCTGGAAATCAACCATTTGTCGGCCTCGATGAGATCTACTCAGGAGAAGAGCAAATATTTTCCAGTAAGGAGCAAAAGTTTCCTCATACTTGGTACATGCTTTTGATGCCTGGCACATACACCTTCAAGATGTCCTGTATTAATTTCTATCCAGGTCACGATCAGCGGGCCTATTTCACAAAAAAAATGACTGTCGAGGCAGGAAAGGCATATGTCCACAGGTGCAATGACAAATTCAACCTTGTTGTGGACCGCTCCAACTGGAATGAAATGGAGTCCGGTTACTACGAATATCTAAATATTCCAGGCCAAATATTTACCATTCCTGGCCCGAAAAAGTAACCGAGCCACAAACACGAAAGCCCACTGGCGAACCTAGCGGGCTTTGTAATTTAGTGCGCAGCAATCCCGGCGCAAACCGGGAACGTTCTGTGCTGTTGCTAACGATGGTCGGACGTTATCACACTATTTTTTATTTTGCAAATATTCGAACGCGGTTGATAAGCATCTGACGACCGTCATGTACCAGCCGCGCTAGCTCGTCTTTGCTCACCGCGATGGTTTTACAGGCCGCCAAAGGATTGCGCTGGAATACGTAGCACCAACGAACTGACTTGCGGTGCTTATCTGGTAATCCGGCAACAGCACGCTCAATGAAGATTGCATCATCCACATTGATTGGCTCTTGAGGGATCTCGCCATATCTTCGACGCAAGTCTTCCTGCTCTTTGGCAACACAGGGCTTCCACATGGGATGGCAAGCCCAACCACCAGTTCCGGACTTAATCCAACGCACCCAGTTCAACAGCCGCTCATGGATTTCGTGCTGCTCTACAGGCACATGGTTGTAGTCAATATAGCCTTTAGTTTTCAACTTTCACTCCCTAATTCAGTTTCTATCGCGCAGGATGCTTATCAGCAGGCAGCAGTGGCAACCCTTTGGGCCACTTACCTGCTTTCATAATTTCTTGCCGGGTGGCTGCGGCCATGGCACGGCCCAGTTCCACGTGGGCATCGCGCCCGCCATCAATCAGGCTGTATTGGTCAAAGGCGTAGTGGCAGCCGTGCTGGCCCATGTCATCCACACAAAGAGGCATGGCGCGCCGGTCATCCAGCTTCAGGCCCATGCCCTTGCCTTCGTTTTCATGGGCGTGGTTGCTGCGGCCTTCGCGTCCACACCAGCAGCAGCGCATGCTGGCAACCAGGCGGCGGTAGCCTTCGTGGCGAATGACGTTTTCCTTCACGATGGCTGTGCAGCTGGGCGCGTCCGTACTAACCAAGGCAGCTACGCCCACCACAGCCACCAGCTCGCGCTTCTCGTGGGCGCTAACCAGCTGGCGGGCGGCACGGGCAGCATGGCGGTCGTCGTCCTGCACCACAAAGCGTTCATCGCCATCAACAATGTGAGCATCCACATCAATCTCGGCAGTACACGGCCTTGATTTAAATCCCTTACCTTGGGACTTAAAGCCGGTGCGCCGCAATCCCTTGGTGCCGGGCTTCATGGGAGTTTTACGGGCCCAGTTCACAGCGCTCTCCAGTCTGGAGCGATGGAATACACAGGCTGGAGAAAGCCAAAGTCATCCATCACGCACACGTGAGCACTACCTATTTGCATTGGGTAGATGGATCTGCGGCTGTAGCCGGTCTGCCGATACAGGTAGCGGCCATACTGGTCATGCCGTGGCGAGATGTCCTCCGTAAGCATGGTTGCCACAGAAGGCGCATGCTTTGGCCTTGGCCGGCGCAGGCCACCTTGAGGAATACGCTGCACCGTCATGACCGGCAAGTCCTGTAGGGCCACGCAACCATGGCTGCATCGCGGCTGTGCTCGTTGGTCTTTGCAGCCCAGCCCGTCGCCCGTTGAAACTGCTCAGCGTTGAGCTTGGCACCCTTGCTGCGCGGACTGACACCCAGCGCCGGAATGCCATGCTCTGCGCAAATGGCCACAATCAGGCTGCACCATGCATCCACCTGACCCAGTGAGCGTGCGGTGGCCAGCGCCGGGCCCAGAGCGGTTTTGCCCCGGGCATTCCAAGCATGGCTTTGCAAGCGCGAGTCTTCAAACACCACCCGGCGCGGCTGGCGCTCTTGGATGAGTCGAGCGATTTCCACCGGCGAAATCGTCGCCAAACCCGTCAGGCGGCCATCAACGAACAGCGCCACACCAGTGCTTGCGCCCGGATCAATGCCCAACACCACTTTTCCATCATCCGAAGTTGGCAAGCTCATGCTGCTCGCTCCTTCTTGATGCCCAGCACCTGCATGGCAGATTGAACGGAAAAGCGGGTTAGGGTCTTATCACCGGCCTGAAAACGCGCCCAGATCTTTCGGTAGCTGTCCTTGCCGTCACCCACGAGGTCGATCTGCACCTCCACAGGTTTTGGTTTTGAAGGTGCTGGCAATGCCGTCCAGCCCTGCAGCTCAGCATGCGTCTTACGCGGCGTGGCAGCACGGCACAGAGCCTCGAACTCAGCCAGGTTGGGCGGGAACTGCTTGTGCGCTTCGGTCACGCGGTTGGCAGCGGTTTCGATGACATCGGGGGCGAACTTGGACAAAGCCCGATCCCAAACACGGAGCGCCGTGACCACGCCTTGATCACGCGGCGGATTGCTCTTGTCCATCACACCGGTGCTGTACTTGCTCAGGAATGGTGTGCCGTAGGTGCCCTGCAGGATCAGGAACAGCTTGCGAACGGTGCTGCTCGCCTGCTGGTCGTGCTCACCCTGGGGTTGTGTCGCGTGGTGCGCCAGTTGGCCGATGCTTTGCATGACCATCACCCCAAGATCGCGGCCATGGCGCCGGGGTTGTTGTTGCCTGGGCGAGTGCCTGCATGTTTGTTGCGCGGACCGTCAGCCTTGCGGATCCAGTTGCGCCAGGTGGCCTCCCAGTCCAGCTTGGTCGCGTCTTTGCCGGACTTGGCCACCCAGTGATCACGGAACATTTCCGCCTGCTTGCGCACATCGTCCTGCGTGAAGTCCGGTCGCTCAGCCAAAGCCCAGTCGCCCCATGCCTTTCGCAGCGTCCAAGTTGTGGAAAGTCGCTCAGCTTTTTTGGGTACCGATGGTTTGGCCGGTGGCACGGCAGGGCCACCAACAGAATCTAGTTCTACCTCTGTCTTATCTACTTTGGTTTCTTTATCTATATCTGTATCTATATCTGTACGCGTGACATCCGTACCCGTCACGCGTGACGCATCCGTGACGGGTACGCCATCGCCCGTGACATCGTTGCTGGGTGCGGGTTTCGCGGCCTTCTCGCGTGCGCGCTGACGCTTCTTGCGATCCGCTGCGGTGGTGTCGCTGTCACTGCGCATCTGCAGGCCATCCCACTTTTCAGGCTGCAGGGTTGCTTGGTCAATCAGGCCAACTTCAGCCAGGCGACGTGCCACCTCTTCCAGCGAGCGAACGTCAAGACCCAGCTTGACCGCGACCTTGCGCATCAACAGGCCGGGGGCATCACCCTTGTCCAGCAGCCCCTCACCCTTAAGGCAAAGCAGCGCCACAAAGTGCCAGCGGTCTTCAAAGGCCAGCAGCTTGAGCTTGTCGTCATCCACCATGCGCGTGTACGCACGGAACCATGGAAGCTTTGCATTGCTCATGCCGCACCCCTTGTAAAAGTTGAAGACGCTTTTGCGTTACGCATAAGTTCTTGAGAGAGCATCAGCGCCTCCGAAATGGCAGAACCTGGCTTTGCTTCGGTTTGATCCGATAGCGCACCGCCAAGCTTTGCTGGGCCAGCTGTGTGGCCGCTTGTTGTCGGGTCAGCCCATGCGATTGCGCATAGGCATCGAGTTGAGCAGCCTCTCGATCCGAGAAATCGAGTCCCTGCTTGTTCTGTGGGGGTGGTGAAGACACAGGTGTTCATTTCCGCGTTACGCATAAGTTGCTCAATAGATACGCCTGTGTCACTGGTTCGTAGCTCGCATTTCTGTAGCTGCCTGAGCACAATCAGAGCCATGCATACGCGCCAAACTTTCCAAAACCAACTCACGCAGAAACACCGACGTCTGCATGCCGTTGAACTCAGCCATGGCCTCAGCAAGACGCGCCTCTGTGTCGTTGAGCGAAAGGTTCACTCGGTTCTTGCGGATGTGGGTGGGGTCGGCGTACATAGGTCAGGCTTCCTTCTTGGAGGTCTTGTTGAGGGAGAGATGGGAAAGGGTGTCCGCCCTGCCCTGGGCTATGCTGGTGGCTCCTACACAACCAGCACCAGAGAGGACGGACATGAGCAAAAACGAACAGGCGATCAAAGAAGCCAGCTTCGATATGAACGTAGCGAACGGCTTGGTCACCGTGAAGCGCAAATTCACGTTTGCCAAGGCACGTATCGAGTTCGACATTGCGGTACCAGTAAAGGATGGAGCGGTCACGGTTGCGGAAATCCACCAGCAGTCGGTGAAGGACGTGATCGCGTTGCTGCAGACCATGCTTCCGCCCGAAAAATAGGCATCCCCAGGGTGTCAATGCCTATCGGCTCGGCGGGAGTAACGCCAACTGCTCGCGCCAAGCGTCGGGCTTTCATGCGCTGCACAGACTCAGGGATGGGGCCGCCAAAGCGGTATCGCTGCTCAGCCATGACTCACCTCTGGAGTGGTGTCTGCAAGTTCTGGCCAATACTCACGCCAGTCATTTGGAAACAGTTCGCGCCGAGTGACCGTGGTCAGTTTTTCTATTCGACCAGCGCAGGCAGAAGGAATTGGGCGCCGGCCACTTATCCATTGAGAAACCTCAGAAGGTGACTTTTTCAATGCTCGCGCAAGAGCGGTTGGACCGCCTGCATCCTCGCTGGCTCGCTTAGCTAGTGCTGCATGTTTCATACCTCAAATTTAGCATAGCTAAAAGCATTCATCAAGCCACGCTAAACAATTTACTTATTAGCATCGCTAACATGAAAGAATGGACAACTGAAGAAGAAGCCGCAAACTTGCGCCGTTTGCTTGCTTCTGTAAAAAACAAAGCTCAGTTCGCAAAGGACTTTGGAGTACCTGGTGGTGCGTCCATGCTTTCACAGCATCAAAGCGGGCATCGACCAATCAGCCTTGATGCCGCAAAGGCATATGCAAAAGGCTTGGGAATCGGCATCGGTGAAATAGCCCCCCGCTTCGCCAAGCTCGTTTCTGACGTGTCGGAGCTGGCTCAACCAGCAACAGAAGCAGCTCGAATAGCCAGCACTTTAGAGGGCCACCCATCAATTCCTGCTTACCACTCACCAGATGCAGTGATGGTTCCGGTTTTGGCCAACTGCGCCAGCATGGGGCCCGGAGAAGCTTTGCTTGAATCTGATGTGATCGTTGGTGATCTGGCGCTGTCTCCGCATTGGATCAATCAACATATACGCCCCCAAAACCCACGCGAACTTCGTTTTATTCATGCGTATGGCGACAGCATGGCCCCAACGTTCACCGATGGTGATGTTCTGCTGGTGGATACAGGTTTGGGCGCGCGAGACCCACATTCGCGCGAGGGTGTGTACGTTCTACAAGCTGGTGAAAAAAACTTCATTAAGCGCGTCACGCCAACCTTTGACGGCAAGCTTCAAGTCACCAGCGACAACCCCAGTTCCAAAACCGTCCAAGTCCTAAATGGTGATCACCAAGTCCAGGTGCTTGGCCGAGTGGTATGGGCTTGGAACGGGAAAAAACTGTAGAAGAACTTCATCTTTTACTTATCTTCGCGTGCCCATTGAAGAGGTACAGAGGACAGAAGATAAGCGCAACTGAAATGTGGATCCAAGCAGAAACCCTCGCTAGTCTGCTTTCTAAGATTGAAGCCCGCCTTGAGCGGGCTTTTAAAATTTTTTGACAGATTCACGACAGGCAAATGACCTCACCTCAATAGAATGCAACAAAATATTTCAATATGAGGGTTTATGAGAAAAATCACGATTGCCCTGACTATCGCGTCAATAGGTGCAGCAGGATGTTCCACGGCATCTAAAGACATTTCTTCAATTTCTGTTTCGCCCTTGGTTTACCACAGCTACGACTGTGATCAGCTGGTTGCTGAGAATGCGCGCTTAACCTCAAGAATTTCTCAACTTGGAGGCCGCCTTGATGAAGCGGCATCGAATGACAAAGCCATCACCGGAGTTGGCATCATTCTGTTCTGGCCTGCACTTTTCGCACTTGGAGGAACCAAGCAGGAAGAAGCAGAATTCGCAAAAGTAAAAGGCGAATTTGATGCAATGCAGCAATCAATGATCATTAAAAAGTGTGGCATGACACCAGCAGTCATACCAGCGATGAAAGAAGCTTCAGATCAGCAGAAACCGTCAACTTAGCAACGTTTCATCTGGACATGCAGCCCACTTCAAGTGGGTTTTTTTTTGTCTCTTTGGTTCGAGCTTGTGGAACAAATTTAGCAACTATAAAAATTATTTAGCAAAGCTCTTGATGATTGTATTTAGCAGTGCTACATTTCATCCATCGCACCACCAGTTGGCTGCGGTGGGTGCCAAGTGATCGAGCCAGCACCATGGGTCTTTAAACCTGCTGCTGCCGATGTTGCTCCCCAGCCTGTTTGGGGTTCGTCCGGCTCTATAGCGTCACCCGGCAAGGCGGGTGCTCCGCGCAGTGTCCCGCTGTATCCAGACGCCAAAGATGCGTAAACGGTCAAAGGGTGAGGCATTCCGGGATGCCAAGAAAAGAAAAGCCCGTCACGCAAGTGATGACAGGTCGGAAAGCTACGACCGCAAACCAGAGCCTTGTGACAGAGGGCTGCGGTTTGAACAGGAGAAACAACATGGGGATGCCCCACCCAAACAGCCCTAATGGATGCTGGCAGCGCCACGGCTACCGCTCTGAATTACCACCAGGCGGCCCACTGGCGCGCTGCCGAAATGTCTACGCACCAGATGGAACCTTGGTTCTTGTGGCTGCTGATTACGAAAAGCAGTTTGATTACTGCCGAGCACAAGGCTTACTGCTTCCCGCGTGTGAGGTTGAGCGGGTCTTGTGACGTATGGCTGCAGTTTGGATGTGGTTAGAAATTTTCATTTATGGCACGATGCTCACAATGACTACGCTGCTACTCCAATACACCAGCATTCGCACTAGCCTAGTGGGCGGAAAGCCTTTTATCGGGCTAAAGCACACAGCCAAGGGGGCGGCAGACCTGCCCGTGTCAACTGTGTGGATCGACATGCCACCAGAAGATGTACGGAGGCTTATCAAAAGCCTGCAGGAGACGCTTGCCGAGCTTGATAAAAGTTGATTTTCCAAGCCAGTCAAACCGCCCACCGAGGCGGTTTTTTATTGCCTGCTCAAGCAGGGCCATCTGGTGAGTTGTTTGGCAGCCGAAACACCTGACCTGATGGCAATCGTGACAGGGGTTTGCCTCCCTGCAAGGCGTGAAAGTCGACCCCCTCCCTCTTGTCGGTAAGCCGGGGCTCATACGGCGCCATCAACCTTTTTTCAGCCGGGTCGTGGGGGTCTCCTCCCTCCCTCTTCTTCTTCCCATGGCATGCCGAAAGGCGCCGGCTCTTTATTCCCCACCCGCCCTGCGCACGCTCGGCGGGTTTTTTTATTGGTGATCGATATGGCCACATTTAAACGCTTTCGCGGCCTTGCCGGTAAAGCCCGCTACGAACCGCACTCCCACGCTGAATGGCTCAAAGAGCGCGAACTGATGCGGCAGTCAGAAATCGAGCACTTGGCGCGCCACGCCAAGCCTGTGTCACCGGAAGAGATCCGCCAGAGCTTGTGCACACCCACCAACCCTATCGGCAGTGCCGACGCCATTTAGGACCAGCACCATGCCTACCGCACTCGCCTGCCTGGCTGCTTTTTGCATCGTCATTGGTGTCAGTGCCCTGGCTGCTGCAGAGAGCTGGCCAGAGACAACCACTATTGAAAGTGAGCCATGAGCAACAAATTCTTGACCCTAGATGAAGTCAACCAAAGCTTGGAAGTCTGCAAAGTCGATGCGCAAAAGCTGGCCGACATGGGCTACCGCCCAGTGACGCTTTCCAAGCAAGAGCTGGAAGCAGTGGAAGAGAGCCTGCGCAAGAAGTGGCGCACCGCCAAGCTCTACCCAGCCCACCAACTGGCTGACATTCGCGCCACCATTGGTGCATCAATGCGCGATGCCTGCTGTGAGCTGCGCTTGCTGGGCCGCGAGCTGGTCAACGCCGAAACAGAGCTGCCAGAGACACATTCCATCATCGTGACTGTAGAAGCAGGCAAAACCACTGTGGCCCTTTATGACGGTGTGACACCCATTAACTCGCAAGCGCGCCCTCTGCACATTGCGGTGCGCCAGTCCATCCAGGGCGCACTGGCAGAGGTAGCGGCAGCACAGCGCAACGGCGCACACTTTCATCAAAAACAATAGCTCTCAGCGCTTACCCATCAACCCACCGAGGCCCGCCAATGAGCGGGCTTCTCTCATTCTGGAGATACCAGCATGCGATTCATCGTCAAGTTTGGCAGAGAAGTCATTCAAGGCATCGACTTCCCCGACAACCGCACCGCGCGCGCTTGGGCTGATGCCTGTTTCCCTAATCGCCACGCCTGCAGCGTCACGCAAAAACGAGGTGGCTGATGCTTTACGGGCTGTACTGGATTTTCGTTTCATCCGCTGCAGCATGCACTGCAGCAGTGGTAGCCAGTTTCTTTCCAATTCCTTTCTGAGCAAGCGTTAGTAGCCCACTTTTCCCCACCCAGCCAGTCCCCGCAATTGCGGGTTTTTTTGTTTCAGGAGTACTCATGAACAAGTTGATCAATCCGACCCTCAAAGCAAAGCGTCAAGCCTTTGCCGATTTTCTGGCCCACAGCGCGCCTTTCCTGGGCGAAGAAGCCACCGAAGCCCTGAACGACTTGGTGCACGCCACCACCGAAACAGGCAAGGCCGGTTCGCTGACCCTGACCATCAAGATGAAACCCATCGGCGGCAAGGCCGGCCAGATGGAGCTGGAAACTGATGTGAAGGCCAAGCTACCCGCGCCCACCAAGGGCAAAACCATCCTGTTCACCACCACCGACAACAACCTGCAGCGCCAAGACCCGCGCCAGCAGACGTTGGACGGTGTACGCGATGTGTCCCAGGAATCCACCGCCCAACAACAGAAAGTGCTGCGCCAGCCCGAACAGCGCCCCGCAGCCGCTCCACTGCGTGCAGTTGGCTAAGAACCCATTCCCCTCTCCCTCAACCCATTCCATTCATAAGGAAACACCATGTCTCAGAACGACACTCAAACCGAAACGATTGCTCGCGACACGCTGGCAGCCTGCAATCAAACTGTGCGCGATGTGGCCGGCACGCCTGTGCTGGTACTGCCTGAAGGTTTCAAAGCGGCTGATCTGGCTCACTTGCTGGCAGCTCCTGCCCGTAAGCGCGGCACGGCTGTGCTGAACGATGCCGAATCCTTTGTGGCTGTGGTCAATGACCAAAAGACTGAAGACACGCGCATTTTCAGCACCATCAACCCACCCACTTTCACCGCTGTGTTCAATCACATTGCAATAGCTGCAGGCTGGGGTGACCACAAGGCGCAATACAACGCCCCCTTGGCGCCTGAGTGGCTGGCATGGACCGCTATGGATGGCAAGAAGGTGGGCCAAGTGGATCTGGCCCAATTCATCGAGAACAACCTGGTGGATGTAGTTTTCATCGATAAGGCCGCTCCCGGCATGCCTGTTGGCGAAGTGGGTAGCCCCGATGGCGCCACGCTCTTGGAAGTCTGCCGCACGCTGGAAGCTAAGAAGAAGGTGGACTTTAAGTCTGCCATTCGCTTGGCTGACGGCTCCACGCAGTTCACCTACGACGAAGACGTTCAAGGCAGCGCACGCCAAGGCCAGCTGGCTGTGCCTGAGCAGTTCAGCTTGGGCATTCCAGTGTTTGAGAACGGCGCGAAGTACCGCGCTGATGTGCGCCTGCGCTACCGCATCCAGGACGGCGGCAATTTGATCATGTGGCTGGAGCTGATCCGCCCGCACAAGATCATTGAAGATGCTGTTAAGCAATTGCGCGCCGATATCGCCGCACAAACTGAGCTGCCAATCCTCAACGGCAGCCCTTCCAAGTAATCCAGCACGACCGCTGGCCCTCAAGCCCGATCCGGCATACGCCTGGTCGGGCTTTTTGCTTCCTGGAGATTCCCATGCAGCGCGCTTATGTGCTCTTTCTCTACTACCACCTGCTAGACACCGTGCTGCGCAAGATCGACCTGAACACCGCAGAAGAAGGTGCATGCCTGAACTGGCATGGTGCGATTGATGTGGGAACACCTGTCATGGCCATGCCCCACCGTCGAATGGGTCGCTGCAACGACCCTACCCTAAAGCCGCCGCAACAAATCCGTGTGCGCGCTCTGATGCTGGAGCTTTTCAGCAACAAGCGCCCACCCACCAAAGCCAAGACACCACGCAGCATCGTGGTCAGCAATACCTGCCTCAATCAAGAGTGCATCTGTCCTGATTGCTCCCGCTACGTTCGCCGTGGCATACCTATCGCCATGGGCTTGGCAAACATGGACCTCGCCACATCCACCCTGCGCCGAAAACGGATCGCAGAGACAAAACAGAGCATTCGCGTGCTGACGCCAGAGCAAGTGCAACGAATCAAGTTTGAACTGAGCACGACCGCGCGAGAGCTTGCGCGCCAGATGAACGTGAATTTCTCCGTTGTCCATTCGTGCCGCTCTGGCCGTACCTACCAAGATTTTCGCCCCAGCCCGTTTGCAGGCTTAGGGGGATGAGCACAAGGCGCTTGGGCGCTTTACCCCGATGCCCTCCCTGTACCTTTTGAAGAGACACCACCGTGAACCAAAACGCGAACTCCTACAAGCTACCCTATTGGCAATATCAAGGCACCGAGCTGCACCGCGATACGGGTGTGCCTGGCTCCCGCTTCTTGGCGTTTGATCTACCAAGTCGGGTGGGTGACCGTCTCCATTACCCAGATGGCCGCGTGCTGCCATTCCCGTATCCAGCTAAAAGCGCGCCTAACTCACGCCTTTAGACGCTCAGCTGCACCCGCGTGCCATCAAGGGCAACCATTGCATTGCCCTCTGCTGACACCTGCACTGGGACGCCCAAGAACTCCTTTTCGTAACCATTTTTCAGGTTCAACGGGTAGTTCATGGTTTCGTTCACCAAACGGCGGTCAGCCAGCAGCCCATCAAAGGTGCTCTGTGTCAGTTCAAACCGCTGGGGGTATGCGTATTTATTGGCTTTCCAGTGCTCGCGCAAAGCACCAATCATTGAGTCGTAGATATTTTCCATAAACCAAGTCTACGTCTTGCTGTAGATGCATAAGCACAGTGACCTATGGCTGCTGTACTGATTTCCTGCCTGCTAGGGCTGCCGCGGCCATCAGCATTCGCTGCACTCTTGGTATTTGGCGTTGCTAAGAGAGTGCCGTCTGCAAATTTTTAGGATCAACTAAATTTCTGATTGCGATTGCTCACTCTCATTTTTACGATTAGATTCCATATTGACAAAGCGAAAAGCATTTAGTGCAAATCGTTTAAATCTAGTTAAACCTAAATCAATTCCCAAGAAAACGGCGCTGCGATATTCACACGATTACTCATGAATACAGAAAACAAAACAAAATCACCCGTTTTAACAACTGATAACGGAGATATATATTTCGATTGGTTCTATGAACATTATGAAGATTCACATCAAAACCTGATGGAAGCAAGCGAGGGAAAAGTCCCACTCAACATCGTATTGTTTGATGTTCGACTCAATAATACTTTGAGCATGGATATCACACTTAATCAGCGATTTCGCTATGCAAAGAATAATTTAGCCAGAGAAGTATTTAGGCTAATGATAAAAATAACAAATATATGGTTCTGCTACGAAGCTATCTTGGCGGCTTGCGATGAATCAGGGCTTTTGCAAAACAATAAGTCAAAGATTAATTCACTTCGAAATGATGTATTAGAAGATCTTGAAAAAAATTACAACATATATGATGTAATGTTTAGTTTTTGGGGAATGAGTGGCGATTTGCTCAGTTCGAACGAAAAGTATAGAGCTGATATTCAACGGTATGTGGATCATCTAGCAAAGGGAGCAACCTCCTGGGAGCAAAAAAGATACCTGCCAGACGTTTATAATAGATTTACAAACCATGAAATGTTTAGCGTACAGGAAGTACTTTCACTGGCCTATGCAATTCGTAATCAATATGTTCATGCAGGTGAATCTCCCAAATCAGGAGTAGCACACTACTCGACCAAAATAGCCATATTACAAGATTGCTATGATTTCATGGTCTTATTTTGCTTGCGCTTGGGAACACTTGTTGTAGACCGTAGTATTTCTAAAATTGACTAAATTTAACTTCTTCCAAAATTTTTATTTTAATATCGAATGAGGGATGGGCTCCCAAGAAACCCAGCTTAATAGATTTCACAGCCCGCCACTGAGCGGGCTTTTTTACGTCTGGAACCAGTAATGCAGCAGATAGTCTGTTACTCGGGTGGCCACAGCTCCGCACTGGTGGCACTCGACGTCGCAAAGCGCTACGGCAAGAAGAACCTTGTTCTCCTGAATCACGACATGCATTTCAGTGTTGAGCACGCAGACATCAAACGCTTCAAGCGCGATGTGGCCGATCACATTGGCGTGCCTCTTACCTTCGCCAGCCGTAAAAACGCTACGCAAGACCAGTTTGATGTGTGCGTGGAATCCAGTGCCTTCAAAGTCAACAACGGCCAGGAGCTTTGCACGGCGCGGCTTAAAACCGAGCCGTTCATGGAGTGGCTGGGTGTGAATGCATCAAAAGATGCCAGCACTATCTATTACGGGTTTGATGCCACGGAGCCGGGGCGCATCCAGCGCCGCACAGGGATCATGGGCGCGCTTGGCTGGAAAACGGACTATCCCCGCATCTGGCAAGACCGAGGCTTTGAAAACACAGAGTCGCTGGGCATCCCGCGCCCTTGCACCTACGGTGTTTTAAAGCACGGCAACTGCATAGGCTGTCTCAAGGCTGGTTGGCAACACTGGTACATCGTCTATTGCACGCGCCCTGATATTTGGCTCAAAGGTCGGTGGGCAGAAGACGAAATCGGGCATGCAATCCATTGGGACGGGGATAAGGCCGTTTATTTGGAAGAAATGGAACCGCGCTTTTCTGCCATGAAAGCAGCAGGCATTCCGGCAACCGAGCACATACCGCACCAACGGTTCTGGGCACAAGCCAGGCGAATCGTGCCGATCCAGGACATGCAAATGAGGATCAGCCTTCCGTGTGATTGCCATGAACCCGCATGAGCATCAAACCAAAACCAAGCCCACCTAGCGTGGGCTTTTTCTATGGAGCCAACGCCATGAGCACCACACCACCACCGGTACCGGCGCAGCCGCCTGAGCCCATCAAGCGCTGCATCAACTGCCTCGCGCTTATCCACACAGAACCCAAAGAGGGTGAACCACTGCCCTGCTGCGGTAATTGATTCAGGAGCATCCATGAAGAAAGAAACAGGACTGATGTTCAAGGCGCCCTTGGTGCGCGCCATCCTCGCTGGCCAGAAGACGCAGACGCGGCGAATCGTGAAATGGAAAGGCCTGCAGAAAGGCCTGAATCTTGGCTTTTCAGGCCTGCGCGCGGGCAAGACCGGTGATAACTGGGTGCTGGAATCGAACACACCCACGTCCAGCGAATGGCGGTGCACTCCAACGTCTTGCCCATTCGGCAAACCCGATGACCGCATCTATGTGCGAGAGACGTTTGTCCAGGGATTTAAGACCGACCCTTCAACCGGAGATCTGCTGCAGTGGGGAGCAGACGGTGAAGAGCTTCCCATGACGACATGGTTTCGCGCCACTGATGGCGGAATCAGCTGGAGCGATGACGACGGCTGGGAAACAAATGTTCCATGGAAGCCCTCAATTCACATGCCTAAGGACTTAGCCCGCATCTGGCTGGAAATCACTGGCGTGCGCGTGGAGCGCCTGCAGAGCATCAGCCGCACTGACGCAATTGCCGAGGGCATCAAGTTCTTCAACAACGACCACGAATGTGGCGCAAAGAACTACCTGGACAAAACGGACATGGACTACTCGCTGTGCCCTATCGATTCGTTTGAAACCCTTTGGAGATCCACAGGCGGCGATTGGGAAGCAAACCCTTGGGTCTGGGTCATCGACTTCAAAACCATCAGCACTACTGGCCGCCCAGCCTAAGCACGGAGAACACCACCATGACACAAGCACAACAATCAGAAGCTCAGCGCCTTGCTGCCATTTGCGAAACCAAAGGCATGTTTCCTGTCGCGGATGAGCTGAACCGCATGCACGCCCGCATCTTGGAGCTGGAGCAAAGCAAGTGCCTGCACCAGATTGCAGAGCCTGAAGCACCTCATGCTGCACGTGACCTTGGCCTAGCTGCACTGGAGCAATATCTCAAGGAATGCGAAGAGAACCAAATCGTGGCAGACGTCGGTGGGGCCTTCGCCTATGCATGGCAACGTGCAGCAGCACCGCAGGCAGTGCAGCCCGCCGTGCCAGTGCTTTTCGTAAGCCGTGAGCAGCTTGAAAGCCACACCGACCACTTGGCATCAGAAGCAGGTCGATATCTGCCAGCACGCAAAACAGCTGTAGGCAAATTCACCATGCCCTTGTATGCGCACCCCGCAGAGGGAGTGCCGGCGCAGAATGTGCAAATCACACTCACCGGCTATCAATTGCTGGCCGCGCTGCGCTTGGCAAACCCATCACTGGACTTTGCGCCGATGGAATTGCTGACCGACATCGTGTTGAGCGAAACCCCGCTGGTGGATTTTGATGGTGCGCAATTGCATGAAGGCCCAATTGCTTGGGTTGATGGCGTGAATGAAAGCGCAATCGCACTTGAGGCAGAGCCTGAAAACGATCTGCGCGCCGCCAACCAGCCAGCAGCGCAGGGGCTGGCGCATAAAGAGCCATCGTTTTACGCAGCGTTCGGAGAATGTGGCACAGCACTTCCCCAATATTCAGCACACACCGAAGATGGCGTGATTTACAACGTCTTGGCAGTTGCGCGAAATGAAGGCTTCAAGGGGTCGGGGCTAGATCGTTTGATGGAGCTTGGCTGGGTTGTGCGCCCTGTGTTCCGTGAAGCCGCCCTTGCAGCCCAAGCCAAGCAAGGGGGTGCAGCATGAGCAAGACAGAGCGACTGGCGCATGCCAATGCACTGATCAAAACTATCAGCGACCATGGGCGTCGATTCTTCTACAACGCCACGACGGGCGAGGTCGGAAAGCTGGAGCTTGATGCGCGTGGTCGGGTCTGGTGGATTGACGACTACCGGGGCGCGCGGATTTACACGGCCTACGCTGGGCGGTGGCCCGGATTTAGCCATGGCGGCACCCTGCGGGACTTGATCTGCGCGCTGCGTGAGTACATCCAGCGTGGTGAGCTGATGCACCCCGAATACATCGCGCCGACACGCTGTAACCCTGTGAATGGGGACATTTGGGGGTACGGGGCAGAAGCTGCCGCAGCAGTACGTGCAGAGGCATTCAAGCTGCCGATGTTCAAGCAAGGGGGTGCGTGATGGCTGATCCGGTAATCCGCAAAGCAGCGCAGATCATGCGCACAGTGTCGGGCGACGATGAATCCATAAAAGGATACGACCGTGCAGGGCGCTATTACCACATAGAGCGCGATGAAGGCCAGCGCTGGTACATCGTTGTCAAAGACAAGTGCGGAAGCGCAATGTATGACGGTTGGTGGCCTGAATCCGAAGGCAAGAGCTTGGCCGAAGCAGTCCAAGAGGCTGTGCGCGGTGCCTGCCTTGTTCCTGAGCGCGCTTCCCAAGCAGCCAAGCAGGGAGAGAAGCAATGACACAGACAAAGCTCGGCAGCCTGATTGAAGCCGTCATCAATGTGCTGATTGGATTCGGCATCAACTTCTCTGCAAACATGCTGATATTTCCAGTCTTTGACTGGAGCATCAGTGCTGGCCAGAACTTAACCCTTGGGCTGATCTATACAGGCATCAGCGTAGCGCGCTCTTATGTGGTGCGCCGATGGTTCAACTCCAAGCTCAAAAAAGCTGCAGAGCAGTTAGCTGCGCGAGCAGCCAAGCAGGGAGCGCCAAATGGCCAGTAGACGCAAACGCACCCAGCGCGACCGCCGCGCTCCCATCCCTGAATTTGATGAACCCCAGCCCTGCTAAGTCGGGGCTTTTTTATTGACTACACAATCATGCTCACACACGCTCTACCTAAAACACATCGTGTATCAGCTGCTTGCGCAGCCTTGGACATATCACGCGCAACTTTGTACCGGTGGGCCAAAGCTGGGACAATCGTCCTGACACACCCAAGCAAAGGCACCACTCGCGTCACTGATGAAAGCTTGCGCCGTTGTTTAAGTCCAGAGTCGGACAAAATGACTCAAAGTGACTCACCCAAACCGGGTAGCTAGCTGGGTAGTCAGAAGAATTCAACGTGACATTCAAAGCAATAACAAGTTGTTTTGAAATGGAAAAATGTAAAAAATGCAAATTGCCACCTGGAACATCAACTCCCTGAACGTGCGCCTGCCCCAGTTGCTGGAGTGGTTGCAGGCCCACCCCGTTGACGCCATTGGGCTGCAGGAGCTCAAGCTCACCGACGACAAATTTCCGTTCATGCAATTGCAGGACGCGGGCTACCAGGCCGTCTGCCATGGTCAGAAAACGTACAACGGCGTAGCCATCCTCAGCCGTCACCCCATGCGCGACGTTGTTCGCAACATTCCCGGTCTGGACGATGAGCAGGCCCGGGTGATTGCCGCAACGCTGGATACCCCACAGGGACAGGTGCGCCTGATCAACTGTTATTTTGTCAACGGTCAGGCCCCCGACTCTGACAAGTTCACCTACAAGCTGCGCTGGCTGACCGCGCTGGAGGCATTTGTCAAGGCCGAAATGGCGCAGCACCCCAAGCTGGTGCTGGTCGGTGATTTCAATGTCGCCCCGGAAGACAGAGACTCTTTTGACCCC
>ENA-OFCX01000383-OFCX01000383.1-metagenomes-genome-assembly--contig:-NODE-383-length-23794-cov-3.354522_pt1 | contig 23794 bp, 22 predicted proteins | sample MGYA00153384_OFCX01 | MGnify analysis MGYA00153384
AAGTGGACCGTGTGGCCAAGACCACTACGTTCAACGGCTCCAAGCTGCTGGAAGGCAGCTTCACCGGCGGTGTGTTCCAGGTGGGCGCCAACGCCGGCGACAACATCACTGTCGGCGCATTGAGCGATGTACGTGCTGACAAGCTGGGTACTTCGGTGTATGGATCTGGCGAGATTGCCGCTACGGATGTGACGGGTGTAGCAGGCATGTTCGGCACTGGTGCAACCGCCAGCATGACCGCTGCGGATACGACCATCAGCATCACAGGTGCAGGCGCAGGTGCCGTTGCCCAAACGGTGACTATCAAGGCTGATGCCAATATGACGGCCGAGCAGGCTTTGGGTAAGGCTGTCGAGGCGATCAACTCCAAGACTGCAGACACAGGCGTAACAGCGTTCATCGAGAAGAACGCCGCAGGTGTCAATCAGATTCAATTCCGTGCTACCGCTGACAAGGCTGGTGAAGTTGACACCATTGCCATCACTTACAGCCGTGGCGCAGACGTGACCGGTGTTGGTGGAGGTACTTTGGTGGCTGCTGGAGCGATTGACGATATTGCTGCGGGCCAGGAAAAAGGTATTGATGGGATTGACATCAGCACCCAATCTGGCGCATGGGAAGCCTTGCAGCGTATCGACAAATCGATTGACCAGGTCAGCTCCGCACGTGCTCAGCTGGGCGCTATCCAGACACGTTTTGAAAAGTCGATCGAGAACATCGACATCCAGAACGAAAACATCACTGCAGCACGCGGTCGCATCATCGATGCTGACTTCGCTTCGGAAACAGCCAACCTGAGCCGCTCGCAAATCCTGCAGCAAGCCGGTACAGCCATGGTGGCCCAGGCCAACCAGTTGCCTCAGCAAGTGCTGAGCCTGCTCCAGTAACAAGACAGCGAACGTGTCAGGGCCTCTCTGCCAGACACGTTCGCTTTATTAAACATGGGCCATGCGCAATACCTGAACGTGCGGCGCAAGGCTCTTGAAGAACGGGTAGTCAACTGCCTGATAAAGAAGGTCTGGAGGCTTTGTATGCAGGGTTTTTCCTTGTGCGGGGATCGCCAGAACCGTCAATTACAGAGTGAGCGTTAGTTAAAAGGGGAAATCAAATGGCAATGACCATCAACACCAATGTTGTGTCCATCAATGCACAACGCAACCTGGGGCTGTCTGGCGGTTCGCTGAGCACTTCCATGCAGCGTCTGTCTTCGGGCCTGCGTGTTAACAGCGCCAAGGACGATGCGGCTGGCCTGGCAATTGCTGAGCGCATGAGCACCCAGACACGTGGTCTGACTGTGGCTGCCCGCAATGCCAACGATGGCATCTCGCTGGCACAAACGGCAGAAGGCGCGCTGGGCAAGGTGGGCGACATGCTGCAGCGCATGCGTGACCTGGCTGTGCAGTCGAGCAATGCAACCAACAGCAAGAGCGACCGTGAAGCTCTGCAGGCTGAGCTGTCTCAACTGCGTGGTGAAGTGGACCGTGTGGCCAAGACCACTACGTTCAACGGCTCCAAGCTGCTGGAAGGTAGCTTCACTGGCGGCGTGTTCCAAGTGGGTGCGAACGCGGGTGACAACATTACCGTAGGTGCATTGGGCGATACGCGTGTGGACAAGCTGGGTAATTCCATCTACGGCAAGGCTGATGCCGTTGACGTCGATTTGGTGAAGGGTAATACGGCTGCTGGTTTGTATGGCACAGGTACGACTGCCATGACTGCTGCAGACACCACCATCACGATTACGGGCTCTAACGGCACTGCAGTCACCGCGACTGTCAAGAAAGATGCCAACATGACGGCGGATCAGGCCTTGGGTAAGGTCGTTGAAGCCATCAACTCCAAGACGGCAGACACTGGTGTGACCGCTTTCCTGGAAAAGAACGCGACTTCTGGCGATATGGAAATCAACTTCCGCGCTACCGCTGATAAAGAGAGTGAACTGGCGGCCATTGAAGTCAAGGCTCAGGTGACGGGCGGTGCAGAAATTGAATTGGTAGCGGCCAATGCCATGGCTACCAACGCTGGTGGCGTAGGTATCGATAAGCTCGATATCGGTACCCAGTCTGGTGCATGGGAAGCGCTGCAGCGTATTGACAAAGCGATTGACTCGGTCAGTTCCGCTCGTGGCGAGCTGGGTGCTATCCAGACCCGTTTCGAGAAGGCTGTTGAGAACATCGACATCCAGAACGAAAACATCACTGCCGCTCGTGGTCGCATCATTGATGCTGACTTCGCTTCTGAAACAGCCAACCTGAGCCGTTCGCAGATTCTGCAGCAAGCTGGTACGGCCATGGTGGCCCAGGCCAACCAGTTGCCACAGAACGTGCTGAGCCTGCTGCGTTAATCACGGTTTCTGTCCATTCGGCTCCCATGGGGGCTGGATGGACGGAGCGAATGAACGTTTTGCTTTTAATGGCAGCCTTGTGCAGACAAGGCTGTCTTTTTTTTGGTTTCTATCTTGGTAGCGCTTGAGTTGTCTGCTTTTTTTTCTGCGTGAAATAATGCTTTTTTTGCCTTGACTGGCGGTAGCTGTGGGGCTGTCAAAACATCTCAAGTTTTGCCATGGCGTGTCGATACATCAGTCATGACGAGGGGCGTTGCGCTGTGCTCGTAAGTCGGATGGATTGGCGGGTGCTACAGGTTTTGTTTGGGCTTTTGCGTCTGAACGGCTTGCGTCACAATAAGCGGCGGTGCAAGCTGTCTGCTCAGGGTGACGCGACACCTCAGGCAAAACGTCGCACTTTATTCAGGAGGTTTTCACCATGGCAATTTCATCAGCGGGTATCGGCAGTGGTCTTAATGTTGCAGAGATCGTTGAAAAAATGGTGGCTGCCGAGAAAACCCCACTGAAAAAGCTGGAGACGCGCGCCGAAGGAATTCAGACCCAGATTTCGACCTACGGCGAGATCAAGTCGCTGACATCGACGCTGGGCGATATCGTTTCCAAGCTGGCGCGAGACAGTGCCTGGAACACGGTGAATATCAGCTCCAGCAATTCCACCCTCTCAGGGGTGATGACAGGGATTGCCACGCCTGGTACTTACAACATCAAAGTGACCCAGCTGGCGCAGTCGCAAACCACGGTCATTGGTGGTGCAGGTGCTGCAGCATTGGCCAAAGATGAATCCATGGGCAGCTCAGGAAAAATGAAGCTCACCATGGGAACGACGACCAAGGAAATTGATATTTCCAGCTCTGACACCCTGACGCAGATCGCCGCCAAGGTGAATGAGGCGGGCATGGGCATTCAGGCTTCCGTGATCACGGATGTGGACGGCAAAGAGCGCTTGATGATGCGTTCCAAGGAAAGCGGTACAGATAAGGCGTTCAGTGTCGATATTGATGCTTCACTGACCAAGCTGGGGCAAAACCAGGCCCAGGCGGCACAAAATGCCAAGGTCGAGTTGAATGGCGTGGTGGTGGAGTCGAGCTCCAATACGTTTGCCAACACCATTCCGGGTTTGTCCTTTACTGCATCTGAAGTGACGGCGAATGCCGCGACGCTGACGGTCAAGGCCGACACCGAGACGATGAAGAAGAACATCAAGGAGTTTGTAGATGCCTACAACGCCTTGAATGATCTGTTGTCCAAATCCACCAAGGGCTTGCGCACAGAGGCGGGCAAAGTGGATGAGGCTGCGCAAAGTACGGGCGCCGGCGTGTTGCAAGGTGATAGCGCCACGGTAAGTTTGCAAAACTCGCTGCGTATGCTGACCATGGGTGTGTCTGGAACCAGCGGTGCGTTCAAGAGCTTGTCTTCCATCGGTATTCAGATGCTGGAAGGCGGCAAGTTGTCGGTGGATGAAACCAAGCTGGATAAAGCAATTGTTTCTGTAGACGACCTGCGCGGGCTGTTTGCGGAAAAAGCAGATTCCATGGGGCAAAACGGTGGCATTGCGGTGAACTTCAAGGCTTTCACCGACAAGCTGCTGGCCTATGAGGGCACACTCAACGGCAAGGATGATGCGTTGAAAAAAGCACTCAAAAGCAATGGCGCAGAACAAGCCAAGGTGAATGATCGTGCGCAGGCGCTGGAAGAGCGGCTGTACAAGCAGTACACGGCGCTGGATGTGAAGATGTCTTCGCTCAACGCGTTGGATTCCTACGTCTCGCAGATGGTGACGAGCTGGAACCAGTCCAAGTAACGTCGCAAGGACCAAAGTCGGACACGCTTGAGTATTCGACGGACCAATTTTCTGAATGGGCGTGTGATCCCTGCGACAGGCAGGCCAGGCGTCATAGAACAAGAGTTAAGGATCAACATGTTTTCATCTCCAGGTTTTAGCAAGGCCAATACCTACCGCCAGGTGGGCGCGCATTCGGGTGTGGAGAACGCTTCGCCGCACCAGTTGATCCAGATGTTGTTCGATGGTCTTTTCCAGTCCCTTAATGCCACGCGCGGCGCGATGGAGCGCGGTGATGTGGAGGAAAAAGGTCGCCATATCAACAAATCTGTGCGCATTTTGCAAGAGGGCCTGGTGCTGGGCCTGGACCTTGAAAAGGGCGGTGAATTGGCTGCTAATTTGCGGCTGCTTTATGACTATTCTGTGGCCCAATTAACGAAAGCCAATGCCCACAATGATGTGGTTTTGGTGGAAGAAGTTATTAAGCTTTTGCAGCCCGTGGCGCAAGGCTGGAAAGAAATTGGACCCACTGCGAATCAAACCGTGTGAGGTGGTGGCTGTGCAGGAGAACAGATTGCTTGATTACTACAAGGCTATTGAGGCAAAGAGCGCTCAGATGTTGTCCGCTGCCATTCAACAGAACTGGGATTCTGTGATGGAGTGCGAAAGATCGTGTGCGGTGCTGATTGGTGAATTGCGCGTGCAATCCCATGAGGTGCAATTGACGGCACTGCAGCGCAAAGAAAAGACACGCATCATGCAGAGCATTTTGCGCAATGATGCACAAATTCGTGTGCTGGCCGAACCGTGGCTGGCAACGCTGGAGCACATGGGCAAAATGCCTGCAACCTCTGCGCTGCACTGAGTCATTACGTTGTTATCGCGATACCCTCCAAGGTTTTGCGAAAGCCCATTTGCCGCAAGGTGAATGGGCTTTTTTATTGGCGCAGGCAGGACTGTTTTAATTGCATAGCTGTTAGCGCTTATGTATCAATGATTTCAATGCTAAATAGTGCTGAAGTCCTTGTATATATTGCGCTGCTAGCTCACTTTATCTATATCTTGAAGGTGTTGGACCACGCTATGCGCGAGATGTCCGCACGTATGCAGGCAAAAAAAAGACCGCAACCCGAAGGGTGCGGCCATAAATTACAGAGTGAGCGTTGGGGCCTGTTGCTGGCCACGGGGGGGCGAGCAACATGCACAAGCAGGTGCTCAGACCTGCATGTTCATGACGTCGGTATAAGCCTGAACCAGGCGGTTGCGGACATGCAAGGTGGCTTGAAAGCCGATTTGTGCTTTTTGCATGGCAACCATGGTTTCTTCCAGGCTGACCGAGGGGTTTTCCAGCTGCACTTCTTTTTGCAGATGGGTGGAGTGGTTTTGCGCGGTGCTCACCGAGCGCAGCGCGTTTTCAAGTGCGGAGCTAAAACCATGGCCTTCAGCTTCTGCGGTTTGCACAGGTTTGGTCAACCGCTGGGCCATGTCGCTGGACAGTGTGGTCAACGGTGAGGTAGCGCTATGAAGTCGAAGGTCCATGATGTGTTTCCTTGATCTCTTTATGTGATCGATGGCGCAATCGTAGGCAATTGCAAACAAAGCATCTGCGCAAATAAGTGGGGAAACGGGCGCTTTATCTGGGGAACGGAAAAGCAGGAAGTTTGAATAATCGGCAACACGTTGGGTTCCGTGTCGAGCCCAAGCACTCCATCTGGAAAGAACATGTCTGCTGTTGCCGAAATTCCTGTTGCACAAACTCCGCCCGCCACAAGCCTCAGCGCATGGCCGCAGCGGGTAGCAAGTCTCGACCGCAACCAGCGCATCATGATTGGCGCGGTGGCCGCTCTGGTTGTGGCTGGTTTGGTGGCTGCCTTGATGTTTAGCCGTCAGCCTGATTACCGTGTGCTGTTCACCAATTTGAGTGACAAAGACGGTGGTGCGATCGTGGCGCAGCTGACCACCATGAATGTGCCCTACAAGTACACCGAAGGTGGCGGCGCCATCATGATCCCCGCAGACAAAATCCACGATGTGCGATTGAAGCTGGCTACGCAGGGCTTGCCAAAGGGCGCAGTCTCGGGCTTTGAGATCATGGAGGCCAGCAAGTTTGGCATCACACAGTTTCAGGAACGTGTGAACTATCAGCGTGGGCTGGAGGGCGAGCTGACACGCTCGATCCTCGGTTTGTCTGCGGTGCAAAACGCCCGCGTGCATCTGGCATTGCCCAATCAGAATGGTTTTTTCCGTGAGCAGCAAAAGCCTTCGGCTTCGGTGCTGCTGACGCTGTACCCCGGCCGCATGCTGGACCGCACGCAGATTGCCGGCATCGTGCATTTGATTGCTTCGAGCGTTCCAGAAATGGTGCCCAGTGCAGTGAGCGTGCTGGATGACTCTGGCAAGCTGCTCTCGCAAACCACCAACCCAGATGAAAGCCCGGTGAATGTGCAGCAGCTGATGTACCAGCAACAGCTGGAAAAGCAGTACACACAGCGCATTCTGGATATTTTGGAGCCCGTGGTTGGTAAGGGTAATGTCAAGGCCCAAGTGACTGCGGAACTGGATTTCTCGCGCTCGGAGTCCACGTCTGAGTTGCATGCCCCCAACCAGGGTCAGGCAGCTAGCGCGGTGCGAAGCCAGCAGGTGCTGGAAGCTACCGGTGAAAAAGAACCTGTGCCCCCGACAGGTGTGCCTGGTGCAACCAGTAACCAGCCACCCCAGACGGCTGCTGCACCGATCAATGGCGCTGCGCAAACACTGCAGGCTGCCAATGGTCAGAACACCAATATCTTGACGATTCCTGGCAGCAAGCGTGAATCGGTCACCAACTACGAAGTGGATAAGACGGTTCGAGTGACACGCAACAGCACGGGGTCTATCAAGCGCATGACAGCGGCTGTGGTGGTCAATTACCTGCCAGGTACCCCGGTGGAGCCAGGTGCGGCAGCCTTGCCGCAGGCCATGTCAGAGGCGCAGCAAGCGCAAATGCTGGCCTTGGTGCGCGAGACCATTGGTTTCAGTGCTGAGCGCGGCGATTCGGTCAACCTCATGAACACGCCTTTCCAGCAGGAGCTGCGTCTGGCCTCGGATCTGCCGGTGTGGCAGCAGCCCGAAACCCTGGCATTGGTCAAGTCTGTGCTGTGGCCCGTAGGCCTGGTTCTGGCTGCTTTGATTTTGATGTTTGGTGTGGTGCGACCCATGCTCAAGGCGCGCAAGAAGAAAGAGCTGGCGCAGCAGCTGGATCTGCTGGAAGCCGAAGAGCTGGAGCGCCCGGCGCTGGCACCACCGGCCAAGCCCGGAGAGCCCACAGTGGAAGAGTTGCGTTTGGAGCAAGCCCGTGCGCTGGCCAAACAGAATCCGATCGCCGTGGCGAATATCGTCAAGACGTGGGTCAATGGCGAGAACAGCCACTAAGTCCTGACAACGTGCGCTTAACTATCTACGGAACACAAAGAGTTTGTTATGGATGATCGAGGTCTGAACGACGCTGCCATTTTGCTGATGTCCCTGGGTGAGGAAGAGGCAGCCGAGGTCTTCAAACACCTGTCGCCCAAAGAAGTACAAAAGCTCGGCGAGACCATTGCGCGCATGCGCGGTGTTTCCAAAGAGAAAGTGGACTTTGTGATTGCGCGCTTTACAGATGATTGCGCGGCCCAGAGTCTGCTGGTGGAAGACGCCAGCGACTATGTCAAAGCAGTGCTGCGCCGTGCCCTGGGTGACGACAAGGCGGCCTTGCTGCTGGATCGTATTTTGCAAGGCGGCGACGTATCCGGCATTGAAAGCCTCAAATGGATGGACCCTGTGTCGGTGGCGGAGCTGCTGCGCAACGAGCACCCGCAGATCGTGGCGGCCATCTTGGTACATCTGGAATATGACCAGGCTGCCGCTGTGCTGATGCAACTGCCCGAGCGCATGCGCAGCGAAGTGGTGCTGCGTGTGGCCACGCTGGAAGGCATTCAGCCTTCGGCGCTGAAAGACCTGAACGAAGTGCTCTACAAGGTGCTGGCGGGTGGCGACAAGATTCGCAAGACCTCACTGGGTGGCGTGAAGACGGCCGCGGAAATGATCAACTTGCTGGGTGGCAATTCTGATGTGGCCGTGCTGGACACCATCCGCAACTACGACGCAGATCTGGCACAAAAGATCATGGACAAGATGTTCGTGTTCGACGACCTGGTCAAGCTGGACGACCGGTCGCTGCAGCTGGTGATGCGCGAAGTGGCGTCCGAGACGCTCATCGTTGCGCTCAAGGGCGGTTCGATGGAAGTGCGCGACAAGATTCTGGCCAATATGTCCATGCGTGCGGCCGCTGCACTGCGCGAAGACCTGGATGCCCGTGGCCCCATGCGCCTGTCCGAGGTCGAGGCCCAGCAAAAAGAAATTCTCAAGGTGGTGCGTCGATTGGCCGACGAGAACCAGATCACGCTGGGCGGTGGCCCGGAAGACAGCTTTGTCTGAAGCCCGCCAGAGATTTGATGATTAGACGCATATGACACGTTTTATTCCCAGCGAAGAAATTGACAACCAACGTGTTCGGCAGTGGCGCTTTGGTGGTGTGAGCAGTGGCGCGCGCAAGGGTTTTTCTGCGATGCCGGAAATGACAATGGATCCAGCTTTGCTGCCTGTGGCGCAAGAGGCTCCAGACATTGCGGTAGATGAAGTGCTGGAAGAATTGCCGCCAGAAACGGTGGCTGAAGAAACGCCGCCTGCAGCACCTGTTTTTTCTGAGCAAGAGCTGCATCAGCAACTGGAGCAGGCGCGCCAGGAGGCCTACCAGCAAGGGTTGGAGCAAGGCCAGCAGCAGGCTGGCCAGGAATGGCAGGCGCGCATGGCCGATTACCAGAACAATCTGGGGCGTGACACTGCGCAGCGTTTGAACGAAGTACTGCACGCGGCGCAATCGTCCCTGCAGGGGCTGCAGCAGCAAATGGCCCCCGATCTGCTGCAGCTGGCTACCGATATTGCACGCCAGGTGGTGCGCCAGGAGCTGCGTTGCAATCCCCAGGCTCTGCAGCCTGTGGTGAGTGAAGCGCTGGATATGCTGGGTGCGGAGACCAAGCCGGCGCTGGTGCGCTTGAACCCCGAAGACTTCAAGCAGATGGAAACACATTTGCGTGCGGCTTTGCCTAATCCCAAAGTGGAATGGCTGGCAGACCCCAGCGTGGCTGTGGGCGGCTGCCTGGTAGAGAGCCAGGGCGCGCAAATTGATGGCAGCCTGGAGCGCCGCTGGCAGCGTGCTGTGGCAGCGCTGGGCTTGGTGTCCACGTGGTACGAAGGTGCGAACCATGGCAATTGACAACGCCCCCTTCACCTCTACCATCGCGCAGCTTCAGGACATGCTGCGTGTGGGCAGTGAGCGGGTGAACCAGCCCATGCCATTGCACAGCCATGGCACGCTGACCCGCTTGACGGGACTGGTGCTGGAGGCCAGCGGCCTGCGTGTGCCTGTGGGTTCGCAATGCCATTTGCAAATGCCCGGTGGGGAGCCCATTTTGGCCGAGGTGGTTGGCTTTGCTGGCGACAAAGCGTTCTTGATGCCTGCGGGTGACATTCAAGGGCTGTCTTGCGGAGCCACCGTCACGCCTGCCGAGCCATTTGTCTCGCCCCTGCGGTTTGGTGACACCGAAGCACCTTCACTGGCCAAAGGCTTGTTGCGTCTGCCCATGGGCAATGGTTTGCTCGGTCGTGTGGTGGACTCGCAAGGCTTTGCGCTGGATCACGTTGGTGATCTGGTCGATGTGGTGGCGCAGACACTGGATCGCGAGCCGATCAATGCCATGGAACGCGCGCCGGTGCGCGAAAGCCTGGATACAGGCGTGCGCGCAATCAACAGTTTGCTGACCGTAGGCCGTGGCCAGCGTTTGGGCCTGTTTGCGGGCTCGGGTGTGGGTAAATCGGTGCTGCTGGGCATGATGGCGCGTTACACCCAGGCTGACGTGATCGTGGTGGGCTTGATCGGTGAGCGTGGCCGAGAAGTTAAAGAGTTTGTGGAAGACATCCTGGGTGTCCAGGATCGTTCGCGTGCCGTGGTCGTTGCGGCGCCCGCTGATGCGCCGCCGCTGCTGCGCATGCAAGGTGCCACCTACGCCACCGCGATTGCGGAGTATTTCCGGGACCAGGGCAAGCATGTGCTGCTGCTCATGGATTCGCTCACCCGCTATGCCCAGGCCCAGCGTGAAATTGCGCTGGCTATTGGCGAGCCTCCGGCTACCAAAGGCTATCCACCATCGTGTTTTGCCAAACTGCCGGCATTGGTTGAGCGCAGCGGCAATGGCTTGAATGGTGTGGGCTCCATCACCGCGTTCTACACCGTGCTGTCAGAAGGCGATGACCAGCAAGACCCGATTGCGGATGCGTCGCGCGCCATTCTGGACGGTCACTTCGTCTTGTCGCGTGCGCTGGCCGAGCAAGGCCATTACCCGGCAATTGACATTGAGCAATCGGCATCGCGGGTGATGCACAACGTGGTCAGTCGCGAGCACTTCGAGTTAGCTAGACGCTTTAGAGCCGTCTATTCGCGCTATCAAAAAAGCAAAGATTTGATACAAGTAGGAGCTTATGCCAACGGCTCCGATCCGCAGGTGGATGAGGCCATACGGCTGCAGCCAGCAATGGCCAATTTCCTACAGCAAACCATGTTTGAGTCTGCTTCGATGGAGCAGTCGCTGGCGGAGATGGCTGCGGTTTTGAATTAGCTGTAATAGACAACGAGAGGGATGTGGATGTCGTCGCTCAATGCTTTGATGATTGCCATTGAAATGGCTGTACGTAAACGAGACGAAGCGCGTCAGGCGCTGCGTGAGCGTCAGCGCGCCTGCGATGCGGCGAAATCCCAGATGGAGCAGCTCGACAATTACGCCAGTGAAATGCAGCAGCGCTGGGGTGCCAGCGAGGGTGCTGCAATGAAACCAGAGGTGATGTTTCACCATCGGCAGTTCATGGAGCGTCTGCAGCATGCCATCGATTTGCAGACCAAGGTTGTAGCGGATCAAGCCATTCGCCTGGAAGCCTCGCAAAAAGGCCTGATGGCAGCTGAGCTGCGATTGAGCAGCTTGAATAAAGTAGTGGAAACCCGCCGGCGTGACATCGCTTTGGCGCAAATGCGCCGTGAACAGAAACAGACCGATGAGCGCGCAGCTTTGCAGTTCATCGGGCGCACTTTCGGAATGCAATTCCAAGAGGCATAAACCATGGCCATTCAGCAAACCACAGCCCCTGCGGCTGCCAAGTCGCAGCTGGCAGATAAGGCAGAAAAACCCAAAGAAGCCAAAGACGGGCAGGTGTCTGCGCCCGCTTTCTCCAAGCTGCTCAAAGGTGCGCAAAGTGAAGGCGGCGATCTTGCGCAAGCGTTGCAAGTCGGAAATATGTCTGCGCTGGCCGGCATGGATACCGACACGTTGCCCTTGAGTGACGCAACCTATGTGCCAGGGCTGGAGCTGCTGCAAGGCGCATGGGGTTTGGACAGCCTGGTGGGGCAGACCCAGCGTTTGGATGTTTCAGACGCCGATGCCGCCTTGCAAGACGGCAGCTTCCTTCAGGCCAGGCAGGACGCGGGTCTGGCGGGTGTCCTGACAAATAATTTGATGTGGGGTGCACAGCCCAATGTGGCTCTGGGTCAGAGCGTAGCCACCGTGGCTGCCGGGGTTCAGTCTGCTTTGAATGCCCCTGTCGAGGCAGATGCCAAGACTGCGATGGCGGCAGCATCGGCGTTGCTTGCGCAAGCTGCAGACGTTGCTGAGTCTGTGGCGCAGGCGGTGACCGAAGGCTTGAAGACCGATCAGGCCAGCGAGGGCCGTGTTGCTTTGCAAGGGGCGTGGAAACTGGAAGATCCCCAAGCCATGGCCAATCCTGCATTGCATCGGGTGATGGGGCAGATTGAGCAGTGGGCTGCGGCCAGCGCCGGGGTACAGCCCAAGGCGACAGAGCGTGTTGAAGGCAAGAGCGCTGGCGCCGCGGCTGAGTGGCTGTCTGCAGGGCAGGGTAGTGGGACAAGGCTCACTGAAAATTCCGTGCAGGAGACGCAGCAAACCCAAGATGCCGCATTCGAAGCGCAAGCCGATGCGCCGGTTGAAGACATGCGCTTTTGGCTGCAGGGCAAACAGCAGCGTGCCGAAGTCGTCTTGGATAAAGATGGGCAGGCTGTGCGCGTGCAGGTGAGTGTGCGTGGCAATGAGGCGCACGTGACTTTCCGTGCCGATCAGGCCCAGACCCGTGAGATGCTGGATGCCAGTGTGGCGCAATTGCGAGAAATGCTGGAGCAGCAGGGTGTGCAACTGGCGGGTGTGTCGGTGCAGGCCGATGACCGCGGGCAGCAGCAATCTTCAGGCCAGCAGGCCTCGTCGGGTCCCTGGCAGGGTGGGCCAGCACAGCATGCGCAAGTGGCGGTTCCCGTTGCTGAAGTTGCGTCAACGCGCCCCCAGCGTGCGCAGGGTTTGGATTTGTACGCCTAAGATCGACATGTTCATGCGCGCCTTGCGCAGCGCATGGGCTGTCAGAGAAGCTCAGACGATTTGTTTACCGGCTGTTTGAGCCTTTTATTCTGGCTATGATTTCGCGCTATTCAGCCAATAATGAGCCTATGACTGTGTTGCATGCGCAAGCACAAGCGCTGAGTGCAGGCTCAGCCCAAGTTTGGTGAAACAAACTTTCTTATATCCATCAAGGAAAACAACGTGGCCGCAACCAACTCTGCCGCCGCTCCGGCACAAGCCAAGAGCAAGAAATTGATCGTTATCGGTGCCGTGGTCGCCTTGCTCGTTGTCGTTGCTGCAGCGGTGCTGCTGTTTACAGCCAATAAATCGCACGATGACCCTTATGGTGACGGTGAAGAGTCATCGGCCAAGGCCGTCTCTGTAGTGCCGACCTTTTTGCCCCTTGAGAACATGGTGGTGAATTTGGCAGACCAAGGCGGTGATCGTTTCGCACAGATCGGCATTACGCTGGAGCTGCAAGACGAAGCCACTGCGACGTTAATCAAGCAATACATGCCCAGCATTCGCAATGGCGTGTTGATGCTGGTTTCGCAACGTACGGCGGATGAGCTGCTACTGCGCGAAGGCAAAGAAAAACTGGCTGCCGATATCTTGCGCGAAGTGACGCGCCCTCTGGGCATGGGTGCCACAGCGGCACCAGCGGAGGAAGAGGCCGAGCGCCCCCGTCGCCGTGGTGGCAACGTGGTACGCCGTGTGCTGTTTTCCAGCTTCATCATTCAATAAGCGCAAGGATTCATTGGTATGAGTGATTCTTTTCTGTCGCAAGAGGAAGTAGATGCCCTTTTAGAAGGGGTAACGGGCGAGCGCCAGAAATCCGATGCCGAAGAGGTGGATGAAGGCTCAGTCCGCAATTACGACATTTCCAGCCAGGAGCGCATCGTGCGTGGGCGTATGCCCACCATGGAAATTGTGAATGAGCGTTTTGCGCGCAATTTCCGCATTGGCTTGTTTAACTTTATCCGCCGCAGCCCTGAAGTCTCGGTCGGTACGGTCAGTGTGCAGCGCTACAGCGCTTTTCTGCGCCGGCTGGCGGTGCCTACCAATTTCAATATCGTGGCTATTCGGCCGTTGCGCGGCAATGGTTTGATTGTGTGTGAGCCATCACTGGTGTTTGGCATCATCGATACCTTGTACGGTGGCGCTGGCCGCTTGCAAACACGTATTGAGGGTCGAGATTTTTCTGCTACCGAGCAGCGTGTGATCAATCGTCTGGTGGACGTGATCAGCGATGAGTACAAAAAAGCATGGCATGGCATCTACCCGCTGGAGCTGGCTTATCAGCGCTCGGAAATGCAGCCCCAGTTCGCCAACATTGCCACGCCCAGTGAAATCGTGGTGTCGACCGCGTTTCAGCTGGAAATTGGTGATGTATCTGGCTCTATCCATATTTGCATGCCCTATGCAACCATGGAGCCGATCCGCGACATCCTGTATTCGTCAACACAAGGCGACTCGATTGAGGTGGATCGCCGCTGGGTCAAAGTGCTGACGCGAGAAATTCAATCGGCCGAGGTGACCCTGGTGGCTGAGCTTGCCCGTGCAGATGCAACGGTCGAGCACCCTTTCTCGGATTGGGCCGAAGCTTTAGAAGAGCAAAAAACCACCGACGACGGGCAAGCCACCCTGGACGCTGAGCAAGGCGGCCCCTTGTCTGGTAATCCCACCTACAACACGGGTGCAGCTGGTACAGAAGTGCCCGTGAACGACATCAACATGGTGCTGGATATTCCAGTGCAGCTGTCTGTCGAGCTGGGTCGCACCAAGGTGCCCATCAAATACATCCTGCAACTGGCACAAGGCTCGGTGGTCGAGCTGGACGCTTTGGCGGGCGAACCCATGGACGTGCTGGTCAACGGCTACCTGATCGCCCAAGGCGAGGTGGTGGTTGTGAACGACAAGTTCGGTATTCGCCTGACGGACGTGGTCACCCCTTCTGAGCGCCTGCGCCGCGTCAGCCGTGGGTAGCGCCAGCTTTACCTCCTCGCTGCTGGTGCTGCTCATCATGATCGGTGCCTTGGCGACGTTGCCCTGGTTGCTCAAGCGCTGGCAGCAGCGCCAGCAAATAGCCCGCACGGGTTCTGCTGTCAGTGCGCAAGTGCTGGCATCGGTGGCGGTGGGCCCCAGTCAGCGTGTGGTCACGGTAGAGGTGGGGCAAGGTGCACACAAAACCTGCTTGGTGTTGGGCGTGACTGCCCACAATGTTCATTGTCTGCACGTGTTGGGGCAGCCCGCGTCTGCGCAGCCCGCGCCCATCAGTTTCTCGGGTGCGATGGCGCAAGCCCAAGAGACGGTGCAACCTCCGCAACCATGAGAGCTCGCATGCGATTAGGCTTTCTTGTCTCCAAAGCCCACTGGGCTGCACCGGCCGCCGCTTTGGCGGCTTTTTGCTTGATGCCGGCAGCCGCTTGGGCGCAAACTTCTGCGCCCAGTCTGCCTTTGCTTGTGGGCTCTGGCTCGGGTGGCAACAGTTTCTCGGTGCCTATTCAGACTTTGCTGTTCTTTACGGCACTGTCGTTTTTGCCCGCTATTTTGCTGATGATGACGGGCTTTACCCGCATCGTGATTGTCTTGAGCTTGATGCGTCAGGCGCTGGGCACGCAGTCTGCACCGCCCAATCAGGTGATCATCGGCCTGTCGCTGTTTTTGACGCTGTTTGTCATGGGGCCGACGCTGGACCGTGTGTACCAGGAGGCCTATTTGCCTTACAGCAAGAACACCATGCAGTTTGAAGAGGCGGTAAAGAAGGCCGAAGCACCCATGCGCGATTTCATGGTGCGCCAGACACGCCAGACGGATTACGCCCTGTTTGCGCGTCTGGCCAAGCTGGAGCCCGGCACGCAGATTGAAGATGCACCGTTTCGCGTGGTGGTGCCAGCTTTTGTAATCAGCGAGCTGAAGACGGCGTTCCAGATCGGCTTCATGATCTTTATCCCGTTCTTGATCATCGACATGGTGGTCTCCTCCATCCTGATGTCTCTGGGCATGATGATGCTGTCGCCCGTGCTGGTGGCCTTGCCCTTCAAGATCATGCTGTTTGTCTTGGCTGATGGCTGGAATCTGCTGGTAGGCTCGCTGGCCGCCAGTTTTGCCATTTAGCGCTGAAAGGTTTGTGTCATGACTCCTCAGATGGTGCTGACTTTCGGGCGTGAGGCGCTCACGCTCTTGTTGATGATTTCGCTGCCTGTGCTGCTGACGGTCTTGGCTGTGGGCCTGGTGGTCAGTATTTTTCAGGCGGTTACGCAGATCAATGAAAACACCTTGTCCTTTGTGCCCAAGCTGGTTGCAGCTGTATTGGTGTTTGCAATTGCCGGGCCGTGGATGTTGAGTACGGTGGTGGACTTTATCCGCCGCACGATCGAGAACATTCCCAACGCGCTGGGCTAAGGCGGCACAGTTTGCTGAGGGTTCTAGCGTGATTGGTATCTCAGAAGAGCAGTTGATGGCGTGGCTGTCGCCCGTTATCTGGCCGTTCTTGCGCACCCTGGCCATGTTCACCGCTGCACCGGTTTTTTCGCAAAAAGCCATTCCCATGCGCGTCAAGGTGGGGCTGGCCTTTTTGGTGGCCGTGTGCGCCCAGGCGGTGCTGGATCAGCCCATGGTGGCAGTCAATTCCCCCGAGGCATTGACATGCGTGATTCAGCAAGTGGGCATTGGCTTGGCGATTGGCTTTAGCGCGCGCCTTGTGATTGCGTCCATGGAAGTGGCGGGTGAAGCCATTGGCTTGCAGATGGGATTGAGCTTCGCCTCGTTCTTTGACCCCACCAGCGGCGCGCAGCTGAGCGCGGTGTCGCGCTTCTTGGTGCAGATCTTCACGCTGTTTTTCATTGTGGTGAACGGACATCTGTTTGTGCTGATGGCCGTGATCAAGAGCTTTGAGGTTTTTCCAGTCGACGGCTCTTTTCTGCAAGCCGTGGCACAAATGCGTTTGCACGAGCTGGGCAGTGCGGTTTTCTCCAGCGCCCTGTGGATTGCGTTGCCCATGATGGCGTTGTTGCTGTTTGTGAATCTGGTCATGGGCGTGATTGCCCGGATCGCGCCACAAATGAACGTGTTTGCGGTGGGTTTTCCGGTCACGCTGACGGTGGGCATGCTCGGTATTACCGCTACCTTGCCGATGATGGAGCAGCCGTTCCTTAGCCTGATTGAGCGCACGCTGTCCGTTTTTGGTGGTGGTTTTTTATAAACTCAGAAAAAATAAGAGCGCCTGGCGCATAAGGTAAAAGGACTTCAGGCACTAAACATGCTGAAGTCCTTTTGCCTTATGCGCTGGAAGCTATTGTTTTAGACCAGATTGTTGCGAATGGCGTAAACCGTCAACTCTGCGTTGTTGCTCAGTTGCAGCTTTTCAAGCACCCGCGCGCGGTACACGCTGACAGTTTTGGGGCTGAGCATCAGCTCTTCTGCAATATCGGTCAGGCGTTTGCCGCTGGCCATTTTTTGCAGGGTTTGCATTTCTCGCTCAGACAGGGTTTCGTGCGGTGCCTCAGGGCTGGGCTGCGCCAGACTGTCTGCCAGCATCTGGGCCACTTCCGGGGTCAAGAACTTGCGGCCCATGCTCACGGTGCGCACGGCCTCGATCAGTTGCAGGGGGTCACCAGCCTTGTTGGCATAGCCGTGTGCACCTGCCTTGAGGCTGCGCAGCGCGTATTGGTCTTCAGGGTACATGGAGACCATCAGCACTTTAATGTCGGGGTAGCTCTCGCGCACGCTGACGAGCACTTCCAGGCCATTGCGCCCCGGCATATTGATGTCCAGCAGCAGTACGTCGCAAGGGGTGTTGCGCAATACGTCGCGTAGTTCGGTGTAGCCTGCGGCCTCACCGTGTACCTGAATGTCGGTGACCTCAGACAGCGTGTCGCGAATGCCCCGGCGCAAAACGGCGTGGTCGTCGCAAATCACAACATCAATCAAGCGTGCTCCCTTTTTTCGGCCTCTTGGTGCAGCATCTTACGTGAGTGGCACGGAAACAATAATGCTTGTGCCTTTTCCGACTTGACTGCTTATATCCAGCCAGCCACCCACTGTGCGAGCCCGCTCAGCCAGACCGCGCAGACCAAAAGCTTTGGGTTTGCTGCGCTGCTCAAGGGAAATGCCGCAACCGTTGTCGCGCACTTCCAAAGTGAGGTGGCCTTCTGTATTGGATAAGTCAATGTGCACCATGGAGGCTTGTGCGTACTTGCCCACGTTGGTTAAAGCTTCCTGGGCGGTGCGATAGGCCACCACCTGAATGTCGGCTGGCACGTCAATGTGGGCAGGGGCATCTAATCGAGTCACGATGCCCGTGCGGCGCTCAAAATTCTCTGCCAGCCACTGCACAGCGGCAACCAGCCCCTGATCCAGCACGGGCGGGCGCAGGTTCATCATGATGCGCTGGCTGGCACCCAGGGCATGGTCAAGCATGTCCAGTGCAGCGTGGGCATGGTTCTGGACCTCGGGGGCTGTCGCATTTCGGCCAATCCATGAGAGATCGAATTTGACGGACGTCAATGAACCGCCGATGTCGTCATGGATCTCCCGTGCAATGGCGGCCCGCTCCTGCTCGATCGACTGCTGCAGGTGCTCGGTCAGTTCTGCCAGCTGGCGCTCAGAGCGGGCTAGTTCAAGCATGGCATGCTCCTTGGCGCGGAGCGCTTCATGCACCTCCAGCGTGCGCAAGAGCACATGGGGCAGGCGCGACATATCGTCTTTGAGCAAGTAGTCCGCAATGCCTTGGCGGATAGCGTCTACAGCGGCTGTCTCTCCAATGGCGCCCGATAAAAGAAGAAAAGGAGGGCACTTGGGCAGTGCGCGCGCTTTGTCCCAGGCGTCCAGCGCTGTGAAGCCCACCAGGTGGTAATCGGCCAGGACCAGGTCGAAAGTGTGTGCTTCAAGCAGGTCGAAAAAAGTCTCCAGACTGTCGGTGCAAATGATCTCGCAAGCGATAGCTGCCTTGCGTAAAGTGATTTCCGCCAACCGTTGGTCTGCTTTTGAATCTTCAAGGTGAAGTACAAGCAGGGGCTTATCTGTTGGATTAGCAAGCGCGGAGGGCGCTATCATTGGAAACATCTTGGAACAAACTTTTCGGGGTGTGGATTCCTTCATGCCATGAGTCACAGCTCATGGCAAGCGACGGCAGCCGGACTGGCTGCTTTCGTGTCTGGAAGACATGCTGCGGTTCCACCATCTTGGAGAAACGATGCAACCAACGCAAATACCTGCAGCAGAACCTGTCGTTCAGGTGCCTGTCATGGTTGCGGCCGAATTACAGGATTCCCTGTTGGTCGTCATGCGGGACTTGCACCGTTTGGAGGGCTTGCTCAATCATGCCACGACCAATTTGCTGGAACGATTTGGCGAAGCCAATGTATTGCTTTCCGGCAATGGCATTGCCGATGACCCAGGGCTGGATGCCGCCCGTACCGCTTTGCGCAGTGCGGTCACTGAATTGCAGTTCCACGATATGGCGACTCAGCTGATTGGGCACACGACACGGGTTTTGCAGGGGTGTGCTTTCCGCTTAGCGTCGGAAACCATGGGGCGTGAAGAAGACGAATTGGAAGCGCCAGTCATGTCCATTCAGCCAGAGCGGCCCAATCCAGTCACGCAAAGCGAGATGGATGCCGGTTCGATCGAACTGTTTTGATCTCTAGAGCCTGAATACATTCAAAACTTAAAAGTCCGTTGGAGCTTTACATGCATACGATCCTCGCTGTTGATGACTCACCATCCATGCGAAAAATGGTCTCCTTCACCTTGGCAGGGGCCGGCTACAAAGTGGTCGAAGCGGTGGACGGAATGGACGCCCTGGAAAAAGCCGAAGCGCAGCACGTTGATTTGGTGCTGGCTGACCAGAATATGCCTCGCTTAGATGGCATTGGCCTGACACGCCGCCTGCGTGAGCACCCCCGCTTTAAAAACACGCCCATTCTGATTTTGACCACTGAGTCCAGCGATCAGATGAAGCAAGCGGGCAAAGCCGCAGGCGCGACGGGTTGGCTGGTGAAACCGTTTGATCCCAACCGTCTGATTGAAGTATTGCAGAAGGTGATTCGCTAACACCAGTTCAAGCGGATGCTAGGAAAAAGATAGGAACCCAAATGGCGGATACACATCAAGGCGGGGCAGAAGCCGATTTCGACCTGACCCAGTTCTACCAGATCTTCTTTGAAGAAGCCGGTGAGAACCTCGACCAGATGGAGCAGATGCTGCTCAATCTGGACCTGAACGAAGCCAATGACGAAGAACTCAACGGAATTTTCCGTTGTGCGCACTCGATCAAAGGTGGCTCTGCAACTTTTGGTTTTTCGGACGTTGCTGAGCTGACGCACAAGATGGAGTCCTTGCTGGACCGCCTGCGTCGCCATGAGATCACGCCTGTCCCCGAAATGGTGGATGTGCTGCTGGAATCTGCAGACGCCTCGCGCAGCCTTTTGGCGCGCCATCAGGCTGGTGGTGAAGGTGAAGTCATGCCAACAGCGGATCTGGTGGCTCGCATCAGCCGCCTGGCCGCTGGTGAAGGCGGAGAAGCTCCGGCGCCAGCGCCTGCACAGGCTCCAGCGGTTGTGGCACAGCCCGTCTTGGTGGCAGAGTCTGCACCCGCCCCTGCAGCAGCCGTTCCCGGCGGTTTGCGTCAGCTCCAGATCAAGATTGGACCTGTCGAGGTGCTGGAGTCGGTAGATGCCATTAAAGAGCTGTTTCGCGATATTCCCGGTCTGGGAGACATCGAGGATCTGCCCTGTGATGAACCGCAAACGCGCTTGTTTGCAGTGCAGACGCACTCCACGGACGATGACCTCCTGGATTTGATGGCTTTCCACGTCGCCAAGGAGCAGGTCCAGATTACGGCTCCTGCTGCCGCTGCCGCAGTGGCAACCGTTGCATCCGTTGCGACACCGGAGGCGGCGACCGCTGCTGCGGTGCCAGAAACCGAGCATCTGAGCCCGGCTTTGCTCCCTGAAGGGGAGGCTTATGGCATTTTTGAAGGTGCTCCAGGTGCCCCAGCCATCAAACCCGCGGGCAGCGCAGCCAAGGCGGCGACACGGCCCAACATGGCTCAGATGGAGTCCACCAGCATTCGTGTGGATGTGAAAAAAGTAGACCAGCTGATCAATCTGGCTGGCGAGCTGGTGATCATTCAAGCCATGCTGGCGCAAAACAGCCGGGCATTGGATCCTTCAGCCAACCAGCAGCTGCTTGCTGGGCTGGCAGATCTGGATCGCAACACCCGTGACTTGCAAGAAGCAGTCATGTCTATCCGCATGATTCCCATGTCGACGGTGTTCAGCCGCTTTCCGCGCATGCTGCGTGATTTGGCGAACAAGCTGGACAAGAAGATCAATTTGGTCACGCAAGGAGAGGCGACCGAGCTGGACAAGGGGCTGGTGGAAAAAATCACCGACCCATTGACCCACTTGGTGCGTAACAGCCTGGACCATGGCATTGAAATGCCCGAAGACCGCATCAAGGCAGGCAAGTCTGAAGTGGGCACGCTGACGCTGGCGGCTTCGCACCAGGGGGGCTCTATCGTCATTGAGGTGCGCGATGACGGCAAGGGCATGAGCCGCGAGAAGATCCTGCGCAAGGCCCGTGAGCGCGGCATGGATGTCTCCGACAGCATGCCTGACAGTGAAGTCTGGATGCTGATTTTTGCTCCTGGCTTCTCGACGGCCGATGTGGTCACCGACGTCTCAGGCCGTGGTGTGGGCATGGACGTGGTGCGCAAGAACATTGCGGCGCTCAACGGCTCGGTAGAAATTGACTCCGTTGAAGGCGTTGGCATGCGTGTATCGATCCGCCTGCCCCTGACGCTGGCCATCATGGATGGCATGTCCGTTGGTGTGTGTGACGAGGTCTATATCTTGCCGCTGTCATCGGTGGTGGAGTCATTCCAGGTCAACGCGGCCGATGTCAGCACCGTGACCCAGGGCTCGCAACTGGTCAAGGTGCGTGACGAATACATGCCTGTGATTGGGCTGGAGCGGGTCTTTGGTGTACCGCGCGGTGAAGGCAGCAATCGCAGTGACATCATGGTCGTGGTGGAGTCCGACGGCATGCGTGTGGCGTTGCTGGTCGATGAGCTCTTGGGCCAGCACCAGGTGGTGGTCAAGAACCTTGAGAGCAATTACCGCAAGGTGCCCAACGTCTCTGGCGCAACGATTCTGGGTGACGGGACTGTGGCACTGATTTTGGATACCAATAGCTTGGTCCGCCGGGCGCGTTAAAAACAAACCAAGTGGCTCAGAGGTAGCGCAGGGCTACTTCGGGCCATCAGTTAAACGATAATTTTTGGTGGTTCTGAAGGCGTCTTCAAAGGTCCACCGATTTAGGAGAAAGCAATGAACATCATGGGAAAGAATGCAGAGAGCAAAGCTTCAGGCGCTCGCGAGTACCTCACCTTCCGTCTGGGCGATGAGGAGTACGGCATCGACATTCTCAAGGGCTTAGACTTCACGGTCAGGCGCGGCGAAGTGCACGCCATCATGGGCCCCAACGGCTCGGGCAAGAGCACCTTTGCCAAGGTTCTAGCCGGCCACACGGCCTATGAAGTCACGGCCGGCCAAGTGCTGTTCGAGGGCCAGGACCTGCTGGCGCTGGCGCCCGAAGCGCGCGCCCTGGCCGGTGTGTTTCTGGGCTTTCAGTACCCGATTGAAATACCCGGCGTCGCCAACAGCCAGTTTTTGCGCTTGAGCTACAACACGCTGCAGGCGCAGCGCGGCCGGGAAGAGCTGGACCCGCTGGAGTTCGACGACTTTGTGCGCGAGAAGATGAAGATGCTCGAGATGAGCCCCGATTTTCTGGACCGCAGCGTCAACGAGGGCTTTTCGGGCGGCGAGAAAAAGCGCAACGAAATTTTGCAGATGGCGCTGCTGGAGCCGCGCCTAGCGATCCTTGACGAGACTGATTCCGGCCTGGACATTGACGCGCTGCGCATTGTGTCGCAGGGCGTGAACGAACTGATCAATTCCGACAACGCCGTCATTTTGGTGACGCACTACCAGCGGCTGCTGAACTACATCGTGCCCGACTTCGTTCATGTGATGGAGGCCGGCCGCATCATCAAGACCGGCGGCAAGGAACTCGCGCTGGAACTCGAAAAACGCGGCTACGACTGGGTCAGCGCGGAGCACCAGGCGGCTAACGGGGCGAGAGCCGAAGAGGTTAGCGCATGAATACCGCCACTGCACTTCGCGCCCCCACAGTGGATCACTTGGGCGCGCTGCTGGCCGGCCAGCCGATGCTGGCACCCAGCCCCTGGGTTCACATCAATGCTCTGCGCGAACAGGCGGAGACAGCGCTGGGCGCGCTCGCCATGCCGACGCTGCGCGACGAGGCCTGGCGCTTCACCAACCTGGCGCCGCTGCACCGGCTGACATTCCAGCTGGCGACCGCTGTCAGCCGGCTGCAGGCTGAAGACATAGCGCCGTTTTGCCTTGACGAGGTCATGACACGGCTGGTGTTTGTCGATGGGGTTCATTCGCCCGAACACTCCAGCCCGGCCGTCGATGCGGGCGGCGTATTGGTGGCCAATCTGCCCGAGGCTCTGGCCGCGCAAGCCGCGGCTGTCGAGGCGCATCTCGGCCGCCACCAGCCCTTGGGCAACGATGTCTTCGCGGCATTCAACACGGCCTTCCTGCACGATGCGGCGGTGATCCTGGTGCCGCGCAACGCAACGCTCGCAGCACCGGTCCACCTGTTGTTCATCTCCACGCAGGCGAATGTCGTCAGTCACCCGCGTTGCCTGCTCATCGCAGAGTCGGGCAGCAGCCTGACGCTGATCGAGGACCATGTGTCGCTGCAAGGCGCCGCCTACCTGAGAAACAGCGTGAGCGAGATCGTGCTGGCCGAGCAAGCGACGCTGCAGCACATCCGCGTGCAACGCGACGGCACACAGGCCTTCCACTTCGCCAACACGACCGTCTCGCTGGGGCGCGCCAGCCATTACCGGTCGGTCGGCGTGGACATGGGCGCGCAGCTCTCGCGCCATCACCTCGACGTGGTGCTGGGCGAAGGGGCCGATTGCACGGTGGACGGCCTGGCCGTGGTTTCGGGCAGCCAGCTGGCCGACACCCACAGCTGCATCGTCCACGCGCAGCCGCACGGGCGCAGCCGCCAGCTGCACAAGTGCATCGCGAATGACACGTCACGCGCGGTGTTCAATGGCAAGGTGAAGGTCAGCGCCGGCGCGCAACACACCGACGCGGC
>ENA-OFCX01000384-OFCX01000384.1-metagenomes-genome-assembly--contig:-NODE-384-length-23758-cov-3.608573_pt1 | contig 23758 bp, 23 predicted proteins | sample MGYA00153384_OFCX01 | MGnify analysis MGYA00153384
GCTGAGGTTCTTTCGTCCGCTATCGTTGCCATCCTTCTATTTTATAATTTTTCATAAACAGTTTGCTTTCTTGTTCACCGTTGTCGGGCTTAAACCAAACTTCAAATCTTGCTGCATAAGGTTTACCCCAGTCTCCTTCATAAATTGTAAAGTCTGATGTCGTGCTAAATTTAAGAATACTGTCCGTTGGATTATAAATTTTAATTGCACTTCTCTCTGGAAGTCTGTCTGTCGAGAGAGCATATTCTTGAGTTATTTCAAATGCTTTGAGGTATATAGTTCCACTTTCAATTCTACCTGTCCAAAAGTCTAACTCGTATAGTCCAGGTTGAAAAGAGTTGTAAAGTTGAAAGTCGGTTTTTGATTTAGTCCACTGTAAAACGCTGTCTTGTCTTTGGTTTCCCATTGTCAGGTCAATAGGTGTGTCGAGTTGAATGTTTGTTGGTATTTTTAAATTGTCAGCCCACTTGTCTCCGTCAACTGTCTCGATGAAAAATAGGAATACTGCATAAAACACAAACGCAGCAATTGTCCCCCCGAAAAGTAGTCCTGTCAAAATAGCTTTTAACCAGCGCCTTTTTGTTAATTGATAAATTGTCGAGACAAAAATTCCAAGTAACCCAAGTCCGAAAAGTATAAAACTAATTGTCCCAAAAGTGTTGTTTTTAATTAATTCACTTGCCACTACAAGTCCGAGTGTCAAGCCAAAATATAGAATTGGTCGCCACCATTTGTCGAAGCAATATGTAAGTAATTTCGTCATTGTCGTTTAGTTCGTGTGTGTCGTCCTACCATAGCACATAACGGTTTTCGGCTTGGCGAAGGCAGGGATTAGAAGCACAAATGTTCAATAAACCACAAATGTTTATTAGAAGTACAAATGCTCAATTTACCACGTCAGCCCTGCTTTTGCCAAACCGATGTTAGCGGTTCGGCTATATTGTTGCCAATATTTCCATTGTCTTTTTTTCTTTATCTGCTATTGTCTTTAAAATGTCGGATGCTTGTTGAATATATTTAGTGTCTTTCGTTTGGCTCACTTTGTCAAATAGTTGAGAAACCGAAGTCCAAAGTTCTGCAATTTCTATAAATGCTTCGTGTCCTGTTTTTAGTTTGTCAAGTTTTAGTATTTCATAACTTTCTTTTAAAAAGTCACGGTACAAGTTTCTGAACAATGCTCCACCTGTTCCTGCTTTCTCCATAAGCATTGCACCTGTTTTAAAGTCGCTTTCAATGTCCTTACTTGTGTCAAACCATTTAACTATTTCCGTACTTGTTTTTAGTATTCCTTTGTAGCCAATATTTGTAATTGGTGGATTTAGATAATCTGTTGCGTTATTTTTTATTGCTTTTAGTATTGCAGTTTTTAAATCAAATTTCTTGTCTGTCTTACTCAATGTGTAATACAAGTTTTTTGATGACATTGGACCTTTCTCTGCTCTTGCCAACGCCAAACTTTTCAAACTTGTTTTTACTTGTCCACCTTGCTGTTTAGTGTCAACCAAAAAGGCATTTTCATTGTCGTAGTTGTAAAGTGCCGCATAATGTCCCGCAAAATGAAATGGTCGTGAGAAATACTGCAAATGGAAACAGTCCAATTTTAAGCCGACTACTTGTCCGCTGTCAATAAGTTCTTTTACGTTATCCCAAGCTTTTTGAGTTGATGCAGTTTCTTTAACAATCAATTCAAGTTTTAAATTTCTCGCAATATTTTGAGTTAAAAGGTCGGTTTTTACTCGTCCACCAATAAATGGGAAATCCATTGATTTCATTTTCCAAAATATAAAACCAAGTCCTTCGCCCAAACCAAAAAGCATAGGTTCAGAAAGTTCAATGTCAAGTTGTCTTAACAAAGTTCCTGTTGCAGTCGTTTCGCAATGTTGTCCGTCAAATGGTTTTATTTTCTCTATTTTCATTGTCTGCCGTGATGTCGTTTTAGCTGACCGCTAACTCCTGTATATACGAACCTGTTTACTACTTTGCTAAAATAGATTTCTCTATCGTTAAATAAAAATATATTCTATGGTTGTTTAAAAATGTTCCTTTTCAAATTAGATTCGAACAATTAAACTATATTCCTTAGATAATTTTTTTCAAAACAATACAAAATACGAATTGCGCTTTTTTGTATTGTTTGCATTTTCGTTATAAGTAACAATACAAAATACGCATGCTAAGCTTTCTCTTATAATACCAATCTAAGCAATTAACTTTCTAAATAAAATTTACTAATCGTTTAAACTAGTTTTAAGATAAAAAATAATTTTTTGAATTTTACGGAACCTGCATTCACAAAAAAGGCCTCCCCCCGGAAGCCTTTTTAAAACTAAAAAACAAAATTATTATTTCCTAATATCCATTTCTTGTAATAAATATCCTGCATCGGCATATTTATCCATTACAAAAAGTACATATCGAATATCTACGCTTATGGTTCTTTTTAAGGCTTCGTCGTAGACCAAATCACCTGTCATTGCTTCCCAATTTCCGTCGTAGGCAATTCCAATTAATTCACCATTTCCGTTGATCACTCCACTTCCAGAATTACCTCCGGTAATATCATTATCGGAAAGAAAAGAAATAACCAATTCGCCATTTTCGCCATACTGACCAAAATCTTTCTTTCGTAATAATTCTTCTAATCTTTTTGGTACCACAAATTCTTCGTTGGTATTATCCATTTTTTCTAAAATACCACGGCCTGTTGTAGTGTATTCAAAATCAACTGCATCTCGTGGTGAGTAATCTCGAATGGTTCCATAGGTTAAGCGCATGGTGGAATTTGCATCTGGATACATGGCAAGTCCTTTATTCATTTCCATCAAGCCAGCTATGTATGCCTTTTTTTGTTGAGCTAATGTGCTAGCATATTCTGTTGAAACTTTTGAATAAGAGGCTCTGAATTCTGTTATTTTTTGATTGTATACAAATAACGGATCGGCAGATAAAACTTTGAAAGTTGGCTTCGCTAAAAATGCTTCCATTTTAGCTTTGGAAGTAAAAATACTTTTTTCAAAAGCCGCGTCGGCATATTTGGTAAATGAATCTGCAGAAGTTGATGCACGATATTTATTCACCATTTCTTGCAAATAAGCTGGACGCATATCCGCACTTAAATCTGAATAATATAAATTATTTAATTGAGCGAAAATCTTTTCGTCGGTGGTAGCATCATAATCTTTAAAATGCGCTTCTACCTCTGCTTTCAGTTTTTCAGCTTCGGTTTTAATGTCTTCTGCTTTATTATCTTTTAGTGCAGCAAGCAAACCTTTAAATGATGCTGGATAGGTTGCGGCAGTAGATGCCAAACCAGCTAAACTTGTATAAACAGCACGATCGATATTTACTTTATAATCTTGTAAGGTTTTATTTGCTGAACCTACCGTTGCTGCATTGCCAGCCTTTAAATTTTTGTTAGAAGCAACAAAAGAATTGTATTTAGCTTCTTCGTTTCTTTTGTATGATACTACATTTAATCGTTTCAGTCCTTCGTTTTGTCCTTGGTAATATTTGTACCCGTTGCTCATGGTTGCATAATCGGATGCCAGTTTTATCCGTACTTCAGCGCTTTTGTCCATCTCCCCTTTCATTATTTCCAATTTTTTACCCAAAAGTTTGATGATAGAAGGGTTTGATTTTTCCACTGCATTTTCTAATTCACCTGAAAATGCATAGCGATTGGTTCTACCTGGGTAACCTAAAATCATGGCAAAATCACCTTGCTTCACTCCTTTTAACGAAATTGGCAAAAACTTTTTTGGTTTGTAGGGCACATTGTCTTTGGAGTAAGCAGCTGGTTTTCCATCTGCCGACATATAAATTCGGAACATGCTGAAATCGCCAGTATGACGTGGCCACATCCAATTATCTGTGTCGCCACCAAATTTTCCGATAGATGAAGGAGGAGCTCCTACTAATCGAACATCGGTATATCGTTCGTACACAAACATTAAATATTGATTTCCACCAAAAACATCTTTAATGCTGGCAGTGTAAACGGTTCCACTTACTGCTTCGTCGGTTAATTTTTTGAAAAACGCACTTTGCTTTGCTATTCTGTCTGCATAAGTTGATGATCCGAATTCTTGTTCAATTTTAGCGGTTACATCTTCTACTCTAACTAAAACAGAAGCATTAATTTCGGGTGAAGGCAATTCTTCTGATTTGTTTTTAGCCCAAAAACCATCTGTTAAATAATCGTTTTTTACCGAACTGTGAGATTGGATAGCTCCATATCCGCAATGGTGATTGGTCAACATTAATCCATCTCTGGATACAATTTCGCCAGAACAAAAATCGAGAGAAACAATCGCATCTTTTAGACTTGCGGTATTGATATCGTAAATATCTTTCTCAGTAAGCTTGAAACCAAGCTTTTTCATTTGATCGTAATTTTTATTGATCAGCATCGGAATCCACATTCCTTCGTCCGCGCGAGCGAGAGATGGCATGAGAAATACAGCCACGCTAATAACAATCACAAATAATTTTAATCTACTTTTCATTTTGGATTTTTTGGTTTTTAGAATCCGAAAATAGATAAATTATACATAGATCGCTTTCGGTAACAAAATTATTTCTCGGTATGGGTTTCCATCCTGCGATCTGCGGAAAGATGAAGACTCTTGATTATAGATTGAATTTCAAGAAATTACTTAATGAACCAATGGATATTTGACTTGTAAATTCTGTAAAATATTAAATCAATTGCCTTTGTAAAAATTTGGAGCTAATCCGGCTTTACGCTATATCTTTTTTGCGTAAAGATTGGCACATACTTGAAAATTCAGGAAAGCAAAAAAGGATGACGCTACAATCCGGGCTACGGCAAAATTATCGGTAAATGAATATTACTTTACCATTTCAAAAAAATAGAAATTCTAAATTTGATTAAACAATTAGCAACAGTTTACCTTCTTTTAGATTTCTGAATAGCTCGCTTTCTGGCTTTCTTTTTAGTTTTTTCTATTCGTTTTTTTGTTTTCTTGTCCTGCAATTTCAAAGTACGTTTGTACGCAGGATTATCAACTCTATGTAGGGTGTTATAATCTCTAATTGCTTTATTTTCTCGTTGGCGCTTCGACATTTTTTGAGTCGAAACTGCATTTTTCTGACTTTTACTTTGTGCGCTTGCTGCGATTGAAAAACTCAGCATAAAAAGTAAAACTGGCAGGAATAATAATTTTCTAAATCGTATCATATGTAAATAAACAAAAAAGCCTACTCAAAAGTATGAGGAGGCTTACGAATAATAAAATTAAATGTTTAGTTGAATAAATAACGAACACCAAATTGTCCACGGAAATGTGAACTTTCAATATTTTCGCCATAGTTAGGTTTACCTAAAAGCTCTTTTTAATTTGATACCTATTTCATGTATTATTCGTTATTTGGCGAAAAATCAACCTTTATGAAATCATTCAAAATTCTAATTCTATTTGCTGTGTGTGTTATTGCTTCTTTGAATAATAGCCAGGCTCAAACAATAGAAAAACTATTAACTCCTAAAATAAAGTCAGTTACTGTTTTTCTTTCATCTGCCGAAATTAATTGTACAGCAACAACTAACATTTCTGCTGGGGTTACCGATTTAATTATTTATGGATTACCAACTTCATTAAATGAAAATAGTATCAGTGTTTCTGGTTTGGGTGATTTTACCATCTTGAATGTTTCCAACCGATTCAATTATTTAAGAGAGGATATTAAAAAACCAATTGTAAAAAAGTTGGAAGATTCGCTTGAAAATGTTGGTGATAGATTGCAACTGGAATACAATAAAAAATTTGCTTTGGAGCAGGAGGAATCTTTACTGCTTGCCAATAAGTCAATTGGTGGTGATAATGTTGGTGTTTCTTTGGTTCAACTAAAATTAACTGCCGATTTTTTTAGAGAAAGGCTAGCTGCAATTAGAAACTTGATTGCAAAATCAAACAAAAAAATTCCGGAATTAATTAATTTACAAACTAAAATTACTAGCCAAATAAATCAAGAAAATGCAAACCAAAATTTAACTACCACCGAAGTTCGGGTTTCTGTTGCTGCCAAAAATTCAACAACAGCCACTATTAATTTATCATTTGTAGCAAATGGAGCTGGTTGGACACCAAAATATGATTTGCGATCTGCTGGTGTAAAAAGCCCAATTGATTTGTTATACAAAGCAGATGTTTATCAACAAACAGGTATGGATTGGAATAATGTTAAATTAACCTTATCAACCTTAAATCCAGAAGATAAAGGAATAAAATCAGAATTGTATCCACAGTTTTTAAGTTTTTTTCAACCCAATTTATATTTAGAACAATCTAAAGATGGAGATAACATTCAAAGTTTACCAACAAGATCAATAAATGCTGCTGTTGCTACATCAGCTGGTGTTTATAAAGCTGAAGGTGTTTATGAAAGAGTGCAAGCCTATCAAACAACCCTTTCCAGAAATTTTGAAATCGGTATTCCTTATTCAGTTCCATCTGGTGGACAGACTGTTACCGTTGAAATTCAGAAATATAAAATACTTACGGTGTATTCGCATGCAGTTGTTCCAAAAATAGATAATAGTGTTTATTTGCTTGGCTACATCTCTAACTGGGAAGATTATAACTTACTTCAAGGTATGGCAAATATTTACTTTGAAGGAGTTTATATCGGCGAAACCAGTATAGATCCATCTTCAACTAAAGATACATTATCAGTTTCTTTAGGCAAAGACAAAGGAGTAATTACCAAGCGTGAAAAAGTAAAAGACTTGGATAGCGAAAAAACCATTGGAACGAATAAAAAACAAAGTTATACCTACGAAATAGAAATCCGTAATACTAAAAATGTTGCGATTGATTTAGTCTTAGAAGATCAATTACCCATCGTTTCTGATAATAGTATTGAGGTTAAATCTTTGGAGTTAAATAATGGATCTTTAATTAAAGAAACCGGAAAAATAACCTGGAAACTTAAACTTGCACCTGCTGAAACAAAAAAAATCCGCTTTTCTTATGAGGTTAAATATCCAAAAGATTCTCAGATTACTGGATTGGATTAATTAGGTTTTTTATTGAGTTGTTTATTAATAAGCGTTTATGAAAATAAAGAATGCGGATAACGCAGATACTTAGTAACACAGATTTTTTAATCAGCATTTTTAATCAGCGTCATCCGCCTTTTAATAAAAAATATAACAAGCGGATAACTTTACGTAAAAGAGCACGCGGATTACGCTGATACTTCGTAACACGGACTTTTTAATCAGCGTTTTTAATCAGCGTCATTCGCATTCCAATAAAAAGAAAATAGCACGCGGATTACGCCGAAACTTCGTATTAAGGATTTTTTATCAGCGTTTTTAATCAGCGTCATCCGCGTTTCAATTAAAAATATAACACAGGGATTACTTTAAGTAAAATAGCTCGCGGATTACGCAGATACTTCGTAACACGTATTTTTTTATCCGCGCTTTTAATTAGCGTCATCCGCGTTCTAATTAAAAGAGAAGAGCATACGGATACTTCGTAACACCGATTTTTTAATCAGCGTTCCAATTAATAATCAAAAAGCGAACAAACAATAATCAACACCCAGGCCTTTTCATTAATCAAAAAAAGCTATTTTTGGCAAAAACTATAATAAACATGAATTACGATTTAATTATAATAGGAAGTGGTCCTGGAGGATATGTAGCAGCAATTAGAGCTTCACAACTCGGTCTTAAAACTGCGGTAGTAGAAGTAGAATCATTAGGAGGAGTTTGTTTGAATTGGGGTTGTATTCCTACCAAAGCATTGTTGAAAAGTGCTCAGGTTTTCGAATATTTAACCCACGCTGCCGATTATGGAATTACAGTAAAAGAGTTTTCAGCAGATTTTGATGCTGTTGTTAAAAGAAGCCGAGATGTAGCTGGGGGTATGAGTAAAGGAGTTCAGTTTCTATTGAAAAAAAATAAAGTAGATGTATTGATGGGTTTCGGGAAAGTAAAAAAAGTAGGCGTGGTAGAAGTGAAAGATAAGGATGGAAAAATTACTGATTATGAAGCAAAAAACATCATTATTGCAACTGGAACCCGATCGAGAGAATTGCCAAACTTAAAACAAGATGGCAAAAAAGTAATCGGGTATCGCGAAGCAATGACTTTGTCTAAATTTCCAGAAAGTATCGTAGTAGTGGGTTCAGGTGCCATTGGTTGTGAATTTGCTTATTTCTATAGCACCATGGGTGCAAAAGTAACCTTGGTAGAATTCCTTGACAATATTGTCCCTTTAGAAGATGAAGATATTTCAAAAGCATTGGCCAGAAGTTTTAAAAAATCTGGAATGAATGTCATGACAAGCTCATCAGTAGAATCGGTAGATTCAAGTGGACCGCATTGTAAAGTTTCGATAAAAACGCCAACTGGGCATGAAGTAATTGAAGCAGAAATTGTATTGTCGGCAGTTGGTGTAACTTCTAATTTAGAAAACATCGGTATAGAAACGCTGGGAATAAAAACTGATAAAGGCAAAGTACTGGTTGACGAATATTATCAGACTAACGTAAAAGGGATTTACGCAATTGGTGATATTGTTCCAGGGCAAGCATTAGCACACGTTGCTTCGGCAGAAGGAATTATTTGTGTGGAGAAAATTGCAGGTCATAATCCTGAACCATTAAATTATGGCAATATACCGGGTTGTACCTATTGCTCTCCAGAAATTGCATCAGTTGGTATGACGGAAAAAGCAGCAAAAGAAGCTGGATATGAAATTAAAGTTGGTAAATTTCCTTTTTCAGCTTCTGGTAAAGCCAGTGCAGCTGGTGCAAAGGACGGTTTTGTGAAAGTAATATTTGATGCAAAATACGGCGAATGGTTAGGAGCACATTTTATCGGTCATAATGTTACCGAAATGATTGGTGAAGCAGTTGTTGCCCGAAAACTGGAAACTACCGGTCATGAAATTATTAAATCTGTTCACCCCCATCCTACTATGAGTGAGGCAATTATGGAAGCTGCAGCGGAGGCTTATGGAGAAGTAATTCACCTTTAAGTTTTAATTTTATTTTTATCACTTTTAAAATAAAAAATTTCTGAGTCGTTTATATTTTTATTTAAGTGATATCGACCAATTACTATGAATTTGGATAATTTAAATTCACAGATTTTTTAATCTTTGAATAAAATTTATGGGCTTACCCCCAAATAAAAAAAATTTGGGGGTCGGGCTATTCGCTATATCTTTTTTTATTTAATTGTTTTTAAAAGGATAAAAAAAGGATGCCGCTACTATCCCTAAGCCTCCCTCCGAACTCAATTTATCTTTATTCAAATAATTCTAATTACGTTTTAATGTTTATAATTAACATGATAACATTTTATATAAAACCACTTATAAGTTAACCAAATAAATATCCAATGAAATTACATGCAATTAATACTGGAAATTTTAAATTAGACGGTGGCGCCATGTTTGGCGTTGTTCCAAAATCTATTTGGCAAAAAAATTATCCAGCTGATGACAATAATATGTGCAACTGGGCAATGCGTTGTTTGCTAATTGAAGATGGCGACAAATTAATTTTGATTGATAATGGAATTGGAAACAAACAAAGCGAAAAGTTTTTCGGTCATTATTTTTTGAATGGTGATGCAAGTCTTGAAAGATCATTAAAAAAAGCAGGATTTAGTCCAGATGATGTTACTGACATGTTTTTAAGTCATTTGCATTTTGATCATTGCGGTGGCGGAGTGGTTAAAAAAGATGAAAACAGTTTCGATCCACTTTTTAAAAATGCAACGTATTGGTCACATTCTGAGCAATGGAATTGGGCAATAAATCCGAACGCAAGAGAAAAAGCATCTTTTTTAAAAGAAAATTTAATGCCGATGCAGGAAAGTGGTCAACTCAAATTTGCTGACGATAAAGAATCTGGATTTAATTTATTTGACTTTAAAATTGTGAAAGGCCATACAGAAAGCATGATGTTGCCAGTAATTGAATATAAAAATAGAAAAGTGGTTTTTTGCGCTGATCTTCTGCCAAGCACAGCGCATTTGCCATTACCATATGTCATGGCATATGACACACGACCACTCATAACCCTGACAGAAAAAGCAGAATTTTTGAATGAAGCTGTAAAAGAAAATTATATTTTATTTTTTGAGCATGATGTTAAAAACCAATGTGCTGATTTGTCGTTAACCGATAAAGGCATTCAAATCGCACAAATTTTCGATGTTAGTGAAATTTAATGTTAATTTAATGGCGTAATAATGTGGATATGTTTAAAAACAATTCGAACATTAGTTGCAGACAGCAAGTATAAGGCTCTAAAACAGTATTACAGGAATGATTTTTGTACATCTGAAACAAGAGAAAATTTTAGAAAAATAATTGAAAGAAAATTGTATTTTCGCCCTCCCTTTTTCGTTTAACTCTTTATAGCATCAAAATAATAAATGAGACAACTCAAAATTACCCAATCTATTACCAATCGAGAGAGCCAATCACTTGATAAATACTTACATGAAATTGGTAAAGTAGATTTAATAACCGCTGAAGAAGAAGTTATTTTAGCGCAAAAAATTCGTGAAGGCGATCAAGCTGCCTTAGAAAGACTGACAAAAACCAATTTACGATTCGTAGTTTCTGTTGCAAAACAATACCAAAATCAAGGTTTAACATTGGGTGATTTGATCAACGAAGGAAACTTAGGTTTGATAAAAGCTGCCAAAAGATTTGACGAAACGAAAGGATTTAAATTTATTTCCTACGCTGTTTGGTGGATTCGTCAATCCATATTGCAAGCAATTGCCGAACAATCTCGTATTGTTAGATTGCCACTGAATCAAGTTGGATCATTAAGTAAAATAAGCAAAGCATTTTCCAGATTAGAGCAGGAATTTGAACGTGAGCCTTCACCAGAAGAATTAGCTGACACCTTAGAAACAACAGTTGAAAAAATATCTGATACCTTAAGCAATTCCGGACGTCATGTTTCTATGGACGCTCCATTTGTGCAAGGCGAAGAAAATACATTGTTGGATGTATTAGAAAATGGAGATACACCTTACACCGATAGTGCATTAATAAACGAATCATTAAGCGAAGAAATAAAACGTTCATTATCAACATTAACGGAAAGAGAACGCGAGATTGTAGTTTTATTTTTCGGATTAGGAACCAATCACAGTCTTTCGCTGGAAGAAATTGGAGAAAAATTTAATTTAACTCGGGAACGAGTTCGACAAATAAAAGACAAAGCATTGCAACGTCTTAGACATACATCCAGAAGTAAAATTCTGAAATCGTATCTTGGATAAACGAATTATTAAAAGCCTCAGAATTGAGGCTTTTTTTATGCATTTTATTTTTTTTAAGCTGCCAACTTTTTACTCAGCTTCCATGGCTAACCAATTTAGATTTTTAATTACAGTTGCTTTCTTAATTAAGGATTTCATTTCAGAAAAACTCAATGTTTGTTGACCGTCTGATGCCGCTTTTTCAGGAATTGGATGTGTTTCGATTATAATTCCATCTGCGCCTGCAAGTATTGATGCCAATGCCATTTGTTCTACATATTTACGAATTCCAATACCGTGAGAAGGATCAGCAATTACAGGTAAATGTGATTTATCTTTCAATATTGCAATGGCATTTAAATCAAGGGTATTTCTATAAGCTTTTTCAAAAGTTCTAATTCCACGTTCACAAAGAATTATTTTTTCATTACCACTTGAGAAAACATATTCCGCAGCTTGTAATAATTCTTCAATAGTACCCGACATTCCTCGTTTCAACATAATTGGTTTATCAATCTTCCCAAGTGCATCCAATAAATTAAAATTTTGTGAATTACGGGTACCAACTTGAAGAATATCAACATAAGGTAACATTTCATCAATTTGACTAGCATCCATAACTTCTGTTATAATTTTCAATTTCCTCTGCCTACAAACCTCATAAAACATTTTTAATGCTTCTATTCCACCTCCACGATACGCATAAGGGGAAGTTCTTGGTTTAAAAACTCCACCTCTCATTATTTTCACCCCATTCGCAACTAAAAAATCTGCTATTTCAATTGCCTGTTCTTCGGTTTCTATGGAACAAGGTCCAGCCATAATACTAAAATCATTTTCTCCAATAAAAATATCATCTCCAAGATTGATTTTAGTCGAAGAGGTTTTCCACATACTCGAAACTAATTGATAAGCATCATCTACATAATGAATGTCTGCAACTCCTTTCAAACTACCAATTTTTCTGATATCAACTTTTGAATTACCTAAAATAATTAGATAATTTTTAAATTGAGTTTTAACCCGTGAAACATTGAATCCGTATTGAATTAAAAAATCCTCTATTAAGGTAATTTCTATATCGTTAATTCCATCATTTAATTGAATAATCATACTTCACTAATTTTAAAAGTTTTTATAAAATTTTGTATTGAATCATTTAATTTTTCCGATTTTGTTAATGATTTAATAAATGCAGTTCCAATAATTACTCCATTTGAATATTCAGAAGCTTTTAAATATGAAGCTTTATCTGATATTCCAAATCCAATTAAAACAGGCACATCAAAATTTCTTTTATTAATTCTCTCGAAATAATTTAACTGATTTTCGGAAAAGCCTTGAACAGATCCTGTAATGCTATTATCCGAAACTATATAGATAAACGCGTTTGAAAGTGTATTTAAATAGTTAATTCTGGCTTCTGAAGATTGAGGAGTAACCAGAAAAACTGGAGACACATGATAGTTTTGAAAAAGGGTTAAATAACTTTTTTCATAAACTTCTGGTGGAAAATCAGGTACAATTAAAGTGTCAATTCCAAGTTTGTTGCATTGCTTTAAGAATAATTCAATACCAAATGCAAGCATCGTATTAAAATAACCCATTAGAACAATGGGAATATGAAGTTTTGATTGTATTTCTTCTAAATCTATAAATAGTTGATTTAAATTAAATCCATTTGCTAAGGCTATTTCGCTGCTTTTTTGAATGACAGGCCCATCGGCTATAGGGTCAGAAAAAGGTATTCCAACTTCTATTAAATCCACTCCCTCCTTTTGTAATGATAAAATTATCTCTTTTGTACATCCTTTTACCGGATATTCCGCAGTGAAATAAATAGATAATAATTTATTCTTACCCTTAATATATTCGCCTGTTTTATTCATTGTTAGTAAAGTTTAAATAGCTTGTTAAATCTTTATCACCTCTACCTGATAAATTTATTACAACAATATCAGAAGTAGAGAATTTTAATTTGTTTAATGCCGCTAACGCATGCGCAGGTTCTAATGCAGGTAAAATTCCTTCCGTTTTTGCTAATTCGAAACCGGCATCTACGGCCTCTTTATCTGTAATACTTAAAAAAGTACCTCTTTTAGAAGTAAATAAGTGTGCGTGCAAAGGTCCAACTCCAGGATAATCCAAGCCTGCGGAAACAGAATGAGGTTCAACGATTTGTCCATCATTGGTTTGCATAAGCTTGGTGAAAAACCCATGTATAATTCCATTTGTTCCTTTAGCTAAACTTGCAGCGGTTTTCCCTGAATTAATTCCCAAGCCTGCTGCCTCAACTCCTATAAGTTTTACATTCTCATTATTAATAAAATGATAAAATGCACCTGCCGCATTACTACCTCCTCCAATACAAGCAATTACATGAGTTGGATTTTCTACTCCTAACTGAGCTTTTAATTGAATTTTAATTTCTTGGCTTATTACCGATTGAAAAATACTGACCAAATCTGGAAAAGGATGTGGACCAACCACAGAACCAATTATATAATGAGTATCAATCGGGTTATTAATCCAATCTCTCATAGCTTCGTTTGTGGCATCTTTCAATGTTTTGCTACCACTATTTACTGCAATAATTTCAGCCCCTAACATTTTCATTCGTTGCACATTTGGTGATTGTCGCTCAATGTCAACACTGCCCATATAAATGATACATTTCAGCTTTCGTAAGGCACAAGCAGTCGCGGTAGCAACACCATGCTGGCCTGCTCCTGTTTCAGCGATTATCCTAGTTTTACCTAAACGCTCAGCCAATAAAACCTGGCCAATTGCATTATTTATCTTATGAGCACCAGTATGGCATAAATCTTCTCTTTTAAGAAAAATTGATGTTTGGTGTTTTTCAGATAAGTTTTTAGAAAAATATAAAGGAGTTGGTCGACCAACATAATCTTTTAAAATCGACTTAAAATCATTTTGAAAATCATCATCTTGTATAATATCAATATACTTTTCTTCGAGTTCCTTAATATTAGGGTAAAGCAGTTCTGGAATGAACGCGCCTCCAAATTCTCCATAATACCCATTTATGGGCTTAGGTCTGTTAATTTCTAATTTCATCAATAAATTTTTTAATTTTTTCTACATTTTTAATTCCAGCACTTATTTCAAATCCGCTGTTAATATCAATTCCTGCAAAAGCAGTATGTTGAATAGATTTAATCATCATACTATCATTTGAATTTATACCACCACTTAAAATAAATGGTGTAGATAAACTATAATCTTCTAATAATTGCCAATCAAACTTTTTTCCGGTTCCACCATGATTTTTACTATTGGTATCAAATAAGAAATATTCACAAAATGGACTATATGCTTCTAATAATGAATTGGATGTATAATTTCCTAAGTGAAACATTTTAATAATAGGAATTTTATACCTTGATAATTTTTTTACAAAAGCCAAACTTTCTGATCCATGCAATTGAATTTTCGATAAATTAAATTCCTTTACTTTTTCTAGAATATATTCAACAGATTCATTGACAAATACACCAACTTTCGAAGTATTTGTATCAGGAATAAAATTATTATTTACAAACCTGGGAGAACCTTTATAAAAAATCAAACCAATTAAATCTGGTTTTAAGATATCCAACTCAAGAATATTTTGCTTATCCAGCATACCACATATTTTAATTAGCATATTCTTTTGCTCTTAATTGTTGAATGAATTGTTTTAAATTACCTGCCGGATTTGCTGATTTCATGAATAATTCGCCAATTAAAAAACCCTTAAAACCTGCTTTTTTTAGAATTAAAATGTCTTCTACAGTTTTAATTCCACTTTCAGAAACCAACGTAAAATCATTGGATAGTAGTTTCGCAACATCTATGGAATTTTTTAAATCAACTTCCATAGTCTTTAAATTTCTATTATTTACACCAATAATATATTCACCTTTTGGAAGCTTTTCTATCTCACTTTTGTCATGTATTTCAATTAAAACTTCCATTCCAAGATTTTTTGCCAATGAATAAAACCTTTTAATTTCCTCTTGAGTTAGGCAAGCTGCAATTAACAATATCGAATCGGCGCCTATAGATTTTGATTCTACAATCTGATACTCATCAATAATAAAATCCTTTCTTAATATCGGACAATAATTTGCATTTCTTGATATCGTTAGATCATTATTTTTTCCCATAAAATAATCCTGTTCTGTAAGTATTGAAAGTGCTGACGCACCCGCTTGCATGTACCCTATAGTAGTAGATAAAATATCTGCATACTGATTAATTATACCATTTGAGGGTGATTTTCTTTTAAACTCAGCAATTATTCCTGATTTGTCTGCTCGAGTAATATAATGGGATAACGAAACACATTTGGATTGGAAATACATACTATTTTCTAAGAATGGTATCGGAAAATATTCTTTATTTCTAGCAACTTTAATTTTAGTATTCTCTGTAATTTTATTTAACATTTATTGTTTATTTAAAAGCTTATTTACTATATTTTTTGAATTTCCGTTCAATAAATTTTCTCTGGCAATTTCTATGCATTCAATAAGTGACTTATCTTTTTCAAAACATTGAATAGCGGCTCCAGAATTAGCAAGAACTGCCTGTATTTGGCTATCACTCCCTTCGTTATTTATTATTTTCTTGAAAATTTGAATTGCTTTTTCTAATGTTTCACCTCCAAATAAACTTTCTGGCGAATTCATTTTCATCCCTAAATCTTCAGGCCTTAGAACTTTTTCTCCTTTTGAAGAAAAATATTGAAAATTAGATGTCAAAGAAATTTCATCATATCCATCTGTTGAATGAACAATCACGTAATCTTTTCCATCTTGTTGCAATAAATAATTATAAAGTCTAGCTAATTTTAAATTGTACACTCCAACCAATTGCCTGCTAGGTTTTGCTGGATTTACCAGCGGTCCTAGGATATTAAAGACCGTTCGCACTCCTAATTCCTTTCGAATAGTTGAAACGTTTTTTAAAGCTGGGTGAAATAAAGGTGCATGTAAAAAACATATATTACAATCTTCTAATTCATTATTTAGTTTATTTGAATCATATGAAAACTTATAACCAATGTTTTCTAAAAGATTTGAAGAACCACTAATAGAAGAAACGCCATAATTGCCATGTTTAGTTACTTTATAGCCAGATGCTGCAACAATAAACGCTGAAATAGTTGAAATATTAAACGTGTTTTTCTCATCACCACCAGTCCCACATAAGTCAATTGTTTCTAAAGAACTAATTGACGGCGATATACTTAATTCTAATAAAGAATTTCTAAAACCTGTTATTTCATTTAGTGTAATATCTCTGCAATTTAAGATGGATATAATTGCCGCATTTTGTATATCATTAAATTCCTTTTCGCCTATACTTTTCATCAAATTATAAGCATCATTAGTTTCTAATTTTTTTCCGTCCATCAACATTTCGAACGTGTTTTTGAAATTCATATTAATTAAATAAAAAATTAGTTATGATAACTTTACCATATTCTGTCAATATACTTTCAGGATGAAATTGAACACCAGATATTCTTAATTCCTTGTGTTCAATAGCCATTACAATTCCATTACTGTCGACAGCAGTTATAGATAATATATCGGGTATAGAGCCGCAATCTAATGCCCATGAATGATATCTACCTACGTTAAAATTCGATGGGATTCCTTTTAAAATTTTTTCAGAATTATGTGAAATTGTTGTAGAAATACCATGAAAAGGTTCATTTAAATTATATAAAGTTGATCCGAATACTTCCCCAATTGCCTGCATGCCAAGGCATACACCAAAAATTGACTTTTCATTTTTATACCTTTCAATTATTTGATTCATAATTCCAGCATCTTTGGGTAAGCCGGGTCCTGGTGATAAAATTATTTTATCATAACTATCAATATCTGATAAATCAATCTCATCATTTCTGAAAACATCTATTTCGAAAGTTGAATTATCTTTGACTAATTGCACTAAATTAAAAGTGAAAGAATCATAATTATCAATCATTATTATTTTCATATTTCTAATAATTTTCTGCTTCAATTAAGGCATTTCTTAATGCTGCTAATTTGTTTTCTATTTCTTTTAATTCACTTTCAGGATCAGAATTAAGTACTACTCCTGCCCCAGCCTGATATATTAACGTATTATTCTTAGCTAGAAATGATCGAATAAGGATTGCCTGATTGATATCTTTATTGAAATCAATAAATCCAATACTGCCTCCATAATATCCTCTTGGACTTGCTTCAATTTCATTCAATAATTGAATTGCTTTTATTTTTGGCGCTCCAGACAAAGTACCTGCAGGAAATGTATCTGACATTATTTGAATTGCATCTTTTTTATCTGCTACATTTCCTTTTACAGTTGAAACTAAATGAATAACATGGCTGAATTGCTTTACAGAACGATATTCGGAAACCTGAACTTGTGTACAATGCCTGTTAAGATCATTTCGGGCTAAATCAACCAACATAGAATGTTCTGCAGATTCTTTGCTATCATTTAATAATAAATTTGATAATTTTTCATCCTCTTCTTTATTTCCTGTTCGTTTATAAGTGCCAGCAATTGGATTAATAAAGGCCTCATTATCAACAATTCTTATTTGAGATTCTGGTGAAGAGCCAAATAATTTATATGCACCATAATCAAAATAAAACATATATGGAGAAGGATTAATATGTCTTAAAGCTCTATACACATTAAACTCATCACCTATATAATTCCTTTGAAATCTTCTTGAAAGTACCATTTGAAATACGTCACCCAATTTACAATGATGCTTAGCCTTATTAATGTTATTAATAAACTCCTCATCCGTAATATTTCCAATTTCATCTGTTTGCAAATTAAATGGGAAAGTTCCTGTTTTAGTATTTAAAACGTATTGAATAAAATTGTTTAAGGTGGAATCTTGTGGGTTTTCTACATTTTCAATAAATTGTATTTCACCGTTAAAATGATTGAAACAAATTACATATTGAAATAGTCTATAATCAATTATAGCTATTTCAGGATCAACTATATCGCACAAATTTGATTTTTTTGTTTCGAAAAACTTGATAGCTTCAAAAGATTGAAATCCAAAAAATCCATTTACTCCTTCATACTTATTTAAAATTTCAAATGAATTAAAAAAATCGTTTAATTCATTTTGAATAGACATATTTGGATCCAATGGAAGGCTAAGAATCGTATTTTGATAGAACGTTTTAATATCATTATTACTGATTTCTATTCCAGCAATCGGCTTTGCACAAATTATTGATCTAGAGTTACGAATATCATCGACCTCAGAACTTTCTAGTAGAAAGCTGCAGGAAAACTTGGCTCTTACATTCAAAAACGCACTTATTGGAGTTATTTGATCTGCAAACACTTTTCGAGTGTGGCAAAATAGTTTGGTATTCATAAAAAATTGTTGAAAAAAAAAAGGTCCGCCGAATGGCAGACCTTTGATGTAAAATATACAAATAAGCAGCTCAGTTCTTTACCATCGAGATGTTAAACTGTGCCACCAATATTGATTTATGTATTTTGAGTTGTTCATTTAGAATTGTAAACGTAGTATTTATTTAAATGTTTTGCAAAATTTATTTTTTTTACTAAACCCACATTATAAAGTTGAAGTTTTCTTGGCCCGTTCTTGTAAAATGTTTTCAATCTCCTCAAAAGACAAATTCTTAGCTTTTAGAAGAATTAAATAATGATAAAGCAAATCAGCAGCTTCATTTTTGAATAAATCAATATTAGAATCTTTTGCTTCTATAATTAATTCTATTGCTTCCTCTCCAACCTTTTGAGCAATTTTATTAATACCGCTTTCGTAAAGTCTGTTTGTGTAAGAATTAGTAGATTTTTCTTCTATCCTCTTAGTTATAATATTCTGAAGTGTATATAAATATCCTTTAGAAGTTTCTTCGCCGAAACATGAAGTTGAACCTGTATGGCAGGTTGGACCAAATGGAGTTGCCTTTATTAAAAGCGAATCTTGGTCGCAATCTAAAAGAATAGAATTTACTTCTAAATAATTTCCAGATTCTTCCCCCTTAGTCCATAATCTATTTTTACTTCTACTAAAAAAGGTAACTCGTTCTTCAATTTTAGTTTTTACCCATGCTTCCTCATTCATATACCCCAACATTAATACTTGCAAAGTATTATTATGTTGAATTACAACCGGCACAAGACAATTATTTTTTTCAAAATTTATATTCATCGAATTAAGATATTTTCACTTTTTAAATAATTTTTTAACTCCTTAATGTTTATTTCACCAAAATGAAATACGCTAGCTGCTAAAGCACCCGAAGCTTTTGTTTATTGAAAAACATATTTAAAATGCAATTCATTTCCTGCACCACCGGAGGCTATTACTGGAATATTAATTGCTTCAGATACTTCTTTTGTTATATCAATTGCAAAACCATTTTTCATTCCATCATTATTCATTGACGTTAGTAAAATTTCGCCAGCACCATATTTTTCAACTTCTGCGGCCCATTTGCTTGTTTCAAATTGAGTTTCTACTTTCCCTCCATTGGTAAAAACTTTCCATTTGCTATTTTCAAACTTAGTATCTATTGCTACTACAACACATTGGCTACCAAAATGATTAGCAATTTCTGATATCAATTTTGGTTTTAAAACTGCTGATGTATTTATACTGATTTTATCTGCACCAGCACTAATAATGTCTTTTGCATCTTCCAAAAAATTTATCCCACCTCCTACTGTAAATGGAATATTAATTTCTTTAGCAATTTTCTCAACTAAATTTAAAATTGTTTTTTTTTCTCGTTGGTTGCAGTAATATCTAAAAATACAAGTTCATCAGCTCCATCCCTAATATATTTTTTCGCTAATTCTATTGGATCACCAGCATTTTTGAGGTTAAGAAAATTAATTCCTTTTACTGCTCTTCCTTCTTTAATGTCAAGACATGGAATTATTCTCTTTTTTAACATAATTTAACGCGTTCTTTGGTTTAGATAATTTTTTACTAATATTTAATTTATTTATAAAAATTTTAATAAATTAATTTACAAAAAGTTTAAATTTTATTTGGGCTTGCCTCGTCATCATATTTGATTACTTTCTTTGGGTGATTAAAAGCTTCGCCTGCAAAGAAACGGCCAAGATTTTCAATGAAGATTTCTCGCGGAAATTACCTGCCCAGATTCAAGTCAGAGCTTTGGAGAAACTTCGAATTTTAAGCACCATCACCGAAATTGAAGACCTTCGTTTTCCACCATCCAATCATTTTAAAGCTCTCGGTGGAAACCGTAACGGGCAGCACTCGATTCGGATCAATGACCAATGGCGGATTTGTTTCAAATGGCAAGGAGGCCATGTAGAAAATGTAGAAATCACCGACTACCACTAAATTTATGAAAATACCCCTAACGAATATTTTTGCAGAAACACTTCGTGAAACGCTCGAAGAAATCGCGATTACCCAAGAAGAAGTGGCCAAACATACGGGAATTCCGAAGCAAGTTTTGAGCTCCATGAAATTGGGAAAACGCCGGTGCACCCCCGAAAACGATCTAAGACTCAGCCAATATTTTGGCACGAGCGAGGGATATTGGCTACGCCTTCAGTTAGATCACGACATTCGTTTGGCGAAACGAGAAAAAGGCTCGCAGATCAAGAAAGCTGTCCCGCATTTTGCCTGATGGTTTGGTTCTAACCTAAACCTCTACCTTAAAGATCAAAAAAGGCTTCGCCTCAATGGGTGAAATCCTTCGATGGGTTTCGCAGCAAATGCGGCGCTGTGTTTAATAACCCCGCATGATGAATTCATCATTAAACCCGAAGCGATAAGTCGCCTGAAAAACCACCGCTTCCACCTCTATCTAGCGAACAAAATTTTAAGGAAAAATCTCAAACTCTCGGGTAAATCTTCCGATTGACTATGCAAAAGAATATCCTACTTTGGATATATGAAAGCTGTCACTGCTCAAAAAACCACCACGGTTTTTAAAAATGGAACTTCCCTCGCGGTCAGACTGCCGAAAGGCTACACCTTGCCGATTGGTAGAGTCACCATCACGAAAAACGCAAATGGCAACATTGAGTTGATTCCCACGAAGAACGGCTGGCCAGAAGATCTCATGACGAGATTTATGGAACCCGTGGAATGGGAAATGCCGAAAAAGCGTAAATCCACCCGACCTCTATCATGGCCGTGAAGTATCTACTCGATACTACCGTCTGCATCCACATTCTACGCAGCAAAGGCGCTTCGATTTTGCAGGAAATGCGGAATCATCAAATTGAAGATTTCGGGATCTCGATTCTTACGAAATTTGAGCTTTTGGTAGGGATTAAAAAGCATGCTTCCGCTCAACAAGCCAAAAGATGGAAAGGCTTTTTGGATTTGAAAATTCCAGTGATAGAATTCGGCGAAGCCGATGCGGAAGAAGCCGCTTCGATCCAGGCGGAACTGGAAGCCCAAGGCCGGGGGATTGGTGAAATCGATACTTGTCTAGCAGGCACGGCGAGGGCCCAAAAATTAACCCTTGTTACCAGTAATCTGCGTGAATTTTCGCGAGTTAAAAACTTGCGCGTAGAAGATTGGTATCAACCGTAAGAATAAAACGCAGGATAAATCATTTCAATGGATGGATATCCTGCATCGTCTCAAAGCAAACACCGCGTAGAATCTTAATGAAATCTATCAAATAGGGTGAGTTGCCGCCTGCGGCAGTGGTGACAGCGTAGAGTTTGCCAAACAGTCCATGTTTTCCAATCGGTCGTGTGATTAAGGTTTTCTGAGTCATGAGATATCCAGTTGTTAAGTAGCTGGGAAGTGCCGCGATCGCTTGTTGATTAGCGACGAGATGAAAAATGAATTCCGTCACCTCCGAACTACGGCGAGTGGGATGGACGTTGGCGGGAAGCAGCATATCCCGCATCAACTCGAAACGATCATCGGCCAGTGGATAGTGAGCGACGACTTGCCGCTCGAAATCTGCCGCTGTGAGATAGTCTCTAGCGGCAAGGGGATGTGACTTCGCTAGCAAAGCGAGCACCTCGCAGCAAAACAAAGGATAGAAGAGCACATCACTGCGGTCTTGCATTTCGCTAACCAGTGCCAAATCAGCATCGCCTTTGACGAGCAGACTGATCGGGTCGGGTTGATACCCTGAGATCAAATCCAACTGAATTCCAGGCCAAGTTTTTTGGAAAGCGGCCATGCTCGGGAGAAGCCAATCAAACGAGGAATGGCATTCGATGGTGAGATGTAATTTCCCGACGATTCCTTTCCTCATGAAAGCAATATCGCGAGTGGAGTTATTGACGGTTCTCATGGTCTCGTAAGCGGCTTTAAGGAGTCGAATTCCGGGAGCCAAGAAGATGACAGGATTGGTGTTTCTCTGAAAAAGTTCAGTTCCTAAATGCGCTTCTAGTTTGCTGATTTGTTGAGAAAGTGCGGGCTGTTAGACGGAAAGATACCTTGCCGCATTCGACATATTGCCAGTTTCCGAGATGGCAATCAGAGCCTTGAAGTGGTGGATTTGAATCATCTGAAATGAATGAGCAGAGGTCGAAATATGAGCGGCTCATATTAAGAGGATTGGTTCAAATCCGGGCATTCGATGATTGAATATCAATATTCAATCTTCCGATAAGGGGAACGGCAGGAGTCATGATAGCGTGTTCGCTGAATTGCAGTTCAGCAGCTCGCTACCACCTATGAATTCCATCGTTTATCTCAATTATTTAGGCACTTCTTTCCTCGCTCAAACCGGAGGCAGTGGCATTCAAGCCGCGCTCTCCAAAGTGCTCGGTCTTTTTATGTTGATTGGATTCCTTTATGGAGTCGTCAAAATCATTGGCGCGTGTGCGAACTACAATCGCGACCCCGATGGTGCGAAGCAGTCGATCATCGCAGGAGTTCTCATCGCCGCATCGGTCGCAATCGTGACGGTGCTGTTCAGCGCCTTTGGAATCGACGTGGGACTTAGCATCGACACTTCCGGGCTGTGAGCATGAGCGAAAATCCCCTGATCACTATCGATACCAATTCAGCTGACGACAGCACCGGTGTTGCGTTCAAATTGGAGGGAAATCTCTATATCCCTGTCGTCATCTCCGCGATGGTTTCAGTCGGTTTATTGACCGTGCTCATTTGGGGGAAAACCGTGCCAATGCCTACTGCGTTTGCCGTAGGAATCACGCCCTTTGCCGCCACCTTGTTTGTCGTTTTGAGCTTCTTTAATGGCAAGCGCCCGCACTTTGCAAGTGACCTGTTAGCCAAGCACACCACCGACGAATCGTTCATGCGCCACCCGCAATCTCAACCCATCCACCCGGTCAAACGTATAAAGACCCAAACGACTTTAACAAAAAAATGATTCCAGCACCCAATGGATTCTTTCTGCATGACCTGCTGTGGTTGGATTTGCCAAAAGGCGATGCGCTCATCGTCAAAGGCTTTCGGATTGAGCTGCAAGACGTGAGTGGCGCATCGGTTAGCGTGCT
>ENA-OFCX01000385-OFCX01000385.1-metagenomes-genome-assembly--contig:-NODE-385-length-23690-cov-5.430125_pt1 | contig 23690 bp, 18 predicted proteins | sample MGYA00153384_OFCX01 | MGnify analysis MGYA00153384
CAGCGTATTCCAGGTTTGTGAAGTGTAGGGACACGGCAGTGCCGTGTCCCTACGGAGAGCTGTTCCTAGAAAGTAAAAGTAGTTCTCACCACCCCAATCACCAAATCAGAATTATCCTTATTGTGGTCGGGAGCAGTCAGCCAAATCACACCAGGAGTAATCGAAATATTGTCGCTCAACTTAAACTGATAAAAACCTTCAATGTGCAGCGAAGTATCCTTATCTTCCGGCAAAGTTGAATTAGTAGAACTCGTCACCCGCGGCTCCATACCTACGATAAAGCCAGCCACATTTCCTTCCTTCAACAAATCAGGAAAAGCCAAAGTAACAGCCCAGTTCCAGATTTTTTGGTCTCCCCGCTGGACAGAACCCGTAGGAGTAGCCAAGTTGGATAAAAAGCGCTGGTTGGTGTAACCCGCCCAACCGCCGACAGCTATGCCCCGGTTCACTCGCCACGAAGCCTGCGCGCCGTAGGAATTGCTAGAAACCGGCAAATTGCTGTCGCTGTCAGAATCGGAGCTTGATACGCTGTCAAGTCGGCAAACGCGTCCGCGTCGCGGTGACGAATCCGGCGATTTGCAGCGGCAGGTCATAGCGCTTGTTCGCAGCCATGACATGCTCGGCCTGCGCCAACGTCTCAGCTTGTGGCTCATGAAGCAAGGCCTTCAGGAATTCGTCGTCGAAACCGTCTCGCCGCTAAACCGCGCTGTGACCGAGGCGTGGATGCGCGGCGAGCTTGAGGTGTTTGAGGAACGCGCGTACGCCGAACAATTGCAGGTGGTGTTGCGCGGAGCGATGCTGCCCGCCGTGAATTGCACCAACGAGCCACGCTTTTTACTGGCGTCGCTGCCCAATGAGGTCAGCGCGCTGGGTTTGCTGATGATCGAAGCGCTGTTGGCACCGGAGGGCGTGCAATGCACGTCGCTTGGCACGCAAGTGCCCATTCCCGAGATTGCGGCAGCGGCAAAGGCGTTTGATGCCGATATCGTGGCACTGGCGTTCTCGGCCTCTTTCAGCTCCAAGCAGGCGGTGGCGAGTATTGAATCGATCCGCTCGGTGATCCCGGACAGCACAGCGATTTGGGTCGGTGGCGAGCTGATTCGCCGCTTGCGTCGCGATATTTCAGGCGTGACGCCGACCGGCACGCTTGCCGACATGCTCGCAGCGCTGCGCCAGTGGCGCGTGGAACATCCGGTGGCATAGGCATAGATACGCGGTTCATGAGTTTTAAAGGCAATAAGGCTTCTCTGCCATCTAAGGCTTGCTTGGCTTGCGGGCGAGTGATGACTTGGCGTAAGTCGTGGGCAAAAAATTGGGCCGAAGTTAAATTTTGTTCGGATCAATGCCGAGCGAAAAAGCATGTGCTCGCAGTCAATTCAAAGTAGTAGGTTTTGTAATGCAGTCTCTTTCAAAATCGCAGTCGGGCGCTCGCCGACTGCTGATCGTTTTGGGCGATCAACTCAATCACGGCTCCGCCGCGTTTGACAGCTTCGACGTTGCGAGCGATGTCGTGCTGATGGTCGAGGCGCGCGCTGAATCGACCCACGTGTGGTCGCACAAAGCGCGTACGGCGCTGTTTTTGTCTGCGATGCGCCACTGTGCTGGCGAGCTGCGAGAAAAGGGCATTCGCGTTGAATATCGTCAACTTGATCTGCAGGCCGATGCGTCGTTGGCTGCGGGTTGGCTGGCGGCTATTGCACAGTATCAGCCGGAGTCGCTGGTGTGCGTTGAGCCGGGCGATCTGCGGGTTTGGCAGATGTTGAATGAAACTGCGGCGAAGGCCAAGCTGCCGCTGGACATACGTGCAGATCGCCACTTCATGTGCTCTCGCGAGTCGTTTGCAACGTGGGCGGGCGACAGCAAAAGTCTGCGCATGGAGTTTTTCTATCGGCAGATGCGGCGCGAGCACGGCGTGTTGATGGAGGGCGACAAACCCATCGGAGGTCAGTGGAACTTCGACAGCGACAACCGCAAGAGCTTTGGCAAAGCCGGGCCGGGATTGCTGCCGCAGCCGCCGCAGTTTGACGCCGATGACATCACGCGCGACGTGCTGGCGCTGGTCGAGCGCGAATTTCCCGATCACCCCGGATCTCTCGCTCATTTCAACTGGCCGGTCACCCGCGACCAAGCGCTCGCAGCGCTCAAATGCTTCGTTGACGAGCGGTTAGATGCCTTCGGCCCGCATCAGGACGCGATGTGGGCGGGCATGGCGTTTGGCTGGCATTCGTTGCTGTCAACTTCGCTCAATTTAAAATTGCTTGACCCGCGTGAGGTAGTGGCCGCAGCGGAGGCTGCGTGGCGCGAGCGAGGACTGGATTTGGCGGGCGTTGAGGGATTTATTCGGCAGATTTTGGGCTGGCGCGAGTTCATGCGCGGCGTGTACTTTCTTGACATGCCGTCGCTGAAAACAGACAACCATTACGGTCACAAAAATGCGTTGCCGAAGTGGTATTGGACCGGCGACACCAAGATGAACTGTCTGCGCGAAACCGTGAAACAGACGCTCGATCACGGTTACTCGCATCACATTCAGCGCCTAATGATCACCGGCATGTTCGGCATTACGGCTGAGATCGAGCCGCAGCAACTCTGCGACTGGTATCTTGCGGTGTACGTTGACGCGGTGGAATGGGTTGAGCTGCCCAACACGGCCGGCATGGCGCTGTTTGCCAACGGGGGTCGCTTCACCAGTAAGCCCTATGTGGCGAGCGGCGCATATGTGAAACGGATGAGTAATTACTGCACCGGTTGCGCGTACAAGCCGGACGTGAAATCAGGCTCTGGTGCCTGCCCGATGACCACGCTGTACTGGAATTTTCTCGACAAACATGAGAAGACTTTTGCTGCAAATCCTCGCACCTCGTTAATGGTCAAAAATCTGCAACGAATGACCGATGCAGAGCGCGCCGCCGTTCGCGCCGACGGCAAGCGTTTGCTCGCAAATCTTGATGTGCTTTAACGTGAGACAGCTGACCGGTAGGCAACGGCTCGGCGTCGCTCGGTGCATTGAGCGACGCCAAGTCGTCGCCTTCAAGGCACAGAAAGCTTGGGCGCAGTTACATTCATCATCCGTGGCGTCGACCTAACTTCACGACAGTTAAGTAAGCGCTAAACAATGTCATCCTGAGCGAAGCGAAGGATCGGGTCGTGCGCGCAGACGGTTGTAGGTCATTGAAATCGTTGGGCACTACCCGATCCTTCGCGTTGCGCAGGATGACAGTTTTTACGAATTCAACGTTTCTTTAGCCGCGAAAACGTGCAGGTGCCACGGCGATAGTGCGCTGCCTCCACACTCGATACGAACCCGAACCGCTGACGGCTGCGTATACCGATAGACTTAAGGCGTTTGAATCGCCTTGAAGGCGCGCGCAATGGCGCGACGCCGACCGCCGATCTCCCCGTTTAGCCACTTAAAAGAGGCGAAAACGGCCACACACTGCAACTGCGCCCCCTCTCGTTCAAAAAGGCCCCTCATGCTGTACGCTGAATTGTTCAAAGACCTCGAAACTGTGCGTTGGAGCATGGCCAATGACGTGCCGTGGGACTCGTTTGATGCGAGCAAGCTGACCGACGAACAGGCCAATACCATTCGCTTAAACGCCATCACTGAATGGTCAGCGCTGCCCGCGACAGAAATGTTTCTGCGCGACAACCGAACCGACAGTGATTTCTCGGCCTTCATGTCGATCTGGTTTTACGAAGAACAGAAGCATTCGCTGGTGTTGATGGAATACCTGAAACGCTTCCGGCCCGAGTTGGTGCCGACGGAGGCCGAGCTGGACAACGTACGCTTTGAGTTCGACCCTGCGCCCGCGCTCGAAACGCTAATGATGCATTTTTGCGGCGAAATTCGGCTGAATCATTGGTATCGCCGCGCTGCCGAGTGGCACAGCGAGCCGCTGATCAAACATATTTACGGCCTAATCGCGAAGGACGAAGCGCGTCACGCCGGGGCGTATCTCAAGTACCTGAAGCAGGCGATTTCGCGCGCTGCAGCGGAAAAGGTGAACGAAGTGAAGGCTGGGTTTGCGAAGATTGGCTTCCTGATGGCCGCGAGTGGTCGCGCTGGCAAACCGATGCATCCGACCAATCTGCACGTCAATCAGGCAATGTTCCCGAACGACACGGTGCAAAGCAAGCTGCCCGACCCCGAGTGGTTGGAGCGCTGGCTGGACACGCAGATTAATTTCGACAAGGAATGGGAGGGCAAAGTGGTCAAGATGATCCTGCACAACCTGTCGTCCTTGTTCGGCAAAAGCTTGGAGTCACTAGGCGATTTGAACAAGTACCGGAAGTCGTTGCTGGTAGTTTGAGCGTCGCCGAAGTGGCGGGTTTCAGTTGCGATTCTGGAAACAGCTTATCTCTAGAACGACCATTCAATAGGGACTTAACGGCCCTTTTTTAATGTTATCGATAATTGGTATTTTTGCTGCCTGTACCCAAGCACAATGGGCGTGTCACGTAAAAGCTGTTGTAATTTCCAGCGCTGTGATTGGGCCGAAAATCCGCCTATCCATAGGCTAAACCATGCGATCACGCATAATTCACCCCGAAGTCGGCCAGGCAGTCGCCGGTTGAGCAATCAACGGGAGGAAGGTCCGGGCTCCGAAGAGCAGGGTAACGGCTAATGACCGTCCGTCGTGAGGCGAGGACTAGGGCCACAGAGACGAGCGTATTAAGTTACGGTGAAACGCGGCAACCTCTACCCGGAGCAATATCAAATAGGCATGCGCAGTGAGTGGGCAACCATTCACCCAAGGCGGCTCGTTGGAGCATGCGGGTAGGTAGCTTGAGGCGCGTGGTAACACGCGTCCTAGAGGAATGACTGCTACGGCGCGCGGGTAAAACCAAACGCCGACAGAACCCGGCCTATCGGTCGACTTCACTTTTTTTAAGCCTGATTCAAGCCGAGCGCACCCTAACGCGCTCGCTTCTGGGTGGGAGTCTAGCCCGGTTTGCCTGCGTACTTGACCACCAGCGCCATCAACTGTTCGTCCTGATACGGCTTGCCAAGGTACTCGTTGACGCCCAATTCCATCGCGTGATTGCGATGTTTTTCCGCTGTGCGCGAGGTGATCATGATGATCGGAATGTGGCTCTGGCGATTGTCGGCCTTGATCGTTTTGGTGAACTCAAAGCCGTCCATGCGTGGCATTTCGATGTCAAGCAGGATCACGTCAGGATTAGCGTCCGACAGGATTTGCAAGGCATCCAAGCCGTCTTTGGCCGTCAGCGCTTTGTATCCTTCTCGCTCAAGCAAGCGCGTGGTGATTTTGCGTACCGTTAACGAATCATCGACCACCAGCACTACGGGCACGCGGAGTTCGGCCTCCATCGGTATTGGTTCTGGAGGGACGTACGCCGACGGACGCATGAAAGCGGCGACAGGGTCAACAACATCGCGCGTTGAAGAAATCACCGGCACCGGAGCTGGGGTGGGTGCAGGAACAGCCTCGGGTGCGCGTTCTAAAACGAGTGGTGCAGCAACGGCAACCGGAGCAGCAACGACTTCTGGCTGTGGTTCAGCCGGTTCCGCAGCTTCGGCAGGCGCGACAACAAACGACTCGACCACGAGCGATCGGGGCAACGCAAAGTCAGGCTGAGCCGAACCTACGTGCGACAGTATCGCGTCAACTGCGGACTCCGCTGAAGAAACGAGCGGAATGACCGGCAGCGGCGCAACGACGCGAAGCGGCGCGTCTCCGTCGCGCGCCAACACCAGATTCAACGGATTGAGCAGCAAGGCAATCGTGCCGTTAGCTAGCACGGTCAATCCAGCAAGTCCAGGCACGCGCGCGAGCTGCGGGCCGTAAGGCTTGGCCACAACCTCTTGGTTACTAATGATGCGGTCAACTTGCACCGCCGCCATCGCGTCACCGGCACGCAACACGATGACGGGAGCGTTACGCTGAGCATTAGTGTCATGGCTGATCCGCAACAGGTCACCCAGCGAACGGAAGTCAACCGAGCGGCCTTCATGCTGAAGCTGCCCTGTGGCCACAGCAACAGCGCGCTCTTTCGCGGGTACCTGACGCACCTGCGCAATCAGCGACGACGGCACGCCGAAGATGGCCTTGCCGACCCCTACCAGCAGCACCTGCGTCACGGCAAGCGTTAGCGGCACCGACAGCGTAAATGAGGTGCTGATGCCCTTCTGGGTGTGGACTTCAACACGTCCGCCGAGTGCCGCGACTTCGCTGCGCACCACGTCCATGCCGATACCGCGACCGGCAACGGCGGTGACTTGATCCGCGGTTGAGAAACCTGGCTGGAAGATAAATTCAAACAGTTGGCCGTCAGTTGGTGTGTCAGCAGCGTCAATCAAACCGAGGGCGACAGCTCGGTTGCGTACCTTTTCAAGCGGAATGCCGCCGCCATCATCGACCAGCGAAATCGCGACCTCGTTACCCTGCTGGCGGGCACTGAGTATCAGCTCGCCGATGCCAGGCTTGCCCAGCACAAGACGCGCCTGCTCGTTTTCCACGCCATGCGCAAGCGCATTCCGCACTAGGTGCTCAAGCACAGGCGCCAGACGCTCCAACACGCTGCGGTCAATCTCGATCCGGCCACCTTGAATATCAAGGTTGGCACGCTTGCCGAGCTCCTTGGCCGTCTGCCGCAGTACGCGATAGAGACGATCAGATACGTTCGAAAATGGCACAGTGCGCAACGTTTGAAGGCGCAATTGCACCGAGCGCGACAAGCGCGTCTGCGTGAGCAAGGCGATATCAGCGTCGGCGAGGTTTTTAAGCAAGCTTTGCTGCACCGTCGCAACGTCGTTGACGCCTTCGGCCAAGCCGCGCGTCAATTCTTGGAATCGGGTGTAGCGGTCAAATTCGAGCGGATCGAATTCGGACTCTTGATCCAATCGCGACTGAATTTGCGATTCGCCTTGAATTTCAATCTCGCGCAACTGACCACGCAGACGCACGACCGACGCGGTCAAATCCAGCAAGCCCGCCTTAAGGTTGCGCATCTCGGCTTCGATACGCGAACGGTGAATAGAGATTTCACCGGCTTCGTCTGCAAGCTGCTCGACAGAATCACTGCGAACACGCAGGAACGCTGCGCCCGCATCGGTAACCAGTGGCGCGGCCACAACTGCCGTCGGGCGAATGGCTAAGCTTCTGGCAATCTCGGTCAATGATCGAGTTTCGCCCCCTGTCGCTGTGGAAACGGACTGAGCGACCGCGTTGGGCGAGGCCGCGACGGTGGGTGCCTCGCCAGCAATGATATCGACGGTTGATTGAGCCTCGGCGGAATCAAATGTCTCTGCTGGAGCCGCCGTCAGCGACGCGAATCGCGGCAGAACAGCGTCTTTCTCGCCGCGTGTCAAACGTTCGAGAAGGAACGCAATGTCATCGATATATTCATCAAAGCTGTCGAACACCGCCGACGCGGGCTCATCGCCAACCTCTAACAATCGTGTTTCGAGGCTGTGGGCGACCTCGCCCAGGCGCATTGCACCTGCCATCCGCGCGCTGCCCTTCAAGGTGTGCAGCGTGCGCTTAAGGCCGTCCAGGTGAACGAGATTACGCACCTCGTTGCGCCAAGCGTTAACTTGCGCGCTAGCGGTCGGGAACAATTCCTGCGCCTCTTCGATGAAGATCGGCAACACTTGATCGTCGATGTCGTCGCGAACGTCAGCGAGCGGATCTTCTGTGCTCCGCGGGGTGGCAATAGGAACACCAAGCGGGCGTGGCTCGACAAGCGGCGCGATCAATAACTTGGCAACGGGAGCACTCGTCGAGACGGGAGCAACCGCAGCCAGCGTTGAAGGAACGTCCGAAACAAAACGGTCAAACGCAACCGGTTCGACGAGAGATGTTGCAATTGAGGATACGGCTACTACGGGTGGCTCAACCACAATTGGTGGCTCGACGAACGCAACCGCCGGCATAACTTCTTCAAACACGGCGATGGGCGCTTGTGCCATCGGTTCAGGTATTACGACAGGAGCGGGTGCTTCAGGCGTGAAAGTAGGTACTGGGGGTAGCTCGGCGACTGGGCTCGCTACTTCTATCGACGGCTTGGCCTCGGGGAGTGGTGCCTCAGGTTGCGCCGAGAGAGTCGCCGCATAGGCCGCAGGCACCTCGGCCATAATTTCAACCGCCGCAGCAACAGGAAGTGCTGCGGGTTCAATCGAGCGCTCCATCGTCGGCGGGCTCGGCGCGACGACTGCGTCGACAGCCACAGTCTCGGTAGGAGCTACAAGGGGCAAGCCGAGTGCACGCTCTTCTGCACGCGATTGCTCAAGTAATTCGACTTCGACACCAAGCTCGGACGCGCCGGTCGCGGCAATCATTGCGTGCAATTGGGAGCGTGAGCGCTCAATGTAGGTGCGTTCTTCAGGTGACATCGGCGACTGCGCCTGGAGGCGCAGCGTCGCCGTGCGCAACGACTGCACTGCCGCGGCAAACACGCTGATAACTGACGCCGTACGACCTGAACGGCGAATGGCTATAAGGGCGCTTTCGACCAAGCCCGCAAAGTCGCCAATCTCAAGAAAACCGGCAGTGCGATGAATGCCACACAAAGTATGACCAGCGCGCACCATCGCATCGCTCGGCGGCAACTCAGTGTCGAACTGCATTAGCGTCAGTTCGTAGTCAAGCGTCTGCAAGTGAACGCGCGTTTCGTCGGTCAAGATTGAAAACAAAGCACGCGAGACTGATACGCCGAGGACATGGATGTCATCGGGTTCTGCGTTCATCGCGAACAGGTAGTCAGGTCGGAACATCGCTCCGGCATCAGGGGACGATTCGCCCGCCATCTCGGTCGAAAGTCTAGGCAAATCCAGCGCGGACGTTGTTTCAGGGTTGAGCGGCGTGTGTGAAGGCTCCTCGGGCACTAACGCCGCAACCGCATCGGCCAGCAAGACATCGAGTTCTGCGCCGCTGATGTGAACCAAATCCGGGTTGGAGACCGATAGAGCGCTATCCTCTGCGTGAGCAAAGGAAATTGCTTGCTTGGCGCCGCTGGTTTCCGAAACTGCCTTAGCGCCTGCAGCGCCGCCGCGCGCCACGCAGTTAGCAATGAGTCCGTCCAACACTGAAACGTTGATGTCAACGTAATGTTGAGTACTCAACTGTTCGATCCATGACTCAAATTGCGACGCAGCTGCACCGATAAGCTTGAGCTCGGGCTCGTTGAGCGGCCGCTCGGTTTCCAGTGCCGCGTTAAGCACGCCTTCGACACGCCAGGCGACCTCGGCGAGGCTCGTCTGCCCAACCATGCGACCACTGCCCTTGAGTGTGTGGAACGCACGCCGCGTGTCCACGAGCAAGTCGCGACGGTCATGATGCACCGATAGCTCGGCGTACTGCAAACGAACAGCGGCGACAACTTCGACGGCTTCTTCTACAAAAATCTCCAGCAGCGCTGTGTCCTGCTCGTCTTGCCGAGACTCGACCAACCGTGTCGTTTCTTTGGATGTCGGCGGCACGACGCTATTGCCGCCAACAACGGCTGCGACCGCTGCCGTCAACGCGGCGGACTGCGTGCTTCCGATGTCGAGCAGTCGCAGCGCTTCATTGGATGCCTGTGACAACCCGGGATCGGATAACAATTCGGCGTCCTGTCTGACCCCCTGAAGGGTCGAGCGCAGAGAGTCGCGCAAACTAGCGCTGCCTGGCTCGTCGTTAAACGCGCGGGCGAGTGGTCTCAACAAGCGTTGCCGCTCCGCAATGGACGCCTCAACACTGCCTTCACCGTCGGCAGGCTCTAGTTCAGCCTCACCGCTGAACCTACGCGCTAAGCCGGCAAGAATGGCATCAGCATCTTGTTCGCGGCGCTCACGCACGTCGACATAGAAACTTAAACCAGCCAACACATCGGCCAACGAATCAATCTCTTGCGAACTCAGTGTTTCGTCGCGGCTCACCAGCTCGATCAATCGAACAGACGTTTTGGTGAGCAACTCGTTGGCTTCGTTCCAACCCAGCATGCGCATAGCGCCGGACACTTGACCGAGCAACGCGGGCACAGGCTTCAATTCGTCGACCGCCAACCGATCTCGGAAAACAGTGTCGAGCGCCTGCTCGACGATTCGCATATTGCTGCGAATTTCGCGGGCGACCTGAGAGATCGTCTGTTTCTCCTGCGCTAGACGAGTTAACGAATTTGCTTCGATTTCTGCGCGCAGCTCAGTCGGAATCGGCGCGTTGGAAGTCGCATACGACAAGCGCTGGATCGCACGATCCACCTGGGTGCGGAACGACGCGGGCAGGGCGGCGATGTGCTCCAGCGCCGTCTCGATTAGGATGAGACTGGTCGCGAATTCGATCGACAAATCATCGCTGACTGACTTCGCGTCGTTGACCGAGGTGGCGGCGTTTGCGATGCTGCGGCCTAAATTCGAAAAATCTGGCATCTGCAACGCATCACACGCGCGCGGCAGATCGACCACCGACTCGCGAAGACGAACCAGTGCATTGTTTCGACCCGCACTAAGGCTCGTCCACGCGTCCTTGCAACGCGTCAGTATCGAACCTAGCGAGTCAATCGCTGGCTGCAAAGTGACGACGTCGATTTCGCGTGGAATGCGCTTCGGCACCAACACTTCTAACTCGTAGAGGGCTTTAACACTATCAACAAGCGGATGTCCTGTCTGGGCGCGCGCGACGTGATAAAGCACCTCGCGGCGCAGGCGATCCGCTACACGAGTAGATCCTTCAACAAAGCGACGCACCTGCAGATCAACGCGCGCCATCAACTGCTTCAGCGCCGTTGACGACTCAAGCTGCCCCCCGTGCGCAGCCTCCAGAAGGGCGTGAGTGGCCCACCAGAATGATCGCTGGGAAGGAAGCGGGTAAGCGGCTTCAATTTCTGAGATAGCTCGACGCATCTGATCAAGACCAGATTCACTACCGCGTAGCCACTGCAACAAACCCTGCTGAAAATCGCGTCGTTGTCGCAGCAGAAAAGCGGGCATGCGCGAAGGTTCGGGCGGTTCCGAGTTGCCTACCCTCGGCGGACGCCGCGACAAATCAGGAAAAAACAAGTCCGCCGGGCTATATTTTGACCTCCGGAGCTTACCCAGCGACAAATATTCGGAAATGAATTTAAGCGGCACTGGTGGCGAACCGCTGGCCATCTCTTTCAAGTGCGACAGCAATCGCCTGCAACCACGATCAACCAAGTCAAGCGCTTCTAAGGGCACAACCTGGATGTCGGCAGCAAAGTGTTTTTCAAACTCTTGCACCAGAACCGCAAGGCCCTCAATGCCCACCAATTCGAACGCGCCTGAGACTTGGTGCAGGTCATAGCGAACCGCACTTTGTGACGCTGCGGTCGGTGAGGATCGCAATTTTTCGATGCCTGACAAAGCACGAAGCAGGGCGCTGTCAATTTCTGCCTTTACCCACGTGATGGGGCCGCTATCTAGTTCCAGCGGAATATCAATCGCCACGGTGTTCCCGATCTTGCCTGGTTACACCTTGAAGCCCGCGACGGAGCCGCGGAGCGTTTGTGCCAATCGTCCCAATTCTTCAATGGAAACGTTGGTTTGTTGCGTGCCTCGAGATGTTTCCTCGGTCACGGCAAGAATGTCCTGCATACCGCGGGTGACCTCAGAGACTGAGGTCGACTGCGTTTGCGTCTGTGCAGAAATATTGCCCACCAGACCGGCCAGATCTCTCGAAACGCGGCTGATCTCCGAAAGCGCCTGACCCGCAGCATCCGACAGGCGCGTCCCTTCCACCACCCCTTGGGTTGTTTTTTCCATCGCGTTCACGGCGTCTTGAGTATCCGCTTGAATGGCGCGCACCAAGGCTTCAATTTGCTTAGTCGCTTCGCCAGAGCGTTCAGCCAATCGCTGAACCTCTTCAGCAACCACCGTAAATCCGCGACCCGCCTCTCCTGCTGATGCCGCTTGAATGGCGGCATTGAGCGCCAGCACGTTGGTCTGTTCGGTAATGTCAGAAATTAGCTCCACAATCTCACCAATTTCCTGAGAGCTTTCGCCAAGTCGTTTAATCCGCTTAGAGCTCTCCTGAATTTGCGCGCGAATTTCGTTCATTCCAGAGATTTGGTTTTGCACTGCATTTGAGCCCAACTCGGCCGCGCTCAGCGATTGTTGCGCCACTTTGGCACCCCGCGTCGCGGATTCAGACACCTCGTTAATCGACTGCGCCATCTGCAACACCAGCGCGCTGGAGCGTTGAATCTCGCCGGATTGGCGTTGCGACGCCTGATACAAACGTTGCGAAATAGCCTGTGCGGCCTGCGTAGCGCCAGCAACTTCGCCCGTCGTGGCATTAATATCGGAAACAACTTTACGCAACTCATCCACGGTGAAGTTGATGGAATCGGCAATCGCGCCTGTCACGTCTTCCGTTACGCTGGCCTTAACAGTCAGATCTCCGTCAGCCAAGGTGCCCATTTCGTTGAGCAGTCGAAGAATAGCTTCCTGGTTACGCTGATTCTCACGTTCATTTTCAGCGGCCCGGACGCGTGCCTCATTAAGGAACAAATAACCTAATGCAGCGCCGAGCAGTAGCGAGAGAAAGCCTAAAGCAGCGGCGAGGAAGAGCGCGTAGTTTGCCGTGCTTCCGGCACCGTCATAAGCGGTAGACAACGTCTTGGCACCCGCCATCAGCGGCTCGGCTTCAGTCGCAATCACTTTAGCCGCCTGCTTGCCGGCCAACAAACGTGGCATCGCACGGAGCACTTCAACTAGCCGACGCTCGGTTTCCTGAAAACGCGCGCCCAACTCGGTCAGCGTTTGTCGCGCTTCGCCATCGCGAATTGCACTGACGCGCAACGCTTCACTACCTTGCAGCAATCCATTGACGATGTCGCGGAAAGTGGCGGTATCTTTACCCAGCAAAAAGGCGACATCAGAATCGACTTCATCGCCAATAAGCGCGTTAGCATTTTTTGCGATTCGTTGAGTCAACATAACGAGATTGTTCGCCAGCGCGAATTCGCGGCCGCTCGCACTAGAAAGCTGCGTCGCCAATTGTTCTGCGAGCTCAAGCAAGCCTTGATTACCCTGATTTACATTGCTAACCGCCTGTGAAAGCGAGGTAAGAATCGCGCGGGCAGAGACCAGTTCATCGACCTTGCCGTCGACTAGAGCCCAGCGCTTCTCCAGATCACTTACCGCCCCACGAACAGCGTCCGATTGGGGCTCGCTAACGGTCACGCCGCGATAGTCGCCCCCTGCAGAGAGTGCCTTGAGGTTTCCGCGAAATTGCTCGCGACTCGATTGCAAAACATCAAAACCTGTTGCGCCACCCATTTCGGACTGAGCGCCGCCGCGAGCGAGTCGCTGGGCGAGCATCTGCATTTCAGTTGAAGCGGCAACCTGCGCCGAATTCTTACGCGCCTCGATCGCATACAACCCAAACAGGATCAGCATCAACACAAAAGACGTCACGAGCGCCGCGCCGAGGTACTGAAACTGTTTGGCGGTAGAGAGGTGCCCGATGAGCGGCAGCTGCCTTACCGCCTTGCCTCCCCGTGCAGCGGCCCGCAATTGCTCGACGACTGACACTGCGCGCGTGGGATCGTATGCGCTCGCCATGCCGGTGTCACCGGCCAGCGGTGCGGCGACCACAGTTGGTATGTCCGCAATGCTTACAGATCCTTTGCCTGTGAAGACTTTCCCCAGTTTCAGCTTCATAGCCCCTGCCCCTTAATTTTCTCAGCGAACAACTTGCAAAAACGCGACGTCTGTCGCGAGCTGCTCAAGATCGACTTCAATCCAACCCACGCCGTCTCGGTCGAGCCAAGACGCACTTTCCCACGCCCGCCGCAGCAATTCGCTGTGCGGCTTCATTTCGTCGAGCAACCGTAGCCCAACCACGCGCGTCACCACCAAGCCAGCCCGCTGTTTTCCGAGTCGTTGCCCAAGTAGTATTAATCGCCTAGCGCCGATGTCGGACGTAAAGTGCAGCCCCAACCACGCCGCAAAATCACTCACGGCGTAGAGTGTGCCACGTACGTTAGTGATACCCATAAACCAAGACTGCGTCAACGGCACCGACGTCACCTGGCCTATTGGCGCGACTTCGGAGATGTCATCGAGGTTTAACAGATACCCCCTGTCGCCGACCTGTACCGCCAGTCGCGATTGTCGTTGCGGTAATTCTGCCGCTAGACGCAGCCGATGCGCCAAAGCTTGCTGAAAATCACGTAGGCGATTACGATCACGTGCCACTAGGACCTCCTGACGCTGTCAGCGCCGCGCAGAACTGCCATAAACCCGACACGCGTCTGGTTCATACACGCACAAAAGAGACTGAAAGTCAGTTGGGTAACCGCGAACATATCAGTCTCTAATCGAGCCGCCCAATTTTTTCTAGCAGGTCACTTGCCAAAATTGGCTTGACGACATAGTCTCGCGCACCTTGGCGTAAACCCCAGATTTTGTCCGTTTCCTGACTCTTGGTTGTGCATATGATCACAGGGATGTGCTTAGTAATCTCATCGCGAGCAATCACTCGCGTCGCCTGAAACCCGTTCAAACCGGGCATCACAACGTCCATCAAAATCAGGTCAGGCAGCAACATTTTGGATTGCACAACGGCCTCTTCTCCGCTGTCACAAGTATTGACCTCGTAGCCAGCCTTGCGCAGAATTTCGGAGATGGCGTGACGCTCGGTAGGAGAGTCATCGACAACAAGAACTTTCTTGACCGACATAGTATTCTTTCTTGCCTAATTTGCTCGTTGGTCGGCGAACGACGCAACCGCTGAAATCAAACTTTCCTTGGTAAACGGTTTAGTTAAATACTGATCCGATCCCACCATACGTCCGCGAGCCCGGTCGAACAATCCGTCCTTTGACGAAAGCATAATCACCGGAGTCGATTTGAATTTTGCGCTTTTCTTGATGAGAGCACAGGTTAAGTATCCGTCAAGGCGCGGCATCATGATATCGACAAAAATCACGTCAGGACGATGATCAGCGATCTTAGCGAGCGCATCAAAGCCATCCTCGGCAAGGATGACCTGGCATCCCGCCTGCAGCAAAAATATTTCGGCACTTCGTCGGATGGTATTGCTGTCGTCAATCACCATGACCTTAAGCCCGTCTATGTCAGCGGGGATCGCGTTAAGCGCAACCGAATTCATGACCATATAGGTGAAAAAATAACATTATTCTGGAGTTTGCCACGGCTCGCCTCAATCTGCATATCATCCCCTGATTTTTTTACGAGTTTTACATGCCTTGTCGGCACGCTACAACGACAAATTACTGCGCGCGCTATCCCGAGCGCTAGAAATGTCAGTTATGGCTCCTCATTCGATCAAAAAACTTTATCAATGGCCTTACTTGAGCCCTAGAAAAAGCTTGTATGCCACATTATCCGTCTCCTCAAGCCAAGCATATCCGTCTGCTGCAATCTGCCGCAAAAAGTCAGCAAACTGCCTATCATCGTCCTTGGGCACCTGAATGCCCGCCAGAACGCGTCCGACATCCGACCCGTGGTTGCGGTAATGAAACAACGTTATGTTCCAGCTTCTGTTCATTGAGCGCAAGAACTGCGCCAACGCTCCCCGTCGCTCGGGAAAATCAAATCGGAACATTCGCTCGCCCTTCGCCCCCGGGGAGTGCCCGCCCACCAAATGTCGGACATGCAACTTGGCCATCTCGTTGTCGGTGAGATCAACGGCGCCGATACCCGCGCGCTTGAACGCTCTGATCAAATCGGACACTTCTTTTTTTTGAGCTATTTCCACGCCAACAAACACATGGGCCGCAATGCCACCAGCATAGCGATAATTAAATTCGGTGACTGATCGGGGTCCAAGGACATCGCAAAATGCACGGAAACTGCCCGGTGTCTCAGGAAGCGTTACCGCCAGCACCGCCTCCCTTGACTCTCCAATAACCGCTCTTTCAGCGACGAAGCGTAGTCGATCAAAATTCATATTCGATCCACAGGCCACGGCGACAAACGTTTTGCCGCGAGACCGATGTTGAGCTGCATACTTTTTGAGCCCAGCAATCGCTGCGGCTCCCGCAGGCTCAAGGATGGACCGGCAGTCGGTGTAGACGTCTTTTATCGCCGCGCAGATTTCGTCATTGGTTACCAAGACCGCGTCGTCGACGTATTGCTGGCAAAGTCGGAACGTCTCAGCTCCCACTTCTTTGACCGCAGTCGCGTCTGAGAAAAGACCGAGCGACTTGAGCTTAACGCGGTGACCCGCGTTAAGTGATTCGATCATCGTCGCCTGATCGACCGCTTGAACCGCGATAATTTTTGTTTTTGGTCGCACCGCCTTCACGTAGGCAGCAATGCCCGAAATAAGTCCACCACCGCCAACGGCTACAAAAATCGCGTCGATATCTCCTTGGTACTGACGCAGTATTTCCATTCCGATCGTGCCTTGACCAGCAATGACATCGGGGTGATCGTACGGATGTACGAAAGCCTTCTTTTCCGCTTTTACGATCTCCTGAGCATGCTCATACGCGTCGGAATACGACTCGCCGTGCAAGATAACTTTGGCCCCGCGCGCCCGTACCGCGTCGATTTTGATGGTCGGCGTGGTGCTGGGCATGACAATAGTCGCGTTGACGCCCAATTTTTGTGCTGCTAGCGCAACACCTTGAGCGTGGTTGCCGCTACTAGCGGCGACTACGCCCGCGGCCAGTTTATTGGCTGGTAAGTGCGCCATCATGTTGTACGCGCCGCGTAGCTTAAATGAGAACACAGGTTGCTCGTCTTCCCGTTTGATAAGTACCTTGTTGCCAAGGCGGGCTGACAGCAGCTGTGCGTGTACCAACGAAGTTTCTTTGGCGACGTCGTAAACCTTCGCATTCAAAATGCGGGTTAGGTAGTCCAAAATATTTTCCTGACAGTTGCGAGTCGCGACATTTTGTACGCGGGTATCGTAAGTGGTGAGTGGCGCGAGACAATTCGGCAAATTTTAGTCGTCGCGCTGTACTCAGCTACCCAAACATTCGCAGAGGCAAACGACCACCACAAACGCCCTCAAACTCGCCTGAGCGCGAGAGGCCCTAAGTTAAGTGCCGCCGGGCCGCAGGCGCGGGGTTGCTGGCGGCAGTACGATGGACATTTTTATCGCGCCGCTTAAGGATGTAGCTCATACGATTCGAGGCGCGGTTGCGCGCATCCAAGAACAGCCCATCCGCACTGTGCAACATCAGGACTTCCGTGTGCGACCCGAACACGGCCCAGATTTCGCTGTACATCTTGTTGATGCGGACCGGTCGCCGTAGACCTAGCATAGATAAAGAGCAGCGGCGAGCCACTCATCCGCGAGCAGATAATTGCCAGCGCAGCCGATACACTCGTACGCATGTCGGATAAGTCAAACTGCGCCGCGTGTTTTGGCAAAATTATTCGTCTATCGAAGTCGTTCCAATGGCTTCTTAGCTGATTTGTCGTCGCGTTGTGCCCCTCGGAGGCGTGACGTCGATTCGTGCGGCCATTACGATGGATATTTTGAAACCCAATTCTTCACGTAACCGGGTTCTCATTCGTTGATCCGGTCGTAGTGCAAGCTGCACTCAACCAATAGTCTAGAGCAGTTTGCAACGGCCTTATTGCGCCTCGTACGGCCAATGTTTGCATTACCGCCAGCGCGGATGGCATGTTGGTGCAGCGTGCGTACCGCGAAGCCGTCGCGACTACCAAGCGCGAGATTGTCCAGACTGTTCATTGAGCTGCAGGACATATTGGCTATGCGCTACGTGAAACTCATCAGGTACGTTGACCGCAAACATTTCCAACGGTTCGAACGATGCATTGTCTACCGTTTCGACGCTAGCTGGCTGAAAAACCGATTCCACGGCAGCCATTTCAAGAGAGGCTTGCTCCCTCGTCATCGCAAAATAAACGTCAACCAGCAAACGTGCATCCAGCAATGCGCCGTGCAAATTGCGTTGCGAATTGTCGACCCCGAGTCGGTCACACAACGAGTCCAAAGAGTTTCGTTTTCCGGGATATTTGCGACGCGCCATAGCGAGTGAGTCGTCCACCGAAAAATCTCGCGTAGCGACTACAGGTTGCCGAAGCCGAGCTAACTCACTGTCGAGAAAAGATACGTCAAAAGCGGCGTTATGAATGATGACCCGCGCACCCTCCAAAAACTGCATCACCTGATCTACGATTGCAGCAAACTTTGGCTTGCCTCGAAGATCATCCCAAGTAAAACCATGCACCGCTGTGGCACCTGCATCAATTTCACGTTCCGGATCAACGTAGAAGTGGATGGACTTACCCGTAGTTTGACGACCGATTGCCTCTATTCCAGCAATTTCAATGATGCGGTGGCCGAGCCGTGGATCGAGCCCCGTCGTTTCGGTATCCAGAAACACTATTCGTTCACGAGCTTCCATGGCGATTTAACGTCTCCTGTATTTCCTTAATCGCCAATTCAATTTCAGAGTCGCTTAATGCGCGTCGCCCCGTACTTGGCTCGACGAGTGTGATGGTGCGATCCATTTGGGTGCTGAACTCGCCCATCGCCAAGGTCTCCGTGTGAGTAGTGGTGTAAGTGTCGGCCCACTCGCCAGCGCTGCCAGCCCAGCGGACGGCAATGATGCTCAAGTTGTCGCAATCAGCACCAGCTCGACGCTCCGCATCGTTTAGTATTTCGGGCGTCGCTTTACTAAGCTCTGCTCGACCCATGCGCAAAACCAGTTCGCCGTCGTTGTATGCGCTCCACAAGCCGTCCGTGCAAAGCAACAACAGATCATTAGCCTGAAGCGGCACACGAGGCGAAAAGTCGACCGTTGGCTCGAAGGCTCCACCGAGGCAACTAAACACCTTATTGCGATCAGGATGTTTACCCGCTTCGGCGATGTCGATAATCCCGTTGTCAAGCAAATACTGCACTTTGGAGTGATCGCGGGTACGCGACGCCAACGAGCCACGACGAACGTGATACAGCCGCGAGTCACCCGCATGGGCCCAGTATGCGGCGTCATCCTGAATCACACAAGCTACGCAGGTCGTGCGTGGCGTGTCAACAAGGCGGAATCGTTGCGCATAATCTGCAAGCGCGCTGTGGGCCGCTTTCAGGGCGTTCTGCAAAAACAAAACAGGCGATGCAAGAATCGGCTTCGCCTCCTGCTCAAAACGCTCTAGTAGCAGGCGCACTGTAATGTGAGCGGCGATTTCGCCGCCTACGTGGCCGCCCATTCCGTCTGCAACAACAACGAACAGAGCGTCGCGCGTATAAATATATCCAACTCGATCCTGATTGACTTTGCGACCGCCGCGTCGCGTTTCCTGAAAAATCGAAAACTCCACAGCTACGCGACCTCGACCAACATGTGCATCGAAAGATTGCAGTTCGTGAACGTATTCGCATCACGCTCAAGCACGATTGTCTTTCCGAGCAGAAAGCCCAAGACGCTGCGATATTCGAGCGAGCCAAGGTAATTTCGCTTGTTCGGCGGGCGCAAGCAGCATTTTTTGGACTTGATAGACCGACTGTGGGCGTTGCAAAGGATCAAGTTTGAGGCATTGATCGACTAGCGTTAAGAGGCGAGGGGAGTATTTTCCTACCCACAATTTGTTCGCCGCAACATAGTGATCTTCTTTCTGCCGACTATCTGCCGCCTGTGGCGCGAAAGCCGCAAAGCATGCAAATAGCGAGGCCCCAACCCCATAAAGATCAGTCCATGGCCCCAAACGATCAGAGTCGCCCTCTTTGTACTGTTCGGGTGCCGCAAAACCAGGCGTGTACATAGGTGTTACCCGGCTTCCACGTGACGCCAATACTTGACGCGCAGCGCCAAAGTCGAGCAAAACAGGCGATCCGTCGGTTCTGATGTAAATATTTGCTGGCTTGATGTCAAGGTGGAGCAAGCGACGTGAGTGTACTTCTCGTAAGCCGGTAAGCAAGCGGGAAAACACATGTCGAATCAAGCCCTCGGGCAACATGCCCTGATTGCCCTGGATGTACTGCTGAAGGGTACGACCCCGTTCGTACTTCATCACCATGTAGACGGTTTCGTTGGCTCGAAAAAAATTGAGCACGCGGACTACGTTGGGATGATTGATTGTCGCTAGCGCCTTACCCTCATCAAAAAAGCATTTCATCCCAAAGCGGAAGGAGTCAAGATTCTCAATCGAGCTGGCATGTACGCGAGAACCCTCGGAGCGCAAAACGAGGCCGCTGGGCAGATACTCTTTAATGGCGACAACTGTGCCGTTGTCGTCTACGGCTCGATAGACGATTGAGAAGCCTCCGCGACTAATAGCTCGGTCTATGCGATAGTTGTGAAGCTTGTAACCCTGCGGCAACGCTCTATTGGCGACTACGGACATGACCTAGCCCCGACGTCCGCGAGGGCAACCTGAGGGCATGTCAATTTTTTGGTGGCGAGCATAAAACGCGCGCTCGGTCTCACTCTTGCAGGTACGGCTGCGCTTTAATTCGACTTGGCTGAAAGTTCGCTCGATGGCGATGGGGTTTGGCATCAGGATCGGGGCTAGGGCTAGCAAGTTGGCGCTTTATATCTGTTTAACGAGCATACAACAAGAGCTCACGACGCATTAATTGATTAGTTCGACCCTAGTTACAATAAGTTCGGGGGTCGGATCATTCTTTTCAAATACATGTTTGACACTCATGCGCGACGATTTTCGCCGTGCTGCTTGAGACGTTAAGATCGAGTTGACGCTACAGTACTGACTGCCTCGCGCGAGCTGCTCGGGAAGAGCTGCCTCGGAGTCGTTCTGCGCGCTGGCAAAGCGTCCGAGCACCTGCTTAGTGACGTCACGTTGCGCGTATAGCTCCTTTACATTCTCGACAGCAGCCGGCCGCTCGAAAGGCGATCTGCCGAGCGGATCCGGGTAGCATTTCCTGATCGTTCGATTCTTTGAATCCGACGTCTCTTCGCCGAAAAAGTAAGGTCGATCAAAGGTTACATTTGATGCTAAGAAAGCCTACGCGCAGTTGAATGGCCGGGGCTGCGAGATGTTGTGGATTGCGGCTAAAGGCGCAAGACTTTCGAATAACCAGCGCGGTCTTGGTTCGAATGGTTCGTTGTCGGAACGACGGAGGGGCCTGAGTTCAGTCGGCTCGACGCACAGTGCGTATGAAAGCTTTCTCGTGGCGTGACTGGTGCGCTCACGCCCGTAGCGGGAGGGAAACCCGCGCGTGAACGGATATGCATTGAGCGCCGCGTTAATAACCACCCACAAGTGCGGCTTACCCATACGCCAGGTGCATACCGCCAAAACCCACTGCGTCGCGCAGTCCATTGAGTTGATCACGTGAGCATTTTGGGCCTGTTCAGGATCGCCCTCATGCACCGAGTCGATTCGCCCGCCGACGGATCGCTCGTCGCGGCGGCGTGCGGCTCGCAGTCCATGAATACGTTGCAGACACCCATGCCATCGTAGCGGCTGTTCTCGCGTGCTAGCTTTTTGGGGCGTGCAGCAACGAGCTGGGCGTACATGACCATCAGATCGCCGAGGCGTCTCACCCGCGCAAACTCCACGACACGGTACGTCATATTGACACGTGTACGCGTCCGTCACCTGCTCCGCAGTCGCGACGCACTCGACATTGCCGACCGAGGAGATTATCCCACCCACTTTCTTCCAGAGACGCAGATCGCTTATCTGACGCTAGACACTGTCGTCACAAGATAAGCTAAGCTGCCTAAAGTCAGTTTTTTAGTGATTCCTACGCGCAACCATCCTACCGGCACCACGATATAGCAGACGCCACATGGTTGCAACTCGAGCCGCATCTTTCGGGGCAAAGCGGACGGTGGGGCGGGGTAGGACGCGACAACCGACGGTTCCTAAATGGCGTGTTTCGGATACTGCGCACCGACGCGCCCTTGCGCGATCTACCGCCTAGGTTTGGTGATTGGAAGAACACTCGTCGCCGTTTCTGCCGATGGCGCGATAGCGGGGCGTGGGAAGATTTGCTTGCGCAGCTCATCGAGTCGCCCGATTACGAATGGCTTATGATCGAGGCAGGCCACATCAAAGTACACTCAAACGTGGTAGGTGCCGTCGGTGGCAATGAAGCGATGGGGCTTACAAAAGGGGGCTCACTACCAGATACATTTGGCCGTGGATGCGCATGGTATGCCGCCCCGAGTCATTATTACAGATGATCCCGCAGCGGATTGCACTCAAGCAGCAGGCTTGATGGAAGGGATGTGTGCGCAGCATCTGGTTGCCGATAAGGGCTACGACACAGACGCAATCGTGGCGTAGGCCATCGCGCAACAGAGGGTTCCTGTCATACCACCGAAAAGCAACCCCATCGTGCAGCGCGAATACGACAAGCACACCTACAAGTCACATCGCCTTTTCGAGAATGCTTTTCTGGTGCTCAAGAGCTGGCGAGGTGTGGCTACACACAACGCAAAGAAAGCGTCTTCTCTCCTCGCGATCATGCAAATCCGATGCGTTATGTTCTAGACTCTAATCTTGTAACGACAGCGTTTAGTAATTTCTTCCCCGAGGTTTACCTCCATGGCTTTGTCGGCCGAGAATTGAGGCAGCCGGGGGCGGCGGCTTCGAGCAGTTCATCGCAATTAGGTGTGCGCCAGATCGCCACCAATCTTTCTCTCGTAGTGACGCTCGCTATCCCGACGCCCAATTTCGGTTTCAACGCCTTCGTGCACGAGGCGTTGCTTGAAGTGATTGATCGTGCTGGTGTCCATCTGCACGACAGTTGCAATCTGCGCGCTCGTGCTCTGACCCGTCCGACCGCCACAGGCGTCTCAGTTAAGCGACATAAGGGCGTTTAGGAGCTAGATAGTGTCGTCACGAGATATTGAGCCACAGCACCATGCATCGAATCTGTACGGCAGCGACAAATGAGGACAAATTTTTGGCGTATCGCGTGGCAATGCCACGCCAAGCCTTGATTCGCAAGAAGGCATTTTCAACCAGGTGACGCTGCTTGTAGATGTGGTGGTCAAAATCTCGCTGTACTTTGCGATTGCGTTTGGGTGGAATCACCGCCGCCATGCCAAGCGCGCCAGCGCTCTCGATGATGGCGTCGGTGTCGTACGCTTTGTCCGCGATCAGGTGTTCGGCTTTGATGCCTTGGACGAGCTCGCAAGCTTTCGTGCAATCAGCGCTGGTACCGTCCGTAACAATGATTCTGACCGGCATACCGTGCGCATCCACGGCCAGATGTATCTTGCTGTTGAACCCCCTTTTGAGCGGCTCATGGCAAGGTTACCGCCCCGCGCTCCCGCCGCATGCGGGTGCACCTTGCAGTGACTGGGATCGATCATCAGCCACTCAAAATCTGGCGCTTCGATGATCTGCTCCAAAAGCTTCTCCCACACGCCGGCGTCGCGCCAACGACAAAATCTTCGATGGGTATTCTTCCACCCACCGTATGCCGGTGGAAGGTCTCGCCACGGCGAGCCCGTGCGCAGTATCCAGAACACCGCGTTGATAAATTCGCGGTTGTTGTGCCCGATACCACCCCACACTCCTTCGCGCCCCGGAACGCGGGCTTCGAGTAATGACCACACATGGTCGGAAATGTCATGCCTGCGGAGATCTTCGCTCAATGTTCGATCCCGATGACCGTAAAGCAGTATTATCTGTCATCTCGTGACGACAATGTCTAGTGTGGTGTTTCATTCTGTTGGCTACACAAGCGACGATTGGCACGAATGACTTTTTCGAGGATACCTTTGGCCTGTGCCGTCCAGATGAAGGGCTTCGGGTTTTTGTTGTGATGCTTGATGTAGTCATCGATAGCTTGAGTCAA
>ENA-OFCX01000386-OFCX01000386.1-metagenomes-genome-assembly--contig:-NODE-386-length-23658-cov-4.767233_pt1 | contig 23658 bp, 20 predicted proteins | sample MGYA00153384_OFCX01 | MGnify analysis MGYA00153384
ATTTTGACAAATTCAGTACATTGGTCCACTCAGGGTATTCATTACTCGCCACTCAAGACACGTGACTGGAACAACGGAGCAGCACCAGGAGTGGCGCTTGCGTTGAACTCAACTGCGCGTTCGGTGGCGACGGGCAAACACTCAGTCATGCAGCACGCCCATCGGTGCTGTGCTGCCACCGGCAGTGGCGCTGCGGTGTAGCCCGCCTATCGCCTCGATAAGTCGAACAAGGGCTTGCTTCTCAACTGCGCTAAGGTGGGGATTCCAGCAGTCCATCAAAAGCACGATGCGAGTCTGAGCCGAGCGGTTCCAGGCCTCGTGCAGGTACGTGTCGTCGAAGAGCAACAGTTCCCCTTCGCGCCATGCATGGTCGCCTCGGTCGACCAAGCGCAGTGCACAGTCCGGCGGCGCAACCAGTGGCAAGTGCATCACCGAGCGGACGTTCGTTACACCGTGGTGCGGCTTGATGTGCGTACCTGGCCGCAGCACCGAAAACAAGATCTCCGGTGTCTCGCCGGCGATCCGACAAAGTTCCAGGGATTCAAGCACTGCGCTTGTACGCGGGCAGCGCTCGTGGCTCGCATCGACGCGTTCGCCATGTCGCCAAAAGAAGTAGGCCTGCCAGCTCGGATCAGGGCCGTCACCCCCAACGTAGGCATCTGCCACACCACCCGCCGGGGGGTCGATAAAATTTGGCAGCCGTTGGTTCTCAGACATCACTCGCAACGCGTCTTCCCGAATAGCCTCAAACGCGGCGGCAAGCGTTCGCGCCCAGGGCTGCAGGAGCGGGTCCATGAATGGCGTTTGCGGCAATCCAGGGAAGTGAAGGAAGCGCGGCCGTTGCATCGAATCCGCCGGCCGGTCGACCAGTTCGCGCAGGTGCGCCCGTACCGCATGGTCCACCCGCGCAAGCCCAGCGCTGCCGTGGGCCGCGCGCAGGGATTCGTACGCACCGAAATACAGCGCGCGTCTATGCCGTCGCACCTGGGTAGCCGCATGGCGCACCAGAGGCCGCCAATCTGGCGGTGTTGTCCCGTCGTCAAGCCAATCGCCAGCGCGTTGCGCGATGCCCAACGCCTTTGTCCAGGCCCCCTGCGCCTCGTCTGGCGCGCCACGCAGTTCGCGCAGGCGTCCGAGCGTCAACCACCCCGTCGCGTTCGTTGGATCCAGCTCGACCGCGGCCTGAAGATGCGATTCCGCTTCCTCCGCACGCCCCTCGTTGGCCAGCGCGATGCCAAGGTCAACGGCGATGCCGGAGTCGCTCGCGCGTCCGACGCGGGCCCGAGTGAGCGCGTCGATCGCACGAGAACTGTCACCCCTGCGATGGGCCAGCGCCGCGAGCTGACACAGCACATCCGGGTGGTCGCGGTGTTTGCGCAGCAATCGATCGAACAGCAACTCCGCGGCCACTGTCTCCCCGTCAGCCAGGAGCTGCAGCGCACGTTGCCAGCTGGCATCAGTCTGCAGCGTGGGAAAGACCTTCAAAGGCGGGCCACGTACGCGGTGCGCTGTACGACGGCGAGCAGAGCGTTCGAGCAGCCGCTGCCGGCGTGGCGCTGCACCAGCTCGGCGTCAGGCATGCGATCGCGAGGGTCGCAACTGACGAACACGTCGGGATAGAAGGAGGAGTTGGCGGATGCGACGTGCAGCTTCATGTCGGAGATAAATACGCGGCACGGCGTGTTGCGCAAAACATCGCTCAGCGCCACCGCGATGTTCAAGGCAATCGTGTCGTGCGTGACCCGCGCCCCCACTATGGCGTACACCTCGCCCGCGAAGAATTCATGCCGCTCTCGCTGCTGTGCCTCCCACATCATGTGGGCCTCGAGGGTCAACGGAGGTTCGTTAACGACAGCAGTCATGCGTTCACTCCGGGATTGCTGACTTTCAAAATACCTCAGGCCAACACGCTGATCCTCGGCACCGCGGCGAGCAACGTTTTCGTGTAGGCCGATTGCGGCCGCTGCAGCACGTCGGCCGCCGGGCCAGTTTCTTCGATGCGCCCGCGGTACATCACGGCGATCTCGTCGGCGATGTATTCGACCACGCCGATGTTGTGCGTGATGAACAGGTACGACACGCCGAGGTCGCGCTGCAGCTGGCGCAGCAAATTGAGAATTTGCGCCTGCACCGACACGTCGAGCGCCGAGGTGGGCTCGTCGCAGACGATCAGGCGCGGCTCGACGGCCAGCGCCCGGGCGATGGCGATGCGCTGGCGCTGGCCACCCGAGAACTCGTGCGGATAGCGCTGCAGCGCATCGCGCCGCAGGCCCACTTTGTCGACCATCTGCTCGATGGCTGCGCGGCGTGCGCCGGGGTCCATTTCGGGCCGCAATGCCTGCAGGCCTTCCTCGAGGATCTCGAACACGCGCATGCGCGGATTCAGCGAACTGAACGGATCCTGAAAGATGATCTGCACCGCTCGGCGCGCCTCGCGCAGCGCCGCGCCGTTCATCGCGAACAGGTCGCGCCCCTCGAAACGGGCCTGCCCTTCGATCAGCGCCTGCCCGCGCAGCAACTGCACGATGGCCTTGCCGGTGGTGGTCTTGCCGCAGCCGGACTCACCCACCAGCGCCAGCGTCTGGCCCGTACGGATGTCGAACGAGACGCCGTCCACCGCGTGAAACACGCCTTGGGTGCGTTGCAGCAGGCCACGGCGGATCGGAAAACCCACGCGCAGCCGTTGAACTTGAAGCAGAGGTGCGGTGTTGGTGGCTGCGTCTTGCGGCGAGTGGGTCGCCGCGTGAGTCGCAGTCACCGCTGCGGACGAAGTCAAAGAAGAACCTGGCCCGCCGAGGGCAGACGGTCGTTCCGACCCAGGCGCCGGCACGTCCGACGCACCGTTTAAATACAGCAGGCATCGCACGCTGCGCCCGCCGACGTCGATCAGTTCGGGTCGGGTGTTCGGGCAGTCGTCGAAAACCCGGTCGCAGCGCGGCGCGAAGCGGCAGCCCGTGAACTCTTGCCACAGCGGCGGCACATTGCCGACGATCGCCGCCAGCGCCTCGCCGCGCTTGCTCGACTCGGGCAACGCGCGCAGCAGCAGGCGTGCATAGGGATGCTTCGGTGCGCTGAAGAACTCATCGGCGCTGGCCACCTCGATGATCTGGCCGGCATACATCAGCGCCACCTGCTGTGCCATGCCCGCCACCACGGCCAGGTCGTGCGTGATCAGCAGCAGGCCCATGCCCTGCTCTTTCTGCAACTGCTTCAGCAGGTCGAGGATCTGCGCCTGGATCGTCACGTCGAGCGCGGTGGTGGGCTCGTCGGCCACCAGAAAATCGGGCTCGCAAGCCAGTGTCATCGCGATCATCACGCGCTGCTTCTGGCCACCGCTCATGCGGAACGGGTATTCGTCGATGCGCTGTGCCGGCTCGGGAATGCCGACCTTTCCCAGCCACTCGATGGCCCGCGCGCGCGCCGCGGCGCCACGCAGTTCGGTGTGCAGTTCGATCGCCTCGACGATCTGGTCGCCGACCCGCATCACCGGGTTCAGGCTGGTGGCCGGCTCCTGGAAGATCATGCCGATCCTGGCGCCGCGGATGGCGCGCATGCGCGACTCGGGCAGGCCGAAAAGCTCGGTGCCTTCGAGTTCGAGCCGGCCCTGCGTGACACGGCCGTTTTCGGGCAGCAGCCGCATCAGCGCGAGCGCCGTCATGCTCTTGCCGCAACCCGACTCACCGACCAGCGCAAAGGTCTGGCCGCGCCGGATGCACAGGCTCAGCCCGTCGATCGCCTTGACCAGGCCGGCATCGGCGTCGAGCGCCACTTTCAGGTCGGTGATGTCGAGCATGGGTCAGGCGCCTGCGGCCGGTCGGGGCTGTTGGATGCGGGTCGGGCGGAACACCCGGGCGCGCGGGTCGAAGGCGTCGCGGACACCGTCGGCGAACAGGTTGGCCGCCAGCACCAGCGTGACCATGAAGCCGAAGGCCGCGGCGAACGACCACCACACCACCGGGTCGCGGCTCATCTCGCTGCGCGCCAGGTTGATCATGCCGCCGAAGCTGTTCATCGACGGATCGACGCCCACGCCGACGTACGACAGCACCGCCTCGTACAGGATCAGTGACGAAAAATCGAGCACCGTGACGATGAGCATCAGATGCGCCACGTTCGGAAAGATGTGGCGCGTCATGATGCGCACATGCCCCACGCCAAAGGCGCTGGCGGCCTGCACGTAGTCGAGTTCGCGCAGCTTGAGTGTTTCGCCGCGCAGCAGCCGGCACAGGCCGGCCCAGCCGGTCAGGCCGAGCACGGCGCACAACAGAAACAGCTTGAGGTCGGCACGCTCCGCACCGGTCTCGAACATCTCGGGGTGTTTGTCGAGGTACACCTGCACCATCAGCACGCAGGCGGCGATCAGCAGGATGTTGGGCACCGACGACAGCACGGTGTAGAGGTACTGGATCACTTCGTCGACCCAACCGCGAAAGTAGCCGGCCATGATGCCCAGCACCACCGCCAGCGGCAGCGTGGCGATGGTGGCCAGCGTGCCGATCACGAAGGCGGTGCGGATGCTCTTGAGCGCCTGGTAGAACACGTCGTTGCCGGTGAGATCGGTGCCGAACACGTGGTAGTGGCCCATCAACGCAACGATGGGGCCGCCAATCGATGCCGTGACCAGCAACGTCCAGAGCGCCACGCACCACGGAATGTCGCTCTCGCCGCGCAGAATGATGCCGGCCGCCTTCGACCACGCCACGCCGAGGTTCCGCGCCACCGCCGCGAACAGCAACGCCGCCGTCGCCACTGTGAACAGCAGCCCGAACACGAGGCCCTTCAGGATGCGCGTGGTCACGTCGCCGGCCCACTGCGCGGCCGGGTCGGTCAGGTGCGCGCCGCCGTGCTTCAGGCGTGGCGCAACGCGATCGATCTGGCCGTTCACCTCGACCGATTCCTTCGTGAAGCCCACATAGGCGAGCGGCCGCGAATAGGTCGCCTCACGCGAATCGACCAGGCTGGACAGCACGGCGTCGAGCACCGAGCGGGTGCGGCTCTCGTAGGCCGGCGCGGCGTTGGTGGCGCCGGCGGCCGGTGGCAGCAGCGGGCGGTAGTGCAGCGAATCGAGCAGCGTGATCACGAGGCACAGCATCAGCAGCACGGACGAGCCCAGCGCGGGCGCGTCGCGGAACACCTTGCGCCAGTTGGCCGACAGCGCCGGGCTGCGCGCGACCACGACGGCATAGACGCACAGGCCGGCGATCAGCAGCCACACCGTGGCGTCGGTCCAGAGCAAGACGAATTTCGGCACGTGTCTACCCCAGCCGCACCCGGGGATCGGCCCAGGTGTAGGCGATGTCGATCAGCACAAAGGTGGCGATGTAGAGCAGCGAACCCAGAAACACCATCGTGCGCACGATCGCGAAATCCTGCTTGGTGATGGCTTCGATCGCATAGGCGCCCAGGCCCGGCAGGCCGAAGAAGCTCTCGAAGACGAGGCTGCCGAGGAACACATACGGCAGGTAACTGCCGGCGCTGGTGATGATCGGAATCAGCGCATTGCGCAGCACGTGGCGAAACAGCACCGAGATCTCGGCCAGACCCTTGGCGCGTGCGGTGCGCACGTAGTCTTTGCCCAGTTCTTCGAGAAACATGGCGCGATACAGGCGCGCTTCGCCGCCGAGTCGCGCCACCAGCGACAGCAGCACCGGCAGCACCAGGAACTTCACCGCGTCGAGCCCGCCGGCGTAGCCCGAAATCGGCGCCAGCTTGAGCACGCGCGAGAACAGGAACTGCCCGACGATGATGTAGAACAGACTGCTGATCGACAGCATCACGACGCAGGCGACGACGCCCCAGAAATCGAGCCTGCTGTGCCGGAACATCACCAGCAGCAGCGCAAACGCGGTGCTGGCGATCACCTGCAGGATGAACAGCGGCAGCGCCAACTGCAGGCTGACCCACATGCGCGCGCCGACCTCGTGGCCGATGTCGCCCGCGCTCTCGCCGTCGGCGCGTCCGAAGTTCAGCGTGAACAGCGACACCGAGCGCTCCCAGAAAATCGTCTCGGTCAGTTTCTCGGCGCCGGACTTTTGCTCGTTCAGGTAGAGCGGCTTGTCGTAGCCGCGCTCCGACTTCCATCTGTCGATGACTTCCTGATTGACGCGCTTGCCGCCGATGTTCAGCCGCGCCATGTCGTCGGGCGTGTTGACCGTGAAGAACAGGAAGAAGGTGGCCAGGTTGACCCCGAGCAATATCAAGGCCCCGTAGGCCAGCCGTCGAATCATGTAGGGCAGCATCGTCGGGCGCCTGTCAGACCATGATCTCGCCGCGCGCATTCGTGCGCTCGCGGCGGCGGAAACTGCGCACCGCGACGGCCACCAGCGCGGCCAGCGCGAGCAGTGCCATGACCACCGGCCACCAGACCGGCCGGTTCCACAGCTCCTGCTTCTTGACGCGCTCGGCCACATCGAGGCGCAGGTAACGCCCCTGGTCGCGCACCAGGATGGCCGACTTCGAGTTGTGCACCCACGACTGCACCGCGGCCGACGCATACGGGAAGAAGCCGAAGCTCCAGGGCGCATCTTCGCGCGCGATCTGCACCAGCTTGTCGATCAGCGCCTGCTTCTGCGGGCCGTCCTCGAGCAGCTTCATCTGCGTGTACAGGCGGTCGTATTCCGGGTTCGCGTAGTTCGAGGTGTTCTCGCCGTCGTACTTGGTCTTGCCGCTCGGCCCGTACAGCAGGAACAGGAAGTTTTCAGCATCGGGGTAGTCGGCGTTCCAGCCGAGCCAGAACACCTGGTAGGTGCCTTTGCGCACCTTGTCCTGGAACTGGTTGTTGTCGGTGGCGCGCACCTCGAGCTGGATGTCGATCTTGGCGAACTGGCGCACCACCCAGTCGATCTCGGGCTTGCGCTCGGGCGTGGCGGGCGCGTAGTAGTCGTAGTTGATGACGAGCGGCCGGCCGGTCTTGGCATTGCGTCCATTCGGGTAGCCGGCGTCGGTCATCAGCTGCTTGGCCTCGGCGACCGGGCGGCGAACGATCTTGCCGTCGACGAGCTGGTGGGTCACCGGGTTGACGCCCTCGGGCGTGCCCTCGCGCGAGCCGTTGATGCCGTTCGGCAGCGGCCCCATGGCGGTGGCGCCGGCTTTCTTCGGGAACACCTTTGAATACTCCTCCCAGTCGATCGCGATCGAGATCGCCTGGCGCAACTTGCGGTTGGCCTCCTTTTGCTGCGGCGTGTCGCCCTCGCCAATCACCGGGTCGGCCATGTTGAAGCCGATGAAATAGCTGTTGACGTCGGACGATTGCGCCAGGCGAAAGCCCTTGTCGGTGTACTCACGCCGCACGTCTTCGCTGTCTTGCATCGCCACGCGGTAGTCCATGCCGGTGTCGGTGCGCTCGAACACCTCGATGTCGTAGAAGCCTTGGCGAAACTTGCCGCGCTGCGGCACCGACTCGCGCTCGATCGTCGACACCAGCTGGTCGATGAACGGCATCGTCTTGCCGCAATCGTCGAGCAGGCCGGCCTCCCTGTCGCCGGGCATGCCTTCACACGGGTACGGCTCGCCGCGGTAGTTCGGGTTGCGCGACAACACATGGCGCCGGTCCTTCACGAACTCCGTCATCATGTAGGCGCCCGTGCCGATCGGCCAGGTGTCGAGCGTCAGGCCCACCGCGGCCATGCCCGGCTGGGCATAGAAGGCATCGGCCTCCCACGGCACCGGCGCCATGAACGTCATCTGCATCCAGTAGCTCCACTGCGGGTACTTGCCCTTGATGCGGATGCGCAGCAAGTGCGACTCGGGCGCGCTGGCGCCGGCCAGCGGCCAGCGGCGGAAGTCGAGGAACGGCTTGTCCTGGCTCGACGGGTCGAGGCCGGCGCGCAGCTTCTTGTCTTCCGACTTGATCAGCTCGCCGTAGTCCTTCAGTCCCAGCACGAATTCAGCGAAGGTGCTGTAGATCGGCGTGGTGATGCGCGTCGTGGCATGGCGCTTGAGGGCGTAGACGAAGTCGTCGGCCACCAGTTCGCGCGTGCCGCTGTGCTCGAAGTCGAGCGGCGAGCGGCGCGTTCCGAGCTCGCCCGGTTTCATCGCGTGGTACCGGTAAGCGTCCTGCGCGTCTTTCGCGAACGCCGGGTGCGGCTGGTACAGGATGCCGGGCTTGATGCGGATGTCGTACTGGCTCTCGGCCACCTGGTCGCCCGGCACGTCGTCCGGCAGCGGCTTGCCGTCCTTGTCGAGGTAGACCGGATGCACCACCTCGACGGCAGTCTTGGGCACCAGCACGAATGGCCGCTTCAGGTAGTGGTAGCCGTACAGCGGCTCGTAGATCTGGTAGGTGTAGGGCGTGTCGTTGCTCCAGTACGAAGCGGTCGGGTCGAGGTGACGCGGCGAGGTCTCGACCACGGCGCTGAAGAGCGTGTTCGACGCCGCTGCGTCGTGCGGCAGCGGGTTGTTGTTGCAGGCGGCCAGCAGCAGCAAGGGTGCCAGTGTCAGTGCCGCCGTACTTGCGCGTGCCCGTGCCTGTGTGGCTGCCTGTGCCGGTGCATGTGCGGGTGCATGTGCCGGTGCATCTGGCCGTGCGTGTGCCCGTTCGTGTGCCCTTTCATGTGCGCGTTCATGTGCCAGCACATGGGCCCGTGCCACCGCGTTCGCCAGTGCCTTGGCCGTCAACGCGAGCGAAGGCACCCTCGCCATCCACTCACACCAAAGGGGCCGCAGCCCCACCCACCCTGCCCGACCGTGCATGCGGCCTTCCCCTGGTACAAACTAACGGTTCTGCCGCTTCTGCCGCTTCTGCCGCTTATGGCGGGTCGAACACAACCTGCAAAATGCGCCGGATCGTTGCCCGCTTGCTTTGAGTCGACCCCGAATTCTAGGGCGGGCATCCCTGGCCCCCGCTCGGGTCGGACCCGCGGAACGGCAGCGCCAGCGTGGCGGCGATGCGGCCGCTCACCAGCCGATCAGCGCATTGCGGCCCTGCACCACCAGCGTCACGCGGGCGCCCACCGGCAGGCACACCTTGGTCGGCACATGCCCGAACGGCAAACCGGTCAGGATCGGAGTCGACGTGATCGAGCGCAGGTGCCTGACTGCGCTCTTGAGCGTGTAGCCGCGGTCGAGCGGCGACTTGCGGAAGCCGCTGAAGTGGCCCAGCAGCACCGCCTTCTGCTGGTCGAGCACGCCGGCCTGGTGCAGCTGCAGCAAAGTGCGTTCGACCCGGTACGGATGTTCGTTGACGTCTTCCAGAAACAGCACACCGCTCCGCACCCGCGGGAAATGCGGCGTGCCGAGCATCGAGCCCAGCATGCACAGGTTGCCGCCCCACAGCGCGCCGCGCACCTCCAGGCCGTCGAAGCCCGCTTCGGTGCGAAAGCCGACCGCTTCGAGCTCGCCGCTCATCGCCTCGACAAAGCAGTCGCGGGTGACCTCGTCGACGCCCACCGAGGCTTCGTCGCGGCTCGCGGCCGGCCCTGACCCTGGCGCCGCGTCGGCCATGCCGAAGTCGTCGCAAGCGAGCGGCCCGGCCCAGGTGACCGGCTTCGTGCCCTTCGCATGCGCCAACAGGCCGAGCTGCAGCGCGGTCACGTCGCTGTAGCCGACCCAGCGCGTGCCGCGCTCGACGCTGCGGGCCAGCAACGGCCAGTCGATGCGGTCGAGCAGGCGCGTCAGCCCGTAGCCCCCGCGCGTGGCCATCGCGATGCCCGGCGCCTGGGTGGCGATGCGGTGCAGCGCGGCCAGCCTGCGATCGTCGTCGCCGGCGAAACGCTGGTGGCGGGCCAGCGCGTCGGCATCGACCTGCACCTCGAAGCCGAGCGCGCGCAGCCGCTTGGCCGCACGCCGCAGCGGTGCCGCCTGCGCGAGCACGCCGGACGGGGTGTACAGGGTCAGCGAGGTCATCGGTAGCTTTCAATCAATGGGTGGGCGCCACACGGTCGTGCCTTCGCAGCGCAGCCAGACCGGGTCTGCAGATGTGCATGAATCCGGCCTGGCCGGGCACACCGCCCGGACGAAGCTCATCCAGGCGAAAGGCACAGCCGCAACGCCTGCCATGACGAGCACTGACAAAGACCAGCGGCGCGGTTCGGGTGGCACGAGCAGCCATGCGAGGCTCGCTACCGCGCGCTCAGGGTGCGAGCGACGTCGGATCGATTTCGATCGCTTCGCCGGTCGGGATCGCAGGCTCGGCAAACTGGACCACGGCCCCGGCCGGCCCGCGCCGCTCGCGGTATTGCGCGCGCCGTTCGGCAAAAAAGTCGCTCAGCATGCGGCCGCACTCGACGGCCAGCACGCCGCCTTCAACGTGCGTGTGGTGGTTCAGGCGCGGCTGCTCGAACAGGTTGAGCACCGAGCCGGCGGCGCCGGTCTTCGGGTCGGCAGCGCCGTAAACGACGCGCTTGAAGCGCGCGTGCAGCAACGCCATCGCGCACATCGCGCAAGGCTCCAGCGTGACGTAAAGCTCGCATTCGGGCAGGCGGTAATTGCCGAGCAAGGTCGCCGCGTGGCGCAGCGCCACGATCTCGGCGTGCGCGGTCGGGTCGTGCTGCGTGATCGGGCGGTTGTAGCCGGTGGCCACCACCTGCCGGCCCGAGCCCGTGTCGCGCATGATCACTGCGCCCACCGGCACTTCGCCCACCAGCCAGGCGTTGCGCGCCTGGTCGAGCGCGATTCGCATCGCGGCTTCGTCGGCCTGGCGCGTGGCCGACGCCTGCGACGGCTCGAACGTCCCGGGGACGATGCTCATCGCGCGACAACGCTCACTTGTCGGCCTCGTCGCGCTGGGCCTTGCCCGCCTCGAATGCCTTGGCGATGTCGTCCTTCACCTGGCTTTGCAGTTGCTGCGATTGCTGCGCCGGCGTGCCGGCCGGCGCGGGCGCGCTGGCAGCCGTGTCGGCCGTCGTCGCCAACGGGGCGATGCCCGCCTTCAACTGACGCGAGGCGATCACGCCGATGACGGCCAGCGCAACCAGCAACGACACCACTCCAAACAAGGCACGCATCCTGTACTCCCTGTGGTTCGGTCACGCCTGAATTCGGCGCACCCGGATCGGCGCGGACGACGCCCCGAACGGTGTGGATTTTGCCCGCACCTTGCGCGACGAGTCGCAGGTTTCAGGCTGCCGCTCGGGGGGCTGCCGCGCCCTGGTGCAGATCGAGCCGGCGCACCAGCGCCACCGACAGCAGGCTTGCCGAGCCGCCGACCAGCGCCGCCACCCAATAGTGCTGGACGAGGCCTTGTGCGTCGCGGCTGATCAGAGCGCCGCCGACCAGCGCCGCCAGCCCCATCGCGGCCGATTGCACCGACGAATTGAGCGTCATGAAGGTGCCGCGCAAAGCCGGGTTGCCGGCCGACGCCAGGATCGCCATGCCCGGAATCATGCGGCCGCTCATGCAGATGAAGAACAGCGTCGACACACACAGCACCACCCACAGCGGGCCGCGCGGCACCAGCGTGATCGCCACCATCGGCACGACCACGGCAATGCCGAGCGCGCTGAAGGTTTCGAACTTGCCGACGCTGTCGGTCAGCCGACCGATCAGCCGCGCGCTGACCAGCGTGGCCACGCCACCGGCGAGGTAGATGTACGGGATCTCGTCGGGCCGCAAGCCGACGTTGGCCTGCATGTAGATCGTGATGTAGGGGATGACGGTGAAACCCGCGAACATCAGCAGGCCCGAGAACACGAAGGCGCGCTGGTGGTTGCGGTCGGACACGGTGCTGTAGATGCGTTGCCAGGTCGAGATCGAGGCGTGCTGCGCCAGGTGGGCGTTCAGCACCGGCAGCGTGAGTGCGGCAAAGATCATCAGCAGCAGGCACAGCAGCGCAATGCCGAGGAACGGCGCGTGCCAGCCCAGGTGCGCCGCCATGAACAGGCCGATCGGCACGCCGGCCACGGTCGACACCGAAAACGACGTCATCACGATGCCCATCGCCCGGCCACGCCGCTCGAACGGAATGACATCGCCCACGATGGTCTGCGACAGCGACGACAGCACACCGCCGAACACGCCGGCTGCGACGCGCGCCGCCATCAGCGCGCCGTACGACGTGGCGATGCCGCAGGCCAGCGTCGACAGCGCGAACAGGCCGTACATCACCAGCATCAACCGCTTGCGGTCGAAGCGGTCGATGTAGGCACTGGCCAGCAGGCCGGACAGCCCGCCGGCGAGCGTGTAGGCCGACACCAGCAGGCCGAACTGCGCGTCGCTGATGCCGAACAGCCGCGTGAACTGCGGGCCCAGCGGCATCATGATCATGAAGTCGAGGATGTTGGTGAACTGGATGCCCGCCAGGGTGATCAGCAGCCACAGCTCGCGCCGCGGGGTCAGAGATGCAGACATCGGTCGGGGTCGGTCGGCAGGCGCTTCAAATGGCGAGGTTTTCAGCGTGGTGGCAGGCCACGTCGCGACCATCGACCTCGCGCAGCAATGGTTCTTCGAGGGCGCAGCGCTCGGTAGCGAACGGGCAACGCTTGTGAAAGCTGCAGCCCGAGGGCGGCGACAGCGGCGACGGCAGCTCTCCGGTGATGCGGATCTTCTGCGCCCGCCGCGCCGCGCTGATGCTGGGCGTGGCCGACAGCAAGGCGCGTGTGTAGGGGTGCAGCGGGCGAGCGAACAACGTCGACCGGGGCGCGAACTCGACCGCGCGGCCCAGGTACATCACCATCACGCGCTGCGCGATGTGCTCGACCACGCCGAGGTTGTGCGAGATGAACACATAGGCGATGCCGGTGCGGTCCTGAAGGTCCATGAACAGGTTCAGGATCTGGGCCTGGATCGACACGTCGAGCGCCGAGGTGGGCTCGTCGGCCACCAGCAGTTTCGGCGACAGCATCATTGCGCGTGCGATCGCGATGCGCTGCCGCTGCCCGCCCGAGAACATGTGCGGGTAGCGCCGCGCGAACTCCGGGCGCAGGCCGACCTGCTGCAGCATCGCATCGATGCGCTCGGTCCGTTCGGTCCGGCTCAGCGGCGTGTTCAGCAGCAGCGGTTCGTCGAGCATCTGCTCGACGCGCTTGCGCGGGTTGAGCGATGCGTAGGGGTTTTGGAACACCATCTGCACGACCGGCCGCAGCGACTTCAGCGCCGCCGGCTCGGCCGATGCGACATCGACACCGGTGAGCTGCAACCGGCCGGCGCTGGGCTTCTCGATCATCGTCAAGGCGCGGGCCAGCGTCGACTTGCCGCAACCCGACTCGCCCACCACCGCCAGCGTCTGCCCGGCTTCCAGCGTGAAACTCACGCCGTTCAGCGCCTTCACGGTGGCGGGCGGCTTGAACAGCCCGGTCGAGACGCGGTAATGGCGGGCCAGGTCGGTGGCCTGCAGCAGCGGCGTGGTCATTGAAAACCCGAAAAGCTGAGCACTCGAGGTCTCGCTGTGCGGCGGCCCGGCCCGCTCATGGCGCGGCGCCGGGCAGGTGCAGCGGACGCACGCAGCGCACCTGAGAACCGTCGGGCATGGCGCGCAGCGCCGGACGCGCCGCCAGGCAGTCGGCACCGACCTGCGGGCAGCGCGGCGACAGCAGGCAACCGCGCGGACGGTCGTGCTGGCCGGGCACCACGCCCGCCAACGTCGGCAGGCGCCGCGCGCCGCGACTGTGCTCGGGAATCGACGCCAGCAGCGCCTCGGTGTACGGATGGTGCGGCCGCTCGAACAGCGCCGGCACGTCATGCGCTTCGACCACCTCGCCGGCATACATCACGGCGATGCGGCGCGCGTGCTCGGCCAGCAGCGCGAGGTCGTGCGTGATCAGGATCAGCGCCATCTGCTGCTGGCGCTGCAGCTGCACCAGCAGGTCGAGCACCTGCGCCTGGATCGTCACGTCGAGCGCGGTGGTGGGCTCGTCGGCGATCAGCAGCCTGGGTTTGCAGGCCAGCGCCATCGCAATCATCACGCGCTGGCTCATGCCGCCCGACAACTGGTGCGGATAGGCGTTCAAGCGCGAGCCGGGGTCGGAAATCTCGACCAGCTGAAGCAGCTCGACGGCCCGATCGCGCAGCTTGGCGGCCGCGGCACTGTGGTGAGCCTTGAGCGTCTCGATGATCTGAAAGCCCACGGTGTAGCTCGGGTTCAGGCTGGCCATCGGGTCCTGGAAGATCATCGCCATGTCGCGCCCGACGATGGCACGGCGCGCGCGCGGCGCCATCGTCAGAAGGTCGTGCCCGTCGAAGCGCAACACGTCGGCCCGCACCCGGCCCGGCGCCTCGATCAGGCCCATCAAGGCCAGCATGCTGACGCTCTTGCCGGAACCCGACTCGCCCACGATGCCCAGCAGCTCGCCGCTCTCCACATCGAGGTCGACGCCCTGCACCGCAGCGAACGGCCGATCGACCGGACCGAACTCGACAGTGAGGTTGCGGATTTTGACGAGGCTCATGGTGTGCCTCCTTTGTGTCGGCCAAGGGCGCCGGGTAGCCGACTGCGCTCATGTCCCCCGGCCCGGGCTGCGCCCGTCCCTCCTCCTTTACTTCGCTCCGCCAGCCACCCGACGCCCTTGGCTGGCACCACCGGTGGTCTGCCATGTTCCAACCGCCTCGTTGGGTGTAGATCGGGACGGTGGGGCACTTTGCGCCGTGAGGTAGAGAAGGAGGCGTCGGCCAGAGGCCGGCGACGGGGGACACGAACGAAGCAGAGTGCCCCGGCGGCACGATCGCGCCCAGAAGCACGCATGGCATGTATGAAGATCCTCCGCGACTCAACGAAGATCGGTGTGCTCACGAGGGCACCCATCTCACCCTAACTTCTTCAACCGCGGATCCAGCGCATCGCGCAGACCGTCACCCATCAGGTTGATCGCCAGCACCGTGCTCAGGATCGCCAGGCCTGGCAGCGTGACGACCCAGTTGGCGCGTTCGATGTAGTCGCGTGCCGATGCCAGCATCGTGCCCCACTCGGGCGTCGGCGGCTGCGCGCCCAGCCCCAGGAAGCCGAGCGCCGCCGCGGTCAGGATGGCGTCCGAGAAACCCATCGTCGCGGTCACGATCACCGGCGCCATGCAGTTGGGCAGCACGGTGTTGAACATCAGTCGCGTCGTGCCCGCGCCGGCCAGCCGCGAGGCGATCACGTAGTCCTTGGCCAGCTCACTCATGGCCGAAGCGCGCACCAACCGCACGTAGCCCGGGATCGACACCAGCGCGATGGCGAACATCGTGTTCAACAGCCCCGGCCCCAACACCGCCACCACAGCGATCGCCAGCAGCAGGCTCGGCAGCGCCAGCATCACGTCCATCAGGCGCAGGATCGCGGTGCCCAGCCCGCGCGGAAAGAAGGCCGCCAGCAGCCCGAGCGCAATGCCCGGGATCATTGACAGCAGCACCGCCACCAGCCCGATCGTCAGCGACAGGCGCGCGCCGTGCAGCAGGCGCGACAGCATGTCGCGGCCGATATCGTCGGTGCCAAGCAAAAAGCGCGTGCTGCCGGCTGCGTTCCAGGCCGGTGGCACCAGCAGCGCATCGCGGTACTGCTCGATCGGGTTGTACGGCGCCAGCACGTCGGCCAGCACGGCGCACAGCAGCACCACGATCAAAAAGGCCAGCCCGCCGACCGCCCCCTTGTTCGACGAGAAGCCGTGCCAGAACTCGCGCCAGGGCGACACCGGCAGTGCCGCGGTCTGGTCGCCGGTCGCGGTGGCTGACGCGATCACGGCGGTCATCGGTCGGCGCTCATCGGTGGCGGATGCGCGGGTTGACCCAGCCGTACAGCACGTCGACGATCAGGTTCACCACGATCACCAGCGTGGCGGTGATCAGGATGCCGCCCTGCACCACCGGATAGTCGCGCCGGCCGATCGCATCGATCAGCCACTTGCCGACACCCGGCCATGAAAAGATGGTCTCGGTCAGCACCGCGCCGCCGAGCAGCGTGCCCACCAGCAGGCCGATCACGGTCAGCACCGGCACCAGCGCGTTGCGCAGCGCATGCACGAACACCACGCGGGCCGGCGACAGACCCTTGGCGCGCGCCGTGCGCACGTAATCTTCGCGCAGCACCTCGAGCATCGACGAGCGCGTCATGCGCGCAATCACCGCCAGCGGAATCGTGCCGAGCACGATCGAGGGCAGCACCAGGTGGCGCAGCGCCGAGGTGAAGGCGCCCGGCTCGCCCGACATCCAGCTGTCGATCAACATGAAACCGGTGCGCGGTGCGATGTCGAATTCGAGCGCCAGGCGACCCGACACCGGCAACGCGAAGGCCGGCGCGATGTCGCGCATCGCCACCGAGAAGAACATGATCAGCAGCAGGCCCCACCAGAAAATCGGCATCGAAAAACCGGTCAGCGCCAGCCCCATCACGCCGTGGTCGAGCACCGTGCCTCGCTTGATCGCGGCCAGCACGCCGGCCAGCAGCCCCAGCACCGAGGCCAACAACAGCGCGCACACCGACAGCTCGAGCGTGGCCGGGAACAGCTTGACGAACTCGCTCCACACCGGTTCGTGGGTGACGAAAGATTCGCCCAGGTTGAGCTGCAGCGCCTGCCACAGGTAACGCAGGTACTGCTGCCACAGCGGCAGGTCCAGCCCGAGCTTGTGCATCACCTCTTGGTAGAACACCGGATCGAGGCGTCGCTCGCCCGCCATCACCTGCACCGGGTCGCCGGGAATCAGGTGAATGAGCGAAAACGCCAGCAGCGTGATCCCGATGAAGGTCGGAATCACCAGCGCGAGGCGGCGCAGAAAGAAGACGAGCATGCGCGCGTCTACTCGAGGCTGACGGCGCGGAAATCACGCCCGCCGAACGGCGTCTGCACGAAGCCGCGCACGCGCTTGTGGACCGCCGTGAGCTGCGGGCGGTGCACCATCGGAATCAGCGCCACCTCGTCGAACACACGCTTCTGGGCGCGCTGGTAGATCGCGGTGCGCTGGACCATGTCGGTGGTCTGGCGCCCGGCATCGAGCAGTTTCTCGAACTCGGCGTCGCACCACTGCGCCTTGTTGCCGGCGCCGGTGATGGCCGCGCAACTCAGGTTCGGGGTGAAGAAGTTGTCCGGGTCGCCGTTGTCGCTGAACCAGCTGGCGAGCACCAGGTCGTGTTCGCCGCGGCCACTGCGCTTGAGCAGCTCGCCCACCTCGAACAGCTGCACCTTCACCTTGACGCCGATCTTCGCCCAGTCGGCCTGCAGCACTTCCACGCCGCGCAGCAGGTTGCCGTCCTTGGCCGCGGCAAAGAGCTGCAGCTCGCTGCCGTCGTAGCCGCTCGCCTTGACGAGCTGCTTCGCACGCTCCGGGTCGCGCTGGCGTTGCAACGAGGCGTCGTGGCTCCAGATGCCCGGCGCGAGGAAGCTGCCCGCCGCGGTGGCGTTGCCGGCGTAGACAGCCTGGATGTAGCTCGGCTTGTCGATCGCCAGCGCCAGTGCCTCGCGAAAGCGCTTGTCGCCGGTGTACTTGTGCTTCGCGTTCGGCGCGAGGTAGGACGTCATCAGCGGTTGGCTGCGCACCACGGTCAGGTTCGGGTCGCCTTCGATCGAATGCGCCTGCGCGACGGCGAGCGTGGCCACCGCACATTCGCCTGCCTTGACGCGCTGCGCGATCACCAAAGGGTCGGGCGTGACGGCGAAGACGAGGTTGTCGATCTTCGGTGCGCCGCCCCAGTACGAAGGGTTGGCGGTGTACCGCACCACCGCGTCTTTCTGGTAACTCTTGAAGACGAACGGCCCGGTGCCGACCGGTCGGGTGTTGATCTCGCCGAGCTTGGCCGAAGCCTGCAGCTTGGCCGCATATTCGGCCGAGTACACCGAGCCGATCGATGACATCGCCAGATTGGCGAGCACCGGTGCCTCGCGGTGGGTGAGCGTGAGCCGCACCGTCATCGCGTCGATCTTCTCGACCGACTTGATCAGCCCCGGCATCGACATGCCGGTCCAGTAGGCGTAGCCGTTCCTGGCGATGCCGTGGGCCGGGTGCGCCTTGTCGTTGACCCGGTTGATCGACCAGAGCACGTCGTCGGCATTGAGCTCGCGTGTCGGTGTAAACCAGGGCGTGGTGTGGAATTTCACGCCGCGGCGCAGGTGGAAGGTGTAGACGAGCCCGTCGGCGCTGATGTCCCAACGTTCGGCCAGACCCGGGCCGACCTGCGTGCTGCCAGGCTGGAAGGCCAGCAGCTTGTCGTAAAGCGCAATGCCGGCGGCGTCTTCGGTGACGAGCGACTCGTACTGCACGATGTCGAAACCCTCGGGCGCGCCGTCGGTGCAGACCGTCAGCGTGCCCGCGGCCTGCACGGCCGCAGCGGCAAACGACAAAACAGCACCGCCGAACGACCGAGCCAGCGTCACTTGACGCTCACCGAGCTGAAGTCGTTGTTGGCGAACGGGCTGGGCACGTAGCCGCTCGTGCGCTTGTTGACCGCCGTCATGTAGACCGGGTAGACCGCCGGGATCATGCCGACGTCGTCGTAGAGCACCTTCTGCGCCTGCGTGTACAGGTCGCTGCGCTTTTTGAAGTCGGAGGTCTTGCGGGCCGCCTCGATCAGCGCGTCGAATTCCTTGTTGCACCACTGGCTCTTGTTGCCGCCACTGACGACGGCTTCGCAGCTCAGGTTCGGCGTGAAGAAGTTGTCCGGGTCGCCGTTGTCACCGGCCCAGTTCATGAATGTGATGTCGTGGTCGCCTTTGCCGGTGCGCTTGAGCATCTCACCCCACTCCATCATCTGCACCTTGACCTTGATGCCGACCTTGGCCCAGTCAGACTGCAGCAATTCGGCCGCGCGCTTGCCGTCGATGCTGCCGCCGATGCGCGTGTACAGCGCCAGTTCGGTGCCGTCGTAACCCACCGCCTTGACCAGCGCCCTGGCCTTTTCGACGTCGTAGCGGTTGGCCAGCGTCTTGTCGGCGCTCCACATGTCGAGCGGCAAGAAGGTGGCCGCCGGCGTCGCGTTGCCGCCGTAAACCGCCTGGATGTAGGTCTTCTTGTCGAGCGCCAGCCACAGCGCCTCGCGGAACCGTTTGTCGCTCAGGAACTTGCGCTTCGCGTTCGGTGCGATGTAGGCCGTCAACAGCGGGCTGCTGCGCAGCATCTTCACGTTCGGGTCGTTGTCGAAGGCGCTGGCGGTCTCGGCCTTCATGTTGGTGCCGATCAGGCACTCGCCCGCCTTGAGCCGCTGGATGCGCACGTTCGGGTCGACCGTGATCGCGAAGATCAGGTTGTCGACCTTCGGTGCGCCACCCCAGTAGGCGGTGTTGGCGGTGTAGCGGATCACGGCGTCCTTCTGGTAACTGCGAAACACGAACGGCCCGGTGCCCACGGGCATCGTGTTCAGCTGCTCGAGCTTGCCGCTCTTGACCAGCTGATCGCCATATTCCGCCGAAAACACCGAGCCGATCGGCGCCATCGCCAGGTTGGCCAGGAACGGCGCCTCGGGCCGGTTCAACGTGAAGCGCACGCTCAGCGTGCCGAGCCTTTCCACCGACTTGAGCAGCTTGGGCATGTCCATGCCTTCCCAGTAGATGTAGCCGCTCTTCGCGGCGCCGTGGGCGGGGTGTTTCTTGTCGTTGATGCGGTTGACCGACCACAGCACGTCGTCGGCGTTGAAGTCGCGTGTCGGTTTGAAACCCGGCGTGTTGTGGAATTTCACGCCCGCGCGCAACTGCAGCGTGTACACCAGCCCGTCGGCGCTGATGTCCCACTTTTCAGCGAGGCCGGGAATCACCTCGGTGCTGCCGGGCTTGAACTTGAGCAGCTGGTCGTAGATCGTCAATCCGGCGGCGTCGTTGGTGACGGCCGATTCGTACTGCGCGATGTCGAAGCCGTCGGGCGACGATTCGGTGCACACCGTCAACGTGCCAGCGGCCGAAGCGGCGCCGGCACACAGCATGGCGGCCAGGCAAATCGCGGGGCGAATGGTCATGTGGAACTTCATGTCAGGCTGACTCCATCGAACTGCAGCGAGCCGAACAGGCTCATGTCGAAACGGTTCATGTTGAAACCAACGACATTCTTGCGCATCGGCCGCACCAGCACTTACCGGGCCACCGCAACCCGCGGCGCGTCGCGCTTGAACACGGCCGGAACGCGCTCGCAAGCCGCCGGCCGCTCGGCCGAACCTGCCGAACGGGCCAAACCCACCGAGCGGGCCGAACGGGCCGAGCGGGCCGGCCTGTTTCAGCCCGGCCTGCGTCAGTCTGGCCAGCGTCAACCCGGCCTGCGTCACCAGGACGCCGCGCGCAGTCAGTTCGTGCGCGCTCTTGCCGCCGAGCCGCGAGCGGGCTGACGGCCGGGTGGCCGCGGCTTGCCCAGGCCGATGCGGTGCAGCCAGTCGGCCAGCAGCCGGAAGGTCGCGGCCCGCGCAGCCTCGGCAGACAGCACCAGATCGTGCATCGCCCCGTCGACCGCGTGGATCTCGACCTGCGGACCCAGCCTGGGCGAAAGCCGCTGGATGTCGGCGACGTCGAGCACGATGTCGGCTGCCATCGCCGCGTCGCTCCAGACGCGTGTTCGACGACTGTGCCGGGCATGCAGCACCAGGCATGGGCAGTCGATCGCCAGGCCGCGCTCGACCTCGGCATGGGCGCGGTGGATCGCCCTGAACCAGCCTGCGTAGACCGCAAAGCCGTGGATCGGCTTCCAGGCCGTGTCGTATTGCCACTCGCCGTGGTGGTCGGCATGCACCGTCTGCCCGTACACGGTCGACAGTCCGGGCAAGCGCCAGCGCGGGAACCAGCGGCCCAGCGCCGACAGCACAGGCTCGACCCAACGCTGCTGCCAAGCCGGCAAATTCATGTCCAGGAACGGGCTGTTCAGGAACACCGCGTCGACCGATTGACGGTGCCGGCCGCGGTGCGCATACAGCGCCGCCACCAGCCCGCCGGTCGAATGGCCGTTGAGCAGCACGCGCTGCACGCCCTCGACGTCACGCAGCATTTGCATCGCCGTGTCGACGTCCTGCAGGTATTCGTCGATGTCGCGCGTGCAATTGGGCAGCTGGTGCGGGCGCAGCGAGCGCCCGTGCCGGCGCAGGTCGAGCGCGTAGAAGTGCAGCCCGGCAGCGTTGTAGAAGTCGGCCAGGTGGACCTGGAAGAAGTAGTCGACGAAGCCATGGATGTAGAGCACGCTGGCGTTGGTGGCGCTGATGGCGTCGCTGGCGTTGCTGGCGTCGCTGGCGTTCGTGGCGTTGGTGGCAACAATGCAGCGGCGCCGCACCAGCACCAGCTCGACCGGCCCGTCGGCGGCCGACAGGCCCTGCAGCGTGCTCTGCTCGAAGCCCGGCAACACGTCGGCCGACCAGCTCAGCGCAGGCAAGACGCCCGGGTGCCCGGTCCGGGTCACAGGGTGGCGTGAGGCGCCGGCTGCGGCGAGCCGGGTGGGGCCGCGCCGACCACGCCGCGCGAATCGTGCTGCCGTGGCGCCAGCGCCACCGACAACGCGGCATGCTGCGACACCCGCGCCGGCGCCCAATCCTTGAGGCGATGGTCGGACCATACCTGCCGCCAATGCCGCGCGCCGGGCAGGCCGTGGCGCAGGCCCAGCATGTGGCGCGACACGTGCGACCACGGCTCGCCCGACGCGGCCACGCGGTCCATGTAGTCGACCATTTGTGCTTCGACCAGATCGCGGTCTGGCGCCGGCGCGCTGGTGTCGCCGAAGAAGCGTCGGTCCCAGCCCGACAGCAGCCACGGCTGGTGGTAGGCCTCGCGGCCGACCATCACGCCGTCCACCTGCGCCAGGTGGGCCTCGATGTCCGCGTCGCAGGTCACGCCGCCGTTCAGCACGATCGTCAGCGCTGGAAAGTCGCGCTTGAGCCGGTACACCGTGTCGTGTCGCAGCGGTGGCACCTCGCGGTTCTGCTTCGGGCTCAGCCCTTGCAGCCAGGCGTTGCGCGCATGCACGATAAAGACAGTGCAGCCGGCATCTGCCACCGTGCCGACGAAGTCGCGCACGAAGTCGTAGCTCTCGCCGCGGTCGATGCCGATGCGGTGTTTCACCGTCACTGGCAGGCTCACCACATCGCGCATCGCCTTGACGCCGTCGGCCACCAACTGCGGCTCGGCCATCAGGCAAGCGCCGAACGCGCCGCGCTGTACGCGCTCGCTCGGGCAACCGCAGTTCAGGTTGATTTCGTCATAGCCCCACTGCGCGCCCAGCCGCGCCGCATGCGCCAGGTCGGCCGGCTCGCTGCCGCCCAGCTGCAACGCCACCGGGTGTTCCTCGGCGTTGAACTGCAGGTGCCGCGCCACGTCGCCATGCAGCAAGGCGCCGGTCGTGACCATCTCGGTGTAGACCCGCGTGTGGCGACTCAGCAGCCGGTGGAAGTGGCGGCAATGGCGGTCGGTCCAGGCCATCATCGGAGCGACCGACAGGCGCCAGGGATTGAACGGTGGCAGGGCTTGCACAGGGGTTGATTCGGCGATTCGCAACGAGATGGAACATGCCGCGGGCTCCGCGACGCAGCGTCGGGATGGTAATCAATGCCTGTCACGCGCGGACGACGTCGTGGATGCCGATACCGACGCCGATGCCGATGCCGACGCCGACGCCGACGCACAGTAGACGCCGGCCCGGTCGCGCAGCACGCTGATGCTGCGGCACGCATGATCGTTCGAGCCTGCTGCATCGCGGCGGCACCCGGGCTCGGCGAAGCTCGACAGCGCGCCGTCGACGAACCACGGCACCGCGCGCTTCGATGCCCGCGGCATACTGCGACGGCCCTCCATCTTTCACTTGGCGTTCGGCGCCCGTCATCCGTGATCACACCCTTGCGCAACATCGTCGTCGTCGGGGCAGGCGCCGTCGGCAGTTTCTTCGGCGCCATGCTGGCGCGCGCCGGCCACGACGTCACCCTGATCGGACGAGCTGCGCATGTGCAGGCGATCCGGCGCGATGGCCTGAAGCTGCACCGTGGCGGCACAGTCGATACCGTGCGGCTCACCGCAACCGTCGACATGCGTGCGGTGGGCGAAGCCGACCTGGTGCTGCTGTGCGTGAAGTCGACCGACACCGACGCCGCGGCGCGCGAAATGGCTCCGCTGCTGGCGCCGCACGTGCTGGTGATGAGTCTGCAGAACGGCGTCGAGAACGCCGCGACGATCGCGCGCCACGTGCGCCAGACCGTCATTCCCACGGTGGTGTACCTGGCGACCTCGATGCCCGAGCCGGGCGTGGTTTGCCACTTCGGGCGTGGCGACCTGGTGATCGGCGCGCTCGACGGCGCCGGCGCGCCGGCGGGCCGGCCGTCGCTGCAGGAGGTGGCCGCGCTGTTCGAATCGGCCCGGGTGCCGGTGCGGATCTCGACCGACGTGATCGGCGAACTGTGGCGCAAGTTGCTGGTGAACTGCGCCTACAACGCGATCTCCGGGTTGGCGCAAACGCCTTACGGCCGCATGGTCGAGCTGCCCGAGATCCGTGAACTGCAACAGGCGCTGGTGCGCGAACTGCTGGCCGTGGCGCAGGCCGACGGGCAGCACCTGCCGCTGGACGAGGCGCTGGCGGCGGTGCAGCGCATTGCCGAGACGATGCCGCAGCAACTGTCGTCGACCGCGCAGGACATGGCGCGCGGCAAGCCGAGCGAGATCGACCACCTGAACGGCTTCATCGCGCGCCGCGGCGCCGCGCTCGGCATCAAAACGCCGATCAACCAGACGCTGCAGGCGCTGGTCAAGCTGGTCGAAGCGGTGCGACCGGCGCCGTGAATCGTTGAACGACTTGCCTCAACCGGTGCCAGGCGAGTTCGTGCAGGCCTTGCGCGAACTGGGTCTGGCGGGCGCCGAGCCGCTGCAGGGCGAGCCG